>ERZ773006.33-NODE-33-length-89853-cov-5.15096_pt1 | contig 89853 bp, 81 predicted proteins | sample MGYA00580843_ERZ773006 | MGnify/ENA primary metagenome ERZ773006 (study PRJEB29015, sample SAMEA2738011) | human oral metagenome | biome: human oral; feature: human-associated habitat; material: dental | place: China | collected 2052 ...
TTCCTCGATGACCCTCACATTCTTGGTGTGTCTTTGTTTAGTTTTCAATGTGCTCGCTGTCACCACGTGACAACTTTTATATCTTACCATCCTCTATTGGAGAAGTCAACACTTTTTTTCGACTTTCTCAAACATTTTTTTGGATTGTTAGTCTGTCTTTTTCAGACGAACATTAATATATCACGCCACTTAGCTAGAGTCAAGCCCAAATGGCAAGAAATTTTCATAAGTTAGATAAAAGAAAAAGACCGGGACAGGGTCCCAGTCTTTGATTGATTAGAAGCCGCTTGCGCCGCCGCCACCACCTGAACCACCGGAAGAGCCACCACTGAAGCCACCACCGAAACCACCGGAGTTGCTACCGGAGTAGGAGTGGTCTTGACTATAAGTAGAAGCCGAGCTCACATTGGATGAGATGGATTGACTGAGTACATGGCTGTAGAGCCCAGTATTATAGTACATAGGATAGTAGGTCATGCCTTCTACCAACTCTGCTTGGGTAAATTGAACCTTGAGGGCATCCAAGACCTTGTCCGCTATGCCAAAGGCAATAGCATAAACTAGGTATTCTTCCCAAAGAGCTAGGGAAGCAATGTCTCGCATATTCATTTGCCCTACATCTTCTAGCATCTTGGCAAAGCCATGCCACTCTTGATAGAGTTGATCTTCCTCTGCCGTCCGGAGTGGTCGAACTGACACGGTAATTATGAAGACTACATTCAGGAAGATTTCAAAGAGGGCTAGGCCCAATGCCCACCAACCAACTTGTTCTAGGAAGGGGTGATTGGTGGCCATGACACCCGCAAAGAGGGCTACCCCACCTAGGATGACATTGAGGATAATGGCCCCAATGGCTTGGAAACGCAGGCTGTTATTCTTGTCTCGCGCTGATTCCACTAATTGTGATCCGGCGATGCTAGCGCGGCTTTGGAAGTTTTCGTAGGCTGCCAAGCGCTTCTTAGCAAAATGCCGGTTCTTCTTCATGCGTTTTTCCAAATCTTCTAGGGTGATACTGGTTTCATCATCCGGGAAGAGGAAGGTCAGGACTGCCCGTTCATGACCCTGTAGCGGATAGTCGGCTACCTCGTCAGTTAACTTGGTGACACGCGCGGTCATAGAACTATTGCTGAAGATACCACGATTTTCGCGGCGTTCTTCCTCTAATTCCAAATACCCCTTACGGGCTAAGTCAGCTACTGTTGCTGAGAAGTCATCGGGATTAGGTTCCCCACTAGAGCGGAAAACAGCGGAAGTGACAACTGCTGGCGCCGTATGTGAGGGCAAGTTGTAGTTGTGAATTGGCAATTGAACCGGATTTGGATTCAACTCGCGACGTAACTTAAAGTATTTACGCCAGAGGTGAAAGGGAAGCAAGGACATGAGGATCATAGCGCCCCATTGGACCGCACTCGTGGCATACTTCTGGCTTTCATAGGCCTTGCGGTCTGCTTCTGCTTGGGCCGCTTCCTTAGATTCAATTTCTTCCTTCATATTCTGATTAACGACATTGGTATTGTGTGGCGTCAAGGACGTTGGGAAAATGGTATGCACTTCGACAAAGCGATTGGCTGGTGTCCCATTAGATTTAAGGATCACGACAGAGCGTCCATTTTCTTGGCCAAGTTCTACTGTCCCGCTACCTGTACCGCCGTGGGCCCAGGCTTTGAAACTATCCTTATCGGTAATTTGGCCTGGTGGCAAAATAACCTTGGCGGTGACATCAGTTTTGAAGTCTACCCCTTCCCCAATTAGCTTACGGTTGAATTCCGCCGTATCGGCATAGTTGGTTACGATGTGGTTGAGGGTATACTCAGCCACAAAGGTGACCTTCTTATTGCTGACCGGGTAATAAGCCTTGAAGGTTTTGACATCGCGGTTGGATTGGATGTGGAAGGTCTTAGGCCGCTTAGAGTCCAACTTATCCTCAGTGAACTCTTCTAGTTTGTCGCCATTTTCAACACCTACCTTGTAGGCACCTAATTCGAAGCCACCTGTATCCACCTTGAGGAGGGCACCATTCATGAAACTGGCGTCAAATACCCATTTCTGGGTAAATTTGACATTCCCTTCAGCCGTAATCTCGGCAGTGACATCTTGATTGGTAATCTTATAAGATACTTCGGCAGCACGTATCTGGTTAATAGGTCCCGCAAGCGAGAGCACTAGGGCCATCAATGCTAACCAAAAGAATGAGCGTCGCTTCATCTTATTTTCCTCCTTTATGGGCTTGTGACGTTGGTATTAGGCTTGGTCACGACTTGGTGTTCCACCGCGTCGACCAAGACAGTACGGCTACTTGCTTCATCTTGACTATAGGTAATCTCCCAAACAGGCGTATAGACATCGAAGTCCTGCAAATTAACCGTACGGTAGTAACCTAGGCTAATTTGTTGGATGGTCGAACCATCCGGAATGTAGGTATCGACCCGGGTCTCCAGAAGTTTGAGGGCATCTTTGACACTAATCAGCGCAATGGGTTGGTCCAAGACCTTAAAATCACTCTGATAGGTCTGAGTGTATTCCCGCAATTGGAAATCCGCATTAAAGCTCAGTCGCAACTCAGAACTCCCATCCAAGACAGGGTAGCCATCATAAGCCACCATGTAGAAGGTCAGGGTCCGAGATTCTGGGCTGAAGGACCAGACCGTATATTCTGCCCCCCGAACAAAATATTCAGGCCGATCCAAGAAATTACGGCGAATGTCTTCTACCTGCTCCTGGGTCAAGGTCTTGCTATCGCGATCAAGTCCGAGACCCAAATCCAGTGGCTGATCAAAGGTCGATTGTAAGACCCCATTATTATAACGGGCGGTCTGACCTTGAAGGGTGCCACGCTCCTTGTCAAGGACTTGGCTAGTTTCCGTCTTAACAACGGGCAGCTGATAGCTTTCATTAGATAGGGTCTGGTTGATTTTGATGTTACGGTTTTTGAGCTGGGTCTCAATGCTGACATTGGTGACCTGCGCACTATTGGTCTGTCTGACCTGCTGCTTGGTAATCAGGGTAAAGGCCAGATAGGCATCGAAGAAGATGAAGAAGATTAAGAGCAAAATCTGGGTTCGTTTAAAATCCATTATTCTTGGCCCCCTTCATCTTGGGTATCCGCGTCTTGCGGGATAGCCCCCTCGCTGCTTGCTTCATCTGAACTTGAAGCATCCTGATTATGTCGTAACTCACCGCGCTTCAGGCGTTCCAAGGAGATATAGCGCCCCTTGTATTCGACATAATACTTAGGAATAAAGGTCACCAGCTGGAAGTTCTCCATATTGGCCTGCCATTCATAGGCCACAAATATCTGATCCAGGTCTGTCGTCACCATACCCTGCTCATGTAGCTGGGAGACCAAGCCACTTGCTGAATCTAGGTCGCTTGCTTTACTCTTGTCATCAATATGCGAACGCAGGCTCAGGAAGGAACCGGAAAAGCGCGTCACCTTGGGCGACAAATTAAACTGCAGGCCTAAGTAATAAGGCGAGGCATCCGACATAAGCGGATAGCCGTCTAGATAGCGTCGGTAATAGAGCGTATTGGTGCTGTTATTGGTAGTCAAACGCAGGCCTTGGGTCCAGACTCCGTATTTCTTCATTTCGGCAAATGAATCCATGATAATCTGGTCGCGATGGACCGAACTGCGGTTCTGAACGGCTTCGCTCCGCGCAGTGTAGACGTGACTATCGGAGTTGACATCTAGTTCCAAGTCCAGGGTCTTATATTTTTTCTCCCCGCTTTCCCCACTATCGGTAATGGAGTAGTTGTCCGAACCGAAGAAGAGACCAATCAGATTGGCTTCCGATTCTTTCTTAAGGGTATAGACCTGACTTGGCAGGCTAAAGGCTTCGGTCCGAATCAGGGCCTTGCCCTTAGCCAGGGGCACTTGCGACATGGCGGTCCAAGAAGTGACATCCTGGGTCACCGTCTGATAGAGGCTGGCAAAGTCCCAGCCATTGAGGGGCACCCGCACATAGGTCTCATCTACCTGATTTACTAAGTAGAGAGCCTGGGGCTCCTCTTTCAAGAGCCAGATTTGGTCAGCTTCAAAATCGAGTGGCGGGCCGTCCTTAGACTTGAACCATTGTCCCCACAAGGAGACTGGCAAACGGTCAGCAAAACGCAGAATCAAACGAGGACTGGTCGACATGCTGGCAAAAGTCGTTGAAGACTCTACCACACCAAAGTCGCCCCCTAGTTCGCTCGGTGTCTGAGCTAAGGCTGCCGTCACCTGGTCAAGATGACTGGCACTAGCTTCCCAGTAACCGCCTGCTTCATAGGCATCTAGGGCTACAGGAGCTAGCACATCGGTTAACTTCATGCCAGCTACTTGGCGATTGAGACTGTCCACTTGCTCATTACGAACGGTTTGTTGTGGCGTTTGCGAATTAGCACCATAGAGAAAATCAGGGTTGGTTAGAAGCAACCAAGAAAGGACCCCGCTGGTGAGGACAGCCAGAATTAAGGTAATAGGAATAAAGAGACGGCGAATCATCAATCATCCCACCCTTCATCATCAAAGTCCATCTGCAGATAAGGGAGATCAAAGCCAAAGGTCGAGCCCTTGCCTTCCACACTGGTCGCCCAGATTTTCCCACCATGCAGTTCAATGATTTCCTTGGAAATAGCCAGACCAAGCCCCGTCCCCCCCTGCTCACGTGACCGTGCCTTATCAACACGGTAGAAGCGTTGGAAGAGATGTGGGATGTCCTTCTGCGGAATCCCTAGCCCCTGGTCCTTAATGGACAAGTGGACATGGGAATGGGAGTCTTCAATCTTAACGACGATGACACCCCCATCAGGAGAATACTTGATGGCGTTGTTTAAGATATTATCAATTACTTGGGTCACGCGGTCCTGGTCAATTTCCAGGTAGATTTCCCGCGAGGTGAAATCCCGCTTAAGCTTGAATTTCTTCTGGTCAGGATTCTGTTCCAACATAAATTCAAAGCGGTCCAGAATATGACTGACCATGCGCTTAAAGTCGATGTATTCTAGGTTGAGCTTATATTGACCTTCATGAATCTTGGATAGATCTAGCAAGTTACCAATCATCCGCATCATACGGTCGGTTTCCAACTGAATAACATTGAGGAACTGAGGCGCAATGACCTGGTCCTGCCATGCCCCTTCGCGCAGAGCTTCGGTATAGGACTTAATGGAAGTCAAAGGCGTCCGCAATTCGTGGGAGACATTGGACACAAAGTCCCGCCGTTCTTGCTCGGTCTTCTCTTGTTCGGTGACGTCTGTTAAGACACAGACCACCCCGGTAACGAAGCCGGTCTCACGGCGAATAACGGAGAATTCCCCCTTGAGGATGGAATACTCCCCATGGTCTACCCAGTCCATGAGGATTTCCCGGTCATCACCTAGCAAGTCGGTCAAGGTATATTGATCCTTGAGCCGCAAGAGGCGAATAATAGAAATCCCGATGGCAGATTGCTGGTCGATTCCCAAAAGCTGCAAGGCCCGCTCGTTGACCAACAGGACATTACCACGCCGGTCGGTCGCAATCACCCCGTCAGTCATATAACGAAGAATCCCGTCCAAACGTTGCCGTTCGGATTCAATCAATTCTTGGGAGTCCTTAACCTTGACCGATAATTCATTAAGGGTCTTGGCTAGTTCGCCCAACTCGTCATTCCCAAAAATCTTGGCTGGGTAGTTATAAATCCCCTCCGAAATTCGCAGGGCTTGTTGACGCATGTTTTCAATGGGCATGGTTAAGCCTTGAGAGAGCACCAAGGCTAAGATAAAGCTCCCCACAATGGCAATGACAGCCGACTGGATGAAGACACTCATGACACTCTGGGTCTGCTCGTAGACCCGGTTCATATTAGCCGTTACTCGGACCGCCCCTACCACGGTATTATTCGACTGACTCAAAATGGGCTTAATCGTGGTGTAGGTATGACGCTTGTTATTGACATCATACTCTGAAAACTTAGAAGAGCGTTGGCTAACCAACGCTTCCCTCACATTATTATCATTGGTCTTGGCCAGTGCTTCTGACTGGTCCAAGGCGTTATTTGACGCGATAATCCCATCCTTAGTATTGATGATTTGGATACGGGTCAAATTACTATTTGAGAAGGTATCAATGACCTGAGTCAGACGGGCGCGTTCATCCGTCTCACTCAAGCGTTCTTCTAAGATTGGCGTCACATTGTTAACCAAGAACTCTACCTGGGTATCAATTTGATCCTGGTAGTTCTTGAGCGTACGGCTCTCGTATTGGTTAACGAAGTAGACCCCCACGAATTGGAAAGCAATCAGCAGAATAATAATGATTTGAATCGGAATTTTAAAATGGATCGATTGAAATAATCGTCTGATTCGCTTCATATGCTAGAACTTCCTATTCTTGATCTGGATTCTTCAAGAGGTAGCCAACCCCACGACGAGTCACAATATAAGTTGGATGGCTTGGAATATCTTCAATTTTCTCCCGCAGACGACGGATGGTCACGTCGACCGTCCGCACATCCCCGAAGTAATCATAATCCCAAACAGTCTCAAGGAGATGTTCCCGGGTCATGACTTGGCCAATGTGGCGGGCTAGGTAGTGGAGTAATTCGAACTCCCGGTGGGTCAGTTCAATTTCTTCCCCGTGTTTAGAGATAATGTAGGCATCTTGATGAATGACCAGATCTCCTACTACAATCTCGTTTTTGTTGACTTCTTGTGGCTCAGGTTCCTTGACTAGATTGCGACGCAAGTTAGCCTTAACGCGGGCAATGAGTTCACGGTTAGAGAATGGCTTGGTGACATAGTCATCTGCCCCTAACTCTAAACCTAAGACCTTGTCAATCTCTGAATCTTTGGCAGTTAACATGATAACTGGTACAGCGGATTGTTTGCGAATTTCACGACAAACTTCCAAACCATCCATCTTGGGTAGCATGAGGTCTAAAATCACTAAGTCTGGTTGACTCTTCTCGAATACCTCTAATGCTTGTTCACCATCATAAGCTTTTTCAATGGCATAGCCTTCGTTTTCTAAGTTAAAAGAAATAATATCAGAGATTGGCTTTTCATCATCTACGACTAGAATCTTTTTCATATGGTTCATCCTTTCTCATGACGTTCTAGGTTCAAATGGGTGAGCCTTCCCCTTAAGGTCTCACTCCTTTATTATAGCGGGTTTTGCGGGAATATTAAAGCCCTTACGCTCAAGTTTTCTACTTATGTCAAAGCTTGCTCGGACTTGTAATCTAATAGACAAGTATTTGAAAAGAAACCTTAAACAAAAGGTAGGGCCTTTTGTTTAAGGTTTCCAAATTAAAGGCGTTCAATCATTAGAAGATGATAACTGGCATCCCGACTTCCACTAATTGGTAAACTTCTGCCATGGTACCTGGTGGCGTGTTGATACAGCCTAAAGAACCATTAGACAGGTAGGCTTCGCCCCCGAAGGAAGCTTGCCAGTTGGCATCGTGAATCCCTTGGCCAGTGTCATCAAATGGAATCCAGTAATCAACCGGTTGTTGATATTCCTTCTGAGTATGTGGGTTGTAACCCTTGAGGGTTGAAGGAGACTCCTTATTCCAAGAAGCGTAGGCCCCGGGGATAGTGGTCGTCCCAGGGCGACCGGTTACGACTGGTGTTTCCAGTACCTTCTTACCATCCTTGTAAATAAACATCATTTGGTGGGCAATGTCGACTTCGACATAGCTTGGACCGATATCATTTTCCTTGTCGGCATAACCCGTCCCAACAACCGTTGGTTCACGCTTGATGGTACCACCCTTGTTAAGGTCTGCTACAATCTTCTCTGCCTCTGCCTCAGAGTCAATGGACCAACCTAGGGTCCCTGGTTGCACATCGACCACCCCAGATAAGGTTGAAGCAAATTTACGCGTTTTATTGATGGTCGCGTATTTGGTGTTGAGTTCCTTGACATAGTCTTGGACCTTGCTTTGGTCTACTACCAAGTTATTAGACTCATCGAATTGAATCCAGTCATTAATTTTATCTTTAGGAACGACTTCTTCCTTGCCTGAGATAGTCAAGGTAATTTTGGTATCAGCGACCTTGTTAATTTGATCCATGACTTGGGTAATCTTAGGATCATCACTCTTGATTTTTGGCTCTTGGTAGGCCGAATTGATTTCAACCGAGGTGTTACCTGATTGCACTTGAGAAACAATCAGTTCCTTAACCTTGGCTACATCTAATTGGTTCCCGTCCTTTTCAGGGGTGACATGGTAACCTTGACCGTTAGAATACTCGATCTTAGCATCTTCAGCCGCAGTCCGGTTTTGGTTGTTCAAGCCAAAGCCATCCAAAGTCTTGCTAAGGTTTTCGTCGTTAAAGGCCACGTGATTGAGCAAGACGTTCTTATATTCGGTCGTATTGAAGAAGCTACCTACCCAACCTGTTGGGTCTTGTGAATTATAGGCTGATTCCAAAGCCTTGTTGGCATCTACTTGAACACCAGCTTGCTCTAAGGTAAAGCGACCTACTTCCTTACCATTTTCCAGAATGGTCACTTCCTTCTGGTTAAGGTCTTTACCAATCTTATCCTCCGCTTCCGCTAAGGTTAAGTTGGAAATATCCAAGGAGCCAAATTTAGTGTTGGCCTGGAATTTCTGGGCGTAGAAGCCTACACCGGCACTGTAGCCCAAACCAGCTAATAATAAAACTGTTGTCGAGCCAATGATCAATCCCTTTTTCATGATTTCTCGTCCTCACTTTTTCTCTTATTCAAATACAGATTTTAGCATCGAATTGTGAATTTTCTTTGACCCTTCCATTAATTATTCTATATGATTTTGTTTCTTTTGTAATATGAGGGTCTCAATGGCATGTGAAACACCGTCTTCTTCGTTGGTTAAAGTCACAAAGTCAGCCTTAGCTTTGAGGTCTTCTGAAGCATTACCCATGGCTACGGCACAGCCGGCAAAATCTAACATCTCAACATCATTAGCCGCATCGCCTAGAGCCATGACTTGCTCAGGACGCAGACCTAAGTGACGGGCCAACTGGTCTAATCCACTAGCCTTAGAAACACCAACGGGCAGAAATTCTATGATAACCTTCTGGCTCCGCACCATGGACAGGGCCTGCCAGTCGGTCGCCTCAATGGTCGGAATCCAAGCATCTAGCACTGCTTCCGGTGCCAGAATCATGGCCTTATTGAGTTGGCTATTGGCCAGAAAGTCTTCTTGGGAGATTGGCGTCACGTCTGTTTTAAGAAACTCGGCGTCGCGGGCTACCAAGGCATTAGGTGTGGGATCCCCTACTAGGTAGAGATGGTCGCGGTCAAAGGCCACCAGCTGAGCGCCCTGGTCCTTAAGCGGCGCCACTAACTCCAGCGCCCGTTGCCGCGCTGCTTGAGTGAGGAAGCGTTGGAAGACTGATTGGAAAGGCGCCTGAGCCGTCAAAGTTTGTGCCCCATTTTGTAGGATCATAAAGTCCGACTCAGTTAAGAAAGGCAGCTCTGGCACATAGAAGTCCACCCCTGGTAGGGTCCGGCCGGTACAAATGACAATCTTAATGCCAGCCTCATGCGCTCGAGCCAGGGTGGCGACGTTGGTAGCACTAATGGTTTTTTGGTTGGTCAGCAGGGTGCCATCTAGGTCAATAGCAATTAAGCCAATATCCTGAGCTAGTTCTTGGCCAGATTCCTTGCTGTCTTCTATTTGTTCGGCTGCCATTTGTTGGAACTCGTTAAGGGCAGGCGCCGCCTCTTGGCGTTTGGTCTCAGCTTTGGCTGCCACTTGTTGGCACCAGGTCTTGTCCCATTGGGTGGCGAGAAAGTCTTCCACCTCTATTTCCTTTTCCTTGCGGACCATGAGCAGTCCATCACCTAAAGGCAGCAGGCAGGCCCGTTGGTCTTGATCGGTCAAGACAGCTTGGAAGAGTTCATTGAGCTTGCGATGAATCTTGCGCACTCGCTTAGGCCGGGTGTCTAAGGCATCCATGATGGTGCCCGCTTGCAGGACATCATCAATGAGCAGGACGCCCCCCATCTTAAGCAGACGCATGCAGTAAGGATAGAACTCCAGGTACTTGGCCTTGGCGCTATCCATAAAAATCAAATCATAGTGATTAGCCGGTAAGGTAGGCAAAATATCGGCCGCATCCCCTTCTAAGACTGTCACCTTATCCGCCAGACCGGCCTGCTCAAAGTTGGACTTAGCCCGTTCAAACATGAGGGCATAGCGGTCAATTGTGGTTAAGTGGCCGTCAGATGCGAGGTGTTGGGCCATGAGACTAGCCGAAAATCCAATGGCGGTCCCGATTTCCAGGATTTGTTGAGGCTGGGTGGTGGCACAGAAAAAGTCCAAGAACTTGGCGGTCTCGTGAGGCACCACCGGAATCCCATTGGCATTAGCAAAGGCCTCCAACTGACCTACTACCCCTTCAAAAGGCAGTTGCCCCTCCCGCATCAAGTCGATTACTTTCTGCATGACCACTGGCCGGTGCATCATCTCATTCAACATAGTCCTGTCTCCTTCTCCTGACTTATTCACTGTCTATTATAATGGAAAAGACTTAAAAGCAAAAGACCCAGCCTTCTAATCAAACTTTTAGGTCTTGATTTGGTGCGAGGAGGAGCCTTTTGGGGTATTTATATAAGAAGGAGGAAGTGCCATGTATCATCAAGAGGCAAGATTTTATCAGCTGGTCAAGCAAAGAGGCCACTTATCCCAGGAGGACGAGACAGACTACCTGCGCCTTCTGACTGGCTTAGAGGGTGAGGCCCGAGTCGCCCAGGTGATTCAAGACTTGGGGCTGGCTGCCTTTTACCTGACTGATTTATGGATTCCCCTGGGAAAGGGCACGCAAATCGACGGGCTTTTGCTGATGCCCCAGAGGCTCTATTTAATAGAAATCAAACATTATGGCGGGCAGTTTCTCTATCAGGGATTTGCTTCCAGACTCAACGGGCGGCCTTATCACCACGACTTGTTGGGCCAAGTGGCCCGAGCTCAGAGCCTGCTGCAACAATTTCTAAGGAGTCAGCAATTAGACTGTCAGCTAGTGTCCAAACTGATTTTTAGTCAGGACCATTTACAGGTTGAGGGGTTAGATGCGGGTCAATACCTGCTGTGGCCGCAGGCGCTGACCTGGCTTCAGGGGATGGCCGACCAGATGGCAGGTCAGCCCTGCAGTCGGCACCAGCAGCTAGTCTTGGATTTACTGGGACCACTCCAGCATGCCAGCCCCTATCGGCCACGCCAACTGACTTCCATCGAGCGCCAAACTCTGCTAAGCGGTATTGGCTGTCCCCGTTGTTTGCGGCTGGGCATGACCTGCAGTCGTTATAAAGCCTCCTGCCCGCATTGTAGGTTTGGGGAAGATAAGGCAGCCGCTTGTTTGCGCAGCATCTGTGAGTGGGCCTTGTTAAATCATGACCTGCCGCTGAGTCGCTCGGCAATTTCCAACTATGTGGGAAGCAAGCAATTAGACCGCACCCTACAACGCCAACTAGCTAAATACTTCCACCCACTCCATAAAGGTCACCACGCTTGCTACCAAAATGATTACGCCACCGTTTATCAGTGCCTGTCACAGTACGATGGAGTCTGAAGTTGGGGAGCCACGTCGCGTTAGAGGTCCAACGCGACATGGCGGGGGCCTAATGCGACGTGGCGCGCTCGTTTTGATCCCTTTTAGGCAGTTTTGCCGCCTTTGAGGTGGAGACACGTCGTGTTGGAGGTTCAACGCGACATGGCGGGGCCCCAATACGATGTGGCACGCTCTTCTTGCTCCCTTTTGGGCTGTTTTGGCGCCTTGGAGGCGGAGCCACGTCGCGTTGGAGGTCCAACGCGACGTGGCGGGGGCCCAATGCGACGTGGCGCGCTCGTTTTACCCTCTTTTTGGGTGTTTTGGAGCCTTTGGGGTCGAGCCACGTCGTGTTGGAGGCCCAACGCGACATGGCGCACTCCCAATGCGACGTGGCGCACTCTTTTGACTCGCTTTTAGGCAGTTTTGCCGCCTTGGAGGCGGAGCCACGTCGTGTTGGAGGCCCAACGCGACATGGCGCACTCCCAACACGACGTGGCGGGCGCAACACAACGCTGCACCGCCTTTTTCTGGGCACTTCAACACATAAAAAGCCACCTCCGAACTAAGTCAGAGGTGGCGGGCTTTATGCTTATTTGGTTTCTTGTTTGCTTAACTTGTCAGCTAGGCCACTAGCTCGTAGGCCCCACTTGATGAGTTCGACTAGCACGATGATGCTGAAGGATACAGAGAGTACCAAGCCCCATTGTGGGAGGGTAGGCGCAGTCACATCGAAGAAGTCGTTGATGCCTGGAATGACGATAACGCCTAGCAACATCGCAGCTGATAAGAGGCTGGCACCGTTGAGGAACTTGTTATCGAAGGCTTTCCCTGTGAAGAGAGAAGTGAAGACATACTTGACGTTGAAAGCATGGAAGAGTTGAATCAAACCTAAGGTCGCAAAGGCCATGGTTTCAGCCAAGTTTTCTTGGTGATACCATTGACGAGCTAACCAGTAGATGAAGAGGGTCAGCGCACTTTCCAAGACCCCTTGGTAAAGGATACTTGGCAAGATACCGTTAGATAGGAAGCTAGACTCCTTGGTCCGTGGCGGACGATTCATCACATCTGGCTCGGCCTTTTCCATCCCCAAAGCGATTGCTGGGAAGACGTCTGTAACTAAGTTAATCCATAAGATATGAACAGGTTGCAAGATGGTCCAACCTAATAGGGTGGCGACGAAGAGGGTAATGACCTCACCCAAGTTAGCTGACAAGAGATATTGGACAGCCTTCTGGATGTTGGCGAAGACCTTACGCCCTTCTTCAACCGCCACGACGATGGTTTCAAAGTTATCGTCTGCTAGAACCATGTCAGAGGCACCCTTGGACACTTCGGTCCCGGTAATCCCCATGCCGACCCCGATATCTGCTTGCTTGAGGGAAGGCGCATCGTTAACCCCGTCCCCGGTCATGGACACGGTCTTACCTTTAGACTGCCAAGCCTTGATAATGCGCACCTTGTGCTCAGGCGATACGCGGGCGTAGACTGACAAGTCTTGAACACGCGCTTCTAATTCTTGATCAGAAATGGCATCCAGTTCGGCCCCGGTCATGACGTGATGGTGGTTGTCTTCATTTGGATTCAAGATGCCCAGACGTTCTGCAATGGCTTGCGCGGTTTCGGCGTGGTCACCGGTAATCATGACGGTCCGCATGCCGGCCCCTTTGGCTACAGCAATGGCATCCGCGGCTTCTTGACGCTCAGGGTCAATCATACCGACTAAACCAGCAAAGATTAAGTCATGTTCTAATTCCTCAGACTCGAACTTGCTTGGCAATTGATTAATAATCTTGTAAGCCCCTGCCAAGACACGTAAGGCCTGGCGCGCCATGCCTGTATTTTCGGTCAAGATGGCTTGGCGATCAGCATCGGTCAAGTCGGTCACCTGGCCGCCAAAGTCCTTATGAAGGCAGCGTTTGAGCAATTGGTCTGGCGCCCCTTTGGTGGCTACCAGGTAGCGACCATCCGCTAGCGGGTGGACGGTGGTCATCAATTTACGGGTAGAATCAAATGGAATCTCGCCCACCCGTGGGAAGCTAGCCAAGCGTTCAGCCAAAGGATAGCCCTTGTCTAAGGCAAACTTAACCATGGCAGTTTCAGTTGGATCCCCAATTAAGTTACCTTCGGCGTCCACTTCGGTGTCGTTAGCCAAGACAATGGAACGCAAGAGCGGTAAGTCCAGGTCTAAGTCTTCTGAAGCATTGTGGAGGACCCCATTATAGTAGGCTTTTTCAATGGTCATCTTGTTAAGGGTCAAGGTCCCCGTCTTATCGGAACAGATAATTTGGGTCCCACCCAAGGTCTCAACGGCAGGCAAGGTCCGAACCAGAGCCTTACGGTCAGCCATAGTTTGGGTCCCGATGGAGAGGATAATGGTTGAAATGGCTGGCAAGCCTTCAGGGATGGCAGCTACAGCCAAGGAAATAGACACTAAGAGCATGTCGGGAATCTGACGGCCACGCAACAAACCAACAATGAAGGTCACAGCCGCAATGACTAAGATCATAATAGTCAAGGTCTTACCCAAACGGTCTTGGTCGCGTTGCAATGGGGTCTTGGTTTTCTCAGCACTGGCTAACATGCTAGCGATATGGCCGACCTCGGTGTTCATCCCAGTTGCCGTAACAATGGCTAAAGCACGACCATAAGTCACGTTGGTGCTAGAGAAGACCATGTTATGGCGGTCCCCAATCCCGGCGCCCTCTTCTGAGATGACCTCGATGTCCTTATCAACTGGCACCGATTCCCCGGTCAAGGCAGCTTCTTCTACCTTGAGTGAGTTGGCTTCGATCAAACGCATATCCGCTGGCACAATATCCCCAGCTTCCAATAAGACGATATCGCCTGGCACCAAGTCATGAGACTTAACGGTCATAACATTGCCATCACGGCGAACGCGGGCGTCAGGCGAGGCCATTTCCTTGAGGGCATCAATGGCTTCTTCAGCCTTGGCTTCTTGGACTACCCCCATAATGGCGTTAAGCACCACCACTAGGAGAATGATGACCGCGTCGTGCCACTCGTGGCTGGCCACGAAGGAAACAGCCGCCGCAATCAAGAGGATGATAATCATGAAGTCCTTGAATTGCTCAATAAACTTCTGCAAGAGGGTTGAATGAGCTTCGGCCTTGAGTTCATTTGGGCCGAACTCTTCCAAGCGTTGCGCTGCCACTGCAGATGTCAAGCCCGTCTCGACATTGCTCTCTAAGCTGTCAATGACGGCTTGCGCCTCTTGGTTATAGGCTGATAATTTTGTTGACATAGTAACCTCCTATTTGATCCATTCCTTCATGCTGGCCGCCCCAGCTTGTAAAAAAAGACCTATGCCGCCACCCAACGAGTGAATCAGCATAAGTCTCACTATTTCAGTCAGTACCAGCAGCAAACGCTACATATTTGTTGATACCAACGAGCTAGGCTCTAGTTACTCCCTTATGAAGTCAATGGTTATATTACTCTTACTATTATAGAGATAAGCAGCAAAAAAAGCAAGAAAAAAACACTTGCTTTTTTGACTCTGACAAGAGCAGCGATCTTGACGATAGGGGCCTGACGCGCTAGGATAGGAATGAAGAAACGAGGAGGGATTGACATGACAAAGACAGGCAAGATCATTCGCGTGGTAGGGGCGGCCATTATCCAAGATGGCCAGGTCCTCTGCCTACAACGCGGCCAGCAAATGAGCCTAGCCGGCCTCTGGGAATTCCCAGGCGGCAAGCTAGAAGCTGGCGAGACAGAAGCCCAAGCTCTAGCCCGGGAAATTAAGGAAGAACTAACCCTCAATATTGAAGTGGGTGACTGGGTGACGACGGCGGAATACGCCTACGAATTCGCCACAATTCAGCTGGCGGTCTACAAGGCTAAGATCCTATCCGGCAGTCTGACTTTGCTCGAGCACCAGGCTAGCCGTTGGGTCCAGCCCCAAGACCTCATGAGCCTAGAATGGGCACCCGTCGATATACCGGCGGCTCAACTTCTGGCCCAAGAAGGCTCCTCCCTATAGACATAAACAAGACAAAGGCGACCAGGACCCAGTCCTAGTCGCCTTTATATTAATGTCTGCGGAAATCTACAAAGTCATCATGCTGATGCATGTTGCTGTCGATGAAATAAATCAAGGTTTGCAATTCGTTGGTTAAGTCCACGTGTTGCATGCGAACATGACTTGGTACATCGAAACGCAAAGGTGTGAAGTTCAGAATCCCTTTGATGCCTGCTGCTACTAAACGTTCTACCGCAATTGGTGCCTCTTCTTGTGGCACCGTTAAGAGGGCAATCTCAATGCCTTGGGCTTCTAATTGCTCTTCCAACTCATCAATGGAATAAACTGGCACACCCGATTGAATGGTCCCAATCAATTTAGGGTCTACTTCGAAGGCTGCCCCAATCCGCACATTATTGTTCTTGCGGAAGTTATAATGCAGGAGCGCATTCCCTAGATTCCCTACCCCGATCAGGGCCACAGAAGTCAGACGGTCTTGGTTCAGGGTCTTGGTGAAGAAGTCTAATAAGTAATCAACATCATAGCCATAGCCCCGTTTACCCAAGGCGCCAAAGTATGAGAAGTCACGACGAATAGTCGCGCTATCCACTTTCACCGCATCACTGAGTTCAGTAGACGAAATCCGCTTTTTGCCGGCATTCTGTAAGAATCGTAAGTAACGATGGTAAATTGGAAGCCGGTTCACAGTTGCTTTTGGTATTTCTCTACGCATTTGATCACTTCTTTCACATAAAAATATTTCGCTTATTCTCCGGTCGATATCTTTAGTATACCACCTTACTAGGTCAGACTCCATTATTTAGGGGTGAACTTAATACAATTATTATAGTTCAGTAACAATTGTCGTACTCCTGCCTTACCACGCTTTCATTTACGTGATAGCACAAACTTCTGTGGGCATTTTTTATGTGACGAAGGAAACGATGAGAGTCTTTCTCATAGAGCAAACCTTTTCACCTTTGCATTTTTAGCCAAATATTCAACCCCCATCATGGCCCTATTCTCGCCACAATGGGGGTTGTTTTATTCGCTCAGTGACAAACGAAACTGGGACCAGTCGCCCCGAATATAATCCAGTAGGCCTAGGTCTGAGCTGGCCACCTGACCGACAATGGCCTGGCGGTCATCCGCCGGCAAGTCTGTCAGGCAAATTTCCAGTTCATTGGCATAGCTACCATAGTTGGCCCGGCCTAAGACTAGGTCCCCTCGTTGGCGAGGAGCAGGCTGGCCCACCACTTCTTGGCCACGCAAGGCTTGGCGGGTTTCCGAGGCCCGAATGACCCAATCACTGGGATCCGGCCGATTGGACCAGATTTGATTTAGCAAGGCTTGTGGCGCCTGGGCCCGCAAGTCCACCATACCATCATTAAGACTGGCCAGGCGTCTCAGTTGATCTTGGCTGACATCACAATCCCCTATGTAGACCCGGTCCACCTGGCATTGTGACAGGAGATAGAGGGCCGCCTGCTGACTTGGCCAATGGCGGGTCTGCTCGACTGTACAGAGACCGTCAAAGTAAGGTCCCCTAGCCACCTGGCCACTGACAAAGGCCAGGCAGGGAATACCTAAGGCATGCAGTCTTTGGTTTTGAGCCAGGACATAGGCCTGGCTGAGGCCACTATAGACCTTGGGATAATAGTTATGGGCGGCCCAAACCCGGCCCAAATCGACTCCTGCTTGAGCTAGCTCTTCTAGCAAGGTCCCCGTTAGGGTCGAAGCATTAAGGACCAGGTGACTGGCCTGGCTGAGGACGGCCATCTGCTGAGGGGTCAGTCCGGCATCCACCCGCAAGGAGCCAAAGCCCCAGGCCTGCAGGCGGTCTAGGCCATAACGGTCCAGGCTGGCCTCATTAATATCCGCCATGACCTGGACCCCCTTTTCATGGCAGGCCGCCATAATCAAGTCAAGCTCAACCGGCTTATAATGAGGAGTCAGGTTAAGACTGGTAAAGGCATGGCTAAGTCCCTGCTGACTAAAACGGTCAATCCGAGCCAGATTATCGTCTAGGGACTGATTACTATAGAAGGAAAAGCCGACTACCTGTCCTTTCATTGACTATCGCCACCATAGACTTGAGCAATCCGAGCTTCATCTACCCCGAAGAACCAGGTTAAGACAAAGCCACCTAGATAAGCGCCTAACATGGCGATAACATAGGAGATTTGCGTGCCCGGCACCATAATCAGCAAGCCGAAGAGACCAGATACCCCTTGGGAGACAGCCCCTAGATGGAAGAGGACTGCTAGGACACCGCCCAGACCTGAACCCAAGCAAGCCGTAATAAATGGTTTGCCTAGTGGCAGGGTCACGGCATACATCATGGGCTCACCAATCCCAAGAATGCCGACCGGCAAGGAGTCACGGGTCAATTGTCTCAGACGTTTGTTGCGTGATTTGAGGTAGAGGGCCAGACCCGCACCGACTTGACCGCCCCCTGCCATCATAAGAATTGGCAAGAGATAGTTAACCCCGGCCGTTGGACCTTGCGGATTATTCAACATGGTATGAATTGGCGTTAAGGCTTGGTGGAGCCCCACAGAAACTAGCGGCAAGAAGCCAACAGACAGGATGAAACCACCCAGGGCACCCAATTGGGTATAGAAGTAATCTAAACTAGCATAAATCCCGTCCGTAACCAGAGCAGCCAGCGGTTGAATGACAATGACCGATACCAGCACCCCGACTACGACGGTCAGGAGTGGCGTGAAGAAGGTGTCTAGCAAATCGGGCATAATACGGCGAATGGCCCGCTCTAGGTAGGCGAAGAAAATCCCCATAAAGAGAGCCGCTAGGAGCCCACCGGCACCTGGCGAGAAGGCCTTATTGGTAATAGGCAGAAGGATAGGCGCATCTGCCACCTTAGCCAAGAGGGGCATGCTTGGAACTGCCACGGACAAGGCACCGGCCATGCCACCCAGAACAGCACTGCCCTTGAATTCTTTGGCCGCATTCATGCCCACATAAATTGGCAAGAAGGCGAAGAGGGCCCAGCCCATGGTCCGAATGGCTTGGAACCACCATTCGCCGGCCCAGGCATTTTGGTTGGAGACATTGATGACATTGGCAATCCCATTGATCATACCGGCTGCAATAATCCCCGGCAGCAAAGGAATGAAGATATTGGCAATCCGTTGCAAGAAGCGTTGCAGGGGCTTGTCATACTTAGCCTTTTGCTGGGCCTTATTAGTCTTAGCCACTTGGTCGGCCGCCAGCTCTTCATAGCCCAGACTGAGGCCTGTTAATTGAGCAAAGGCTGACCCAACTTGGTTGACCTTGCCCGGCCCTAGGATAACTTGCACTTGGTCTTGGATAACTAAGCCCATGACTCCTTCCTCTTGCCTGAGGGCCTCTTGGTCCACTAAGGACAGATCACGCAGGGTCAGACGTAGACGTGTCATACAGGTTGCATTGGCTAGAACATTGTCCTTGCCTCCCACTAGGGATAGAATTCGACTTGCTAATTCATTCATGGTAATACCTCCTTAAGTTAATCTTGCTTATTTACTGATTGCTGGCTGGCTTGAATGGCTTGGGCAATGTGGTCTTGATTGTCAGCCAAGAAGGCTTGGGCGCCCGCCAAATCACAACCTGTTAAGGCCATGAGAATGGCACATTTGACCTGGCCCTGGGCTGCTTGATAATAGGTCGCTGCCTGCTCCAAAGATAGATCCGCGGTGGCAGCAATAATACGGTGGGCACGGTCAATCAATTTCTGGTTGGTGGCCTGGACATCGACCATGTAACCTTGGTAGACCTTGCCTAATTGAATCATAGCAGTGGTAGAAATCATGTTGAGCACCAACTTTTGTGCCGTCCCCGCCTTGAGTCGGCTAGAGCCGGTAATAATTTCTGGTCCCACTAGGACTTCAATGGGATAGTCGGCCCACTGGCTAATTTCAGCCGCCTCTACACAGGCCAGGCTAGACGTCAGGGCTCCCTGTTCCTGGGCATAACGTAAACCGGCTAGGACATAGGGAGTGCGACCGGAGGCGGCAATACCGACTAGGGCATCTTTATCAGACAGCTTAAGAGCGGCCAAGTCCTGGACGGCTGCTGCTTGATCGTCTTCAGCTCCTTCAATAGCCTGGGACATAGCTTCTAGCCCCCCTGCTATCAGGCCTTGGACGCGATCCGAACTGACGCCAAAAGTTGGGGGACATTCCGAGGCATCCAAGAGACCCAGCCGGCCTGAAGTCCCGGCCCCCATATAAAAGAGACGACCGCCTTGGGCCATAACTGGCACCAAAGCTTCTATAAAGGCATTAATCTCTGGCAAGGCTTGCCTAACAGCTAGGGGGACGCCCTGGTCTTCCTGATTCATGCGCTGAGTAATTTCGGCTACTGACAGGGTCTCAATAGCCTGCGACAGGGGATTGGCTTGTTCAGTTGCTAACTTACCAAGTTCCATCTTCCTCCCTCCTTCCTACAAGCTCATTATACTCCTTATGTAAGCGCATTACAATATGCTTTGGCTATTTTTGGTACGACATTTCTTGTGCTATAACAATTGTGTCCCTGTTCTATATTTGGAAAACAAAAAAGCCACAAGACCCCTTCACTTAGAGGTCTTGTGGCAGCTTATTTGATACAACGGAAACCAATATGGCTAGCCGTCACCAAGGCGTCAGCTCCATTGCGGGCACCTAGGCGATAGCGTTGGCAGTAGGAGGCATGACAGAGGAAGGACCCGCCGCGAATGGCGTACTCCCCTTTCAAGTCCGCTAGACTTGGAAGAGGCTGAGCCTGCTTAAAGTCCTGCAAAAGTTGATAGCGGGGATTGGCGCACCATTCCCAGACATTGCCGATGACCTGATAGAGACCCCAGTCATTAGGGGCATAGGTCTTGACCGGCGCCGTGCCTAGGTAGCCATCCGCCTGGCTATTCAAGCGAGGAAAGTCCCCCTGCCAGGTATTGGCATGATAGCGGCCATCGGCTTCTAAGTCCTGGCCCCAAGGAAAGGTGGTGGTCCGACCGGCCCGAGCCGCATACTCCCACTGGGCTTCAGTGGGCAAGCTCACCCCCGCCCACTGACAGTAGGCTAGGGCATCGGCTAAGGAGACATGGACCACCGGGTGGTCAGCCAAGGCGTCTGTGGCAAGGGGGCCCTCAGGTCCAAAGGGATGGAGCCAATCGGCGCCTGCCACTACCCGCCACCAAGGCGTACCCGGCACTCGCGGGGCCTTGGCTTGTAAGTCTTCAGACAGGAGGGCCTCAAAAACCAAGGAGCCTCCCGTCCGACTAGCAATGGTCTCATAGCCCGTCGTCGCCACAAATTCAGCAAATTCCTGGTTAGTGACAGGCGTAGTAGCCACAGAGAAGGCCGCTACTTGCATGGAAACGGCAGGTGCCTCATAGTCCTCTACAAAACCTTGTCCTAGGGGGGCTCCCATTTGGAAGTGGCCCGCTGGTAAATCAACCCATTCCATAATTAGACCTCCTGCCGAGGATAACCCATGACATCCCCACGGCGGGCAGCTGCCAAGGTGGTCACTAGGGCTGACAGGGGCCGCGCCACTAGACGTCCATCCTCAACAAAGCCTTCTTCACGATTAGCTAAATAGGCAACCAGCTTCTGAGTCAACTCCAAGACTACGGGCGCATAGTCGGCCTGACCATAGAGATTGACCTGCTCATAAGGATCGGTCACATAGTCGAAGAGCTGATAGCGGTCCTGAACCGGATACCAGATTAACTTATAGCGTTCATTAAGGACAAATTGACTGGAATCTTGACCTAGAACATGCTCCCCGTGGATATCGGTCCGCCAGCCGTCAATTTGACCTAGCAAGAGCTGGCGCACGCTGCGCCCGTCTGTGGCCACTTGCTGGCCCAAGACCAGGTCTACCAAGGATGGGAAGATGTCTTGAATCTTAACCAGCTGCGGGATGGTGTGATGGTGGGCCGCAAGCAGATGGCCAGGGTCATAGATAAAGGAAGGAATTTGGATGCTGCCCTGATAAGGATAGCCTTTGCGGAAGAGGTCATGCTCCCCTAGTTGGTCGCCATGGTCGGAGACAAACCAGAAGAGGGTGTCCTGGGCATGGCCGAACTCTCCCAAGGCCGTCAGGAAGCGACTAATTTGATGGTCCAGATGGGTCACCAGGCCATAGTAACCCGCCAGCAGGCGCCGTTGATCGTCGGGCCTGAGGCGCCCTTTCTTACTATCAATGCTAGGCACGGCATCCACTAACTGCTCCCAGTCGCCTAAGTGGCGGTCCCATTCTTGCCCCAAGAGTTGATAGTACATATCAAAATAATACTGAGGCGGATTAAAAGGCGAATGTGGCTTCTCAAAGGACAACTTGAGGAAGAAAGGAACGGTGGGATCCTTGGTCTTGAGGAATTCAATGGCTTCGGTCACCAGCCAGTTGGTTGGATGGAGGGCTTCCGCATAAGGCCAAGGTCGGGCCATCCAGGAATTACAATTGAGGCCGTCATCCATGAGGTCGGCTTGCGGCCCCAGCTGGGCCTTTAGGAATTTGAGATAATCACTGGACTGTTCAAAGGAAGCCCCATAAGCCCCACCATAGTGGCGATCGACATGGAGATAGCCGTCGTGCAGGGTCACATGGTCAAAGCCCAGACGCTTGCGGGTTGGGTAGACATGCATCTTGCCGATACATTGGGTTTGGTAGCCCGCATCCCGGAAGGTTTGGGGCAGGGTCTGGGTGAAGTTCCAAGGCATTTGGTCTTCGTAGCCCACCCGTCCCGAATTGGCCTGGTCCAAGCCCGTTAAGAGAGCTGCCCGAGCCGGCACACAGGACGGCACCGGCGAATAGGCATTGACGAAATTGTAGCCCTGGCTGGCCATCATATCTAAGGTTGGGGTTGAGAGAAAATCAGGCCCCTGGTTAATCCCTAAGGCGTCGGCCCGCATTTGATCGACGACAATAAGGACCACGTTGGGGCGTGGCTTGCTGTTGGTCATGGTAGTGGAGTCCCTCCTCATTCGGTCGCATGATTAACGACCTGTCTTCGCTTTCATTATACACCCTCTGGCATCAAATTGCCTATCTTCTACTAAAAAAGATGAGAATATTAACAAAAATTATAAAGCAGACCCAAACTCGAGCCTGTCTCTAGCTTAAGATTTCGGCCAAGCAAAAAGCCTGACTCTCAGTCAGGCTCCTGTTTTAAGATTTTGCTTTTTTTAACTTGGCTTGCATATAGGCTTCCAAATCACTGAGAGGCGCTACGGGCTGGTCCTTGGTCAGACGGAAAGAGCGACTTTCAAAGACTAAGATTAAATCCACGCTAACCAACTTACCCCGACTAGCCGTCCGATCCAAACGCACCTTGCGAAGGCTAGACCAGGGCAAAATATACTGCCGGCTGCCCAGCTCAATCCGAACCTTGTCCCCCAAATCTTCTATGGTGACGGTTCGCGTCCAGAGAAAATTATAGAAGGCATTGGCCAGGAAAAATAGGAGGAGCAGTAACACAACGAACAATAAGGGCGCATATTGATTATCACGCGGGTAGAAGTCCAAGTCCAACAAGAAATTGACAAGGTCCTTGATGCCTAGTTGTGCTAGACCTAGCAAGACCAGAATAGAGAGTAGGCGTTGGCCGACAAAGCGACTGACCCTTAGCTTGACCTTATTCAGCAGATACTTGTTTTTACTTGTCATTTGGGCCTAGGCCTCCTTCTTGGGCTTGCTTCATGCCCTTTTCTAAATATTGAATCAGCCACTCTAGCTTAGCTACCTGGTCATCTGAGGTCAGGTAGAAGCTGCGGCCATGAAATTTGAGGACTGCCGTCTTGCTGAAGATTCCACCATGACGTTTGGGCGCGACGAAAGTCTTGACACGACGCAGGCTAGTCCAATCATAGCGATAGGACTTTTGATTAATGAGTATTTCCAGACTTTGGCCTCGATTATAGAGGGTGACTGAACGTTTCCATAGGCTATTGTAGAGCAACCAGCCCAGAATTACTGCCCCAAGGAAGATCAAAAGAGCTAGCCAACTCCTAGGGTTCAAGCTCAATCTCTTGGCCAAGTCTAGACTTACAGGCGTCAAGATAAAGTAGATGAGAAGGAAGGATAGGGCCTTGGCGCCCCAAAAATAAGACACCCGACAATCCAAGGTCATGACCAGGTCTTCTTGGCCCGGAGCCAGGCGCTTGGCTTTAGCAATAATCAAATTGGTCTCCCCTTTGGTCTAAATACTTCTGCAAGCCTTGAGCGAAATAGGATAGCTCTTGGCTGGCTTGGCCCCAGGCATCGATGTAATAATAGCCATCGCCTTGAAAAAAGAGTTCTAGTTTGATGCTACTGATTTCTCCGAAGCGATCATAGAAGTGCTCAATTCTCATGTCCTCCAGATCTTGCCAATCAAAGCGCTGCTCTTTTTTCCCAACGATAAAAGAAACGTCTTGGCCCCAATCAATAATTCGCAAGTGTCGATGCAGAATTTTACGCTGGAGCCTATTCCCTAGCCACATAATAGGAATGACAGAAAATAAAGCGATCATAAGAATCATGATGGCAGAGCTCTGTTTTTCGACTTTCATCATCATCTCCAGCAGGAGCATAATCCAAATCGCCCAAATAACACATCCCCCTGGGATAATGATTAAGCTACTCAGAAAACGTTGCTTCTGTTGAGGATTAAGGCGAACCTCCCCATCAAAAACCACAACACTTCCATCTTCACCTTGCATGGTCCCCATTCTATCACCTCGCTCCTTTCTTTCATTATAACTTAGCTCTGGGCACTTGAGAAGTCCAAGCTTTCTTAGAAAAAGGTAAACAAAAAAGGCCAGGAATACTTCCTGACCTTCGGCTTCTTTTAATCGGCTCGGCTTAGCTCTGTACAAGATAGGTCTCTAGGGGTTGGGCTAGCTCCAGCAGAGCGCCCATGGTCTTATCGGATGAAGATAAGCGGTAAGTCCGATCCTCAAAGACCAAGACTAGGCTAACTACGACTAGGCGACGTGATTTATTGTGAAGCTGGGATGGCTTGACACCGCGGAGCTCCCGCCAGTCATAGCAATCCACTCGGCTACCTACTTGCACCAAGACTTGACTCCCCAAGTCCACAATACGCACTTTCCGCTTCCAGATCCAGTCGTAGAGCCAGAAACCCAAGCCCAAGCATAGAAGTGCTGTCACTAGCACATAGGCTAGACTCCAATTCTGCAAGTCCCGATTCAATAGTCCCCAAGTGACTAGCCAATGTACGCCATAGGCAAATAAGAAGGCCATGAGGATGGCGATGACAACACCGCTATAGAAGCGTAGGCCAAACAGATAGCTGACCCGAAGCTTGCCTTCAAAGAGTAGCTTTTCCTCTCTATTCGAATTTCGATATTGCATCTTATCTCACCCTTCCTTACCTTCTCATTATAACTTAGCTAACGCCGCTTGAGAAGCCTGCTTCTTCTCGGAAAGAATCACATAAAAAAGGCCAGGCACAAGGCTTGACCTGCTACTTCTAATGGCTTATCCCTGCTTTAGATAAGCCTGGAGGGCTTGACCTAACTGGCTCAGGGCCACCATACTCTTATCCGATGAAGAGAAACGGTAGGTGCGACCCTCAAAGACCAAGACTAGGTTATAGGTGCTGACCTGACCACGTCTAGAATAGAAGCGATAGGCTCTGACCTTACGGAGGGGCTGCCACTTATAGTAGGCCTGGTCACGGCCAACTTGTAAGCAGACTTGGTCGCCTAGGTCCCAGATACGAACCGGCCGCTCCCACAACTTATTGTGGAGCCAGTCACCCAGTATCCAAATCAAGGTACCCGAGATGATGAAGGAAGCCACGCTCCAACCTTTCAGGTCCTCCTGCCACAAGCCCACCGCTTGCAACAAATGCAGGCTGAGGATAAAACCACCGAACATGACCAAGGCCATGAGGAGGCCGCCTAAGAAGCGCACCCCAAAGATATGGCTGACCCGAACCTTACCTTCAAATAGTAAGTGATTGGCTTCGTCATTCTGTCTAACTTGCATGCTTTCACCCTTTCTAGTCCTTTCATTATAACTTAGCAAGGAGCCCTTGAAAAGCCTGGCTCCATTTGCCTAGCTGTCAAGGGGCTCAGATTTAATAAATTGTTAGCGACAAGTTAAGAAAGACTTAATAGTTGTTTCAAAAAGTCTTCAGTTTCACCCGCTATAGTAAGGTCATCAAATAAATCCAAGGAGTGATTTCCATGTCAACCAAACACACACTAACCAAACTCAGCCTTGTTGCCTTACTAAGTCTAGGTCTTGGGGCCGGCAGCTTATCCCAAGTGGTCTTAGCTGAGGAAAGCAGTGCAAGCTCTAGCCAAATGCCAGAAGATAAGCAAAAAGACGAAATGAATCAAGCCCTTGTCGGCCAATTGATGGGTCAAGGTAAACACAAGGTCATGGGCATGGCCAAGGTCACCGCTAAGGAAGTCGTGCTGACCGGCTTTTCAAGTGATGAAGCCCCTGACCTCAATGCCTACCTAACCAAGGATGGCGATGTAGAACATGGCCTTAAATTAGGCAAGGTCGATGCCAAGGGTGCCATCCAAGGCTACAAATTGGACAAAGTCGACCTCAGTCAATACAACACCCTCACCATCCACTGCGACAAAGTCAATGAAACCTTCGGTTCTGCTATGTTGACCAAGTTTTCTGACGGGGCCATGGACCAAGCCATGAAACGTATGGGCGAACTCATGGGCGCCAATGGCAAGATGGTCATGGGTTCTGTTAGCATCGAGAAGAACCAACTCAAACTCAGCAACTTCAAGAGCGACAAGGCTCCTGACCTCCACGTTCTCCTTAGCAAAGACGGCAAATTAGAGACAGCCGTTGAAGTCGGTGCGGTAGACAGTGACATGATGGAACAAAGCTACGACCTGAATGGTTTGAAGGCAGACGGCTACAACAAGGTCTTAATCTACTGTGTTGAAGCGCATGAAGTCTTCGGTCAAGCTGACCTTAAATAAGCTTTCGAGCATCCCAACCACCTGAAGTCCTTTCAGGTGGTTGAAGTGCTTTGGGCTCAAGGTCTGCAAGCGTCGCTGACCCCTTCCCCTCTCAAGCTATGCTATAATGGCATTGCCCCTGCCTCTATCAGGTAGGTTTTGATTTCAGTCATTAATCGAAAGGAGGGTCCCTATGACCCACATCCTCCTAGTTGACGACGAGCCAGCCATCCTGGATATCGTCACCCGCTACTTAAGTAAGGAAGGCTATCAAGTCACGACCGCGATGAATGGTCAGAAAGCCTTAGACCACTACCGAGCTCAAGCCGTCGATCTGATTATCACGGACATTATGATGCCCCAAATGGATGGTTATGACTTCATTGATGCCGTCTTGCAATTACGCGAAGACCAGCCTTTTATCTTCATCACGGCCAAGGATCAGGCGGTCGATCGCATCTATTCCCTGACCCTAGGAGCCGACGACTACCTGACCAAACCTTTTAGCCCACGGGAGCTCACCTTGCGGGTCAAGAATCTCTTGCGTCGCATTCAGCCCAAGCAAGCGGGGCAGTCGGTTTTGAGCTATGCGCCCTTTGCCATCGATGAAGGCCAGCATCGCGTCACGCTCTACGATCAACCCTTGCAACTGTCACTCAAGGAATTCCAGCTCCTGGCCCTCTTCCTCAAAAATCCCGGCCGGGTCTTTGCTAAATCAGAACTTTTCCTCAAGATTTGGGAGACCGATTATATGGAAGATGCCAATACCCTTAATGTCCATATCCACTCCTTGCGCGATAAATTAGCCAAGTTAGCGGGTCAGCGTCCCTACCCTAAGATTGAGACAGTCTGGGGACTGGGCTACCGCTTAGGAGGTGACCCATCATGAAGCTGCGTTCACTTGTCTTCCTGGCCTTTCTTACTTCCACCCTCTGCGCCCTCCTGCTGGTCTGGTGGGGCCTGCAGCAAATGTTAGTCTCCCCGAACGTGGCCTATATCATTATCTGGATGACCTTAGGGGCTAATTTACTAGGGGCAATAGTGGGCTTCTGCCTACTTCAGCCCAGCGTCAAATCCCTGCAGCAACTGAGCCGAGATGTGAGACGGGTGGCCGACCAGGATTTCCAACCAGTTCAGACCATTAAATCACCGGCAGAACTGGCCTCGCTGACATCCAACATCAACCTCATGATCCAAGACCTCAACCAAAGTTTCCAGGCCCTCAGCCAAAGCGAGCAGGACAAGACCCAACTTATGGCCAGCCTAGGTCACGACATCAAGACGCCGCTGACCGCTCTCCAGCATCAAGTTGAAGCGCTAGAAGATCAGATGGTGTCAGAAGATGAAATGCAAGCCCTCTGGCAGGCCATGGCCCATCAAATCGACCGACTCAAGACCCTGACCCAGCAACTTATGGAAGTTGGCCTCATGGAGAAGCAAGCCAATCAGCAAGCTAGCCAAATCCAAGTCCAGACCCTCCAACTGGACGATTTTCTCATTCATCTGCTAACTAGCATCCAACCCCATTGTCAACAGAAGAAACAAGAACTTGAGGTCAAACTAGCGCCAGAGCTAGAGACCATCCAGACAGATGGTGACAAACTATCCCGTATTCTCCTCAATCTCTTGGAGAACGCCAGCAAGTACTCGCCAGAGCAGAGTCGCATTCAACTCCATATCCAAAAAGAAGGCCAAGGAATCGGCTTCCATATCATTGATCAAGGCATGGGCATTCCCGCCCAGGACCTGCCTCATATCTTTGACCGCCTCTACCGGGTCGAACAGTCCCGTAATCGGGAGACAGGCGGCGCCGGCCTAGGACTCTATATCAGCCAAACCCTGGCCCAACAACTGGGGGGCCAGATTGAGGTCACCAGTCAAGTCAACCAAGGCAGCCACTTCAGCTTATGGCTTCCACTATAGCCATAGCAAAAGGCCAGGAAAACCCTGGCCTTTTGCTTATGGTCTAAATAGTTGATGAGCCCGCCAGGTCAAGTGGCTAGAGAGGCGACTGATCGGCTCCCAAGTCAGCCATTTGAGTGAGACTAGCTCATAGACGCCCTCTTGGGCATAAGCAAGAAGTGAGCTCCAAGCCTTGTGGTCATGGTCATGGTAGACAGCACCAGGCGGCAGGGGTCGGTTTTCTCCAGAAGACTCGGACTCCCGCTGCTGACGGGATTCGGTCTCATCAGAGGAAGACGGATCTTGCTGGCTAGAGCCAGATAGCTCACTATCTAGCTCAGCGCCCTCAGGCAAGCGGAAATCTTCAGCCTCTAATTGATTGAATCCAAAGAATTCAAATTGGCCCTGCACCTCACCAGACGGATCCAGGCAACGGTAATTGAGACTAGTCATTTGGAAGTCGTCCTTGCTGAAGCGAACTTCCATATAGTTATAGATATCTTCTACTGGGGTGTCTTCAGGTACTAAGGTGATTCCCAAAGTCTTAGACGTAAAGTCTGACAAGTCAAAGTTACGTTCTAGGACCTTAAGACGATAATCGTGGGGCCCTTCTTCAAACTGGAAGTCGGCCTCATGGTCCAGAATCCAGTCTAGCATGAGACGGTAGTTAGGTCGCAAGCGAAAATCCTCGGGCATCTGGATGGCAGACCATTTGTTGGTCCGCTCTGAATAGAGATGATACTTGTGGTTGGTATCTCCTAGATAGTAGACCTCCATATGGTTAATCCCCTGACTATAATCCAAATAACCCTGGAGGACCTTGCCAGTCTTGGCTTCATAACGATAGGCTGCTTGATAGCTTGACTGGCTTCTTCGATCGCCAGAGACTCCCTTGAGGGCTACCGAGGTCAAAAGGTCCCGGCTTTTACGTACTTGATTGAGGACATCCTTGCGGTCTAACTGTGCACAATCATGATTCTGCCATTCTTCAGAGGTCTCTTCATGCCCTGATTCCTGGCTACTAGCAGATTCCAGACTGACAGTCGCCTGCCCTTGGAAGCCTGGCCAGCTTAAGGCCAAGGCATTAGCAGTCAGAGCCGAGACCAGCAGGTATTTGAGACTTTTCTTCACGTCACTTCCTCCTTCATCCGAATCTAATCGACTTACTTCTTGTCCCTTCTATTATAACAAAGCGGTCAAGACGACACAAACCCCTGGGGTCAGTCACTCGCTGATTCCAGGGGTTGCTTAATACTTAGTTGGCGTCTAGGGCTACAATTTCTTGCACCCATTGGATGAAGTTAGCCGACGCATGGCCGGTCCGTTCAGCTGTGGTATTACCTTGCCCCCAAACCGTGGCAAAGTCCACTGATTTGACAGTCCCATTAGCTTGATTCTCTAGGGCTAGGGCCAGGTTGGTTTCCACCGTTAAGGCCGTGTCTCCTTGGCTAAGGCCGGAACGAATCCGCCAGTGAGGTGCTGGTTTAGAGGTTTGGTAGCCAGAATAAGCGGACGTCAGATAGAACATTGGATTGTAGAGGTCCTGACGTTCTGCAATGGTCTTACCCAGACTATCGGTCTTAGCCAAGTCAGACTCAAAATCCGTCACATACTGGCTGTTCCAGTCGGTCAAACTCTCATACTTGGCCTGATTGTTCTTGAGCAGGCGAGCCACTAGCTGGTCAAAGTGAAGCTCATTGGCATCCGCTACCCCGAAGACCGCATTCTCCGCTAGGCTACGGTCCAAGGCATCGAAGGCAGGCACAGACTTGCTGGCCGTCTTAACATACTTGGCGAAATCCGCCAGGCTGGAAATCTTGGCGGTATTAGTGGCCGCATCATAAGTCACCCATTGGGTCTCAGCATTCAAGCTATCAATATAGGCTTGAGCCGTCTCATAGGTGACAGATTCTGTCGATCCACCCGGACCAGCACCATCGCTGGTATAAGGGAAGCTGGTATCGGCTAGGAAGTTATTGAGGGATTGATTGACGACCCCTTCTAGATAAGTGGCATAGGAGCCTTGGGTATAAATCCCCTCACTAGATTCTGTCAGGGTCAAGGCTTGGCCTTCATGTTTGAGGCCTAGCTGATTGATATAGTTGGCATATTCCTTAGCCAAGTCTTGGGATAAGGCCTGAGTAAAGGTACCCTCTGCCCGCGTATTGCTGTCAGCGAACTGACCCAGGTTCCATTCATAGGCAGCATCCGCATAATCCAAGCTGGTAATGGGACTCCAAGTCATAGTCCCATAAGGTGCATCGGAAATTGGGTTGCCTTCCTTGTCCTTCATGGCTGCCCCTAAGGCTTCCAAGTAAGGATTGTAGAGGGTCGAATCCCCACTAGCCCCTAGGACAGCAGACTGAGCCCCACCGCCACTATGGCCAAAACTCACAATCTTGTCGGTGTCACCTGGCAGAACATCCTTGTTATAACGAACATAACGGATAGCGGCCTTAAGATCGGTGACGCCCCATGGTGCACCGCCCACTACTTCTTGGCCCTGGCTATCGGTGGTGTTGTCGCGGCCACGAATACCAGGTTGCAGATAAATCATCCCGGCCTGGGTATAGCTGGCAATGCCGTCAGCAAGCCAGGTTGGTGCCTGAGAGGCATTATAACCCGGCGTGTTAACCGGTAGGACATAAGGAGCAGTCGCAGCGGTAAAATGGCCCACTTGGGCGTCAGACTTGACGCTGGCAGTATAGGTTCCATCGCCATTGTCACTGGCCTCCAGATAGGCCCCCGGCACATAAATCCCTAGGGTCTCATAGTCCAAGGACGCTGGATTGGCGACATAGACGACGCCGACTTGCCAGTAGATATCATTAGCCTCATCGTATTGCCAAGCCGCATTATCAAAGGCCAAACTGTATTGGCCGACAGTAGCCCTTTCTTGGCTAGATGATGCTTGGTCATTGGCCTCTTGGGCTAGCACAGGCACTTGGCTAGCCAAGAGATTGGCACAAAGCAAGGTCAGGGCACTTAGTTTCATTTTTCTCGATAGGGTCATTTCATTCAGTCCTTTCACTTATTAAGGGCTGGAGAAAATTAATGGGGGGAAGATTTACTTGTCACCCAGCCAGCAAATGACTTCCTGGCGCGGCTTACGGCTACGGGGATGTTTAGGATCCTTGAGACGGTAACCTAGGGACAACATGCTAGCCACCCCTTCGCGCTCCGGATCCAACCAACCTTTGGCAGCCAGCAAGGCATTGACCGCCTCATAATCGAAGCCTTCGATTGGGCAGGAATCAATGCCCAGCAAGCTAGCACTTAACATCATATTGGCTAGGGCGATATAGGTCTGCTTACCCGTCCAATCAAAGAGGGCCCGCGGACTATCCAGACGCATGTGTTGGGTTTGGAAGGTTTCATAGAGGGTCAAACGACTATTAAGGTCCTGGTCAGAAGTCAGACCTCGTCGAATAAGGCTGGCCCGCATAGAAGGACCGTCATAGCGGGCATTCTTCTCCGCTAGGAGGATAACAAAGTGGCTGGCGGTGTCTAACTGCGGGTGGGCACCCCAAGATAGGGGTTTGAGCTCAGGCCGGATGGTTTGAATTTGGGCTCGGTCTAAGACCAAAAAGCGCCAACCTTCCAGACCAACTGAAGATGGGCTGAGCCAGGCTGCATCCATTAAGAGCTCCATGTCTTGACGGGAAATATCGCGATTTTCATCATAAACCCGTACGGCTACCCGATGGTCCAGGGCTTGACGGATCTGTTCTTTAATGGCTTCTTGTGTCATAGGATTCATCCTCTCTAGGCTTTTGTTTTAGTATAGTCTACTGGTCCCCTTAAGTCTAGACAAACGCTTTCTTCTAGCCCTCCCCCAACTAGCGCGCGAGGCGGGACTTTGCTATACTAGAGGATGACAAAAGGAGCGATATCAACCATGACATTTTCTAAGATTTCTGACAGCAACTGGGCCAGCTGGGCCAAGATTCTGATTATCACCGCCCTGGCCTACGCCATCGAAAGCCTGGTGCCAGCCCTAGGGGCCTCCATGCTGGCCATTCTACTGGGCATGGCCCTGTCCGCCTGGCGTCCCCCTGCCTCGACCAAGCCAGCCAAGCAAATCAGCGGCCAACTGCTCAAAATAGGCATTGTCTTTCTGGGCTTCGGCTTGTCCTTCGCCAAGCTGCAAGCCGTGGGCCTCAAGGTCTACCTGGTCCTGATTCCAGTCGTGGCGGTGGCCCTCTTGAGCGCCCGCTACCTAGGCCGTTGGATGGGGATTGAGTCGCGTTCAGCCCTCTTAGTGGGCATGGGGACGGCTATTTGTGGCGGCTCGGCCATTGCCGCCGCTGCGCCTATTGTGGAGGCTGAGGATTCGGAGATTGCCTTCGCCATCACCACCATCTTCCTCTATAATACCCTGGCTCTCTTCCTCTTCCCCTTACTAGGGGCTTGGTTGGGCTATGGCGACCAAAGCTTCGGCCTCTTTGCTGGAGCCGCCATTAACGATACCTCTTCGGTCGTGGCCGCTGGCTTCGCCTTTAGTGAGGCGGCTGGCACTACCGCCACCATCGTCAAGATGGCCCGGACCCTGCTGATTGTGCCGGTCTGCCTAGGTCTGGTTGGCGCCCGCTATCAACAAGCAAGCGCTCAATTGGCTGACGGTCAAGGGACCAAGGTCGGCTTATGGACCCAAGCCCGTCGCCTCTTTCCAAGCTTCATCGCCTACTTCCTCTTGGCCGTCCTGGCTAGCTCCCTCCTGCCCCTACCGGCATGGTTGCTGGCCGGCTTCAAGTTACTTGCCCGCCTGACCATGATTGCGGCCCTAGCTGGGGTGGGCTTGGCGGTTGATCTGAGACAGTTGCGCCGGGCCGGGAGCCAGTCCATTATCTTAGGTGGCTTCTGCTGGGCCCTAGTCATTGTCACGGCTAGCCTAGCCATTCATTTCTTCTACTCCTAAGACAAGCAGCGAAAGGATGAGGACCTTGCACCATCGCGATAAAGTCGATCTCTTCTTGACCCTGCTGGCCGGCCTGCCCCTCCTAGCCAGTGGCCTTTTCGGTCTTACTTATATCACTAGCCTCATGCTAAGTGACTATCAGCATGCCCTCTGGATTGCTCAGGCCATGTCAATCCTACTCATTTGGATTGGCGGTTACTTCTGCTATTATGCTTGGCGCAAGAGACGACGCATCCTGAGCGACTATGATCTCCTCTACCGCCACTATCCTGAACTGGCTGACGACTGGAGCCGTCTCAGCCAAGAGGCCCAGGCTGGAGATTCTGATTTAGGTCTCTATTGCTACAAGGACCACCTAGTCATCACCGCCCAAGGTCTCTATATTTGCCCCCTCAAGCAAATCGCCGCCATGGGCTACCAAGTGCAAAAGGTCCCAGTCAGCCGCCACCTCAAGGAAGCCCATCTCCTGCTCTACTGCCGCGACCAGGCTGGTCAGAAGGAAATGCGGGACCTAGGCCGACGAACAGGCGACCGTGAACGTGCCCTGTCTGATTTCTTAACTAATCTTAAGACGCTTGCGCCCCAGGTCCAAGATGTCAGTCCTAAAAAATAAGCTCACACAAAGAAAGAGCCCAGCTAAGCTGGACTCTTTTTTCATTTTACTTGTCTGCCAAGGCTGGCAGAACCGATACTACTTGGTGCTGACAGTCTACCGCCGCTTCAAGCGCCGCCAGAATGTCGGCCACCCGCTCCTGTGGGCACAGGGTCAAAATGCTAGGCCCCGCCCCCGAAATGACGGTGGCATAGGCGCCCTTTTCAAGGGCCGTAACCTTCACCGCCGGGAACTCCGCAATTAGAGACTGACGGTAGGGTTCATGGAACTTGTCTTGCATCATGAGCTGACCCATGGTCGGATAATCGCCCTGCATCATGGCCATTAACATGACACTGGTCAGGGCATTCTGGCCAATGGAATCCGGCTTGGAATAGACCTCCGGCAAGACACTGCGGGCTGCTGCCGTCGACAATTCATAGGCTGGGGTGGAAATAATGACCCCGACCCCTTCCAAGTTGCCTACTTGATAGAAGAGTTGATCAGTCGCCGGCTCATAGTAACCGACGAAGAGACCACCGGTGATGCAGGCTCCTACATTGTCGGGATGGCCTTCCTTGGCACTGGCCAGGCGCACCTTGTCAAAGGTCGACAGACCCAAGTCAGCAAAGTCATTGGCCAGCTCAATGCCGGCCACAATGGCTGAGGCCGAGCTGCCCATGCCATGGGTCAGGGGAATCTGACTCTTCATGGTCAAATGCAGGGGCGCCAAAGTCTTACCATAGCGGGCCGCTGTTTCCAGGGCTACCGCCACCACTAGGTTAGTCTCATCTGTGGGCAGGCCAGCCATAAAGTCGGTCTCAAAATCCACCTGCCAGCGCTCAGCCGGACGGGCGGTCACGGTCAGATAGCGGTCAACCGCAATCCCAATGGAGTCAAAACCCGGTCCCAAGTTGGCACTAGAGGCAGGAAAATCCTTTTGCCATACCATGAATTCCGCCTCCTAGACCATGAGGTAGCGGGCTACCGCAGTGGCATTGGCTTCTAACTTAGCCAAGACCGCTGGGCTGATGGCTTCGGTCTTAATGGTCAGGCCTGGCGCTTCAGCCAAGGTCAAGTAGCCGATTTCTAAGGTTTGGAGGACAGCGCGGACATGGCTAGCTGGCGCGTCAAAACGTAGGTAGTAGCAAGCCGGTGCTTCCTGGCTGACAATGGCTAATTCTTGGCTTGGCAAGACAGCCGGAATGAAGCCACGGTCGGCAATTTGCAGGATGTCCGACACCACGGCAGAAGCGGTCTCCAGACTGCCGGCACCTGGCCCCCAGAACATGGTTTGGCCCACGGCATTGCCTTCTACATAGACAGCGTTGAAGGCTTCAGAGACACCAGATAAAGGATGGGCGTTTGGCAAGAGGACAGGCTCAACCCCGACTTGAATTCCGGCAGCTGTCTTGGTGCTCTTACCCAAGAGTTTCATGGTGTAGCCGGCTTGCGCCGCAATGGCGATGTCGCTGGCATCCACTGTGTCAATCCCCTTGACGCTGACTTGGTGGAAATTCACGCGGGTGTCATAAGCTAGACGAGACAAGAGGGTAATCTTACGCGCCGCATCAAAACCGCCCACATCATTGGTTGGGTCGGCTTCGGCATAGCCCTTTTCTTGAGCAACAGACAGGGCATGCTCATAGGTCCAGCCATCTTGGGTCATGTGGCTGAGCATGTAGTTAGTGGTTCCATTGAGAATCCCCATGACACCGGAAATTTGGTTGGCCGCCAAGCCCACTTGGACCCCGTTAATAATAGGAATCCCACCGGCTACGCTGGCTTCATAGAGCAGGCTGACGCCCTTTTCATTGGCTAGGGCTTGCAGCTCATCAATGTGAAGGGCAAGCAGATCCTTGTTGGCCGTAACCACGTGACGGCCTTGGCTCAGGGACTGACGGATAACTTGATAGGCGAAGTCCACGCCCCCCATGACTTCCACCACTAGGTCGATGTCCGCTTCATAAATATCTTCTACCCGGTCGGTGAAGACGGCTGACTCTAAGCCCAGACGGTCCACCTTGTCGGGATCCCGGGTCAGAACGTGAGTGATGACTAGGTCTTCTTTGTATTTTGCTTGGAATTGGGCTTGGTTCTCAGCTAAGACCTTGACGACCCCGCCACCTACCGTACCGATACCACATAATGCGATTTTCATTCCTGCTCGCCTCCATTTCAATTCTACTCCTCTAAGTTTAGTGGGAATGGCCTGTTTTTTCAAGTAAATTTCATAAGAAAGTATATCGTTTGGGCAAAATATAGTGTATCATAGTAACTGTTAGGCTCTAGCGCCAATCTGATAGAAGGATGGATAGATATGATGATAGTAGCAAAATTCGGAGGCTCCTCCCTGGCCAACGCCGGCCAGATTAAGAAGGTAGCCGCCATCATCCAAGGCAAACCAGAAATTAAAGCCGTCGTTGTCAGCGCCCCAGGCAAGCGTTTCGCTGAGGACATTAAGGTGACCGACCTGCTCATCGCCCTCTTCGATGCGGTGCAGGCAGTGGCAGGCCAAGTAGGCCACCAGACTGAGGCCCTATTGCAGGCTGAGCCAGTGGCTGAAGCCCGTCAAAAGGTGCTGGACCGCTATGCCAGCATCCTGATCGAGCTGGGCCTGTCGACAGAGCTTTTGGCTTATTTTGAAGATATCCTAAATGGCTACATGGCCGATATTCAGGAGCCTGAGCGCCTGCTCGACGCCCTCAAGGCTTGCGGCGAGGACTTCAACGCCCAAGTAGTCAGCCAGTACCTGGTTAGTCTAGGCCTTGACGCCCACTATGTGTCGCCTAAGGAAGCCGGCATTTTAGTGACCGACGAACCCTCTAATGCCCGCCTCTTTGACGAGTCCTACGCCCAAATCGCCAAACTCCGCGACCGGGCTGGCGTCCTCATTATTCCAGGCTTCTTCGGCTACTCCAAGGGCGGCGACATCGTGACCTTCTCCCGTGGTGGGTCTGATATTTCCGGGGCTATCATCGCCAACGGCCTGGGCGCCGACCTCTACGAGAACTACACCGACGAGTCCTTTATCTACTCCATGCATCCGGGCAAAATCGCGCGGCCGCATCCTATTAAGGAGATTACCTATAGCGAAATGCGGGAGCTGTCCTATGCCGGCTTCGGGATTTTCCATGAGGAAGCCTTGGAGCCTGTCTATCGCAATGACATTCCCGTTATGATTCGCAACACCAACCAGCCGGAAATCGCCGGCACCAAGATCGTCTCCAAGAAGGAGCTAGATCCCCGCTATCCAGTCACCGGGGTCAGCTCGGCGACCGGTTTCACCGCCATCTCCATCAGCAAGTACCTGCTCAACCGGGAAATGGGCTTCATGCGCCGCGCCATCCGCATCTTTGAGGAAGCCGGCGTGCCAGTGGAGCACGTCCCTTCCGGCATCGACAGCATTTCCCTGGTGATTCGCTCGGCTAATATCCAATCGCCAGAGCATTTGGCCGGCATCCTGGCCACCATCCAGGACAAGCTCAACCCAGACTCCATTCATGTGGAAGACGACCTCTGCATCTTCGCCATCGTCGGAGAAGCCATGCGGGAAAATGTCGGGGTCGCGGCCGCAGCCAGCCGGACTTTCGCTGACAACCACATTAACATCCGCATGATCAGCCAAGGCGCATCCGAAATCAGCATGCTCTTCATGATCAAGGCCGAAGACGAAGACATCGCCCTCCAAGGCCTCTACCAAGCCTACTTCCCACGCGAAGCCCTAGCCACCCTAGCCGCTGCCGCCCAAGGAGAATAGGTCAGATAAATGACAAAAGTGCAGTTCAGGTTCTGAACTGCACTTTTTGTCTGCTGTTTGGATTGAGAGGTTGGCGGCTCGCACACATTTTTGGCGTAAATCAGCCTTTTTCCGGCCTAAAGCCCTGAGCTAGTGGTCCACTCGAAAGAGTGGGACACTGGCTCATCCATTTTCGGCACAATCCACCCTTTTCTGGCCTAAATGCCTCGAGCTAGTGGTCCACTCGACGGAGTGGACCACTGGCTCATCTAATTTCGGCGCAAACCGCCCTTTTCTGGATTAAGTCCCTATAATTGTGTAAAAAGAAAAAGCCAGGTAATCTCTGGTACAATGTAGTTGTCGGAAAACATTGAAAGAGGAGATTACCATGACTTACCTTAATATTAACCTAAAACTTGAAGAATTAACAGAGGCAGTTTTAAACAGTGACATGAACACGCTCATGAAGTCGCTGGCCATTACCGTCTTTAATGCCTACATGGAAGAAGAACGCCACCAGTTCATCCAAGCCGCTCCCCATGAACGCTCCGACCAGCGCCAAGACTATCGCAACGGCTACTATGAACGTCAATGGACGCTATCCATCGGTACCCTTAAATTACAAGTCCCACGCACGCGCTCTGGCGAGTTCAAAACCGAGCTCTTTGAACGCTACCAGCGCAACGAACAGGCCTTCTTGCTTTCTATGATGGAAATGGTAATCAATGGGGTCTCTACACGCAAAGTCACCAAAATCGTGCATGAATTGTGTGGCGAGACGGTTTCCAAGTCCTTTGTGTCAGATGTCATGAAGCGGCTGGATCCTGAGATTGAAGCCTTCAAAAACCGGACCCTGACCCACAGTCACTTTCGCTATCTCTACCTCGATGCCCTTTACATTAAGGTGCGCGAAGAGGGCCGCGTGGTGTCCAAGGCGGTCTACCTAGCTCAAGGCGTTAACGAGGCCAACAAGCGCGAAATCATTGGCTTTTGGGTGTCAGAAGAAGAAAGCAAGGAGGCTTGGCTGACCTTCCTTCAGTCCCTGCGAGCCCGTGGTTTGAGCCAGCCTACCCTGATCATTTCAGATGCTCACTCCGGACTTAGAGCCGCCATCCAGCACTGTTTTGTCGGCGTGCCTTGGCAACGTTGCGTCTTTCATTTCTTGTCTAACATTGTCGAGACCATTCCTAGAAAAGGGAGTTTCGAAGCACGCGCTAAGTTGAAGGCCATATTCCAGGCACCCACCGCCGAACATGCAAGGCGGCTTAAGGAAGCTTTTGAGGCCACTGTCGCGGACAATCCTCGCTATCAGAAGGCCTTAAAGGTTTTAGACGAGGGCTTTGAAGATGCCGTCCAGTTTATGATGGAGCCTGAGATTTATCATCCCAATTTACGGACTACCAATTCTGTCGAACGTTTGAATCGTGAAATCAGACGGCGAGACAAGGTCATTGGCGTCTATCCTAATGTCGCTTCTGCTGAGCGATTAATTGGCGCCATCCTCATTGATCTAAACGATGCTTGGCAGGCCAATGCGCGCCCCTTCCTGGTCAACTTCACCAAACGCAAATAAGCTATAGGACAGCCTACATATTTTTACACAGGATTTTGGACTTGACTCTTTTCTGGCCTAAAAGCCTGAGCTAGTGGTCCACTCGGCAAAGTGGACCACTGGCTCTTCTAATTTCGGCGCAAACCGCCCTTTTCTGGCCTAAAAGCCTGAACTAGTGGTCCACTCGACGGAGTGGACCACTAGCTCGGGGCGAGGGCTAAGGCTCCGTCACCAGCAACTCGATAACGGGCTCAATAACCTCCCGCTCTAAGCCTAGGCCTTGGAGTTCTAACATCTTATAAGCGAGCGGCATGTCCTTCTTGACTAGTGCCCAGATTTGGTCCTTGGCCTGGTTCTCCATTTGGGCTTGCTCGATATAAGAGAAAATGACATCTAAACGCACTTGCTGCGAGTCACGCTTCGTCTGCTTGAAGGAGAGTGTCACCGGCTCGTTCGCTTCAAGGCACACTAGGCTGTCGCCCTGGTCATTGTAGCTAACATCAACTAGGCGACCCTGGCCAGCTAGCTCTAGGTCCGTCAAACAAGCTCCCACAAAGGTCAGCTCATAGGTCCGAAGCCCCGTTCCTTGAGGCGCCAACTTGAATGCTTTACCATCGACAAAGGTCAGCCCGGTCATAAGGAAGGCCGTGCCGGCCGAAGCATCAGCTGTCTCAGCCTCTTCCACCAAGTCAAAGCGGCCATCAGCGCCACTATAAATTCGCAGCTCCAGAACACTTGGGTTGGCTAGCGAATTGTCAGTCCCATCCTCCCCAGACAGAGGCAGGATAGCGCCCGCCTTGGCGAAGAGCCCCATGCGTTCCAGCGGCCGATAAATCGATAAGCGCCGGCCCCCACTATAGCGCAAGCCAGTTTGAATATCGTACCAGGTTCCCTCCGGCAGCCAGCCATCGAAGCGAGAACAGAGACTGCGTTGATGACGTGGCTGGGTCAAAGGCATGACCATGATTTGGCTACCAAAATAATATTGATTAGCAATCTCATAGGCCGCTTCCTCTTCCGGATGCTGATAGTAGAGGGGCTCAATCAGGGGCTGAGCCTGATAGGCCGCCCGGTAGTTCATAGTATAGAGATAAGGCAAGAGCCGGTGGCGCAGGCGCAAGTAGTCCTTCATGCTGCTAGCATATGGCTCCGGATAGCGCCAGGGTTCTTTGCCTAGGAATTCTGAAGACGAACTATGCAGACGCATAATAGGAGAAAAGACACCCAGCTGGTACCAGCGCAAGGCCAGCTCATTGTCGCGGTAGCCGAACATGTGGCCGCCGATATCATGACTCCACCAACCATAGCCGATATTGCTGGCCGTCGCCGTGAAATAAGGCTGGAAGTCCAGCGATTCCCAGGTCATGTGGCTGTCGCCCGAGAAGCCCACTGGATAGCGGTGGCTACCCGGTCCAGCATAACGCGAGAAGGTAATGCCTTGAGGGCCACGGGCCTGAATATCGTGGTAGTGATAGTGGTTGAGCACCCAGAGCGGGTCCACGCCCTTGACGGTCTGGCCTTGTTGCCAGTCAATCCACCAGAAGTCTACCCCTTGCTCTTCTTTTGGATGGTGCAGGTGCTTGAAATAGGCCTCTAGGAAGCGAGGTGATGTCGGGTCGAAGACCACATATTCGCCACCCTCCCAGTCCAGGCCAAGCTCTTGAGCCATTTGCTGGTACATAGACTCAAAAGGCCGCACCCCATCAGCCGGATGGACATTAAGAGTGATGCGTAACCCATGCTGGTGAAGCCAGGCCATAAAGCCGGCAGGGTCCGGGAAGAGCTCTTCATTCCAGGTGTAGCCGGTCCAGCCGCTGCCATATTGAGGCGGAACGGAGACGATGTGCCAGTCCATGTCGATGACCGCCACGGTGAAGGGCAGGCCCTCGGCTTCAAAACGCTCAATCAGCTGGCGATAGGTCGCCTCGCTATAGCGATAGAAGCGACTCCACCAGTTGCCCAAGGCATACTTAGGCAGGAGGGGCTGGGGCCCAGTCAAACGATAGAAGTCGGCCAAGCAAGCCCGGTAGTCATGGCCATAGCCAAAGTAATAGAAGTCTAGGCTGTTGCCTTGCTTGACCTGGTACCAACCATCCTGGGTCAGCTGCAGACTCTGGCTGTCATCCAGGACGCTGAAGCCAAAGCGGGACATAAGCCCCCGCTCTAGCGGCACCGCCCCATTGGCATGGTCCAAGGTCTGAGCCGTCCCACCCAAGTCTTGGATGGGGTCGCCGTAATGCCAATCACTATGGTAGATACTGAAGTACCCCCGTAGCTTGAAGACCAAGCCCTCTCTAGAGAAGGCTTGCTTGTCATATTGGATGAGCACATGGTCGGTGATGATTTCCAGTAGGTCCTCCCGTTCCCGGATTTCATAGTGAGGCACAGGAAAGTCCCGGTTCAAGACCGTCTGGGTCTGACCATCATAGAAGGTCCCCGTCGGACTATACTCGGCCCGAATCAAGCGGGAAGTCAGAATAGTGAAGCGATAATGGGGCCCCTGAATGATGGCTCCCGGCGCCGCCAAGGGCTGATAGTCTCCGTAGACAGCTTTAATCATGGCTAGTACTCCCTTCTAAGGATAAATTCTTGTTAATGAGGTTGGCGGGGATATATTGCTGGCGCTGGTCGTGAGCGGTCTGACCTGACTGTAAGACGCGACTCAAGCTAGCCATGGCCTCTTCCCCCTTGTGAACCTGATTGAGGTCAATGGTGTTGACCTCGGTCGCCAAATATTGAAGATAAGGAATGTTATCAAAACTCATGAGGCGCCGATCTGGGTCCCACTGGCCTAGCTGGCTTTGGCTGACCTTGACTAATTCCATAGCCAAGACATCGGCGGTCACCATCAGGCCCTGATAGTTGGACAGGTCCTTAATCAAGTCATCCAATTTAGTGTTGAGGTAGATGGGCAAATCCCCCTGGCCGCCAGCCGCCTGATAGGCCGCATTGGCCCCCGCATAACGGGCCTGTATAACGCCTACTTGGTCGGGCTCAAATTGATAGCTTAAGAAGGCTAGGTCCAAGCCCTGGCTGCGGGCTAGCAATTCCACCCCGGCATAGGCTAGGTCATAGTCCTTGGAGTTGAGTAGCTGCACATGGTCAGAGGCCTCTACTAGGGCCTGGCCTTGCGCTGTCAAATAGGTATCGATGAAGACCAAGGGCTCGCTGACGCTTTCTATCATGGCCGCTGCCATATGAGCATCACAGCCTACTACGATATGACCTGCAAAGGCCCACTGACGTCTGACTTGCTGGACGGCTTCTAGGCTCTCAATATTATGAAGCAGGATGTAGTAGTTCTCTTGCCTGGCAATGCGCTCAATCCCCTCTAGGAGAGAGGCCACAAAAGGGTCGGAATAATTAAACTCCCGTCCGCCACTATAGAACAAGACGCTGACCAAGCGCGAAGCCTTAGTCACTAGGGCTTTGGCATTGAGGTTGGGCATGTATTGCAGTTCCTGGGCCAAGGCTTGAATCTGGGCTACCGTCTCCTGGGAGACCTTGTGGTGGCGGTCATTCAAGACATTGGATACGGTCGCGATACTGACATTGGCGGCTTGGGCAATGTCTTTTAGGGTTGCTTTTTTCATTGGGGTCGCCTCAAATCTGACGATTACTTGCTGGAACCTGTCGCAATCCCGGCAATAAATCGTTTTTGGAAAATAATATAGACAATGACAATCGGAATGATTGAAATGGTCGTGGCAGCGAAGAGGCCGCCGTAGTCGGTGCCATACTGGCCATTGAATTGACGTAAACCTACCGCCAAGAGTTGCTTGGACTTGGTGTTAATCATCAGGTAAGGCCAGAGGAAGTCTTCCCAACTCCATAAGAATTGGAAAATGGCTAAACTGGAAATGGTGTTACGTGACATAGGCAAGATCAGGCGATGGAAGATGTAGAAATCCGAACCCCCATCGACTCGTGCCGCTTCAATCAGCTCATTAGAGATGCCTGAGATGCTTTGTTTGAACATGAAGATACCGAAGCCGCTGACCATACTTGGGATAATCAGAGACTTATAGGAATCCAGCCAACCGAACTTAACCATCATCTCGTATTTAGGAATAATGGTCACGGCCCATGGCAACATCATAGTACTCATGACCACCGCAAAAAGCAAGGATTTGCCTTTGAAAGTGAACTTGGCGAAGATAAAGCCAAAGAGCGCGGAGGTATAGATAATAATGGCCGTAATGGTCACCGAAATCATCAAGCTATTCCAGAACATGCCCATGAAATTGAATTTTTCCTGGATATTGGTGTAGTTGTTGAAGGTGGACATGCCTGGGAAGAGACCCCCACCTAACTTGACAATCTCACTATTAGGCGCAAAGGAAGACACCAGCATCCAGATAAAGGGAATAATGGTGATAATGGCCAAAGCCGCCAAAATCAGATTCAAAATCAGGGTTAAGATGCCTTTGGATTTCATTGTTGGTCACCTCCCATATCCATATAGCGGAACATTAAGAGCGTTAGCACGGCAATGACGACGAAGAGAATGACCGCAATGGCCGAAGCCGTCCCAAAGTTATAGTTGACGAAGGCTTCGTCAAAAATCAAGTAGGAAATAACAAAAGTCGAAGTCCCCGGTCCCCCTTCCGTCATAATCAGAACTTGAATATAGGTTTGGAAGTAGGAAATGAGGGAGGTAATGGTAACGAAGAGAGTCACTGGCTTGAGCAAGGGCAGGGTAATATTCTTGAAGGTCTGCCAGCCATTAGCCCCATCAATGCGACTAGCTTCATAGACCTCTTCCGGCAGGCCCATGAGCCCCGCTAGGAAGAGAACCGTCGCATAGCCAAAGTCTTTCCAGACGGTCATGATGATAATGGCAATCATGGCCCAGTTAGAGTTCTTGAGCCAGTTGATGTCCAGATGGAAGAAGCGATTAATGAGCCCAAACTGAGGATTAAACATCCACATCCAGACGAAGGAGACGGCCACCATGGGGGTGACAGTCGGCATATAGAAGAGGCCTTGGAAGAAGGTCCGCATCTTAGTCATGCGCGAGAAGAGCATGAGGGCCAAGGCCAAGCCCACTGCCAACCGCAAGACGGTCGAGATAGCGGTGAAGAACAAGGTATTAGTCAGCGACTTCCAGAAGAGCTTATCCCCTAATACGAAGCGATAGTTCTCCCAACCAATATAGTTGTACTTCTGGGTCAGCGGATTCCAGTCATGCAGACTCCCAGCAAAGGCCTTATAGATGGGATAGAAGAGGAAGACAGCAAAATAAACAATCAGGAAGAGGACCGACACATTACGAAAGTTGAGTTGTTTTTTCAGGATATTCATCATTTTAACTCCTTTTAACAACGAGAGTGAGTGAGTAGCTGACTACCCCCTCACTCTCAGATTGAGATGCTGCCTCATGCCGAGTGGCCTCGAGCAGATCTACTATTCTTATTGATAAGCTGATTCTAGCGACTTGAAGGACTCATTACGCATGTCGCGTTCCATTTGACGTTGCGCATTTTCTAAGGCTGAATCCAAATCCACGCCATTATAGAGCACTTCTTCGGCTGCCTTCTTGGCACTGGTTTCCATGGTAGCAGGGAATGGGCCAGGCCAAATCAACTTCTTAATACGTGGTGCAATGACAGATAAGACAGGGTCTGACTTGAGTGACTTATCTTCTTGGACACTATTCTTGGTTGGATAAGAAGCATAGGCTTTGGCTGCTTCTAATGAGTATTGGTCGTTAGCCAAGAGATACTTAAGGAAGTCTTGGGCCACTTTTCTTTGTTCTTCTGATTGGTTCTTGTTAATACCTGGGGTGCTTTCGCCGTTGTAGCGGTCATAAGCAAAAGGCTGATCCTTGCTGAAGGTTGGAGTCGCGAAGACGCCGTATTCAACATCTGGATACTTGGTCTTGAGCTCGTTAGCGAACCAGCCCCATTTGTAAACCATAGCAGATTGTTGGTTACCGAAGCTTTGGGTATCGTCGGTCCCGAAGTCCTTGGAACCCACGCCATCCACCTCATAGAGATCCACTAGGAACTTGAGGTTTTCTTTGGTGGTCTCGTTATTGTAGTTAGGGGTGGTGCCATCTTCTTGGAAGAGCAGAGTCCCCTTTTGGTAGTTAAGGCCTTGATAGAGGCCCGCATAGGAGCCATTCCAGTTGAAACCGGCTTGAACTAGGTTGTCGCCTTCCTTGATGGTTAATTTCTTAGCCACTTGGCGGAACTCATCCCAGGTCTTAGGAATGTCCTTGTCCGTTAAACCGGCTGCTTGCCACATCTTCTTGTTATAGTAGATGTTACCCGTATTCATGACGATATCGATATAGTTGACTTTACCGTCCACGACATGAGGCTCTACCCCAGTGAAATCTGCCTTGAGATCTTCAGTTGGAATATCATAGGCTTCCAGGTAGCTGGACAGCAACTTGTCTTGGGAGTTATGAATATTGAAAATGGCTGGGCCATCCGAACCTTGTAAGGCCAAAGGCAACTTGGTCCAGTAATCATCCCAAGGATGGTTAACCACTTCAATTTTGACATTAGGGTGTAACTTTTGGTAGGACTCCGCTAACTTGATAGCTGGGTCGCCGTCATTCCAGGTCCAATACTGAATGCTGATATCCTTGCCGTCATTGACAGGCGCCTTGGTATCATATTGGACTTTTTGGCCGAGCGTGTCGTTAGCCTGAGCAGAGCTGAGGGGCACCACACTAGTAGCTAACAAAGCAGAAAAGGCCACAAGCAGTGACTTCATCAACGGTTTTTTCATAGGGAACAGTCCTTTCTTCTGGTTAGGTTAAACGTTTAACCTTTACTTGAGTGTAGCACTCGGGTCGGAGTTTGTCAAGCGCTTTCTTTTTTGTTTTGGGCCAGCCTCCCATTTTCTGGCTCAAAAGTGCGAGCTAGTGGTCCACTAGCTCTTACGAATTCGGGCATTTTACCCTATTTTCAGGCCAAATCAGAGGAGCCAGTGGTCCACTCCGGAAAGTGGGCCACTAGCTCTTACGAAATCGGGACTTTTACCCGGTTTCCGGCCAAATCAATGGAGCCAGTGGTCCACTCGGGAAAGTGGACCACTGGCTCGCACGAAATCGGGGCTTTTTACCGGTTTTCCGGCTAAATCAACGGAGCCAGTGGTCCACTCGGGAAAGTGGACCACTAGCTCATGAGAAATCGGGCATTTTACCTGGTTTCACGGCCAAATCAATGGAGCCAGTGGTCCACTCTGGAGAGTGGACCACTGGAGCAAGAGCATACGGCTATTTCCCTGTCAAAGTTTATAGGCTAATCGGCACCGGTGCCAAGCCAATTCTCTCACAAATCTCTCTAGACAATTATTCTTAGAGTGCTATACTTAAGTTGAACAATAAAAGAAAGGAGGACACACCACAAATGGGCGCAGGAGACGTCTTTCAGTCTTATTAAGGTGGGGTCTAGCTAGGAAGCAAGTATCAAAGAATGCTAGCCAGCGCATGCCCCACTCTTATCTTAGTTAATTTTGGTACCGCCTTCATTTTAGCGAGGCCAACATTTCGAAGTTCCACCCAAAGGCCACTCACCCTAGCGCTCATCCGCCACAAGTCCAGTCACTGGTGTTGTCAAGTCAGTCCGGCTCTGGACTTGGCCCTTATCAAACCCAAAAGCTATTTAGGAGGAAAGATCATGGAAAACTCAAAATTCGTTGATAAATTTGCCGCCTTTGCCGGCAAGCTCGGTAACCAGATTCACCTCAAGACCCTGCGGGACGCCTTCGCCACCGTCATGCCCCTCTACATTCTGGCTGGGCTAGTCGTTCTGCTCAACAACACTGTCTTCAAATGGCTCTTCACCGGCGATACCCTGACTAATTTCCAATACTGGGGCATCACCATCGCCAACGGGACCCTCAATATCTCCAGCCTAATTATCGCCGTCATGATTGGTTACTATTTGGCCCAAAACCGCAATTACAGCAATCCGCTAGCAACCGCCATGCTGTCACTAGTGGCACTCGTCGTCATGATGCCTAATACCGTGCAAGTAGCCGTCGACGGCAGCGAGGTCAAGTCAGCGGTCTCCGGCATCCTGCCCTTTGAAAATATCGGGACTGGCGCCATGTTTGCGGGGATTATTGTGGCCTTAGTCGCGACCGAACTCTTCATTCGCCTGACCAAAGTCAAAGCCCTGACCATCAACCTGGGTGACAATGTCCCACCTGCTGTCGGCAAATCCTTCGCCGTCTTACTACCTGTCATCCTAGTAATCTCCTTCTTCGGGCTAGTCTCTGCCCTACTCTTCAAGATGACGGGCATGAACCTGATCAACTTGATCACCACCTTTATTCAAGAACCTATTCGGCATATCGGGACCGGTCTCTGGGGCGCTATTATTATCTACTCACTGGGCAACATGCTCTGGCTCTTTGGGATTCACCAAGCCGTCATCTACAGCTCCATTCTTGAACCCCTCTTGTTGATTAACATTACGGACAATATCGCGGCCTACAACAGTGGCCAAGCCATCCCTCACATTATCAACCTGTCTCAAGTCCAATCCTTTGCCCTCATGGGTGGGAGTGGCTCCACCATCTGCTTGCTGATTGCCACCTTCCTAGTAAGTAAGTCCGCCGTCAGCAAAAATGTGGCCAAACTAGCCTTGGGCCCTGGTATCTTCAACATTAACGAGCCTGTCTTATTCGGCTATCCAATTGTCTACAACGTCTCCCTGGCCATTCCATTCATTGGGGTGCCAGCTCTAGGTATTCTGATCAGCTATCTGGCAACTTCCCTAGGCCTGATGGGACCATGTGTCATCCAAGTGCCTTGGACCACCCCAGTCTTCTTCAATGCCTTCCTAGCAACCGGCGGTGACTGGCGTGCGGTTGTCGTGCAGGCTGTCATTCTAGCTATTGGCGTCCTCTGCTACATCCCATTCATCAAGGTCAACGACCGCGTGTCGCTAGAAGCCTAAATTAAGGAGTGTTTGATTATGAAGAAAATTCTACTAATCTGTAATGCCGGCATGTCGACCAGCATGCTAGTTAAGAAAATGCAGGAGAGCGCCCAGGAACAAGGCTTGGACCTGGAAGTCGAGGCCCAATCCCTGACCGAGGCTAAGAAACATTTGCAAGACTACCAGGTCATCTTGCTTGGCCCTCAAATCCGCTATGAACTAGCCAATGTGACGGCCGCCACTAATGGCCTGCCGGTGGCTGCCATCGACATGCGCGACTACGGCATGATGAACGGCCCCAAGGTTCTGGCCCAAGCCCTGGAATTGCTAGGTGATTAAGATGACAGAAGAAATGGAAATGATCTGCTTCCAGCTCATTGCTAACAGCGGTGCGGCTAAGTCCGCCTACCTGGAAGCCCTGGAACTGGCTAAGACAGGTCAGAAGCAAGCAGCCCAAGCCAAGCTTGACGAGGCAGAAGAATGCTTCGTCCTAGCCCACCAGGTCCATAGCGAGCTCATTCAGAAGGAAGCTAGCGGCCAGCAAACTCCGGTCTCCCTGCTCCTTATGCACGCCGAGGACCAAATGGCCAGCGTGGAAGTCGTCCAACTCCTAGTCAGAGAACTCATGGCCGTCCACCAAGCTAAATAAGGATGACAAAAAGGGTGCCCCGCTGGGGGCACCCTTTTTGTGTGGGCTGAAGCTAGTAGGTCGTGGCGCGATGCTTGGAGCCAGTGGCCCACTCTGGAGAGTGGACCACTGGCTGGCACGTAATCGGCGACTTCCTCCCTTTTCTGGCTAAATCTGAGGAGCCAGTGGTCTACTCTGGAGAGTGGACCACTAGCTAATGCGAAATCGGCGATTTCCTCCCTTTTCCTGCAAAATCAAAGGAGCCAGTGGTCCACTCGGGAAAGTGGACCACTGGCTCGCACGTAATCGGGGCCTTTATCCGGTTTCCTGGATAAATCTGAGGAGCTAGGCTTGGGACTTGCGGAAGGAGCGCCACCAGCGCCAGACTAGGGCTAGAGAGAATAAGCCTAGCAAGCAGAATAAGGTTGGTAGGACGACTTGTGGCACTAGTAGGTCAGCCTGGAAGTTGGCGCTTCTGACTAGGGCGGAATTTAGCCAGTCAAAAATCACATGCGCCAATAGATGAATGACATAGAGGACTTCCAGAATGAGCACGGCAATGATTAGCCCTTGCGACTTGTGAGCAAAGCGCTCTGATAATAGGACGACTTGAATGGCGAAATATACTACGAAGACTAGGATTGAATTGAGGCTGGTAGGCTTAAGCGAAGCCTGCATCTGTAGGAATCTCAGCAAAACGAGTCCAGCAAGCAGTAGGATTCTTGTGAGTAGGTAGAAGGACTTATAGCGCGCACGTTGCTTGCGCCCTTGCTCTTGAATGGAAGAAAATTGGTCGGTCATGATATTACTCCTTTGTTAAGGTGGCTAGGGTGTACTCTAAAATCCTTACCGCTAACACCGCTTAAGTAATTACTAATCTGATTATAGCAAATCTTAGCACAAGAGGTAAATGGAGAGGTGCTTTATTAAGCGAGAAGTTGCTCTGGCATCCGCCGCGATGCCGTCACCGTCTACGATGAAGTCGCTTGAGCTAGTTACACCTATTGCCACTTGTCAAGGACTTTTTAATCAAAATCATCTTTTTTTTCATTCGATTTTCTCCTAAGCTCCCTCAGCATTATTCTTGTAAGTTTATCTTGCATTGTTTCAGTTGCATTTTCATCGAAATGGACAACAACCTCATAGGTGGTCTTTCCAATCTTTCTCTTTGTGCTAATGCCTTTTTTATCTGTGTTTTTCAGTTCTTCCATAAATTCTCCTTTCCTCGTTGAAATAAAAAAAGCGATTAGATTTTTTATTTTCTAATCGCTCTTACCAATATTTTGAAATTAGTTCTAAAACCAAGAAGCTCAATCATCTCTAAATTGAGGTTTCTCACTATTTTCATATGGATTATAATGATTGATGTTGCAGCCAAATTCTTTTAGTTTCTTGATTTTATTCTCCTTTGTCCACTCAACCAACGATATACCATCAAATCCTTCTATTCTTCCATCATTCATCTTACTTTTGAAGTACCATTCAACAACTGTTTGATGTTCACTATGGAAAAACTGCTTTATATCCCACGCAAGCACTTTTCCTCTTGTATTCCACTCATTAAACCAATGCTTTACAGTTGCTCGATTTTCATATTTAGGACACCAACTTTCAGTATAAACAACATCTTCCGCAAATATATCGTCTATTCCTAAATCTTGTTGTTTGAGCCACATATCAAACCATAAGCTAATGATCTTCTCTCGGTTTTTCATATTTATCACGCTCCTAATGCTCGGACTTATAAATCCATTTTTAGATAAATCATATGCACCCTTGCTCTTGAATTGAAGAAAATTGATTGGTCATGATATTACTCCTTTGGTTGAAATGAGGACGGGTCTGGGGTAGCCAGCGACAGTCCCTGTCACCTCTATAACTCTAGGCGCCCCTATGAACGCATCATCTGAGCACCTTCCTGTTTGCCGTCTAACTTTCTATCGCCTTGTCTTCCTCAGTCGCGGCAATATCCTGCTGGGACTTGCGATAGGAACGCCACCACAGCCAAGAGCAAGTAAGTGACAGCAGACCTAGACCCAGTAGGATGGCTGGAAAAAGGACTTTGATATAAAACATGAGGTTCTTGTAATACTGTAATTTTACATAAACAAAGTTCATCCAACTAAACACAAAATGAACAAAAAGGTGAAAGGCATAGAGGGCATCAAAAACGACAAGGCCCACTAATATCGTGACTGACTTGCGTCCAAAGTGCTCTGATAACAAAACTAACTGGGCAGTGAAGACTAGGGCGAAAAACACCAAGGGCATCGCTTTAAATTCTTTGATATCTGCGAGAGCTTGTAGGGCACTGAAGACTATCAGTCCAAGGAGAAGCAGATATTTTGTCAGCATATAGAAGGATTTATAGACTAAGCGCTGATTGCGTCGCTTGTCTTCTAGATTAGGTGACACTTCCAATCCTTGAATCAGAAGATAGAGAGAATCACTTGGGCTATCTTCTATTGCGGACCGTTCCGACTCCCAGACTTCCAATGCAGTGCGACGAACTTTTTTAAGGGACGTGACTAGCAGTAGCAAAGATAAAGTAGCTAAGCAAGCGCCTATAATTAATCCAATTATCATGAGTAAGCCATAGATAATCAGCTCAAAACCTAATCCCCACTCACCATAACCATATCGCCCATTCCTATCAAATATCATAGCGTAAATCAAGGCGACATTGACTAAATCCCAGACCATGAGGGCCACATAGGCACCCGACTGAAAGCGAAAGCGCCCGATTAGAGAAATTCCTAATCCGATTAAAGCCGGTAGCACCACCCAAAGCCATATTCCATATCCAGGTCTATACATCAAAAATAAATCGGTTGTCCGCCAGAAAAAAACGTAGATAATCAGCATCGTCAGACGAAAGATAAGCGTCACATGGTGAGTGAATTTAAAGCCTCTTATGGCTTGCCAGAAATCCTCGCGACTCTTTCTATCTTTATCAGAAAGTTGTCTTGTCATTGGAACACCCCTTTATTCAGGCGACTGGGATAGCACCTCTATCTCTAGCTTCCCTAGCCCCATAATGGATAATCATTAACCTAATTATAGCAAATATTAGTATAGAAGGTAAACGGATTATTTTAGGAGTTTTAATGATGGGTGGCTAGTGTTAGATGTTTTTTCTGCCTGAGCTAGTCCATTGTTCCGCCTATCTATGGACTGGCTCAAAAATAGGCTACTAGCAATCCCATTAAATAGAGAAGCCCAGTGCAAGTGACTTGCGCTGGGCTCTTGTAAAACTAGCTGTCTAGTTATTATTGAGATAATGGTAGAGCGAATAAGGGACTTCATGCTCCAGTTCCAAGTTCATAGACACTACCGAGACGGGCTTATCGCCTGTCTTCATAATCTCTTGGAGGGCTGAACCCTTCTGATAATGGACCCGCCCCAGATAATAGAAGTCGGTCCCTTCGCTATTGTCCTTCTTGATGAAGAGGTGCATAGCCAGGCCCGTCTCATCCGCATTCATCATTTGTTGAACGTCATTGGATTCCAGGCGTCGCTTGCTCTTGGAGAAATAATGCAACATCTTCTCATTAATGAAGGCATCCTCATACTTGGTCGTATCACTAATCTCATCACTCTTATGATAAGTCACATAAATCGGCATGGTGTTGGTCTCGGCATCGATGAAGTAGCCCCCGATATTCTGCGGCACTACATTAATCTTCCAATTAAGGAGGTGACAGACATCCTTCCGGCTGTAGCGTTCACCCAACTTGAAAGGCGAATCTTGGCTGTCGTCTGCGTAGCGCTCTGACCGCTTCAAGGCCGTCTCCAGCATATCCAGCGTCAGTTCCTTAATGGAGGCATGGCGTAAGAAATTCTGTATGGTCGCATTCAGGCGGAACACCGGCAGCCCTGGCACAATGATGGACTCGCCAAACTTACCTGCGGCTGTCTGAGCGAAGAAGGACAAATCTAAGAAGCCTTCGATCGACCGACGAATAGCCGGCGACACATTCAGGTTCATTTGCGCTAGAAAGTCATAGAAGCCTTCCTTATCCAGATCGCCTTGCCCTTCCACCAAACGCTTCATGAGCCAAATTTCATGCGGCCGCTTGCCAGGCAAGAGCTCTTCGCAGATAAATTGTAGGAATTGGTCCAGTTCTTTTGAACTTGGAAAATCAATCTCCTCCTCAAACTTATCAATGACCTGCCCATAATGCTTGAAGCTTCCTTCGAAGAAAATAATGGGATCCAGGCTGTCTTCCAAGAGGAAGTCCATGAGACGAGGCACCCGGCCCTTGCGGTTACGCATCTCAATATAGGCCTCCTTGAGGTTCTTCATGCTGGACAACTTGGTCTGCTTAATTGAAGAGAAGATCTGCTCGCGAGCCACCGCCTCGAAATTAATGGTCGTCATACCGCTCAACTGCTGGCGGTTGACCAGTTTACGGCGATACTCATCCTTGTTCATGGAACGGTCGCCATAGAGGGCAATTGGGATTAGGTAGTTGTTCTTATAGTTGCCGATGAAGTCAATAATGGTCACAAATTCCTTGCTGTCATGCTTACGCAGACCGCGACCTAGCTGTTGGATGAAGATAATGCTGGACTCAGTATTGCGCAACATAATGACCTGGTTGACACTTGGGATGTCAATCCCCTCATTGAAGATGTCGACAGTCAGAATATAATCCAATTCTCCCGCTTCCAATCTTGCTACCACATCTTGACGGACTTCCTGGGAATCTTCCCCGGTCAGGGCTTGCGTCCGGTAACCACGTTCATTAAGCTTATGCGACAGCTCATGGGCTTCATCCTTGCGCGAACAGAAGATAAGCCCTTTGACAGTCTGCCCGCTGACACCATAATAGGTGACCTTCTCAATCAGGTGATTGACCCGATTATCCGCCACCAATTGGGAGAAGTCGCTGGTCTCATCCAACAGCTGACCGTCTAGTTCAATGTCTTTGACCCCATAATACATGAAGGGACAGAGCATATCTTCGTCCAGGGCTTCCTGGAGGCGAATCTCATAGGCCACGTTATAGTCGAAAAGCTCATAGATATTGAAGCCATCCGTCCGCTCCGGCGTCGCTGTCATACCTAGCAGAAAGTCCGGCTTGAAGTGGTCGATCACCTTCTGATAAGTGGCCGCCCCTGCCTTATGGACCTCGTCAATCAAGATGTAGTCGAATAAATTAGGCGCCAAGGCCGCCAAGTTAGTATCCCGCGATAGGGTCTGAATGGTAACGAAGACATATTGCTTATCTGCCAGGTCCATACCAGGCCGGTAGATACAGGACTTATTCATCTGGAAGCCAATGACCCGTTGGAAGTCCGACTGGGCCTTGCGCAGAATCTGCTCGCGGTGAACCACGAAGAGCATGCGACGGGGCTTATATTGCTCCACATCGAAGGCTGACAGATAAGTCTTCCCTGTCCCGGTGGCACTGACCACTAGGGCACGACGAGCGCCCTTATCACGGACTTGTTGCAGTGAGGCTAGGGCCTTGACCTGCATCTTATTAGGCCGAATGACTTGCGTCTCATAAGGCGCTAGCGGCTCCTTGGTAAGTGGCGCAATGGATTCCTGGGCATGCGGCGCTTGTTGGAAGAGTGGCCGTTGCCAGTCCCGTTCAGGCAGATTATCTCGACCTGGCGTCTCGCCCAACACTGTCAGCTCTTTCTGACGAGCCAGATCATATTGATTAATGATGATCTCGTCCAAGGGCAGGGACTCCTGCCAAAGCTGGTCGTATTCCTGGTACATCTTCTGGATGAAGTCCCCACTCTCAGCCGAGGTCAACTTAATATTCCATTCATAGTTTTTCTTGAGAGCCGTATAGGTTAAGTTAGAGGACCCTAGAATGACCACGTGCCGCTCCCCCTGCTGGAAGAGGTAGCACTTGGCATGCATATTAAGCTCCTCACGGGTCAGCCGCACCTGAACATTGGATAGCTTGAGCAATTCCCGCATAGCATCCGGATCATTGAAGCCTAGATAAGGCGAAATGAGAATGTAACCTTCTACCCCGCGATCAGCTAGATCCGACAGTTGGGTCTTAAGCATGGCAATCCCAGCCTTAGAAATAAAGGCCACAGAGAAGTAGAAACGATCACACTTAAGCAGTTCGTCTTGAATAGCGGTGAGGACATGGGCCCCCTTGGCGGGCTTATTAATGAGAATCTGCGGGGCATAGTTGCCATCCGGATAATCATGTCGATGAATGAAGCCATGCTGGAGAGATTTAGTAAGTTGCGATTGAAAATAATTGGACACGGTGAGGGCTCCTTTTTAGTACACAGGCAAAAATATTAAACCTGATTAAATGTTTTTCTTAACTTCTTCACGTTTTGGAGAAATATTCTCTTCACATTTTTTTCCCGTCTCACAGAATACGTCTCTATTAAATTCAACAATAATCCTATCTCCAATTTCTGCCATTATATCATCATCTCTGCAAATTAATGTCTTAACCTCCCTTTTTCTACTATTAACATCGCGTCTATTGTGAACTTGAAGTGGAGTATTTAAAGGAAGCTTTCTAAAAATTATTGAATGAACATTAGGATTTGATCTCATTCTATTCTTGATTAGATCCCACCAGAATATATCCGTTTCACCAATAGACATCCCATAGACAATGATAAGATCAGAATCATTAATTATTCTCATTGATTGAGTATATTCCATGTTAGAACTGATTGCAGGTGTTTTAGTCTTAAGTACATAGTTTAAATCTTCCATATTCAAAATGCAATGCTCGAAATTTTCTATTTGATCCACATCATTCACACCTAGAATCATTCCGTCATCTAATTTTCCGTGTGGATGTAGGATCTCCTTTATTCTAAAAGAATAAGTCCCAATATCGAATATCGTATTATTTCTAATCATATTTTCAAATGTAGACGTGTAATTAAATATAATAGGGAAAAACTCAAGAATTTCTCCTTGAAAAGCATAGGTTTGATTTAACCTATTCTGATCTACCATCTCGTAAGGACTAATTAAAGTTTTAAAAGATGATCTTACATCACTCTTTATATCTTCACTGATTTCATTGAAATCAATCAAATTCTCTTCGCTTAATAAATAATCTTTTAAATCGTCCAATATCTTGTCTTTTTCCTTAGATACGAAATCACTAGGCATTTTTCCATCTAATTCAATACTTTCCCATTTTTCTTCACTAAGAAATTGGCCCAGGGCCTTTTCTAAATCACTCCATAGCTTTTTTTCATTGTTAGTATCCTCATTAAGAAATCGATATAGGTTCAAAGATTTTATCTCTCCGTTAGCTTCTAAATACTCTTTAAAATTTATATACGAAGTTTTCAATCCTAGATTGATGTCAAATCCATTTCCAATTAATAATGCTATTTTCACATATTTCACTCTTTCTATAATTATAATCTTATATGTTTCCATCAGATGTGATATCAGAATCTCTAAATATCCAAGCATCGTAAACTTCTATGTTGAATGATCTTTTTTTATTTTCTTATGTTAGTACATCGACAATGCAGATACCTATATGCTTATAACCCATCTTCTTGATCTAGTTTTCCCTCAACTAGGGCAATTATGTCCTGAATATGCGTTTTAATTAGTCCCCACAAATTAAAAACACCAGCAAGTACAAATACGACCTGAGTAACTCTAAATAGATGGCCAAAACAATTATCCCCCGACACTTCGAAAACCTTATCAATTATAGAGAAAATTGTTATTATTAACCAAACCGTGGATGTGAGTATATATGATGAAAACGTTCTATAGAACAATCCACCTTCACATCTGTAATCACTATTATTAGTTTTATAGATTGATACTAAATCATCAATAGTGTATATCCTCATAGTTGCACTAAGCAATGCTAAAGTAAAAGAAAGTGAGGTAACTCCAACAGATAAAAAATCAGAGACCTTAAATGAAGCCACGTTAAATATAGAGAAACAAGATGCTGCCCCATATAGTAGAATAAAAATGACAGTGCAACTAACCCACAAGATAAAAACAGATGAATCTAATAAGTTTTTGGGTAAGCCTTTCAAGATAATTTTGATAGGATTTAATTCTAGCTCTACTTTGCTCTCTTCAGCCATAACGTTACTCCATTTATAAATCTAGTTCACTCTCTTTAAAATTTGAAACAATTAAATTTTTACCCTTGCCATTTTTTACAGACTGGACATACCCATTTTTAGCATCATCACTGTGAACTTCCGCAATCTTACTTGCCAAGATTTTGTTATTTTCAGATGCAGAATATTTAATTTGAGTTTTTGCTGCCTTTACTGCCTGCATTCTGTCTCTAGATGGGTTACCATTTGGATAAACTATTTCTACAGTGATCTCTTTGTAGCTTCCCTCAAGCTCGAAAGATTCGTAAACTGGCAAAATAGATACCTTACCAATATTATGTCTTTTAATAATAGCATTGATTTGTTTTTCTATTGATTCAATATAGCTTAATACTATTTCGCGAATATTGCTAAAGCTACCGTACACATCAGCTTTGTCTATGTATATGTATTCATTCTTAGGATCATAGTAAAATTTCAAGTTTGACATCGGACTGATATGAGAATCTAAGTACATTTCTAATTTATACGCTTTTTGTATGTATCGCAACCCCATTTTTACCGGACCATATTCCTCGAAATCTAGGTTTTTTACTAATTTTAAAGTATACGCAGCTAACATGCTTGGATGTTCTTTCTCAATTTCCGATATTTTCTCCGATAATTTCTTTCTCAATTCCATGAAGTCACGTGAATAATTAATGCCGCGACCTTGGTGATAGTTATAGTTTACATCTTCTAGCATAGTAAATAATTTATTTGCTAATTTAACTATAGCCTTCACTTTCGTTATTATCGTTTCAAGTTCCAATCCCTCTGCTTCTTGGTAATAATAGTAGCCCTTACACTCATCCGGTTCTCCAAAAACAACTTCAAGTGCTTGTGGAATAATTTTATTCAACACTACGTCCTTTTGAGTTTCGTACTTATATATATCTAGAATATTAGGCTCCAAATTTAGCTTAGCAACGTAACACTGTTTCATTGATGACCACCCTCTACAAAAATTTTATAAATTACTCGCTTTCTTCTCAAATAATTATAGCAACTACACTCTCTGCTTCCAATGCTTGATATGAGAAATTTTTAGTGTAAAACTTGCCTATTTTAATACTTCCTTAGATATACATCGCTCACCACTATATACACTATGATGAGGGGATAGCACGGAAACTGACTGCTGTCATAGAAAGTATACAAACTCCAAATTTCGAAGATGTCAAAATTATACTCGCATTTACTAATTTATATAATTATCCGAATTTAAATGCTGATTTTTAAAATATCACCTATTTGATATTGATATAACTAATATTCATACAATAAAAAGCGCCCTACCGGCGCTTTTTCTCTTCTCTAACTTGCCAACTTTTCATTCACCAATTCCTGCACAACTTGCGCATCATAACCCGCCTCAGTCAAGCGTTCCACTCGTTCCTGTCCATTACCCCAGTCACCTCGGATAACTGACCAGGCCACTTCATCTAGATCGCTAACTGCATCGACACAGCTATTAGGATGATTCGCTCCCCCAGCTTCACTGCCAGTGGCTACACTCCCAGCCCTCGCATCATAGCGAGGCCGGGCATAGCCTAGGATGCGCCAGTCGTCACTAGCATAGTGCCGGCGGACAACCTGGTTGAGCCAGTTACCTTCAATAGTATTGACGGTTTCGCTGTCGCCGTCCACACTTTCTACGATGCCGATGTGGGATGCAGGTCCGCCCCCAAAATCGAAGAAGATTAAGTCGCCAGCTTGAGGCCAGACATGCCCTAGCCAAATGCCCTGCTCCTGGCACCAAGTCAGATGACGAGGCACGCCACATTCGCGCCCAATCAGATGGGCGATGCCGGCCTGGTCGCCCATAACGGTGACGAAGACATCGCACCAGTCATCGTCGTAGGTCACAGTGTAGCCGACCGGCAGAGGGTCAACAGCGTTATAGGCATCGATGAGGGCACGATGGGTGGGGCTACCCCCTTGGACGCCTAGGTAGGCTTGGGCCTTTGACAGGAAATCTTGAATTTGTGGCTTCATGAGTGGGTTCCTCCTTTGAATGAGATGCGATGGGTTTCGAGCGTGGGATGGGTGGCTTTGGGCGTGAGCGGTAGGCCTAAGCAGACTTTGTCTTGCTATTAGTCTTGCGCCGGCCATAATGCCAGCCTTGAAGCAGCGCCCCTAGGAAGACGCCAACTAGGTTGAGGGTGCCAACCAGGCGATGAGCCCAGGGTTCGGGCCAGGCATAGAGTTCAGCTAACCCTTGAACTAGGACCGCTAGCGCCGGAATCAGGATCAGCGCCATCCATTGAATCATCGTATAAGCCTTGCGACTAGTGGGAAGATGCATAATGACTGCCTCGCTTTCTTTGCTTAGAGATCGAAGTGCGTGGGTGCATCAGGCCAGACTGTGGGCCCGCCTGTCCTCCAGGCGCCCCAGACGTTGGCGGACGCGGGACAGGTCCTGAGCGACTGTTGTGACTTGAGTCTGGGTCGCGCCTAGGTCGGTCTGAGTAACCTGGAGCTGGGCTTGGGTCGCGCCTAGGTCGGCCTGAGTGACTTGGAGCTGGGCTTGGGTCGTGACTAGGTCATTTTGCGTGGCATGCAAGTTGGCTTGAGTGGTGACTAAGTCTGTTTGTGTGGCATGCAAGCTATCCTGAGTCGTCGCCAGGCTGACTTGCGCGCCTTGCAAGTTACTCTGCGTGCTAGCCAAGTCCGTCTGCATGCGCTCGATTCGAAGAATTAGCGTCTGGATCGCCGCAATCAGGCGCACCAACTTGCCCAGGAGGGTCGCGCCCGCGACTAGGCCGGACGCTAGCGTCGTAAGCTGTAGCCATGTCATGATGAAGGCTCCTTTCTGAATGATGATGGGATGGCTGAGTGGCTGGCGCCAGTCCATTGTTCTAGCTATCTATGGACTAGCTTGTCGCAAATCCAGCAAAATGCCCGGTTTTCGCCACCTAGCGACCGAGCCAGTCCACCGTTCCCCCTATCTATGGACTGGCTCGTAAGATACTAGGTGTCTTTTGCTACGCCATGTCACGTTGGGTGTCCAATACGACGTGGCGCTCCTCCAACACGACGTGTCGGGCGCTTTTCCGCCATTTTCTGAGCTAAAATAGGGCGTGCCGCCTTAGCCATGTCGCGTTGGAAGCCCAATGCGACGTGGCGCTCCTCCAACGCGACGTGGCACTCGCCCAACTCACGCCTAAGCCTCAGCCTTGTAGACTTCCTCTACGGTGCGGGTGACGTAGTTGGCGGTCTTCTCCTTGGCGAACTGGTCGACTGCATCCTTGCTGAAGATGTCCTTACCTACGATAGTGGCCATGGCGGCTTTAGCCTGGTCCTTGGTGATGTCCGCCTTTGCGTGGCGTAGGCTAATCTTCTTAGACTTGCCGTCTGCGGTAGCAAAATTCATCTCAAATGTCTTAATGGTTTTGTTAGCCATGATGGGTTCCTCCTTAATTCACTGCTCTACTCAACAAGTCGACTAGTTGACGCTGAAGACCTCGGTCACCTGGGTCTCAGTAATAGGATGCTCAACCAGAGTAGCAATAGCATCACGCACTGACTTGATGTCTTCGGCGCTGGCGTTCTCTACTAGGTTGGGCATGGAGACATTTTCCGCCTTCTTGTTCTCGTCCAGGGACTTGAACTTGAGGATACCCTTAACATATGATCGTGCCATAATGAATCACTCCTTAAGATAGTTTCTTGTAACGTTACATACTTAAAAAGAATTAAGCCCCCGCCTCATGCCCAAGTCAGCCCCAAAATTTATTTTTCTGCAAAATAAAAAAAGCCCCCTCTGCGGGAGCTGGAAAAAAAGAGCTGAACAAGGCACTTAAGCCGACCAATCACTAGCTTGCAAGGTCTGGCGTAGGCGCTTGAGACGGGCATAGTAGGTATTCTTACAGATGCCGAGCTCTTGGCATTTGGCCCCTAGCGAGAGTTGCTCGTTCTGGGCCACACAGAGGAAATGATAGTCTGCTGGCGACAAGACTTGCGACAGCAGCAGCGAGTTGACCAAATCGTCCAGAGGCGGGCGACTGGCGCCAGCCTGTTCGGCAAAATGCAGGACCTTCTGATTGCCAATCAGACCTTGCGCCTGACGTGATTGTTTGGCTAGGAGTTGACCCAGACGCCAACTTAGGCCCCGCTGAGCATAGCCCACGAAGCGGAAGCGGTCAGACTCGCTGAGCGCGTCCCCGTCGAAGTCGCGGGCTAGGCGGACAAGGTGTAGATAGAGTTCATTGAAGTAATCGTCATAGTCTTGATCCTTAGCCAAGAGATGGTATTGGTGCAAAACATGATGCAACAAGAGCCGGTAGCGGGCCAGGAGTTGCTCCTGGTCCAAGGGATAATGGTCGGAAGTCATAGCTGTTCCCTCCTTAACCCTAGTTAGGCAACTGCATGGAGTTGAGGCCGGTCTTGCGCCAAGTCCTTATAGGCTTGGTCCAACTGAGCCTGCAAGTCGACCGGGACCTTCCATTCCTTCCAGAAGCTGACAGCCGCTTCGTAACGCTCCTGTGGCAGATGGCCATAGCTTGATAAGCTAAAATGACTAAGGAAGGCTAGGCGTGCGGTCCGATAGACCAGACGCACCAGTTCCGGACGTCGAGCCGTTAGTAGGCGGTCCTTCTCCCCTAGTCGTTGGTGAATCTCATGACGGCGCAAGCGCGTTAGGGCATAAGTGGCTTCAGGTGACAGAGGTTGGCGATCTAAGAGAGTCGTTAAAACTTGGAGATGGCTGTTAATCTGCCCCAGCAACTGGTGTTGAGCTTGGACGTCGGCTTGTAGGCTAGTCATCTGATTGTTCAATGTACTTGGGGTTGCTGTTTCCATGGTAGTTCCTCCTTATATTATGCAGCGGCTTGCTTTTCTTGGGTTGGTTTAGTGGAGTTGGACTTAGGTGTGCTAGGGCTAGGGCTTGTCTGCTTAGGCTGCGTCTTAGCCCCCTCAGATGTCACATCCCGTCGGCCTACCACTTGGGCTTGATGGATGCTGGCACGCATGGATTGGACCCAGTCGTCCACTCGGTCAATCTGCTTAAGGTAATGGTCGACCATAACCTGATTCTGAATGGCCTTAAAGTCATCAATATAACGCATAGGTGCTAGCTTAACTAGCAGGTGGTCAATCTCATGACTGAAAGCGATAATGCGATTGAGGCCCTCCAAATCCGGAATGAAGGTCGTGGACCGATTAGCAAAATGCGATAAGCCCTCCCGGAAGCGCTTGAGATAACGGTAGCGCTCCTCGATAGATTGTAGGTCTTCCTGATACTTGGCATTAGCCTGCTTAAGCGACTCCCGTAGACGTTGGTTAGTTGCCTGCGCCTCGGCTAGCTTGGGAGCTAGTGAGTTGGACTTCAGATCTTGACTTGGGGTAAGCAAGTTAGTTTGAGTCTGGTTAGCTTGGTGTGTAGCATTGTCCGATTGGGCATCAGACTGGAGCCTGTCAGCTTGGGGGCTAGTTGGAAGCTGTGATGTGGCAGTCTCGCTATTAACAGAATTTTTTGGTCTAGCAACCTGACAGGTAGCTGGAGTTTGCGGTGAACTAGTCTGACTTGTCTCAGGCGTTGTGACATCTTGTGTCCCCTTTGCATCCTGTTGACAGTCAGCTTGTGGCACACTATCTTCTTGGAAACAAGACTCCAACTGACCAGCTTTCAATAGGCGCTTAACAGTCCGAAGTTCTAATTGTGACATTTGATATAGGCACTTGCGCTGGCCTGAGGGTAAGGTATAGAGCTTCTGGCGATGTTCCTCGGGAATGGTTGCGATCAGATAGAGTAGTGATAAGCCTAGATGTTCGTAGCACTCCATCTTAGGCAAATTCTTGGATACATACATCATGCGATTAGCCTCGTCATAATCTATATAAAGCGTCTCAAGCCAAGGGAGAAAACTTCCCTCTGGCAACAAAAATAACTTAGCATAGTGTAAACGCCGGCCCACTTCCCAATAGGAGCGACTTAGCTGAACCGAATAAGCTAAAATCTGCTCCCTCACCTTGGATAAATCCAAGGTGTTTAAATCATCGAATTTCATGGTTTTTCTTCCTTCCAAATAGTTATAAACCCCTATGCAATAACATTATCTAATATTTAATGTAATGTTCTTGATAGGTCACGATTTTTTAGCAATTTTTGGTTAACCAGAAATTGAATATTTATATTGTGCCAATATAGTGAATTGTATTAAACTACGCCTCCTGATGTCATATGTCGAACTTAGTGTCTTGGGTATCGCTCATACTCACCCCTAAATGACGCAAGATACCCATACAAGAGAAATAGAAAATCTCAAGCTGCTCTTCAACCGTCAGTTCCAAAGCTAGACAGACCGTAATGATGGTCTCAACGCTTAGACGGCCACAGCCATTGAAGATCCGAGAGACTGTAGCTGGCGAGCAATAGATTTTCTCTGCAAGCGCACGCTCGGTCATACCTCTCCGCTTAAGCGCCTCATAGAGACGCTCATGATCGTATTGGTAGCTAATCTGAATTTGCTGCATCTCTCTCATAAAGTAACCCTCCTTTCTTATAGAATTTGTCTTGATATAGCAAAAAGACGACTTCTACCTAACTGCTTAACCATGGAGCCAAACGAGAGAGAGAATCCGCCTTAACTTACTATAGTTATATTATACGCCTAGAAATTCTAGAAAGAAAGCCCTTCACTAAATGATTTCATAATTTGCAACAAAATTCATTTTGAGCAATATTATAGTCTAAGGAATGGCTTAGTGATGGGCTGTTGTAAAACGAAGAGGCTAATGAGGTTGTGCACATTACGGTGTTGTATTAATGGATTTTATTGGCAATAAGCAAGAAATCTACTTTATCTCATATTAATAGAATCATCCCACTTAAGATACGAAACTTTCCCTCCATGTTCTTGTACATTGGGTATAAATACATGGATTCCTTTATCCAAATAGTCTGGCAAGTTAGATACTGCTTGTATTATCACTCCTCTAGGAACTCTTTCTATCTCACTCCCGTATACTGCCTCCACTTGATAATAAACCTTAAGAGTAATTTTGTTTTTCCACGCCTTTTTTATATTTCCAAGCACAAAATGTTCATAGGCTTGTTGCGAGTTTCCTCGTTGAGTGTACAAACTAAAATTACCTTGATTTGCCCAACTAGTTTGAGGGACTATATTATCCTTATTTGTTTTTCTAGAATCAAAGTCTTTTATCCCCCCTATTAGCAAATGACCAAGGAGGTGACCACTATCAAATATTGAACCCTTATATTGAGGCGTTCCCTTTGCCCTTCCGCTCCCAATTGTTGTATTAGAGAGCAATGCTCTCCCGATTAAAGGTCTTTGATACTGATCCACTTCGTTACACGCAAATTCGCTCATCCCCTTATTTTTAACAAAGAAATCATAATCAAAGTTGTCTTTAAACCCTTTTAAATTATAGCTACCATAATGATTAAAACACCTATCAAGGTCTCTCATTTTACAATCTAATTCTTTTAATACTGAATTATTAATAGCCTGTTTCGCTTGCTTGCTATTTGGAAATGCCATACTATTCCTCCATGAAACTTACGTCTTTCGCTTAATTATATCACTAGTTTTTTGTGCTTCCTTAGTTTTCACTTCGTTCTCATAATTATTCAAGAAGTTATGTAGAAGTGCTTCATACCGTTTTTCTACTCTAATTTCATCTTGTTTCTTCTTAATTATGTCCTCTAAATCGTTTCTGAATATTAAATAGATAATATATATCGATCTAATGCTAGCCGACACCCAAACTGAAATTAGACTTGAAGCCATAGTATAAGCGATGCTTCGGTTCCAAGAATATAGAACAGGGAAAAATATAGAGGCGACAATATAAACACATGATGAAACTAGTCCAACAGTGAATGATTTTATCATTTTTCTTATATTAGCTTCGTCTAGTATTAAAACTATGGACCTGTTATTTATAGTAAGCATGAATATAAAAATCGTTAAATACATCCCCACCAAAAGTGTACTAATAGTTATTAAAGTGCTATTCTCATATACAATATAAGCCCCTATTGAACCAATCAACCATTCATATAAATTCGACATGGATAGACGAAAAAAAAGTATAAAGAATAAATTAAGACAAAAAAAGATCTTTATTATCCACTTTTCAATTATTGTATTAATCTTCCTATTCATATCTTCACCTTCTTTTACTAGCTCAATATTTCGTTCAAAACATTTAAATTATGCTCTTCATACATCTCCTGATGTCTATTAATTCGGCAGGTACTTAATATTTTATCATATTCCGGTTCAAATAAATTAACTATAGAATTAAACTCCGTCACGTCTTCTGATATCTCAAATTTGTGTTTTTTTATACCTAAATTGATTAAATCTATTTTCTTATCTCCCCCTTTTTCCCGTATGGTGACTTTCGCCTTAAGAAGATTCTCGGAATCAGTATTTAAATTCTGTAGTAACATAATTAAATTTTCTGGATTTAGTCCTCTTTTATCATATCTACTCTTAAAAGTCATGGTCAAGGTATTACCCATCAATTGATTATTTGCTTCCTGCATTGGATTTAAAGCATTACCTAGTTGCTCTATCAGACCCTTATTATTAACTTTGTTAAAGCAATCACCTATCGCACCTGCTTCATTTGAGAATTCTAAAGTTAAATCTTTGATTTTATCAGCATGGCTAATTATATCTATGACGTTTTCATCGGTAATTGGTTCCAGTACTATATTCCACCCATCCTGGCCTCGATTTATGAATTCATTCAGATACTGTTGTATACTACCTTTTCTTGGGCCTACTGATTTGTGCTGTACAAATAATACATTAGTTCTATAATCGTAATGTATTACGCAAGGCTCAAGTACATCATCTTCTATTGGGTCAGCTGCGTCCGTACCTTCTTTCCCAGTATAAGGCTTATCTTTTCGATACTTACTTAACCAGAAAGTTCTATTACCCGGCACTTTTTCCTGTTCAGGATCATACATTGTATTCATCGTGATATGACCGTATATAGTTCTTTTTAGTTTATCTGGAGCTTGTTTGGCTATGATATAATCAAAAATATGCTCGATAGGGTAATTTACCCTTATAGTACCTTTTCTCAAAAATACTCTGTAGCACAATACAGTTACTTTTGTCATTCCACACACTTCCTCTTTACTTAGTTCGAGTATTTAAACCTATTTCTATTAGTATATCCCCTTTTTTCACGTAGTGTCTTGCTGATTCTTGCTAAAATCTTTAATTTATTTGCTTTTTTTGCCCATTTAAAACCAACTTTCTATCTTTCGTAAAAATCAGCCACCCATTACAGGTGGCTGATAGTATCTTATATTCTCAATTTATATTCCCTAAGCATTCGTCTTAGCGCCTCTGACACCTTATCACGCTGCATACCTATATTCAAGCGGACATAGCCTTCGCCATTCTGAACGAAGTAACTCCCTAGCACTACCGTAAGTGAACAAGCATCGAAGAATGCCTTCACTTCACTTTCTGTCTTAAGTAGATCTCCAACCCGTACCCAAACTAGGAAGGATGATTCGGCAGGCATTACTTCGAATCTCGGCATATGCTCCTTGACGTAAGATTCTACTAGTCGATGATTTTCCTCAATATATGCTACCATGTCCTCTAGCCACTGTCTTTCCTTGTTATAGGCGGCTACAATAGCTGGCACCGCAAAAACATGTGGAGAAGTGACATAGTTAGCTGACAGGCGCTTATAAATTCGCGATCTTAGTTGGGGATTAGGCACTACAATATAAGAGGTCTTAAGCCCCCCAAGGTTGAATCCCTTATTGGGAGAGACGCATAAGACGCTATCCTGCGTAATGGCTTCATTAGCCTGCCATATGCTAGTGAAGTGTTGACTCCTAAAAACGATATCTCGATGAATCTCATCTGACACCAGGCAGACTTGATGACGTTGGCAGATTTGGGCGAGTCGATTCAATTCCTCCTTGGTCCAAACCCTTCCTGAGGGGTTCTGCGGATTACAGAGGATGAATAATTTCACGCCTTCTTGCTGAATGTCTTGCTCCATGCGTTCAAAGTTCATATAGTACCGATTGTCTCGAATCTCAAGATCATTACAGATTAAGCGTCGCCCATTATGCTGCACAGCTTCTGCAAAGGGGGCATAAGCCGGTGTCTGAATCATCACGGCTTCGCCCTCTTCTGTCAGAGCTTGCACAATATTATGAAGGGCCGAGACGGTCCCAAACACTAATCGAATCCAATCCTTCTCTATCTCCAGCCCATAGTAGCGACGATTCCAATCGATAACGGCTTGATAGAAGCTATCGGGCACATAAGTATAGCTGTAATCGGCCTGCATAGCGCGCTCCACAAGGGCTTGTTGAATGGCCGGGGCACACTCGAAGTCGATATCGGCTAAGTCCATCGCAATTACGTCCTTCGCTCCTGGCATCTTCTCTTCCAACAAGATTGGATCCCATTTGCGTGTTCCAATAGCACTTCTGTCGAATGCTTTATCAAATTTATCCATAAATCATCCCACCAGTATTAATGACTTATCGGTCTTGGTCAGCGCTTCGCCGCCAACCGACGTGACTAGCACGACATCTTCAATTCGCACGCCACCAACTTCCGGGACATAAATACCTGGTTCGCAAGTCAGGACCATATTCGCCTCCAAGCAGAACTTACTGGTCGGATTAAGCATAGGATAATCGCCTCCTATCCCAATTCCATGCCCTAGGCCATGCGTGAAATAGGCGCCGTAGCCCTTGTCTTCGATGATTTGACGAGCAACAGCATCAACTTCCTGGCCCATGAGACAGGGCCGAACGGCTTCTACTGCTGCTTGCTGAGCTAGTTGAACTGCCTCATAAATATCCAAGAGTTCTTGCTTAATCTTGCCGATACCGACAGTCCGAGTCATATCTGACATATAGTCTTCGAAGACAATTCCGAAGTCAATGGTTACAAACTCACCTTCCTGAATCACCTTGTTACTTGGACGCCCATGAGGTAAGGATCCCCGCCAACCACTCGCTATAATTGGCTCGAAGGACATTCGATCTGCTCCCGCCTTGAAACATTCAAAGTAGAGATATGCTACCAGTTCCTTCTCCGTCATACCGGCATGGATAGATGGAAGTAGGCGATTGAAGATTTCATCAGTCATCTGACAAGCTGTGCGAATCTTTGCAATCTCATCTTGATCTTTGATACTTCTCATGGTCACAATCAATTCTCCTACCGAACGAATCTCGAAGTATTCCCTCATCTCTAGGTATTTTGCTACAGAGATTCCTTCATCTTCAAGACCAACAATCTTAGATCCTATCTCCTTCAAAAATGGGATAATCGCCCCATAGTAGTCTCGATTGGCTAGGACCTTTTTTTCTGCGCTCGTTAATCGACAGCTTTCATTCTGATAGCGTCCATCCATAAATTGGATGACGCGATCAACTAAGACAACCGGCACACATCCACTCCCTGTTATTAAGCCCAAGTATTGCTTAGTAATCTTGTTAGTTACCACGATGGCATCCAGTCCTTGATTCCTCATCATGGCTTGCAATCTCTCAATTCGTTCCATATGAATCACCTAGAAGTCTAAGTCTAGATCCGCTAACAAGGCCTCATCTTCCGCATTGAAGATTGCCTTATCAGCCTTGGCTTGTGCAGCTTGCAATTCATCATTTCGTTCCATAATTTTGAAGAATGGCCAGTAAATTGCCACGGAAGCAATCAATTGAATGGCGCAAGCGATAATAGTCCGCCAGTCCCCGTTAGTAAGAAATCCTTCTAAGAAAATCCCGACATATGGCGGGTCAAAAACCGGCTTATTCAGCAAGCCCCAGTGCATGAGGAACATTGGGAAGGTCCCAATAATAGCACCCCCAAAGACATGTGGGATAAACATAATGGGGTTCAAGATAATGGGTGCCCCGAATAAGATAGGTTCGTTAATCCCGAATAAGGCTGGGAAGAGAGAGACTCGACCAATTTGTTTGTAGCGTTGGTTCTTAGACATCATGCAGGCGATAATACAACCAATACTAATCCCACATCCTGTAAAACCGAAGAAGGCACTAGATGTCCCTGCTGTATAGAAGTGTGGCAGTGGCTCCCCAGCTTGGAAAGCTGCAATATTTTCTGCAATGAAGGCCACCATAATAGGTCGCGTAATTGGACTGAAGACGGATGAGTGAATCCCAAAGAAGAAGATGGTACAGATAGCGAAGTTAAGCATAAGTACAGCCCATGGGTTATCCATACTCCCTACTAATGGAGTCAAGAAACGAGTTAACAAGCTTGGCGGTAATTCTCCAATAATGTTAAGGAAGATAAAGCGTAGGACGATAAAAGTCCCCCCAACAATCAGTGTAACCGGAATTAACTCGAAGGATTGAGATACAAAGTCTGGTACCCCTTCTGGCATCCGTATGGTAATATTACGTTTCTTACAGAAGTTATAGAGTTCTACAGTCAGTAAGCCAACGATCATGGCTGTGAAGAGGCCGCGTGCCCCTAGGTTCTTCAAGATTAACTGGCCCTCATCATTGAAAGTCGCTACCATGAAGAGGAAGGAGAAAGTCGACAAGGTAACACAACCCGGGATATAGAGCTTATAATATTTCCCCAAGTTATAGGAGATTGCCATACAGGCATACATGCCAATCAAGCCGATGGATAGAGTCACCGGCAAATCGATAAGAGCCGCATTATCATTAATGAAAACTGCTACCGGGTTAGTTGCTGATAGCATATTGGGAATTGCTGGAATAACGGCGAAGAAACTCCCTAGAATCGTGAAAGGGGTTAAGGCCATCATACCCGCCTTAATTGCACTTAAGTGTCGTTGGTTATCTACCTTACGAGCTAAAGGTAGGAAAAAACGGTTCATAAATTCAGCAAACTTATCAAACATTTTACTCACTCCTTTAAATCTTTGTCCTCATTATTTTTGTTTACTGAGTTGATGCTTCTTATAGGTCACGAGTGCTAACTTCATGACTGTCGCCCCATCCATCTCACCATATACATCCTTATCTATGATGGCATAAGGTATATCGAGAGGGGTTAGAATGGATTGGATAAAATCAATCTTATGCGCAATTTGTGGCCCTACCAAAACAATGTCCCAATTCTCAACAGTTCCTTCAAGTGAATCAGCGGGAATGGCAGTGAAGTCAAAATCTGCTTCATTGAGTTTTTCACTCTGCTTTACAACCTTCTTCATGTTCTGCATCAGCATATTGGTTGAGAAACCACCCGCACAACATAATAGGATTTTCATGATACTTCCTCCTCTATTCTATTTATTCCTCAAATATATCAATTAAAGCCTCAATTAAATCGCGAGCCAACTGACAAGTCATATAATGATCCTGCGCGTGAACCATGAGTAAAGTCACGGCTTCTTTGTTATCAGGATCTAGCGCATCAGCAATGATTTGGGTCTGCGCATTATGGGCATCCACCTCTACCTGGCGCGATTCTTTCAGTAGTTCACGGGCCTTCTTGAAGTCCTTCGTCTTGATACACTTGAGCGCTTCAAAGGCCTTCATTTTGCCTTCACCTGAGTTAGCAATAATCTTGACAATATCTTGTTCCTTCACTGACATCTCGTCACCTCCTCTAAAATTGTCTGAATTGCGTCAATTTTGCTGAGTCTAAGGACTCAAGAATTGCTTGGAATAAATCGGTCATCTGGTCTACGTCTCGGCTATTAACCAAGGACGCTGTACAGTGACCGTAGCGAACAGGCACAATGGTCACGACTGTAGGCTTACCGTCATGGACCTTATGTGCCTCACCACCATCCGTACCACCAGAATTAAACATATCACACTGAATTTTGATGCCTTTATCCTTGGCGATGTCACGAATGTATTGCGTCATCTTGCGGTTTGGTGACAATGTCCGATCGAAGAAGGTCAGGATAGGACCTTGCCCCATTTGGCGCTGATTGGTATGGTCCCGAATCAACTGGTTAGGAGCAGTCGCAACATCAATAACGAAGACTGAATCGGGATTGATCATCTGGGCAGCTGTCCGAGCGCCACGAATGCCAACTTCTTCACTACTAGTGAAGGCTAGGTGTAGATTATAAGGTAAATCAACTTGATCCAAGCGCTTGGCTAACTGACACATTATATAACAGGCTAGGCGATTATCCATAGCCTTACCGGCATAGATGTCGTCTACTTGGTAGGCCTTGAAGTCTGTATCAAAAGTTACCATATCACCTGTCTGAATACCTAAAGCTTCAACTTCTTCACGTGACTGGGCACCGATATCGCAGAAAACTCGTTGCACCGTCTCATTTTGGTACTGAGCAATTGCCATACCCTTCACTTTGCGTCCTTCTTGAGTAGTAACACGCACATGTTGATAGCACTGACCATAGGTCTGCACACCCCCTACCTTCATGAGATGTATCAGACCAAGTCCATCAATTGTACGAACCATGAAGCCTACTTCATCCATGTGCCCACATAGCATTACACTTTGACTATTTTTTGAATTCTCCTTGCTGTAGATTAAGCTACCTAAGCCGTCCGTTCGCTCTACCCAACCCAACTGGCTAAGCTCCGAGCGAATCACTTGTCGGACTTCCTCCTCATCTCCAGCCAAAGCATCCGCATTGCAGAGTGCCCCTAGCAATTCATAATCCATCTTCCTCGCCTCCTATAAGCAGATTCTTAATAAGTTGATGAATTCTTGATAATTTTGACAATTTGCTAATTCCTGGACCACAGAAGCTTGTTGCATTAACCCATAAAGTTTCTTAGAGATATGCTGGTGCACTTCAACTTGGTTAGGTTTGAGAGCCAACATAAAGACTAATTTGACTGTCTTACCAAGATGCGTCATACCCTTAGGAAGCAGCGTGACACTAATCAAATTCTCTGAGTGCTTCATTTCCATTGGGTGGGGAATAGCCAAGCCATTATCATAAACCGTTGTGATATAGGACTCCCTCTCTAAGATTGAAGCGGCATAGTTCTCGCTATGAGTATATGACTCTACTTTGGTTGCAACATCCTCTAATAAATCTAGATACTTATTGTATTCTCCTATAGAAAAGAGATCAGGAGATATCATTTCTAGCAAACCTTTATTAGCGTCTAAGAGTGTTCCCATCTCAGTTAGGTACTCCAAATTGTTCTGGATACTAAAATAATCTAGTTCCTCCAAAACTTCTTTAACTAGAACTACTGGGCAATCAACCGGATAATCTAGAAGTTTAATGGAAAAGACTAGATTAGGTCGAAAGGCTAAGAGCTCTGTCTTCTGGTCTAGCGAAAAAAGTTTGACTCTGGCAGATGGGAATATCTTAGAGAATCGCATCTCCATGAGTTGAGCCAAGCCCCCACCGGAACTTGAAACTAGGGCGATATGGTAGTAGCTCCGTATCTTACGATCGTTCTGACGCTCATAAGAAACCGCCATATGGGAAGTGAGGTAGACGATTTCCTCTTCCGTAATGGTCATATGATACTCTTGCTCGAGACGCTTAACTAGATGTAGCGCACAGTTCATAATTGCTGGGAACTCTCGGCAGAGCGAATCAATTAGACTACTCTTACTGCTATCCGCTAGATGATTACTCTCCATCATCACGGCAACGTGGAGCTGAATCATCCGCATGAAATCAACATCTTCAACAAATCGTGTATCGAACTGTTGATCAATCTCTGTATAAACTTGATAGAGAAATTTACGCAACGCAGTCTGGGGTACTAGGTTAATCGATTGGTGTTCTAAGAGTAACTGATAAATGACTTGAGCATGTGGAAGACAAGCCCTCGTTAGCTCATACTGGTTAAGAATCTTTTTTAGAGGTTCCATATCGGACAGATTAAGACTCTGATACTGAGTCTCTGCATTCAATATATGGTAACAGATTAATAATTCTAGCCATCTCCGTATAATCCGCGCCGAATCACCATCAGGTCTTAGGCGATACTCCTGACAAATGAGTCTCACCCCTTGGCTGATATCGTCTGGATTAGTCACCAAATGGCTAATGTAATCCAGTATTAAATGTTGTCCTTTGATATAGTAAGCGTCAATCAGTTTAATCTTATCGTAGAGATTGCCTTGTAGCCGAATCCCGTGATGGGCTTTAGTTACTAATTTAATTTCACTGCCCTCAAGCAACTTGGGCAAAGCCCCACAGTCTAACTTAACCTGGGCAATACTAATCCCGCATAAATCAGCTAGTTGACGGTAAGTGATATATTGGGAATGTAATAGAAGATGAACTAAGAGCGTCTCCATTCGCTTGTTCTTGGTCTCGTAGCCATCCTCTGTCCAATCTGATAAGAAATCCTCAAACTGATTAGCGTCACTAATAACTAAATAATAGCCACGTTTACGGGACAGTTCGATTCTAAAAGAAGCCGACTCATCGTTCAGTGCTTTCACATCATCACGAATGGTCCGAGTCGATACATCAAAGGTATGTGCTAAGTCATCTAATTTAATGAAGCTTTCCTGCTTCAATTTCTTCAATAATTCCTTACGCCTCATATATTCTCCCCCTTCATAATGACTGTCCTATCCTCTACCCTCATTATATAACAGCGCTTTCTTAGGGAAAAGATTATCTTTTTCTTTTTTTGTGGAAAAAAGTGTTGGATAAGAAAGTCTAATGAACTCGGACTACTATCCCCCAAAATGTAATAATAGAAAGAGCTCGAGGTACTATCTACCTCGAGCTCTAATATACTGATTCACATAGAAGACTATGACTACTATTTTTTCTCTATGGATCTGACATTATTTGAAGCATCCTCAAAGCATTCATTTTGCCCACATTGCTTATAGGCTTTTTTTCTATCTAATTCATATTTGCAGTCTAAAAGATATAGTCTTATTTGTCTTCTCCTAAAACTGAAGCCCTGAATTAGAACATAGCTAATAGTAACAGGTAAAATAAGAAGTATAATTATAGCACCTACTTGCTGAAGTCCAGTTCCCCCAAGTAATGTGTCAAAAACTCTCTGGAAATCATCTAATGCTCTCACTTTTTCTGAAGTAGAGCTCAATAATTCATATCTCTTTTCCGTATACAAGGTGATTGCACTGCCAATACCTGTTCCTATTAAAAGAGTTATAGACGCAACGAAGCCACACACCCATTGCGCAAATTTTGTTGTTTTAGCTAATGAACTATCAATTTCGTTAATGATATTACTTATATTAGGCTCATTAATTAGATCTTTTTCCATCAATTCAGTCACTACACTTTTTTTCTTATCGATTAAAAAATAATCTGCACCAAAATAAACAGTATATGCAATGAGGAGCACTAGCAAAAATCCAAAACCCTTGAGGTTATTCAAATCAAAAAAACAATAATATACAAGTACTAGAGAAACAATTTTAAAAATCGCAGAAAAGACTCCTGCCCCTAACATTTCCCATTTGAACAACTTACGTATTTCATAGTATAAATAACTCATGCAATATCTCCTCTCTTAACTTTGACCTTTTTTAACTGACCTATATATTTGATTTGACCGTTCGTTACTTCTACCCATAATTTACCTTGGAACTCTTATCCCCCTCTCTAGACCTCCAACTAATTTCGATATTCAGCAGTCGATCTATACATCAATAACCTTATCCTGGACCTCTCCTCCCCTTAGGATTCCTTGTACTTTAATCCTTTTGCCGTGGAAACTAGAAAGAGATTTGACTTATTCCAAACCTGTACAGTATAATAAACATAGAAGGAGTCGAGGCCTAACTCGACTCCTATGTAGAGCCGTATAAGACGGTGATGCGAAGATGACAAAAAATAGCCGTCCCGCGTGTCAAAGTGGGGACGGCTATTTTTTGTCGTGTTTATTGAAGAGTTTGTAGCATAGCCCAATCAAGGCAATGACAAAAGTGCCAAATTCCAAGATAAGCCTCACCACAGCTTCAGCTGACAAATTCAGTGTCCTCCTTCCCTCTAGATTTTGATGGATGCACATAGGGCACCACCTCCTCCTGAGTGGGAGTCACCACCGTCTTCACTTCTCTACAATCTTTATTATACGCCTATTAGAAGGATTATGGAAGAGTAAAAGCGAACTAAAGTTCGCTTTTTATCATAAATAGAGCCCACCAATTGGCGGGCTCTCTGAGTGTATATAAAGTTTATTCCATCGCTTGGACTTTTTCTTCAATGAAAGCAATCTCTGACTCACTCAACCCATACTTTTTATAGAGCTGTTGATCAATACCAACAATAGATTGTGACCAATCGATATCAGAATTAGTTGTAAAGTCTTGAAGCGGTACCTTCATCCACTTTTCCCGGGTATTTGCTTGAGTGATTTTAAGAATACTTAGCAGTGCCCTTGAAAATTTCGTTTTAATATACTTTAATGCCGCTTCTGCCTCAAAATAGGTATCAAAAGATCCTATGGATAAGAAGGTCTCTGTTGCTCCAATGAGCGGTTTTCCTATTAGGGGAGTAGATATGGCTTCGCCCAGCGCCCCACTTCCATTCGCTTGAGGGATAATTACTTTATACTTATGGAAACTTTGAGGAGGATTGATATACCTCTTATCAATCCAGAAATAGACCCTCTTAAGATTCAGTAAACCAAGAAACTCTACATAGTCTCTTCCATCGTTCGGTTTCTCTTCAAAAAACACAATATCTTTCAAAATTTTAAAGGCACTTGAGCCTATATCAAACTTATGCCCTTTTGATTGAATTTGCTCAATGTTAGGATGATCATCTAGAGCTTTTTGAGATAGCTTATATACACCCCGACCACTAATTATAGTGTCTAATGTGGGTTCTCTTCGTGCTATAACTTTGTGTAGAATGCTATTTAATTCCTCAAAAGTTGTAAAAGTATCTATCGGGTCAAAGCAGCGTGTTAAATCTCTATAAGTTACAACTACTCCGCCTTTAATATCTGTATTTGGAAATACTTTTGAGCTGTCGGACTCAAAATGTAATACGCATAGATGCTTATCATCAAGCATTTTTCTATTCCATACCTTGGGCGTGCTACCTGCATTAAATAAGAATCTCCCTGGGGTAATTAAGGCAACCTTATCTGCAACCGCGTATGAAAGTTCCATGAAAAGATGATAAATAGGTGGTGCAAAAGTAGTATTATCACCAAGTGTTGAATCCTGATACGGCGGATTCCCCACCACAACATCAAATTTCACGTGACCAAACGCCTCCTCTACTTTTTCTTTACCCTTGTCTATATCCTGCTTTAGGGCGTCCGTTAACCCCGGAATATAAACCACATTCGTCTTATAACCTCTATATCCTGCAAGTGTCCGCTCCGTAATGGTTTTGGCCATTGGAGTTTGGGCAATGACATAGATATTTTTCATTAGGATCGACTGATAAACTTGTCTATCAATAAATCGTTTGTCTTCATTGGCTAACATGGCCTGATAGTATAAGCTCATCGCAGCATGCAAGGGATATAGGCCTGTCTTGGAGTTAATATCAATAATCTTAGTTTCTGGGTGATAGATTTCCTTAGTCACTTCACGCTCTACCCAATGTAGGTTAGGTCTTCCGCCATCCGTCATCGCATGGAAGTCATCATCATAGAAGTTCAAGCCACCTATCCCCTTGGCAATTTGCATGTTGACAACACGCCATGGGGTTAGAACTGTTTCCTTGTCAGGGTTCTTGAAACTGCCAAATAATTCAGCAATCCGCTCTGCACGTTCAATAAAGTCCAGATCGTCTAGCTCTTTGGCGCGATGCCGAATAATTCGACCAGCTTCTACAAAGACTTCCGCATCATAGAATTGAGCGATGTCATGGAACAGCTCCTTAGTAAAGCCCTTAGGCATAAACTCCTTCCAAGACTTATCGTCCACCTGCTTGACGAATTCCTCAATCGAGATATCCTCTTGAATATCGACATCCATCCCATAGATCATGAGAGGAATCTTAGTTGATACCCCTCGCAAGATAGAAATCATGGTTTTGCGTTGTTTCTTAGCATTCTTAATCTTTTCAATTGCCTCTTGCTCTTCAGGAGTCCGGTCTCGTTTTTTCTTTTTCTTGCCCTTCTCACCCCTCTCGTACTCTTCATCGGTCAAACCATTGTCATTCACAGTAATCGTCTTAGGTGTCTTCTGTTTGCTTGTTTTACCAACAATCGCGCTTAAGTCTTGGAATAACTTGGCATCGCCCTCTGTTAGGGTTAGAAGCTTATCATTATAGAGACTATCATCTTCAAATCCAGATCGTACAGCTTTTTCCGCATATACCTTCTTCAACTGAGTTAACATGCGATCAACATCATAAGTCTTCATGCCATTGTCTGATTGACCAAGAATTGGCAAGAAATTCAAGAGGTGCGACATGGCTTTCTTCTGCTGGTGTGTATTTTTCTTACCCACACCAGAATTAATCTGCGCACTCTCTGCCATAACTGTCAGAGCACGATCTGGCGCAAAATCAAAGATATAACAATGCTTCTTCATCCCTAATTTTTCATGGGCAAATGGCGTCTGAGCACGAAAGGCAGCCTGTAAATAGTTCATAGCAGAGTTAGTATTGGATAAAAATATAACGGCCGTCCATTCAGGAATATTGACGCCAGTTGTTAACTTTCGAACCGTTAGGGTAATGGTTTTTGTCTGAGAGGGATCTTTTGTTATCGCCTTGCGAACTTTCTCTAAGTCCGCCTCATTGGCAACACCATCATCACTATCCCGTGCGCTCCCTCGAACTACATTGACAATTTGGTACTCCTTCCCAAAAATTGGATGCTCCTTCATGAGGTCTTCTAAGGCGTTGGCTTCCCTAACTCCTGGCAACAGCCAGAGTGTGTGCCGCAATTCTTCTCGGTAGGACTTGGTTGAGAAAGGATAGTTTGTTCGGCTATCAGGATTGGTAATATTATCAAGAAAGGCTCGAACCTCTTGCTTATGGACCAGGCAACCTGAGTCGTCTGTACGGAAGAATTCTCTGAAATTAAAAGATTTCCGTTCGTCTAAAAATTTCTTGTTCTTCATCTCGAAGGTATACATAGATACCTTCGGTAACTTCTCGTAAGGGTTGGGTTCATTTGGTTTCTCGAGCGACCACTTAAGTTTAGCCGTCTGTTCCATGGTATAGTCCCAGGTATAAACTTGATCTTCTTCAAATTTATCCAAGAGGTTGAAGGGGGTCCCAGAAAGCTCCAAGACTTTGGTTTTATCTTTGACTAGCTGTTCCATTACAAGCTCACTTAGCTGAGTCTGAGTGCCTTCATGCGCTTCATCAATCAGAATGAGATCCCAGTCTACCTCAGCAAACTGGCTCAAGTTCGTTTGCGCGTTATTATGACGTAAGAGCTGAATGGAGGCAAAATAAACGAAAGGCTTGTTGCCTTTTTTGAGCGATTCAAGCGAGGCGCCCTGGGTCACTGAACCATATTCATAACCTTCTTGGTGCATCATCATTTTCTTAAAATCCTTGAACCAAGAGTCTGATACAACCGGACGATGCGTCATAATCAGAACTTTTTGGAAACCTTCTTCTTTGACCAACTGAAGAGCCGTCAATGTCTTACCAAAGCGCATTTTAGCATTCCAAAGCATTGTATCCTTAGTCTTGAAGGCCTGGCGTGTCTTCGCAACTGCCGCTTCTTGTTCTGGACGTAAAATGACCGCCGTCTTCTCTTCTACTGACTCATTGATATATTCACGACCATCTTTTACAGCTTGAATAGCTGATTTAGCTGTCTCCAAATCCGTATCAAACCACTCATTGCCTTCTAGCAATTCTGCATGCTTAATTCCAGAACGTCTTAATACATTGTGGACATCATAATCATGGAACCAGGTCTTGTCTGACTTACGATAGGCCAGTTCAACCCATCCCAACATAAATGGAAGGCCTGATGTCTTCATGTATTGCTTGATACGTCTAGGGGCTAACTTCCGTAAGAAACTACTATTCGGACTCCAGTCTCCCTCGACTTCATCTTCTGGAACGGTCCCTTCGCCAACTTTGTAAGTCCCGTCAAAAGCAGGGAATTGGCCACTTGAATTATCAACTGTCTGGACATAGATAAATTTCCGCTCAGCCGTTTTGTAGAGGGCTTGAGCTTTAGGTTCTAAAAATTCATCGAATAAGTTAGCCTGAATCTCATCGTCAATATAGTTAATAACGAACCAGACTAAGATATAGAACATATGCTCTAAGGCTCTAAGCGCATTCTCTTGAGTAGCGTCTGAGGGGTTTAGAACATGGGCAGAATTATTGCCTTTCCCTTTAATCTCGTAAAAATAATCCACAACATGTTTATCATTAATCGAGTACTTAATTTTCCGAAGAATCTCATTGAAATTATCCCGTTCACCCAATTCAATGTAGGCGCGGTCTGCAAATAACTTAGCTGTATTTTCCGCGACTTTACGGACTTTGGTCAAGGTCCCTTCATAGTCTTTCTGAGCGTAGTTTTCTTCCGCCATATTAATAGTCGCATACAATTCTGCTGTGTCTAAATCGACACTTAAAAAATCAAAATTTGAAACCACACTCATCCTTAGTCCCCCAATAAGTATACTTTTTGTATTTCAATTTCTGTTATGACTTTTTCAACTTCTGGCTCGCTAGCAACCTCATCTTCCCATTCAAAGAGGCTAAGTTGTTCCATTACAAGTTTTTTCTCCTCTTCCACTTCTTCACCGAATAATTCAGCAAAGGCAAATGAAATAGCTCGAACTTTGCTCGGATATCCCGGAATTTTCTGCCATTCAATCATTCGAATTGGCTCTTCTGTTATAGGGTGACGTTTGGTCAAGGTGTTTCCTCTTACAATATTTTTGTGGATGATATAATTCGCCGATTTGTAGATGTTGGTCTGACTATTGAGGCGCTCGCCGAAAGCCTCCTCATACCAATCGAGATAGTAATTAAACATCCTTGATCGTGCTACATCCAGATTGTCTGCAAGATACTCGATGCCATAAATTGAGGCTAGCGCAACTAATGCCTTGGTCTTCCAATTGCGTTTATCATACTGCTCTGTTACAGCCTTCAGCTTCCGTTCTAGAATTGCTAAGAGGAAGTTGCCATCTCCTGCTGCTGGCTCTAGAAAAGTAGCATAAATATTTTCACAGGCTTCTTTTATGCCCGGAGTATCTAGCATCTTCTTCACCATCCAAGCAGGGGTAAAGACTTCCCCATGCTGCTGAACGCGTTTCTTGCTTTTTATTAATCCCTCTGACATGCACTCACCCGGCTCCCATTCCCAGTCCACAAACTCGAGGTTTTTCGGACTAGCGGTGACCTATGCTATGGTGAAGCCAGCACTACTAACTAGATGGGTGCAAAAAGGAGTATGAAAATGACAAAGAAATATGGCTATGTACGGGTATCGACTGCTCAGCAGAAGACGGATATTCAATATGAAGAACTGCGTCACTACGGCGTCTGCCAAATATTCGTCGACAAGACAAGTGGCACTACAACTGAGAATCGGGAAGCTTTGCAGAATCTTTTGGAGATAGCGCAGCGCGGAGATGAGGTGGTGGTTACCAAAATTGATCGACTAGCACGTAGCATTATTGACCTTAATCAAATTGTGACTACTCTCAACAACAAAGGCGTTCAGGTGAGATTTTTGCAAGATAATTTGATCTTCGAAGCTCACGAAAAGCCAAGCCCCTTAAGCTTGCTGATGTTCAACATATTAGGGGCATTTGCTCAGTTCGAACGAGACTTGATTATCGAACGCACAGGGGCAGGAATTGAGAAAGCAAGACTGAATGGCATTAAGTTAGGCCGACCGCGAGAACACTATGACCGAATTGAAAGGGCACTAGAGCTATATCTAAATCGTCCGCAAAATCAATTATCTATCCAAGAGATTCTTCAACTGACCCAGGTTAAAAAATCTAAGTTTTACTACTACCTAAACCAACTAAAAAAAGGCAATCTTAACCTCTAGCAGAAAGTCCAAAAAATGGTATAATAAGTCTTGTGAGAAGGCGCCTAAAACCGCCTTCATTAAACGATAAAAAAAGAGTCCGAAAAACCTCGGTTTCTCGGACCCCTAGCTTAGACAAGGCGGTGGCCTAATGGCGGATTTTATACTTGAAGAAGTACGATTTGACAAGGACTCGATTGGACAAATTACAGAAGAGTTACTTACCGACTATCCCATTATCTACATTCTGCATAATACGGACAAACGTCGACCTGATGCCTATATTGGTGAAACAGACCAAATGCCCAAGCGCATGAAAGCACACCTAAAAGATCTGCGTCGCTGCAAAATGACCCAGACACTTCTAATTGGAAACCAGGACTTCCATAAGTCCGCTACCTATGACTTCGAAACCAAACTTATTAACTATTTCCTAGCGGATGAGAAATATAAGCTGCAGAACCGGAGCCAGACTAAGCAGAAGAAGACGGCTAATTACGCTAACAAGACTTACTTCCAGCAAGAGCTATTTCCCCGACTATGGGAAACTTTACGAGCCAAGAACCTTGTCAACCACACCATAGATGAAATAGAAAATAAGGACATCTTTAAGTTGTCGCCATTCAAAAAACTGTCTACTGCCCAACAAGCCATTAAAGATGAAGTGCTCAACTTCTGCCAACAAGCACTCTCCGACAACCAACACCATCTCTTCCTAATCGAAGGCGAGGCTGGCACTGGCAAGAGCGTTGTCCTCTCGGCTATTATGCATCGGCTGGCAGATTTGGCTGCGGACAAGAGCTCTCCTTTCCATGGAGTTAAGAGCCGGCTCCTAGTCAACCATTCGGAGATGCTTAAGACCTATAAAGCTATCGCTGCCGGTTTACCTAATCTAAAGAAGAATTCCTTCGACAAGCCTACACCTTTCATTAACAAGGGCCAGGAAGTCGACATTGTACTGATTGATGAGGCTCATTTGCTCTTGTCTCAGTCTGATGCCTATAATAATTTCAGGCAGGACAACCACCTAAGCGAGATTCTCAAGTTAGCCAAAATTGTGGTCTGTATCTTTGACTCTAAGCAAGTTCTCAAAGTAAAAAGCCACTGGGACAAGGAACGACTCTCGGCCGTTATAGGGAGCGAGCTCAAGCTCCATCAATTCCATCTGACCGACCAGTTCCGTATGCAGGGAGCTAGCGCTGTCATTGACTGGATTGATGAATTAGTGGAGCAGCGCCGTCTGTCACCTTGGCCAGAGACGGATGGCTTTGACTTCCAGGTAGTAGCGGATCCAAGTCGCTTCAAGGATATGATTTGGGAGAAGGACCAAATTCTAGGGCTGTCTCGCATCATCGGAACCTTCGACTATGAGCATAAGAAGGATGGCAATACTTATCTAGTTGATCCAGGTGGGATTAATCTGCCTTGGAACTCAACTGTAGACAACAAAACTTGGGCCGAGCGTCCTGAGACTATCAAGGAAGTTGGCTCTATCTATACCATCCAAGGCTTCGACCTCAACTATGCTGGCGTGGTGATTGGTCCTTCGGTCGACTATGATCCTGAGACGGATCGGATTGTGGTGGACCCTAACCGTTACATGGACCGTGGCGCCAAGGTCCGGCGGGCTGATATGGATGATGACACCTATGCCCAGGCCTTGGAGCAGATGATTCTCAATTCCCTGAATGTCCTACTCAAGCGCGGTGTCAAAGGCCTCTATCTTTACGCCGTTAATCCACGCCTACGAGACAAATTATTAGCTCTGCAAGCAGCAGCAAAATCCACAGAGGAGTGATATCTATGACGATTATGGACGAAATCAACGCCTTCCGCGACGCACGCAACTGGCGTCCCTTTCATAATGAAAAAGACCTAGCCATGTCGGTTGCTATTGAAGCAGCCGAACTCATGGAAATTTATCAGTGGCGGGCGCCCGAGGACGTCAACGGCCCTGAGTTAGAACATATCAAAGAGGAGTTAGCGGACGTCCTCATTTACACCTATATGTTAGCCGATAACCTAGGCCTCGATATTAATCAGATTATCCGGGAAAAGTTAGTTAAGAACGCTGTTAAGTATCCGGCACCGAATGAATAAAAGAAGCAGCTAGCTGTCAGGGCTAGCTGCTTCTTACTTTGTTTATAAAACTCGCAAAGGAGCTAGTGGTCCACTCAACAAAGTGGACCACTAGCTCCCTTCTTTTCTACCTTTTTAGTGGCTTTTTGGCGCTTCCTGGCCTAGCCAGTGGACCACTCGACGGAGTGGACCACTAGCTCCCTAGTTTTCTGCCTTTTTAGTAGCTTTTTGGCACTTCTTGGCCTAGCCAGTGGTCCACTCGGCCTAGTGGACCACTGGCGCCAAACAAGCCGCACACTCTCCTAGCTCCGATAGGTCACGCCAGGCGTCAAGCAGTCTTCTAGAATGGCGCGTACATCTTTCGCTTCTAACGGCACATAGCTAGCCGTCAGGCGGGGCGCGACGCGCTCAGCAATCACATCGAATTTGGCGTCATCGATGCCGACTTCTGGCAGGGTCATAGGTAGGTGGGCCAGGTCTTCGAAGAACTGATAGGTAGCTTCGATGCCGGCCTTGGCCATTTGGTATTTATCGGCCTGCTCGGGCACCAGCCAGACGGTGCGAGCATAGTGGGCGAAGCGGTCTACTGTCTGATCATTTAAGACATAGGCCATCCAACGCGGGGTCAGAATAGCCAGGCCGACTGCGTGGGTAATATCGTAGTAGGCTGACAAGAGATGTTCAATCGCATGGCAAGTCCAGGCACCGGCCCGGCCTTTGGAGGTCAAGCCGTTGAGGGCCATGGTGGAAGCCCACATGAGGTTGGCCCGAGCCTCGTAGTCATCAGGATTAGCCAGCGCAATCGGCAAGTAACGAATACAACAAGACAGTATGGCCTCGGCTAGGCGTTCTTGAATGAAGGCTTCTTGATGTTGGAAATAATTCTCGAAGGTATGGGACATGATATCAGCAGTCCCGGCAGCCGTCTGATAGGCTGAGACCGTGAAGGTGTAGGTCGGGTCGCAGATTGAAGCGTAAGGATAGAGGACATAGGCGCCGGTCCCCTTCTTATCATCTGTCTCGAAATTAGTAATAACGGCCCCCGTATTCATCTCGGTCCCGGTCGCTGACAAGGTCAAGACATCAATGAGCGGTAGGGCTTGGCTGATCTTGCTTGGATCTAGCACTAGGTCCCAGGCATCCCCCTCATAGCAAGCGGCTGCCGCAATGACCTTGGAGCAGTCAATAGTAGAGCCACCACCTACGGCCAAGATGACCTCAATGTCGTGCTCCTTACAGAGGGCTGCCCCCTGGCGGACCGACTCAATGCGGGGATTAGGTTCCACGCCTGGTAGTTCCACGATTTGGCAGTCGGACAAGAGCTCCAAAATGGTATCATAGAGGCCTATCTTCTTAATGGAGCCACCGCCGTAGACCAGGAGGACGCGCCGGCCCTTGGCCTTGACTAGTTCTGGCAGATGGGCGATTTGGCCCCGGCCGAAGTAGAGCTTGGTCGGAATGTCATAAATAAAGTTATCCATAAATTTCTTCCTTTCTAAGGTAAAGCTGGGGGAATGTAAATGAGGAAGCTAGGCTGGCAAGCTCAGTTAGCCTACCAAGTCAATTTGAAACAAGTCTCGCTCAGGGCGGGCTGGTCTGGCGTCAGGACAATCGAGCCCATATCGGGGTGGTGAGGGGCGTCAGGCGCCACCTGGGTTTCGAAGCTGACACCGATATAAGGCACCTGCTCCTTACCACCTAGGATAAGGCCTGGAACTTGGTGGTTATGGGTATAGATGACCGCGCATGGCCGGTCGGTCCAAACCTTGACCTGGCGACTGCTAGCCGGTTCGATTAAAGTGCCTTGAGGTGCGACTTCCTGGCCATGGCCCAAGGCGTGGGCCTGGCCGACTGGCACCGGGGCATCTAAGACATAGGCATGGTCCAGCCCCTTGCCTCGGATGGCCAACTGCTCTTCCTGAGGGTGGCGGTCAATGACTTGACCTAGGGTCTGGTCTGCAAGGCGCAAGTCTAATCCCGGATGCTGATCCAAAGCCCAAGTCCCCCCTAGGGGCAGGCCGGCTGGGGTCAGCGGAATCATGTGGCTGGCCTCAACTTGTAAGATATGGTTGGTGATAGGCGCTTGGGCATTGCCGTTGAGGTTGAAGTAGACATGGTTGGTCGGGTTCCAGTAGGTAGGCGCATCCGTGCTGGCCTCATAGCGGACGGTCCAGCAATTGTCCTGGTCTAGGCTATGGATGACGCGGGCTGACAAGTTACCTGGATAGCCATTATGGCCAGCTGGGTCTACCAGGCTGAAGATGACCGAGACTTGGTCTGGTCCTTCTTCAATTTCATAGTCCCAGTTAGCTAGGTCTAGGCCCTCTGGTCCTCCATGCAAATGGGTGGATCCTTCGTTAGGCGTCAGGTTCAGGGGCTCCTGGCCTAGGCTCAAAGGCTCAGACCCAATCCGGCCGGCTACCCGACCTACTGTGGCCCCATAATAGGTATGGTAGCGGGCCTCCTGGTCCAAATCGCTTAAACTTAAAATCAGAGACTCCCGCCCATTTTGGCTAGGAATTGACAGGTCACTAATTCGGGCACCCAGGGTGCAGAAGCTTGCCCGTAAGCCCTGCTGATTTTCTACCAGAATTTCCGTGACTTTTTTATCTGTAAAATTTTTTGATATTTCCTTTACATACATCTTGAATTCCCCCGTTAAACCGTTTACAATATAACTATACCACTTTTTAGCACCATGAGACAACAGCAAAAATCATGGAACTTGGCCTGCTAACCAATATTTTGGAGAAGTTTAATTAAAATTTAATGGGAAACCCAATGGTACGGGTTCCAATTTTAATTTAAATGGTGTATTATTATAGTAGAACATTGCACGTTCGCTCAAAAACAGAAAGGAGATTGCTTTTTATGTATATTTCGAATGTAAATTCTGCATCAGTCAAGCTAACTTCGATTACAACTCAGCAATTACCTGCCAACGAGCATCACAAAATAGCATCAGAAGATTTATTAATTTTCTATGTTAACAAAGGCGCGGGTATTTGTCACTCAGAATATGAACAACACGAGATCAAGAAACGTGATGTGATTATCCTGAACCCAGGCACCACCATTACCCTTGATCCAATTCGGAAGATTGACTGGATCTGCATTGCCCTATCCGGCGTTGTCTTCACTTCCTCACAGGAGGCCAACTCTAGCTCACAATTATTTGTGGCCTCCCATCCTAACCCAACGCTCAAGTACTACTTGGACTTGGCTCTGATTGAAGAGTCCAACCGTTTCCGCGGTTCCGACCTCATCATGAAAAAGTTGATTGAGTGTGTGATGATTCATCTCTTACGTCACAACGAATTATCAATCAAGGACGCCAGCCTCCAAGCTAAACACAATGAGATTGACGTGCTCCAAAATTACATCCGCAAGAACTACTCTAAGAAGATTACCTTGGAAGAGTTGTCTGACCTGGTGGATATCAATAAATACTACCTCATCCGTCTCTTCAAGCAACAAACTGGCTTGTCACCAATTGACTACCTAATCCATGTTCGCTTAGAAGAAGCAGAGAAGCTATTGGCTAAGTCTAACATTACCGTCTCTGATATCTCTGACCGGGTTGGCTTCCACTCACCTTCTCACTTCTCCAAGACCTTCAAGGAGAACAACCACTGTACGCCTTCCCAATACCGCAAACGCTACTCAGCTAACACGGTACCAGTATAAGGCTAATCATTTTGACTTTTATCCCTGCTACGGCAGGGATTTTTTATATGCCATAAATACAAAAAGAGCGCCCGACTGAGTCGAGCGCCCTTTGCTTAGGCTTGATTAGTTGCTGGCGCCAGAAGTAGCGTCTGCATGGCCGCCGCCACCGTGGCTGTCTGGAGCATCAGAAGCACCAGAAGTTGCATCGGCATGGCCGCCACCGTGTGGGCCAGGGGCCACACTGCCGTTACCGCCAACTAAGCGTTGACCAGTTGATTGTAAGTACCAGTCTAACCATGGTTGGAAGTTGAAGACAATCTCGTTGATCCCAGCGTAAGACCCATCTGGGTAGTACATAGCTTGGTAGTTGTGAGTGTTAATAACCCCTTCAGGTGAACCCGGTACGATAGTCCGTACGTATTCTTGGTCACCGTTACGGAGAACCCCAACTACCCACTCAACGTTCTTCATCCGCGCAGCAGGCAAGGAGTTGTGAACGGTTGATAAGCGGCTACCTGATTGAGATGGCACGCGTTTAGCAAACATGGTGTTAGGATCTTGGTGAGCGTTGTTGTAGTAGAGGAATTGGTTGTTGTCATCGGCATAAGTCAACTCGAAAGGCATAGCCTTAAGGAACATGTCGATTTGGTTAACAGTCAGAATCCCGTGGTCTAACTTAACGTAAGTGTCGCCAGAGACTGCCCCTACAAGCTCAGCTGCTTTTTCTACCCATTCTGGATCATCTGGATCCACCCCTTGGATGGTGGTCGCGATTGGGTTAGTTACATCTAAGTCTTCAGGTTCGATTGGTTTTGGTTTCTTCAATTTAGAAACAACCTCCACATACTTAACGAAGTTATCCAAGCAAGAGCCTAAGAACTTAACCGTGCCTTCGTTGGTGATGTTACCGTTCAAGTCGAAGGCTTCTTTGGCTTTACCTAATAGAAATTCATTCCCTGGTAAGGTATAAGCGTTGACCCCTGGTGCGTCCAAGATCTTGCGAAGGTGGACTTGGGCACGTGAAGTCCCTTGATCATGGTAGGAAGCCCCTACGATCATAACAGGTTTGCTTTCAAATGGGTGTACTTCATAAGACAACCATTCCAAGACATTCTTCAAAGCTGCGGTAATGGTGTGGTTGTGTTCTGGGGTTGCGATGATGACCCCATCCGCACGTGTGATTTTGTTGTATAAGAAGCGAAGTTGGAAGCTATCGTCCCATTTGCTTTCTTGATTGAAGAGAGGTACTTCATCAATTTCCAACACTTCTAATTCGAATTTGAGTTTGAATTCCCGGCGGATAAACTCTAATAATTTACGGTTATAGGATTGTTCAGCGTTTGAACCAACAAGTCCGACAAATTTCATAGTTTTCTTCCCTTCTCGTCACGTATGTTATAGGTTTTCCCAATCAAAGTTTTCCGCTTCTTTGTGGAGCAGATCTTGCGCGCTTTTCAGCTTTTGCGTAATCTTCACGAATAAACGGAAATCATCGAAGATGGCGTCTAATTTCTTAATGGTGTCTAGGTCAATCAGGTTACCCTTCTTGTCAAAGGCCTGTAAGGAGTGTGACAAGAGGAATTCTGAACCAGGCATGACGTTAGCCTTCAATTCTGGGGAGTCCAGGATTTGGCGTAATTGTAATTGAGCCCGTGAAGAACCTAAGGTCCCGTAAGAAGCCCCGGTAATCATAACTGGTTTATTCAAGAGTGGGTAAATCCCATAAGATAACCAAGCCAAGGCGCTCATTAAGACCGCTGGAATAGCGTGGTCGTACTCAGGTGTCCCGATGATAACCCCATCAGCCGCGTCGATTTTGGCCGCAATTTCCTTAACGAGCTCTGGAACTTGCTTGTCAGCTGGTTTGTTGAAGAGTGGGATATCTTGAATCTCAACGAGTTCGATTTCTGCCTTATCAGCAAAATGCTTCTGCATGTATTGAAGCAAACGACGGTTAGTGGAACGTTGGAAGTTAGTCCCAACAAGTGCAATAAATTTTGTCATAAGTGTTCCTCTCTATACTTAGATTGTTCAGTCTCGCTTGAGACCGGAAGTATGGTAGATGTGTTGGTCTTGGGTGACTAAGACAGCCTCTAGACCGGTTTGAGCCTCGACCTGGGCCAGGATATCCGCTGGCATGTCGCCGAAGAGGCGAGTTGTCCAGATTTCGCAATCGACGGAATGCTGGGCAATAATGGTCAGGCTGGCAATGGGGCTGGTCATAGGATAACCCGTCTGGCGATCCAGTATGTGGTGGTAGGTCTGACCTCCGCGCGATAGGGTCCGCTCATAGATGCCTGAGGTCACCACCGATTGGTCCACAATAGGTAGGACCATAAGGTGTTGGCCCCGTGCCGCCAAGGGATTCTGAATGCCAATCTGCCAAGCTTGTCGTCGGTCTTGATTCTGGCCAATGGTCAGAATATTACCGCCTAAATCAATCAAGGCTGATTGGACACCCTGCTCTAACAAGAAATCCTTGAGGCGATCGGCGATATAGCCTTTGGCTAGGGCGCCAAGGTCCAGCTTCATGCCGGGCAAGGCCAGCTGGACTGCCAATTTGTCCTCATTCATGAGGATATTGGCTGGATCCGTGAGGGCCAAGGCCGCTTGAATTTCCTGTGGGCTTGGGACGCGGGCATCTTTAAAGCCAATCCGCCAAGTTTGGACCAAGGGTCCTATGGCGATATTGAGATGGCTACCAGGGGCTAGGCTGTGGGTACGTCCCAGTTGAATGAGCTCGAAGAGCTCGGGATGGACGGTCACCGGGGCCAAGCCTGCTTGCAGATTGACCTGCATAAGTTCCGAGCGCGCATCATTGGCACTAAAGCGCATATTATAGGTATGTAGACGTTCTTCCACCGCATCGAGGAGGCTCGGATCTTCCGAGTCTGCCAGTGAAATGGCGATTGTCGCACCCATCAAATGAATGACACGTTTGATATAAGGCAATTCACCACTCCCCTCCGTGTTATACAAACATCCACTCCTATTATAGCACTCTTACAGCGTTTTCACAAGTTATTCTAGAACCAATCCTGAAGGTGGGCTAATCTGCCACCTAGCTGAGCTAAGTCCTTGCTTGCAAGGGGTGGCAAGGGGGGGGCCGAAGGTGCCGCTTGTTAGAGCAGAGAGCCCCTAGGAATCTTTCGCCCATCAGCTTAAATTTAGGGCTAGAGCGGCTTTGTCCTTAAGCATTTTTAGGCAAAGAAAAACAGTAAACCGAATGGTTTACTGTTCTGTCTTGGCTTTAATCAGTTGGGCCTTGCCCACTGGCGATAGTCTTTTATCTTATCTTCATAGTCCCTTAAGAGATTGCTTGAATAGATTTTTTCCTTGTCCGAATCTCTGACTTCTTTCCAAAGAATGGCCGCTACTTTTAACTTGTTTGAGTAGTGGCCACTGTTTTTATCGGTGCAGAAATCCTTTAAAAACTGATTCCATTGACAAACTGAATGGTCATACTTGGCATAATCTGAATCTCCATAGTAAACTTTTAGCATATCTT
>ERZ773006.34-NODE-34-length-88007-cov-15.4174_pt1 | contig 88007 bp, 88 predicted proteins | sample MGYA00580843_ERZ773006 | MGnify/ENA primary metagenome ERZ773006 (study PRJEB29015, sample SAMEA2738011) | human oral metagenome | biome: human oral; feature: human-associated habitat; material: dental | place: China | collected 2052 ...
GGTTAGGATGGGGGTGGTTTGCGGATATACGGCATAAATGGCAAGAGCCACCCTCTCCCCAACCCTCTCCCGCCAGACGGGAGAGGGGGGCGGATTCTCGTGGGCAAAGCCCACGCTACGATTGTTATCCCTCAAACCAACACAAAAAATTCCGCTATGGGCTTTCCACCAACTTTGGATGCTTTCGACGGCGTAGCATGGGCTTTGCCCGCGAATCCTATCGTATTGAAGCGATAATGGATTTAAAGTATCAGAATACAAAGAGGTCGTCTGAAAAGCTCAAAATAGGTTTTTCAGACGACCTCTTTCAGTTACGGCAACCTTATCCCTTCCCCCGTCTGGCGGGGGAAGGTTAGGATGGGGGTGGCTTGCAGATATACGGGGCATAAAGGGCAAGAGCCACCCTCTCCCCAACCCTCTCCCGCCAGACGGGAGAGGGGGCAGATTACTGAATGCCGCCGTTACTGCTTTTCAGTGTCGTATTGAGGCGATAATGGATTTAGAGTATCGGAATGCAACGAGGTCGTCTGAAAAGATTGAGATAGGTTTTCAGACGGCCTCTTTTAGTTACAGCAACCCGATCCCTTCCCCCGTCTGGCGGGGGAAGGTTAGGATGGGGGTGGCTTGCAGATATACGGGGCATAAAGGGCAAGAGCCACCCTCTCCCCAACCCTCTCCCGCCAGACGGGAGAGGGGGCAGATTACTGAATACTGCCGTTACTGTTTCTTAAATATTTCATTATGTTTCTTTTCTGTCGGACGAAACAGCCGATTCAATCAGCCGCCGTCATTCCCGCGCAGGCGGGAATCCAGACTCTGAAAGGCCGCTGCAATTTTTAAATATTTCCATAGCTTCCAAAACCTAGATTCCCGCCTGTGCGGGAATGACGAAGCCGGTATTTTCTATTTGCATCTGCTAAAGAGGCCGTCTGAAAAGCCCAAAACAGGTTTTTCAGACGGCCTCTTTGTTTTCGACTCCAACCCGACTTCTAAATACTCGCGCTGTGCCCCACCCGCACATGGCTGTGGTGGTCGCGGCCTTCATGGTCGTAGTCGGATTTAAAGCCTTTGAGCACGACGTCTATGTCGTTTTCTTTGGCGAAGACGTTGGCGAAGTCTTCAATCAGTTCCAATACGTCGCCGGCGATGTAGGACGAGTGTTCGGCGTTAATGGTTACTTTCGAACCCGGGCGGATGTTTTTCAGGGTTTTCTTGATGGAGGCTTTGTTCAGGAACGAGACTTCTTCTGCCAGTTCCAAGCTGATTTCGTCGGCTTCGGCGAGTTCTTCGCGGCTGAGGTAGTAGGCGCGTTTCATATTGCCCTGAAGGATGAAGATGATGCTGATGGCGAGCCCGATGCCGACGCCTTTGAGCAGGTCGAGCGCGACGACGGCGACAAGGGTTGCGGCAAAGGGGATGAACTGGTACAGCCCTTTATGCCAGAAATGCAGGAGGGTGGCGGGTTTTGCCAGTTTGTAGCCCACCAGCAGCAAGACGGCGGCGAGGGTGGACAGGGGGATCATGTTGAGGATAAAGGGAATCGCCAAAACGCACACCAGCAACAGGACGCCGTGGATAACGGCAGACAGTTTGTGCGTCGCGCCTGCATTGGCGTTGGCGGACGAACGCACGACGACGGAGGTGATGGGCAGGCCGCCGATGAGCGAACTGACGATGTTGCCTGCGCCCTGCGCGCGCAATTCGCGGTTGGTGTCGGTAATGCGGCGGTGGGTGTCGAGGCGGTCGGCGGCCTCGATGCAAAGCAGTGTTTCAATCGAGGCGACGATGGCGATGGTGATGCCGGTCATCCAGACGTAGCTGTTGCCAAAACCTGAAAAATTGGGCAGCGTGAGCATACCTGCGGCTTCGCGCCATGTGTCGGGAACGGGCAGTTGGACGAATTGTCCGGCGGGAATGGCAAGGCTGCTGCCACTGGTGATAAACCATTGGTTCATCAGTATCCCCGCACCCACGGCAACCAGCGCGGCGGGCAGGGCTTTGATGTTTTTCAGCGCGGGGATTTTGTCCCATACGATTAGGATCGCCATCGACACGCCCGCTAGCTACTAAAAGAGAACCTGTGTGGATGTCGGCGAACAGGGCGGCTGGATCGGCGAGGCTGCCGTTGCTGCCCAAGGCAAACGGAATCTGTTTCATGATAATAATCACGCCGATGCCCGCCAACATGCCTTCGATAACGGACACGGGATGTATTCGGCAAGGCTGCCGGCGCGGATGAAGCCGAGCAAAAGCTGGATGGCACCGGCGATTAAGCCTGCGCACAGGAACAGCTCGAACGAACCGAGTTCGGTAATCGCGGCAAGGATAATCGCCGCCAAACCTGCGGCAGGGCCGGAAACGCTGATGTGCGAGGTGCTGAGTGAACCGATAACGATGCCGCCGACGATGCCCGCCAACACGCCGGACAACGGCGGCGCACCGGAAGCAAGCGCGATGCCGAGGCACAACGGCAGGGCGACGAGGAAGACGACCAGTCCGGAAGCGAAATTGGACTTAAACAGGCTGCCCAAAGGCTGTTTTTTCTGATGGGATTTCATGGTGGGGGGTACTCCTGATGTGTGTATGTTTGTGTGTATGTTTTTTGTATGGATGAAGCAGGGTTCGGGAAGGAAAGGCCGTCTGAAAAAATCGGACATAGCGGATAAACTTATTTTTCAGCCGCCGGACAAACGCACCCGCCGTCCTTCCCGCGCAGGCGGGAATCCACCTTTGGGAGACGGTTTATCGAGTTTCACAAATATTGTTTATCGTCCGAACGGATTTCCGCCTGCGCGGGAAGGACGGCATTTTTCCAAGCGATATCTTCAGACGGCCTCCGGCGGCCTATCAACCCGCTTTCTTGCGCGCGTTGACCACCCATTCTGAATCGGTGAGGTCGTAGATTTTCTGGATGTCGGCGAGGATGTTTTTGAAATCGATGTTCAAATCGATGAGGCGGCCGGTACGCAGGTCGAAGACCCAGCCGTGCACGATCGGGTAGCCGTCGAGCAGGTAGCGTTCCTGCACGCACGCCATTTTGATGACGTTGAGGCACTGCTCCTGCACGTTCAATTCGACCAGGCGGTCATAGCGCAGGTGTCCGTCCTCAATCGCGTCCAATTCTTCCTGATGCAGGCGGTACACGTCGCGGATGCTGCGCAGCCACGGGTTCATCGAACCCAAATCCTGCGGTTTCATCGCCGCTTTGATGCCGCCACAGTTGTAGTGGCCGCAGATGATGATGTGTTTGACTTTCAGGTGCGACACGGCGTATTCGATGGCGGAGGCGGCGTTCAAATCCAGACCGTGCACAAGGTTGGCGACGTTGCGGTGTACGAACACTTCGCCGGGTTCCAGCCCCATCATCCCTTCCGCCGCGACACGGCTGTCGGAGCAGCCGATATAGAGGTATTCGGGGTTTTGCCCGTCGGCAAGTTCTTTAAAATAATCGGGATACTGCTGTTTTTTCTGCTCCAGCCATTTGCGGTTGTTTTCAAAAATGACTTCGTATGATTGGCTCATTGCCGATTCCTTTCCTTGATATATTGTGTGTTTGTGTGCTTCAGCGTTGCCGCCTGCCTGAATGTTCGGCAGCGCACCTGCATTGCGGTTTAAAAAACGGCATCGTGCCGCCGGATGGAAAAACCGGAACCCGCGTGCGGTGCGGACGGTTGTGTGAGAAAGGAATAAACCCGTAGATTCGGGGCGTTTTATTGGTTATCGGCCGCCCTGTTTTTTAGAAAAACCGGCATTGTAGGCAGCCAAAATTAGAGAAAAATTAGCCCCGTGCGCCAAGGCTGCCTGTAAAGAAGCCATAACACGGTAAGAGGCCGTCTGAAATCATTTTTTCAGACGGCCTCCTTACTAATCCTTACGCTTTACGGCATAATGGCGGACACGTTTTTTGCAGGAGGGAGATAAATAATGTCTGCCAAAACCCCGTCGCTATTCGGCGGCGCCATGATTATCGCCGGTACGGTCATCGGTGCGGGGATGCTCGCCAACCCGACCGCCACCTCCGGCGTCTGGTTTGCCGGTTCGCTGATTGTGTTGCTTTACACTTGGTTTTCCATGCTCTCCAGCGGCCTGATGATACTCGAAGTCAACACCCACTATCCGCACGGCGCCAGCTTCGACACCATGGTCAAAGACCTGCTCGGACCGATTTGGAACGTCATCAACGGCGTTGCCGTCGCCTTCGTTTTATACCTGCTCACCTACGCCTACATCTTCGTCGGCGGCGACTTGACCGCCAAAGGGCTGGGCAGCGCGGTAGGAAGCGATGTTTCGCTCACCGTCGGACAGCTCGTTTTCTTCGGCATCCTCGCCTTTTGCGTGTGGGCGTCGGCACGGCTGGTCGACCGCTTCACCAGCGTCCTCATCGGCGGCATGGTGCTGACCTTCATTTGGGCGACCGGCGGGCTGATTGCCGATGCCAAACTGCCCGTCCTCTTCGACACCCAAGCCCCCGCAGGCACGAGCTACTGGATTTACGCCGCCACCGCCCTGCCCGTCTGCCTCGCTTCCTTCGGCTTCCACGGCAACGTCTCCAGCCTGCTCAAATACTTTAAAGGCGACGCGCCCAGAGTGGCCAAATCCCTCTGGGCGGGCACGCTGGTCGCGCTGGTGATTTACGTCCTGTGGCAAATCGCCATCCAAGGCAACTTGCCGCGCAACGAGTTTGCCCCCGTGATTGCCGCCGAAGGACAAGTCTCCGTCCTCATCGAAACCCTGTCCAAATTCGCCCAAACCGGTAGCATGGACAAAGTATTGACCCTCTTCTCCTACATGGCGATTGCCACTTCCTTCCTCGGCGTAACGCTCGGCCTCTTTGACTACATCGCCGACATCTTCAAATGGAACGACAGCGTGTCCGGCCGCACCAAAACCGCCGCCCTCACCTTCCTGCCGCCCCTGATTTCCTGCCTGCTGTTCCCCACCGGCTTCGTTACCGCCATCGGCTACGTCGGTCTGGCGGCAACCATTTGGACAGGCATCATCCCCGCCATGCTGCTCTACCGTTCGCGCAAAAAATTCGGCGCAGGCAAAAACTACAAGGTTTACGGCGGATTCGGGCTGATGGTTTGGGTTTTCCTCTTCGGCGTCGTCAACATTGCCGCGCAGGTATTGAGCCAACTCGAACTCGTCCCCGTGTTCAAAGGCTGAGAGGCCGTCTGAAACATCCGCACAAAGCGTCAAACCGGCTTGCCGGCAAAGGCCGTCTGAAAACCGAATAAACAGTTTTCAGACGGCCTCGCGCATTTTTCCGTTACAATAACCCCATTGCGAACCATCCGTCATCCGTCCATGTACGACCACATCCGCTTCCACACCGAAGAAGACTATCCCGAAAACCTCCCGCCCGAAAACGCCGCCACCCACATCGGCATGTACTGGCAATGGGCGGCGCAGGCAGGGCTGGCCAACCCCGTCTGGCAGACCGCCCCCGAAACCGCGGCAGACTTCGCCGCCATGCTCGAAGGCCGGTTCAGCGGCGCGCAATTCCTGCTCAAACACATGGACGGCGCGCTCACGCCCGACGACTTCAACCCCTTCGGCCAGAGTTTCACCTCCTATTACTACGACGACGAGGAAGAAGGCTACGGCGCCTTTATGGAAGACTACGTCCGCACCCTCGACACCCCATCGCTCGGCGGCTTCTACTACGTCGAAGATTCCCCCGAAACCTACGCCAAACTCGCCCCCGTTTTTCAGACGGCCTTTGAAAAATGGAAAAGCAGCCTGGTCATGTAAGGCCGTCTGAAAGAACCGATACCGATTATGCAGATTACGCAGAAAAGCAAAACCGACATCGCCATCAACTGTTTCCGTCGCGGCGGCGGCATGGAAAGCTATACCTTCGACCTTGTGCGCGGCCTGCGTGCGCGCGGCGCAGAGATTGCCGTTTACGCCGCCCAGACCGATCCCGCCGTTCCCGAATACAATCAGGTGGAAATACACCGCATCAACCAGCAGATTATCCCCAAAAAGCTGCGCCCCTACTTTTTCACCCGCCAGCTTGCGCATGCACGGCGCGGCCGAAACGTCCCGCTCATCGCCTGCAACCCCAGCGACCATGCCGACATATTCGTCTGCGGCGGCACACACCTAGGCTATCTGCACAACATGGGCGAACGGCCCGGCCTGCTCGACCGCCTCACCATCCGCCGCAACCGCAGCAACTACGCAACGGCCAAATCCATCATGGCACATTCGCACCTGATGCAGCGCGAACTGACCACACTCTACGGCGTGCCGTCCGAAAAAATCCGCGTCATCCATCCGCCCGCCGATACCGCCCGCTTCTATCCCGCTCCCGAAGAAACCGCCGCCGTCCGCGCGAAATACGGCTTTCGGGACGACGAAACCGTGTTCCTGTTCCCCTCGACCGGCCACAAGCGCAAAGGACTCGATTTGCTGGCGGACTTTTTCGAACACACCGACTTGCCCGTCAAACTCGCCGTCGCCGGTTCGCCGCTGCCGCGCCCCATGAAAAACGTCGTCGGGCTGGGTTTCTGCACAAACATGCCCGAACTCTACCGCGCTGCCGATTTCACCGTCATGGCGTCCCTGTACGAACCTTTCGGACTGGTCGGCGTCGAATCCGTCTTGTGCGGCACGCGCGTCGTCCTCTCCGACAACATGGCCTGTACCGAAGTCATGAACGATGAAGCAGGCTTTTTCTTCTCGCGCAACCGCCCCGAAACACTGGCCCAGGCCGTCGCCCAAGCGGCCGCACTCAAACAGCAGGGCCGCCACAAAATCGCCGACCCGATGCAGGCTTTGACTTATAATCCGACCTTGGAGCACCACATCGACCAAACCGTTGCCATGTTGGAGGCCGTCTGAAAATACAGAACGCCCGAAAAATCCGTTTGCAGACGGCATCCGTACCCAAACAGGCACAAAGGCCGCCTGAAAACCACCATCAGGAACACCCATGAAACTCATCATCCTCGACCGCGACGGCGTTATCAACCAAGACCGCGACGACTTCGTCAAATCCGCCGACGAATGGATACCCATAGAAGGCAGCATGGACGCCATCGCCTTCCTCACCCAGGCAGGTTACACCGTCGCCGTCGCCACCAACCAATCCGGCATCGGCCGCAAATACTTCACCGTCCAAGACCTGACCGAAATGCACGCCAAAATGCACCGCCTCGCCGTACAGGCGGGCGGCGCCATCGACGGCATCTGGTTCTGCCCGCACACCGCCGCCGACAACTGCGACTGCCGCAAACCCAAGCCCGGCATGATTTGCGACATCCTCGAACGCTTCAAAGCCGACCCCGCCGAAACCTGGCTGGTCGGCGACAGCCTGCGCGACCTGCAAGCCGTCGACGCCGCCGGCGGCAAATCTGCGCTGGTACTGACCGGCAAAGGCAAGAAAACCTTGTCCGAACACGAAAACGAGCTGCCCGAAAACACCCAAATCTTCGACAACCTGCTCGCCTTCTCACAGTACATCATGCAGGAAACCGCACAAGACCGTGCAGACGGGCAGGCAAACCCGTAACAGCCGTATTCAGCAATCTGTACCTTTCCCGTCCGGCGGGAAAGGGTCGGGGAGCGGATGGCCCTACGGCCTTTATGCCGCGTATCCGCCTCCATCCTAGCCCCCAGACGGAGGAAAGAACAAGATTGCCGTTGCAGTTTAGTTAAAGAGGCCGTCTGAAACCTTGTCCGCGGCCAAATTTTCAGACGGCCTTCGCAAAAAAGAAACCTAAACAGCCGTCATTCCCGCGCAGGCGGGAATGACAAAATGAGTGTTCCTGATTTGAAGGTTACTATATATTTTGTCCCACCCCGTTTTTCAGACGACCCATCCGACAGGTAAAAACATGCTCCTCATCCGCAACCTGACCTACTGGTTCATCCTCAGCACCAGCCTGATTTTACTTTTCCCCTTCATGCTCCTCGCCCTGCCCGTCCAAGGCGGCGCGCACAAAATGGCGCAAATCTGGGTACGCATCCTCAACTGGTCGCTCAAACACATCATCGGACTCAAATACCGCCTCATCGGTGCCGAAAATATCCCCGACCGCCCTTCCATCATCTGCGCCAAACACCAAAGCGGCTGGGAAACCCTCGCCCTGCAAGAAATTTTCCCGCCGCAGGTTTACGTCGCCAAACGCGAGCTGTTCAAAATCCCCTTCTTCGGCTGGGGTCTGAAACTCGTCAAAACCATAGGCATAGACCGCAGCAACAGCCGCGAAGCCAACAAACAGCTTATGGAACAAGGCATGGCGCGCAAAAACGAAGGCTACTGGATTACCATTTTCCCCGAAGGCACACGCCTGCCGCCCGGCGAAAAAGGCCGCTACAAACTCGGCGGCGCGCGCATGGCGAAAATGTTTGAAATGGACATCGTCCCCGTCTCCCTCAACAGCGGCGAATTTTGGCCGAAAAACGCCTTCCTCAAACACCCCGGCACCATCACCGTCGTCATCAACCCCATTATCCCACACAGCAGCGGCTCGGAAGCCGAATTGATGGAGGAATGCGAAAAACGGATTGAAGCGCAACAACCCCTGATTGAAGGAAAAGGACCGTTTGCCGTCGCAAAGGTCGTCTGAAAACGCAGATTTGCCCCAGCATTAACCCAATCCATGCCCCAACACTACGCCCACACCCTTTCAGACGGCCAGTCCATCCGAATCCGGCTCAAACGCAGCGCCAAGAAAAACCTTATCCTGCGCCCCGTATCCCGCGACACCGTCAGCATCAACGTTCCCCCGTTCGTCAGCCATCGCTTTCTTACCCAATGGCTGACCGACAACGAACCGCTCTTGCGCCGCACCCTCGCCCAAGCCCCGACCGCCGCCGCATCCTCCGACACCCTTCCCGAATGGATTTGGTATCAAGGCGTTCAGACGACCCTGTCCGTCCACAGCGGCAGCCACATCCAAATCAGGTCGTCTGAAATCCTACTGCCCGAAAAAGAAACCGCCGCCCAACTGACCCACCTGCGCCGCTTCCTGCACGAACGCGCCCACGAATACCTGCTGCCGCGCCTCGAACACCACGCCCGCGCCACCGCCCTCATTCCCGCCGCGACCGCCCTCTCCAACGCCAAAACCTTCTGGGGCGTCTGCCGCCACACCACCGGCATCCGCCTCAACTGGCGGCTCATCGGCGCACCCGATTACGTCGCAGACTACATCTGCATCCACGAACTCTGCCACCTGCCCCACCCCGACCACAGCCCGCAGTTTTGGGCAACCGTCAACCGCCTCACCCCGCACACCCAAGCCGCCAAAACATGGCTGAAAGCCCACGGGCGCGAATTGTTTTTGCTCGGCTGAACCTGAAACAGGCCGTCTGAAAACCCGAATCCCGCCCGCCGCATATACCGCAACGCCGCCCTACCCCTTGCACCGGAAGCACGATTGTTTTAAAGTTAACGCCAGTTTTTAACCGGAAGAAAACCATGAAAATCACCGTCCTCGGCGCAGGCTCGTGGGGCACCGCCCTCGCCCTCCATTTCTCCCAACACGGCAACGAAGTCGTCCTGTGGTCGCGCAACACAGCATATATGAAAGAACTCCAGGCCGACCGCGAAAACAAAAAAGGGCTGCCCGGTTTCACTTTCCCCGACACACTGCATGTCCATACCGACTTAGGCGAAGCGTTGAAAGGTTCCGGGCTCGCCATCATCGCCACATCCGTAGCCGGCCTGCGCGACAGCGCCGCCCTGCTCAAACAATACGACGCCGCCCATCTGCCCGTACTGGCCGCCTGCAAAGGTTTCGAGCAAGACACCGGCCTGCTGACCTTCCAGGTCGTCAAAGACGTATTGCCCGGCAACAAAAAAATCGGCGTACTCTCAGGCCCCAGCTTCGCACAAGAACTGGCGCAACAACTTCCCTGTGCCGTCGTCCTCGCCTCCGAAAACAAAGAATGGATTGAAGAACTGATCCCGCAGCTCAACACCGGCGTGATGCGGCTGTACGGCAGCAACGACGCCGTCGGCGTAGCAGTCGGCGGCGCAGTGAAAAACATCATGGCCATCGCCACCGGCCTTTCAGACGGCCTCGAATACGGCCTCAACGCCCGCGCAGCCCTCGTTACCCGCGGTCTGGCAGAAATCACCCGCCTGGCCGTCGCCATGGGTGCCCAACCCAAAACCCTGATGGGGCTTGCAGGCATCGGCGACCTGATACTGACCTGCACCGGCGCACTCTCGCGCAACCGCCGCGTCGGTTTGGGTTTGGCCGAAGGCAAAGAACTGCACCAAGTATTAATGGAAATCGGCCATGTCTCCGAAGGTGTCAGCACCATCGAAGAAGTGTTCAACACCGCCGCCAAATACCAAATCGACATGCCCATTACCCAAACCCTGCTCCAACTCATCCGTAAAGAAATGACCCCGCAGCAAGTAGTCGAAAGACTGATGGAACGCAACGCGCGTTTCGAATAAAACAACACAAAAAACCGGCCCCAAACCGTCAGGCCGTCTGAAAACGCCGCACAGCAGCTTTCAGACGGCCTTTCATTGACAGCGGGTCAACATCTCACTATGCTTACAACCAACTCGAACCTTTCAGAATCATGAATCATGAATCACTCACTCGACAAACTGGAAATCAGCGTTTACCAGCTCGCCCAGAAGTTTGAAACACTGATAGGCGAAAACAGCCGCCTCAACGAAGAAATCACCCGCCTCAAACTCGAACAGGAAAAACAAAAAGCCGCCCACGAAAACGCCGTAGACGAACTGAGCGAGGCCTTATTGGTACAAGTCGGCAAACTGAAAGAAGACCTGCAAGGCAAAATCGACCGGCTCAACATCGAAAAAGACCAATACCGCAACGCATTAGCTCAAAGCGCCGCACAAATCCGCCGTCTGCTGGCACGCCTGCCCAAAGAAGAACAACCGCAATAAGGACACAACATGAGCCTCGAACAAGTCAGCCTCGACATTATGAATGTCAACTTCAACATCAACACCCCGGCGGAAGAAAAAGACACCCTGCTCCAAGCCGTTGATATGCTGAACAAAAAAATCGAAACCATCCGTCAGAACGGCCGCATCGTCGGTACCGACAAAATTGCCATTATGGCCGCACTCAACGTCGTCCACGACCTACTGAAAATGAGCATGAAAGACGGTTTGGCAATCGGCGAGTTTGAGCGTAAAATAACTGACATGACTAATGCTTGCGACAAAGCATTATCACGTCTCGGATAGAGCATTTCCCTTTTTCCCTGCGGTGTCCGCAAAGGCATACATTCCTTTGAACCAATAAGTTCGCTTAAGGTTGCCGGGAGTAGCAGTGGGCGCGAGCGTCTCTCTTGAGAAGCACCCGAAACTGCCCGAGGTAACCACCTTGTCAGCAAGGTTCAAGCGGATTCAGCCGAAACGGCATCTGCGGGGAATCCCATAACGGCAAAAAGCGGCAGCAAAAATACGCTGCCGCTTCCGTTTTGCCGGTATCATCCGCTACTAATCCGCAAACACCTTTCCGGCTAAGGCCATACATAATTTTCAGACGGCCTCAACACGATTGACAAAACCCAATCCCGCCTTTAAAATCCATAACTTTCTATATCTATCTGGATTTCCACTATGAAAACCTTTTCAGCGAAACCGCACGAGGTGAAGCGCGAATGGTTTGTAATCGATGCCGAAGACAAAGTCTTGGGCCGAGTTGCCGCCGAAGTCGCACACCGCCTGCGCGGCAAACACAAACCCGAATACACTCCGCACGTTGACACCGGTGATTACATTATCGTCATCAATGCCGACAAACTGCGCGTAACCGGTGCCAAATTCGAAGACAAAAAATACTACCGCCATTCCGGTTTCCCCGGCGGCATTTACGAGCGTACCTTCCGCGAAATGCAAGAACAATTCCCTGGCCGCGCACTGGAGCAAGCCGTTAAAGGCATGTTGCCGAAAGGCCCGCTGGGTTACGCCATGATTAAAAAACTGAAAGTGTACGCAGGCGCAGAACACGCACATGCTGCACAACAGCCTAAAACTCTAGAATTGAAATAAGGACGAGACATGAACGGTAAATATTACTACGGCACAGGACGCCGCAAAAGTTCAGTAGCTCGCGTATTCCTGCAAAAAGGTAGCGGCCAGATTATCGTGAACGGCCGTCCCGTTGACGAATTTTTCTCACGCGAAACCAGCCGCATGGTTGTTCGCCAGCCTTTGGTTCTGACTGAAAATGCCGAATCTTTCGACATCAAAGTAAACGTAGTCGGCGGCGGCGAAACAGGCCAATCCGGAGCCATCCGCCATGGCATTACCCGCGCATTGATTGATTTTGATGCTGCTTTAAAACCGGCTCTGTCTCAAGCTGGTTTTGTTACCCGCGATGCCCGCGAAGTTGAACGTAAAAAACCGGGTCTGCGCAAAGCTCGCCGCGCAAAACAATTCTCAAAACGTTAATCCCGTTTCTATTTCAAAACCCTGCTTCTTGCAGGGTTTTTATTTTATCACGTCATACCGACACCGTTATTAAATTCACCAACAGAACCAAACATATGAAAAATCACGCAATAATAAAAGACGCACTAACCGAATCTCGGTATATTTCCTAATTGTATGGTAAACCGTAGGGAATGAATTGGTAACAATTGAATACGTACCAAATAATATTTTAGATATCACTCAAATTAAATCCAATAGATGATATGAAAGGAAATTTATGGGCTGGCTGAGTACCATTTTAGTCGGATTTATCGTCGGGGTTTTAGCCAAATTTTTCCACCCCGGAAATGATAATTTAGGCTTTATTATGACTACCATCTTAGGCATCGCAGGTGCTACCCTAGCTGGGTTTATCGGTCAAAATGCCGGTTGGTATCAAGTTGGTGAAACAGCGGGATGGATTGCTTCCACAATATGCGCGGTCATTATCCTTGCTATTTATACTCATTTAATTAAAAAACGATAGTCGTTATTTTCTATCCTAGCAGGTTCGCGTATTGCGGAGCCTGCTTTTCTGCATTTTAAATAATTATTATGTATAAACAAATCCGTGAGTACCTAAAATCAATCGTTCAGGCACTTATTGTTTTTTGCATCCTATCCGCCTTAATGGATTGGTATCGCCAACCAGCCCAACCGCCTATATCCCCTTCTCAAACATTAATTACGCTATCCAACCAACCTGTTACCTTAAACGATTTTAGCCGAAACCGTATAAGCCTCCTCTATTTCTGGGGTAGTTGGTGCGGAATATGCAGATATACATCTTCCTCTGTCGAGGCATTACATCAAGACGGCATCCCTGTAATCAGCATCGCCCTAAAATCAGGCTCGGATCGAGAAATCACCACCTACATGCAAAACCACGGAATGCACTTTCAAACCGTAAACGATTCAGACAGCCTCATTGCGAACCAATGGCAAATATCTGCCACTCCCACCATCATATTTATCAAAGATGGACAAATGATATCCAGCACAACAGGCATTAGCAGTTATTGGGGTTTACGCGGCAAAATCTGGCTGAAAAATCTTTTAGGCTAACTCATCGGAGGAATACCGTTCGTTCTCCACTCCTTCAAGCATAACTAAATTACCTTATTCATACAAACTCCCTGACATATCAGTTTTGTTTACCAAGCAAACAAGTGAATTTGTCTTTAAGACCATATGATTTCGTTGAGCTTTTCAAAAAAATAGACTAAGATTATCAAACAAGGCAATAGATTAATATTACTATTAAAATAAATTTGCCAGCATCCCGAAAAACGGTTGCCTCAAGCCAATCATTTCAATATAAACCTTGCCACAACGCTTCATCATCGTCTGATTTTTGGTAATCATGGAGACTACAATAATGCCTACCCAATCCAAACACGCGTCCATAAACATCGGGCTTATTCAGGCACGAGAAGCTTTAATGACACAATTTCGCCCTATTTTGAATCAAGCCAATATTACAGATCAACAATGGCGAATTATCCGTTTACTGGCCGAAAATGGTACGCTTGATTTCCAAGACTTAGCAAATAAAGCTTGTATTCTACGTCCCAGCCTGACAGGTATTTTAACCCGTTTGGAAAAAGCCGGAATAGCCGTGCGCCTAAAACCGTCAAATGACCAGCGCCGTGTATTTCTAAAACTGACTCAAGAAGGTGAGAAACTTTACCAAAGTATTGGTGAAAAAGTTGACGAACGCTATGACGCGATTGAAAATGTATTTTCAAAAGAAAAATTGGAGAAACTAAAAGAACTACTAACCGAATTAGCAATGATCGAAAAATCACTGAAATAAAAACAAAACCATACCGAATGACACTCCCTACACACACCTTCAAGCAGTCTTTTCGAGATGCGATGGCATCTTGTGCCTCAGGCGTTCATGTCATCACCACAGATGGGGCTGCTGGACGCTACGGCATTACCATGACTGCCGTTACCTCAGTTACAGACGAACCGCCTACCATGATGCTGTGCATCAACCGAGAGGCAGGTATTATTCCTGTATTACTGGCAAACCGAGACTTATGCATAAACACACTATCTCACAAACAGCAAGATATCGCAGAACATTTTGCCGGAATGACCAACCTCTCCCCTGAAGAACGTTTCACATACCACATATGGAACCGAGGTCAGAATGGTCAATTAGAAGTAGAAGGGGCGCTAGCCCAGCTACACGGAAGTATTATTGCCCAGAAGGAAATGGGGACACACTTTGTCTTTTTCGCGCAAATCAACGAAATCAAAACATTAAACACCCGCTCTCCTGCTTTACTTTATTTCCGTAGATCGTTCAGATCATTAGATTAAAGTAGGTTATCCTGAAATTTTCAGACGACCTTTTTTTTCAATAACGACAAACGTCTAAAAATGAAAGAGGCATTCCAATATCCATCCTCCAAGACAAACCTTTGCCAACTAAGCAACCTTTTTGTTGCCATTCAATAATTCCAAATTATGTTTATCGAATCAATAATCATTGATAATCTATTTGTATATCAAATAAGGTAAACTACTATTTATTGCGTTTTGGATTAATTTCCTCCAATTGCTTGCCCAAACTGTAATATCAACTATACAATCCAATCCGTTTATCAAAATGAAACTGCATCATGAAAGCAATGATTTTAGCTGCCGGACGCGGGGAACGTATGCGCCCGCTTACCGATAATTGTCCTAAACCTTTATTACAAGTAGGGAAAGAACCATTAATCGGCTGGCATTTACGCCGTCTGAAACAAGCCGGAATCACAGAAATTGTGATTAATCATGCTTGGCTGGGAGAAAAAATTGAAGAGACATTGGGAAACGGCTATCAATATGGAGTCAAGATTTCGTATTCTCCCGAACAGAACGGCGGCTTGGAAACAGCCGGTGGAATTGCTACTGCTCTGCCGTTACTAGGAGATGAACCGTTTTTAGTTGTGAATGGTGATATACTGACTGATATTGATTTTCAGACGGCCTTTCAAATTTCGGATACGTTAATACAACAAAAAAAATCTGCCTACCTATGGCTAGTGCCGAATCCGCCACATAATCCTAATGGTGATTTCGTTTTGGATTCCGACGGCCGCATCTATCCGGACAACAAAGCCAGAGGAGAAACATTGACTTTCAGCGGCATGGGCATATATCAACCGACCTTATTTAAAAATACGCCCGCTCATCAAATTGCCAAACTGGCTCCATTGCTGCGTATTGCAATGAATAATAATTCGGTAATAGGGGAAAAGCATAATGGGTTATGGTTGGATGTAGGAACAGTTGAACGGCTTGAAACTGCAAACAAGCTGGCCGAAAATTGGCAATAATAGATACCCTATCCACCATCAACTCAAAAGTATTGAATAGCAGAAATGAGGCCGTCTGAACCATATTTTCAGACGGCCTTAAGCCTTATTACCAAAAGACCTGTTCATAAAGAACAGATCTTTTCACATTCACATTATTTATCAGATGCTGAATGCTGACGACGCAAAATGGCAGGGATTTCAAAATCATCCAATACTGATTGATTACCGAAATCAGCAGCAGTTAAATTCATGTTCCGTGCATTGCGACCTGAACGAACCAAACCGTCCATACCGGCTTGTTGATGATGTTGATGCGGCTGACTTGTTACATTATCTGCTCCGCCTACCAATTGCTGAGTACGCGCTGCAGCACGGAATTGGTTCGTATCATTACTTTCCTTCAAACCGGTTGCGATAATGGTAACTCGGATGGCATCTTCGCTCATACTGTCATCTTCAGCGGTACCATATTTGCACTCTGCCTCAGGATGCGCGTTTTCATTTACGACTTTCATAATTTCGCGGTATTCCGACATTTTCAGGCAGTCGGGCGCAGTAGTGATATTTACCAGTACGCCGCGAGCACCGTCCAAAGTAACATTATCAAGCAGTGGGCTGGAAATAGCATGTTCGGTAGCTAAACGCGCACGGTCAATTCCTTGCGAATAACCTGATCCCATCATGGCAATGCCTTTGATACCCATAACGTTTTTCACGTCGGCGAAGTCCAAGTTGATAAATCCCGGACGGGTAACCACTTCGGAAATACCTGCAACTGCATCACGCAATACATTGTCTGCTGCACGGAACGCTTCACGCATAGTCACGTCTTCACCCAATGCAGTCATCAATTTGTCATTAGGGATGATAATCAAAGAATCAACTTGACTTTTTAACTGCTCTAAACCCACTTGGGCGATATGAACACGCTTGCCTTCATAACCAAACGGACGGGTCACAACCGCTACGGTTAGAATGCCCATTTCCTTGGCAATTTCCGCTACGACTGGAGCCGCGCCTGTACCGGTACCGCCACCCATACCGGTAGTAATGAACAACATATTTGCACCGTGAATCGCATCTTCGATCGCTTCACGGTCTTCTTGCGCAGCGGCCCGACCAATTTCAGGATTTGCGCCCGCACCCAAACCACGGGTCAAGTTTGTACCCAATTGAATACGCTTTGCCGCATTGTTTTTACCCAGAGACTGGGCATCTGTATTTGCACTGATAAATTCCACACCTTGGATGGTGTTTTCAATCATATTGTTGATGGCATTACAACCACCACCACCCAAACCAATTACCTTGATAATTGCAGGGCTTGCAGCCGATTCGACTACATCGTAAACCAATTCCATTCAAATACTCCTCTGCGCCCTGCATTGAGGACGGCTCAAAAATAACTAATTTTTATATTATATAAGAAGTCTTAAGCTACTGGCAAAATTCTTCTCGTTTTTACCCTTATAGCATTTTTCAAATCTCATATTTTTAACAAAAAACATACAATTCTAACCACCTCGTCTATTCCACCCAAATTAACTGCATTATTTTCATTTCTAGTTATTATGTTTTTTATTCGAATAGAATTAAAGCACCTCCAAATGTCGTTATTTATTCCATTCAGAGATGCTTCATGATGTTCAACCGAATTAATTTTAGAAATTATCTTTCAGCCATTTTTGGAATCTAGACCATAAGCTGACTTTAGGCCCTTGCTCACTAACAGCAACCGCTCCTGCCACAGCAGTACCGTCTTCCCCACCTCTGGCTGCCTGCAACAAACCGATAGCAGTAGCATAACGAGGATTACGGATACGTTCGGACACTCCACCCATTTCCTGCGGCACTCCAATGCGGGCAGGCAGATTGAATACTTCTTCGGCCAATTCTACGATACCGGTCAGCATAGATGCGCCGCCGGTTAAAACGATGCCTGAGGTCAGCACCTCTTCAGGAAATCCCGAACGACGTAACTCATTCAACGTCAATTCTAAAATCTCCTCTACCCGCGGACCAATCACACTAGCCAGCACACGACGGGAAATCTGGCGGGGTTGTCGGTCGCCGACACTAGGGACTTCCACCATCTCATCCAATCCGTCCATTGTCGGCATAGCCACGCCGTAATGAATTTTGATATATTCAGCAGCACTGTGTGGCGTACGCAGAGCTTGTGCTAAATCTTTGGTAATCAAATCCCCTGCAACCGGTATGACAGCAGTATGTCGGATAGCCCCATTAGTATAGACAGCAATATCGGTAGTACCACCACCGATGTCAATCACACACACACCTAAATCTTTTTCATCTTCGGTTAAAACTGCCTGCCCACTGGCCAGAGGCTGCAACATAATCTGATCCATTTGCAGGCCGCAACGATGGATACATTTTTGGATATTCTGCAACGCGGTAATTGCACCGGTGATAATATGGACACGAGTATCCAAACGCACACCGCTCATACCGATGGGCTCTTTGACTCCCGGTTGGTTGTCAATAATATATTCTTGCACGACCGTATGTAGGATATTATGGTCAGGCGGGATATTGACTGCCTTAGCCGTTTCAATGGCGCGGTCTATATCCGCTTGGCTGACTTCTCCGTCTTTGATTTTAACTACGCCTTGGGAATTCAGGCTTCGAATATGGTTGCCGGCGATGCCCGTAGTAACGTGGGAAATTTTGGTATCTGCCATTAATTCAGCTTCATTAACTGCCTGTCTGATGGCCTGTGCAGTCGCATCAATATTGGTCACCATGCCTGCTTTCAGGCCGCGCGAAGGCGCCTGCCCCAAACCGACGATGTGAATTTCGTTATCCTCTTGGACCTCTCCGATAAGTGCGATAACTTTTGACGTACCAATGTCCAGTGCACTGATATATTTACCTTGTTGTTCCATAAATTCCCATTCATTCAATTAGATGTTTGTTCCTGAACCTCTTTTTCAGAAGGTTCATCCAATGGTTTGCTGTAGCGCACGGCAAAGCCGTCTTTATAACGCATATCGACATAAGCCAAGCGGTTTTCGTGTTTTTTCAATAAACTCGGCCAAATTCCTGCAAACCGTTGCAGACGAAAGATTTCGTTTTCGCGCCCGAGGCGTATCGTAATCCCGTTGTCCAACTCAATCGACCACGCCGAACGCGGCGTATAAATCAATTTGCCTATTTTCAAACCTTGCGGTTCCAAAATATCAGTAAATTCACGATAACGCTGCACCATATCCTTACCGGTACCTTCTTGCCCTTCAAACACAGGCAGATTATCAGGAATTTTTGCAGGGAATACATTACCCTGCATATCTACCAGACCAATGTCGTACCATTTTGCCACTGGTTCGCGTTCTTTTAAAATGATTTCTACCGTATCCGGCAAACGGCGGCGAACAGCAGCAGACGAAATCCACGGCAACTGGCTGAAAGCCGTTTGCGCACCATTAACATCAGCGCGAAAGATATTGCCGCGCATATATTCGTGCGCAATGGCCTGCAACTGTTTGCCGTCGGTATGCAGCAGCTTACCTTGGATGGACACCTGTTTTACGGGAAAATACGGCGAGTTGTAAATCCAAGCCACACCGGCCCCCAACAGCATCAGAACCATCAGCAGCAATAACCAACGAGTCAAGCGCCCTAGCGCACCGGCATCATCCCACATGAGCTGTTTTCAAAATTTCAATACACAAATCGGGAAAATCCATACCGATTTGCGCCGCAGATTTCGGTACCAGACTATGGCTGGTCATACCGGGCAGCGTATTAATTTCCAACAGATAGAGTTTGCCGTCCAAATCTTTTAAGAAGTCCACACGAACGCACCCTTCTGCACCAATCGCCTGAGCACCGCGCACTGCCAATTCGCGCATTAATTCTTCATCGGCCGCGTTCAAATCGGACGGGCATCGGTATACCGTATCATCACGATTGTATTTCGCTTCATAATCGTAAAATTCGGTCGCGGGTACAATCAGAATCGAAGGCAAGCCGCAGCCTCCGAGTACGGGGCACGAATATTCACCGCCGCCGATAAAACGTTCGGCGATAATCTCGCCTTTCATATGCTTCAATTCCGCATACACGTCTTTCAGACGGCCTTTTTCTTTTACTTTAACCACTCCGACACTACTGCCTTCATTGGCAGGCTTGACGAACATTGGCAATCCCAACCGCTTTTCTACCGCCTCAAAATCGGTATCTTCACGCAATACCGCAAATTCGGGAACAGGCAGACCCAAGGCCTGCCAAATCAACTTGCAACGGTATTTATCCATGCCGATTGCCGAGGCCGCCACGCCGCTGCCGGTATAAGGGATACCGAGCAACTCCAAGGTCCCTTGAACTGCTCCGTCTTCACCATAGGTACCGTGCAAGATGTTGAAGGCCGTCTGAAACCCTTGGGTTTTCAAATCGGCCAAAGGCGTCTCTTTCGGATCGAACGCATGTGCGTCCACTCCCCTGCCCTTCAATGCGGCGACAATCGCAGCACCGCTGTCCAACGAAACATTGCGTTCGCTGGAAAAACCGCCCATCAACACGGCAACTTTGCCAAAATTCTGCATTATTAAAATTCTTTCTTTATTTTTGATACAGGCCGTCTGAAAGATTTTCAGACGGCATCAATGCTTTAAATTATCTGTCTTACAGCGCACAAGGACAATTACCCGCTTTTGCCAAATCGAACATTGCTGACAAAACCGACCCATCAACCCGCAAACCACCCGCACGCGACAGCTTTCAAGCTGACCATCACTCAGGTTTGCTGCGACAATTCGAGCAGCGCGGTAGGCACTCTGTTGATATTACCCGCCCCCATGTTCAATACCATGTCGCCGTCTTGCAAAACATTCAACAACATTGCGGGCAGTTCGCTGACACTTTCACAGTAAATCGGTTCCAATTTGCCCAAAACGCGGATGGCACGGGCCAAGGCACGAGAATCGGCAGCGGCAATCGGTTCTTCCCCGGCGGCATAAACTTCGGTCAATACCAATAAGTCCACCGTATTCAGGATTTTAGTGAAATCTTCAAACAAATCGCGTGTACGGGTATAGCGATGCGGCTGAAACGCCAACACCAGACGTTTTTCAGGATAGGCTCCGCGTGCCGCCGCCAAAGTAGCAGCCATTTCGACCGGATGGTGGCCATAATCATCCACCACCAGTGCCGTCCCACCATTAGGCAGTTTGATGTCACCGTATTTCTGGAAGCGGCGGCCGACGCCCTCAAAGCCGAGCAATCCTTGCTGAATGGCTTCAACGGGCGCGCCGACTTCAAGTGCCACACCGATGGCAGCCAATGCGTTCAATACATTATGGCGGCCGGGCATATTTAAGACTACGCCGAAGGTTTTCCGCTCGTGTCCTTTCATGTTGACGTGAACGGTGAATTTCATCTGCGCGCCGATATTTTCAATATCGGTAGCGTAAATATCGGCAGTATCGTCCAATCCGTAAGTGGCGTAGGGTTTGCTCACTTTGGGCAGAATAGCTCGGACGTGTGCGCTGTCGATGCATAAAAATGCTTTGCCGTAGAACGGCATACGGTGGATAAAATCTACAAAAGCCTGATGCAGTTTTTCAACGCTGTGCCCGTAGGTATCCATGTGGTCTTCGTCGATATTGGTTACGACGGACATAATCGGGGTCAGATGCAGGAATGAGGCGTCTGACTCATCGGCCTCGGCAACGATGTATTCACCTTTGCCCAAACGTGCGTTGGTTCCCGCGGCATTCAGTTTGCCGCCGATAACAAAAGTCGGGTCTAACCCCGCCGCACCGAGAATGGATGCCGTCAGACTAGTGGTGGTGGTTTTGCCGTGCGTGCCGGCGATGGCGATGCCGTCGCGGAAACGCATCAATTCGGCCAGCATCAGCGCGCGCGGAATTACCGGAATCTGCTGTTCATTGGCGGCCACCACTTCCGGATTGTCTTTTTTCACCGCAGTGGAAGTAACCACCACATCGGCACCGTTAACGTGTTCGGCGGTATGGCCGGGATAAACCTGTATCCCCAAACTGCTCAGATGTTCGGTAGCGGCGTTTTTCGCCTGATCGGAACCGGAGATTTTAAAACCCAAATTGTGTAAAACTTCGGCAATGCCGCTCATACCCGAACCGCCGATACCGACAAAATGGATATTGGTTACTCTGTTTTTCATCATAATTTCGTGTTCCGATGGGCGTAATTACGCGTAAAGTCGTTATTTTAAAGGGCTGCGGCGTTCTACGCTATGGTTTTAGCGTAAAGAATAATTAACATTGCTTATTATTTCAGCACCTTTCCCACCCCGCGGTTTCAGACGGCCTTACGATATTGTTTCTATTGCGATTTCAGCCACATCGTCCGCGCTGTGCGGCAGCGCCAGCGTGCGGGCGTTTTCCGCCCATTTCAGACATTTTTCACGGTTTAAGCCTCCGAGAATTTCGGCAAGTTTTTCCGCTGTCAACTGGGTTTGCGGCAACAGCAGGCCTGCTTCCGCCTGCACCATAAAACGCGCGTTGGCGGTTTGGTGGTCATCAACAGCGTAAGGATACGGCACCAGCAACGCACCCAGCCCCGCCGCCGTCAACTCGGCAATCGTCAGTGCGCCGGCACGGCAAATCACCAAATCGGCATCGCGGTAGGCGGACACCATGTCGGTAATAAATTCCACGCATTCGGCTTTCACGCCCAGCGCATCGTAATCCGCCTGCAAGCTACCCAGTTTGTCGCGGCCCGATTGGTGATACATCTGCGGACGCACATCTTCGGGCAGCAAAGCCAATGCCTGCGGAACGGTTTTGTTCAAAACGTCTGCGCCCAAACTGCCGCCGACCACCAGGATTTTCAGACGGCCTTCGCGCTCTGCAAAACGTTCGGCAGGCGCGGGCAGGTTGGCAATATCGGCGCGGACGGGGTTGCCGACCAAGCCGCCTTCGTGATTGAACGCTTTCGGAAAAGCGTATAACACCCGCTTCGCCCAGCGCGACAGTTGTCGGTTGGACAACCCTGCCACGGCGTTTTGTTCGTGAATCACAATCGGCACGCCGCACAGCTTCGCCGCCAAGCCGCCGGGGAAGGTAACGAAGCCGCCGAAACCGATGACGCACTCGACGCGGTGTTTCCGGATAATCCGCTGCGCTTCGCGGACGGTTTTATACAAAGTAAACGGCAGCATCAGCTTGCGTTTGATGCCGTTGCCGCGCACGCCTTTAATCGCTAGCGTTTCGAGCAGGATGTCGTATTGCGGCACGATGCGCTCTTCCATCGAGCCTTCGCTGCCCAGCCAAATCACATGATGGCCGCGTGCGCGCAATGAGTCTGCCACTGCCAGCGCGGGGAAAATATGGCCGCCGGTACCGCCCGCCATCAGCATGAAAGTTTTACCGCCCATAATTTACTCCACTTGGTAACCGCGCATTTTCTGGCGGTTTTCATAATCGATACGCAACAACAGGGTCATGCACAACAGCATCACGACCACCGACGAACCGCCGTAAGACATCAACGGCAGCGGCAGTCCTTTGGTCGGCAGGATACCGATATTGACGCCGATATTGAAAAAGCTCTGTATACCCAGCCAGATGCCGATGCCTTTGGCCACATACGCACTGAAAAACAACTCCAAATCCCGCGCCTGCTTGCCGATGGAAAACGCACGGAACACCAGCCAGCCGTAGCAGAATACCAGCAGGCACATTCCCATAAAGCCGAACTCTTCGCCGATAACGGCGAAAATAAAATCAGTATGCGCCTCCGGCAGATAAAATCGTTTTTCCAGACTGGCGCCTAGCCCCACGCCGAACCATTCGCCGCGCGCAATCGCCATCAGCGAATGGGTGAGCTGATAGCCTTTGCCCAACGGATCCTCCCACGGGTTGAGAAACGCCGACACGCGCGCCATCCGGTACGGTGCAACGGCAATCAGGCTGACCATACCCGTCATCGCTGCGGCCAGCATCATCACAAAATACTTCCACGGGAACCCCGCCAGAAACAGCATTCCCATCGCCACCACCGTAACCACCACGAACGAACCGAAGTCCGGCTGCAACATCATCAGTGCCAACCCGATACCCACCACCGCACCGGGAAACAGGATTTTCTTCGCCTGTTTCAGAACTTCCACCCGGCGGGTAAAGAAGCTGGACAGATAAAGCACCACCGCCAGCTTAAACATCTCCGTCGGTTGCAGGTTGACCGGCCCCAAGTGTATCCAGCGGCGCGCACCGTTGATTTCGCGCCCGAGCACCAGCACCGCGCACAACAGCACGAAACAGCCTATCAGGTACCACGGTGTAAATTTCTTCCAGCGGTACATCGGCATAAACAGCGCCGCGCCGCCGCAAACCGCAACGCTTCCCGCCACAAACGCAGCTTGCTTGAGGACAAACGACCATTTGGTTCCCTCTTCGCCCGCCGCATAGGCAATCGAAGCGGAATAAATCATCATCAGACTGAACGCCGTCATCAGGACGACCATCCACAGCAGCGACATATCTATTTTCTGGCCACTGCGCACGATAGAACGGTCAAGGAATTTGGAGATGCTTTTCATAATAATTCATATGTAATTGCAAATAATGTTTCAGACGGCCTCACAAAGCCTTAAACGCTTCGATAAACACTTCCGAACGGTGTGCATAGCCTTTGAACATATCGAAGCTCGCACAGGCGGGGCTGAGCAGCACGATATCGCCTGCTTCGGCTTGGGCGTATGCCGTCTGAACCGCTTCTTCCAAAGTGGCGCAGTCGGTCATATTCAGACCGCAGCCGTCCAAATCGCGACGGATTTGCGGCGCATCGACACCGATCAGGAACACGCCTTTTGCCTTGCCGGCAAGCGCGTCGCTCAGGGGCGTGAAGTCCTGCCCTTTGCCCATACCGCCCAAAATCACGAAGAGCGGATTTTGCAAACCGGCAATCGCGGCGGCAGTCGCTCCGACATTCGTGCCTTTGCTGTCGTCGATAAACACCACGCCGTTTTTCTCACCGATTTTTTCCACGCGGTGCGGCAGGCCTTGGAAAGTTTTGACGTGTTCGAGCAATGCTTCGCGCGGCAAACCGATGGCTTCGCACAAGGCAACGGCAGCCATGACATTGGCGGCGTTGTGCAAGCCTTGCAGCGGGATGTCTTGCGTGGCAATCAAATCTTCATCGCCTTGTTTCAGACGACCCGTCTCGCGTTCTAACCAAAAATCGGCTTCGTGTTCCAACGAAAACCATTTCACCTCGCGCCCTGCCCGTTTCATCGCGCGGCAGAACACGTCGTCTGAATTTAAAACCTGCACACCATCGCCACGGAAAATCTTGGCTTTGGTATGCGCATAGTCGAGCAAGTCGTCGTAGCGGTCGAGATGGTCTTCGGAAATGTTCAGTACCGTCGCCGCAGTCGGGCGCAGGCTTTCAGTGTTTTCCAGTTGGAAGCTGGAAAGCTCCAACACCCACACGTCCGCCTTTTTGCCTTCGCGCTGCAATTCCGCTTCCAAAACCGGCGTGCCGATATTGCCCGCGATAACGGTATCCAGCCCGCACTTGATGCAGAGATAACCGACCAGGCTCGTTACCGTGGTTTTGCCGTTGCTGCCAGTAATCGCAATCACCTTGTCGCCGCGACGGTTCACAATGTCCGCCAGCAATTCGATGTCGCCCAATACGCGCCCGCCGTTTTGCTTGAACGCCTCGATATCCGGCTGCCGCTCGCTGATGCCGGGGCTGAGCGCCAGAATATCGAAGCCGTTGGAGAGCGCATCTTTCAGACGACCCGTGTAAAACACCAGCCCGTCAAACATCTTACCGATTTGCGACACGCGCTCCGGTTTCAGCTCCGCATCATACGCGGCAACCTCCGCGCCGTTTTTGCGCAGATAGGCAATCATGGAAATACCCGTACCGCCGAGTCCGGCGACGAGGATTTTTTTGTTTTGGAAAGTCATTTTGGTTTTGTCCTTGAAGTTTCAGACGACGTTTTATTTCCTTCTCAATTTTGCCTGGCGATAGCCGTTGCCGAAATTTTTACCCGCATTGATACAAATGCGCCCTTCGCATACATGTAGGCATCCGATTCGGCAAATGCCTTGGCAACTTCGATGGCACGCTCGTAATTCTCCAATTCTGCACGCTTATCCGCCAAATCGGCAACGGTATAGCGCGCCACCGCAAACAATACAATGGCAGAAATAGCCAATACTACACCTATGCCGATATACCAGCTTTTGATGATTTTATTGAATTTTCCTACTTCACGATTTAATTCATCAACTGCCCTTCTATACCCCTCGCTTGCCGAATCCAGCGACTGTACGGTTTCTTGGCGGATGGTCTTCCCCGCATTGTCAACTATATTGCCGACCTGTCGTCTGAGCTGGTCAGACTCCTCCGACAAAGCACGCTGCTGCTTGTTGATTCGGTCATCGATTTTTCGCCCGTGCTCGATAACGTCCGCCCGCAACATTACCAACACCTTTATAGCCTCATCAAATTTCTTATCGTCCATTTAAACCTTCCCGAATATACGGATTTCAAAGCGTTCTGACCATTGCACGGCTTGAATGTGCCAACTCCTGTTGACTCTCCAATTCTTGCTGCTCTTTATATTCAACCAACAGGTTTTCTCCCTGCCTCTGTATCCGCTGACCTTCTTCCGACTGTGCCAGACTTTTGCCCAGTATATCCAACTGGCTGCTGTCCGCAGACAAAACCGCAGCGTACAAATCGCTGCCGCTCAAATTGTTCCAGTCGAGGTTATGGTAGTCGAAAGAATGTTTTTGATGCTCGAGCTGTTTTTGTTCGTTATGATTATAAAGGACTCCACTTTTCTCTAGCCTATCTATGATACTATTACTGATTCCAAGTGCCCCTGAGCCTACTTTTAACCCATTAATCCAACTACTATGCGAAGATTTATTCTTTTCGATATGGTAATTTTCTTCTGTTAAAGTACGTGTTTTTACATTGCCGGTAAAAGTAATTTCTACAGTCCTGCCGATACCAGCAGGATCGATTTCTCGTTGAAGTTTAGAATTGACTATTTCTGAAGTCCACCCACCTGTAAAATCAAAATTTTCATTTTTGTACGGTCGAATGGCAAAATCCTTGATATACCTCCTGCCATCGGGCTCAACCACAAACCGTGCTTTATCGTCCAACATAAAAGCACTTGTATTCCAAATATATGCTCGCTCAACCAAATCATCTTTGCCATCATCGTACATAGCAAGTGTCAGCGACATCCACCCTCTGTCCAAGCCGAAATGCTTCATAACTTCAGCCTTGCTGTATTCTCCAGGTTTTAATCTGTAAGCAGGTTTCTGATAGTTTTCATTAAAAAATTTATTGACATATTCAAAATCTGACGCTCTTGCAAAACGTCCAGGACCATCCATAAAATCTTGCGCTGAAACGGGATATGGCAATGTAGGCTGACGAGAAACTAAACTTTGATGAACTTTATTCTTGGGCGGAATGGTCTGTCCGTATAAATAAAGGCTTGTCATCTCTTCCATTGTTGGTAATTTAGCCATTTTTAATCCTTTCTAACTTTTAAAAATATAGATAACTGGGAATTTCAAAAACTTCCCCGCAACGGCTCACTCCATAATAACTTCTTGTTTTTTCAATTTTTTGATAAACACGCTTTTGTTCTTCATCCATTTTAAAATTTGGCCTTATTTGCCAATACTCCAAATTTACATATCCATAAAATTTCCCAATGAGTTTATAGACATATTTAACCGCCCCCCTACCGTCATTAATATCACCTATATATACATGACAGCAATCATTATTAAATGATTTGAAATTAGCAATATCAAAAATCTCAGGATTTTTAGAAAAATCTTGATTTTTTTTATATCTGCCCAAAGAAATATCTGAATTCTTATTTATCAACAAAATTATTGCATCATTAATCATTTTTTCTTTTGAATATTCAGAAAAATACTTTCTATCCCGAATGCAATATCCTTTATCTACGATATGCGACATACCTATATATAAAATTAACGGGGTAACAATGGTTAAAATAGCTATTCTCCGCTGCACTTTTATAGGAAGTGTGCGCATATATTTATAAATTTTCCATACGATGTACACAATAATAGGAAAAAAGACTATTCCAACCAACCACATCAGCATTATTCCTACAACATCCATATTACCTCCTGTTTTAGCCGTAGGTCGGATTCAGAATCCGACATTTTCAAGATTTGAGTCAAAATTTCCCACTTGGTCATGACGATTAATCTGATTCATTTTTTGCTTTTACTCCTACACTTTCAATTATTATTGATATGCATCTTGATTAACATGGTATGTGCCACTGACTGTCTACGGTTTTTCATAGTCTGGTTAGTAGTTCAATTAATTTCACGTGCCAGCTCTGGGATATCGATACTGCGCCCGATTTTTTCTAAGTTAGTAAAACTACCATTGCGTGCAGCCTCCACCAATATGTTAAACGCAGGAGAAAGTTGTCGAAGGTCTGGCGGGCAGATTGCTTGGTGTTGCAGTAGCTGGTTACGGTGACGATGGCGATGGAAATGACGGCGATCAAATCGGCAAGGGAGAAGGTTTCGGTAATCTGCATGGTGGATTTCACACATGGTTTTCAGACGGCCTGAAGGCCGTCTGAAAACCAGTTTGTAATTTTAGCGGATTTTCAGCGTACTCAATCCGACCAGTACCAACACGATGGTAATAATCCAGAAGCGGACGACGACTTGGGTTTCTTTCCAACCCTTTTGTTCATAATGGTGGTGGATGGGCGCCATCAGGAAGATGCGTTTTTTGGTGCGTTTGTACCAGCCGACCTGCAACATCACCGATACGGCTTCGACGACGAACAAACCGCCCATGATGAATAAAACGATTTCCTGCCGCACAATGACCGCCACCGTACCGAGTGCGGCACCGAGTGCCAAGGCGCCGACGTCGCCCATAAAGACTTGGGCGGGATAGGCGTTGAACCATAAAAAGCCGAGGCAGGCGCCGCACATGGCGGCGCAGAAGACGACGACTTCGTTGGCGCCGGCCACATAGGGCAGTTGCAGGTATTGGGCAAACTGGGCATGGCCGCTGGCATAGGCGAAAATCGCCAAACCGCCCGCCACCAAAACAACGGGGAATGCGGCCAAACCGTCCAAGCCGTCGGTTAAGTTGACGGCGTTGGATGTGCCGACAATCACGAAATAGGTCAGCACGACAAAACCGACGCCGCCGAGCGGATAGGCGATTTGTTTGAGAAACGGTACGATAAAGGCCGTACTGGACGGCAGTTCGGCGGCGTAAAACAGAAACACGCCCGCCAAGATGGCAACGCTCGACTGCCACACCATTTTGAATTTGGCGGAAACGCCGTTGGGGTCTTTATAGACGACTTTGCGCCAGTCGTCGTAAAAACCGAGTGCGCCGGTGGCGAGCAATACCGCCAGCAGAATCCAGATATACGGGTTGGCCCAGTTGCCCCACAACAGCGTGGATACGGCGATGGCGGTCAGAATCAGCGAGCCGCCCATCGTCGGCGTGCCGTTTTTGATGAGGTGGGTTTGCGGCCCGTCGGTACGCACTGCCTGCCCGACTTTCAACTGAGTCAGTTTGCGGATGGTCCACGGACCGAGCAGCAGCGAAAACACCAGCGCGGTCAGCGCGGCCATTACGGCACGGAAGGTGGTATATTGAAAAACATTCAGCGCCGACAACCAGTCGCTGAGATGTGAGAGCCATACAAACATGGGGCTTCCTTCTTTTATTTTTGTTGTTGCACAGGCCGTCTGAAAAATCTTCAGACGGCATCGGGTTTCTATTTGACGGATCGGAACGAGCTATCTTCAATCATCCAGCCTTCCAAACCGTCGGTACAGCGGATGGCTGTGAACCTGCCCGCTTTGCCGTACACCTTCCTGCCTAAATAACAGATACTGTTTTTCGGAACGATAAAATCCGCACGCGAATATGCGGCATTGCTGTCGCGGCAGACAGGGAGGGACATCTCGAACTGCCTGTACTTTGATTTCCCGCCGATAACAAGCACTCGGCAGCAAAACGCTCAACAGACAAAAAAGCTTATTCATTTTCAGGCCGTCTGAAAAATACACATTTACTTCAGACGTTCGTCCGCGACATTCTTGTCCAGCACGCAAATCGGATAATTCCCCGGATTCTTGCCGCCACCCAAATCCAGACAGAGGTCCTCATAAAGATACGCCTGCGTCCGCATTCCGGCATAAAACGCGCCAATCAGCGCGGCAATCAGCAATAAGGCTTTAAAAAAACGTCGGCTTTTCATTTTCAGACGGCCTCTTTATCCGTCAATGCCTCGACCACTTCTTCCATCTTCATAAAGCGCGAACCTTTCACCAATACGGTGGCGCGTTCGGGCAAATCGTGGCTCAACACTTGAATCAACGGGTCTTTGGCGGCGAACCACAAACCGTCCGCGCCAAATATTTCCGCCGCTTCGACGCTGTTGTCGCCAACAAAATAAGCCGCTTCGATGCCTTGGTCGCGGGCGTACGCGCCGACTTCGGCGTGCATGGCGGCGGCTTCGTCCTCGCCCAGTTCGCCCATATCGCCCATCACAAAAATACGCGGCGCAGACATACGCGCCAACACGTCAATCGCGGCTTTCATGCTGTCAGGGTTCGCGTTGTAAGTATCGTCAATCAAGGTCGCGCCTTTGATGCCGGCTTTGACGTTCAGACGACCTTTGATGTTACTGAAGCCTTTCAAACCTTCCGCCACATCGTTCAAACTCAAACCTGCAGCCAAAGCCAGCGCGGCGGCAGCGGCGGCGTTGTGGACATTGTGGCGGCCGGGAACGGGCAGCACCACGGCGGCGCGTTCGTTGCCGCACACCAAATCAAATTCGCACGACAAAGGTTTCAGCACGATATTTTCCGCATGGACATCGCCGCTATCGACGCCGAAAGTCCGCTGCTTATGACCTTGAGAGGTCGTCTGAAACACGGCGGCATGTTCGTCTTCGCACGGAATCAAAGCCAATCCGTCTTCGCCCAAACCTTGATAAATCTCGCTTTTCGCCTTGGCAATATCGAGCGTACCGTCAAAACCGCAGCCGACATGGGCGCGCAGGGCGTTGTTGACCAAAGCGGCATCGGGTTTGGCGATTTGCGTCAAAACCGCTAGCTCGCCGAAATGGTTCATGCCCATTTCGATCACGGCATAGCGGTGTTTTTCGTTTAATTTCAACAAAGTCAGCGGAAGGCCAATATGGTTGTTAAAGTTGCCCGCCGTCGCCAACACGGCATCATCGCCGAAACGGCGGCGCAATACCGCGGCCAACATTTCCTTCACCGTCGTTTTGCCGCCCGAGCCGGTAATGCCGAACACAAACGGGTTCACATTATCGCGCCACGCCTTCGCCAACGTTTGCAACGCGGCAAGCGTGTCATCGACTTTCAACGCGCCATCCAAAGCAGCGCAATCTTCGCGCGAAACCACAACTGCCGCCGCACCCGCAGCCAATACGTCTTCAACAAAATCATGTGCATCAAACCGCTCGCCCGCCAATGCGAAAAACACATCGCCCGCGCGGATGTCGCGGCTGTCGGTTACGATGCGCGAAACGAGTTTGTTTTCAGACGGCGTCGGAAGATTGAGGGTTTGGCAGATGAAATTTAGGTCTAGTGGTTTCATGATTTCTTTTCTAATTTAGTAATTTAAGCAACTGTTCATTTACCCGAATATCGTTGCTGGACAACCCGATAGCCGTTATTCCCTGCCTTTCCTGTCTTCACACAAAGGCCATCTCCACAGCGGACAATATCTGCTTCATTGATCCGATTGAGCATATCCGCATCCAATTTCTTTTGGGAAATAATGCCTGAATAAAAGAAAGCCAGTGCAATACCACCGATAACCAACGTAGCCAAAGTAACTGCCGTGCTTAACACAGTCATTCTGAATATTTTTTGATTTTCACTTTTAACAGTATGCAGATAGGTATTGAACTCGCGAACTTGCTCGACCATCTGCCGCCGTGCCTCATTCATATCTTCGGTGTACTCTTGTACCTGCACCGAAGCTTTTTCCAACAAATCCTCCCTGACCATATCAACCATCATTTTACGTTGCTGGCTTAAAGATTTGTCCAATTCCCTTTGAATATTACTGACAATTTTCTCGTTGTCATTTTTATATTTCTCCATAACCTTGACCATATCGATCATCAGGCTCTGTATCCGATCCGAAGCATTGTCAAGTTCATCCATTATTTAGTCCCACTTATCTTGATTCAAAACTCCCTATGGCTTAACCGCCATAGGGAGGGTTAAATTATCAACTATATACATCAAAAGTTATACAGAACGGGAAAAACTCCGCTGCGGCTCCTCTTGTTGCTGCATATTTCTGTTTTCACGCTCAGCCAATTCCTGCTGTTGCTGTACGTTGTTTTCACTGAAACGGATAACTTCCCCTGGGTTTTCCGCCACAAGTTTTTTGGCATACGAACCGTCGGTATCGTTCAGGAGGTTTTGAAGCATCGCGCGGGTTTCTTCGTATTTTGATAAAGGCTTATGTTGTTCAATACCATTATCCGTGTTTTTTTCTTTTTCCTGCTGCTGACCTTCGAGCAGTTTTTCATATCTGTCTAATCGGAGCAAATCGGGTTTTTCCGATAAGATACGCTTACGAACACTCTCTTGAACTTGTGGGCTAGAACGCCTGAAATCTTGTTTGTAATGACGTAATTTACTATCATACACGGCCTCAATTATTTCAGCATCAGTTGCTGTTTTGAAATTAAGTCCGCTTTCGTCCTGTGCTCGTTTAATTTTATCCACAGTATAATCCCTATGCTGGACAGCCAAACTCCATACCATGTCCTGCACGGCCTTTCCTCGTTCGGAAAAATCAAACCCCGCCTGCTTTAAGGCTTGCAACTGGGGCTGATAATGTTTTAAAGCAATAAACTCATGCTGCGACTGATGAAATTGAGGGTCATTATTTGCTAACTCTTTCCATTTTTGATCGAATTCTTTTGTTTTAGGCTTTAATCCATCAAAAGCATGGTTATAGTTATCACTATATTTTAAATATTCTGCAAGTGTTCCCTTGGTAGTAGATAATTGATAAGAACCATAAGAAATACCTCCAGGGTCGCCGACTCCTGAAGAAATCGTTGCAGGTCCTCCACTTCCTGATTCATATCTCTTTGAAGTTTTACCTAAAAACCATTTATTTAATTCCTGTTGTGCTTTTTGAAGCTCTTGCTCATATGTTGCCATCTTAATTAGCCTTTCTTAAACTAAAGAACAAATTTGAATTTTAAATATTTGGATTAACACTTCCAATGGCTCGGACGCGTCAAGCTAAACTGAAAAAGTGTATATAACGGGGACATAAAGGGTTCAGAATCAAAATTTGCATCCGCATTCACATAAATAACCGCCCTGTCTTTAAAACTGATTTGATAGGCTTTTTCCGTTTGTATAAATTCGCTTCTACAACCCACTAACTCTTTAACCACATCCTTACCTAAATTGGCTTCCAAAATTTTTTTAAATTTCTGATTTGGCTCTGAATCTGACAAATTAATTGAATCGATATAGCCATTCCTACCAGATATGGTTATTTCACTATCCTTTAAAATTTTTAGCTTTATCTTACTAGTGTTATAAACATATTCCTTATTTTTTATCGTATTATGTAGCCATTTCATCCCTTTAATATGTAGATACCGTTCTGCCTCAGTCCCTACTTCAGGCTGCTGCGTATCTGAGAAAATCAACAATAATTCTTTAAGCTGCATATCACTCTGAGAAGTTGAAATATTTCTGGTTTTTGCAGAAATATCAATAGAAAATATAATACCAAGCAAACCCAACAATAATTTTCTATTCATTTCTTAGATCCTTTAAATAAATTCATTATAATTACAAATTAAACTATTATATAGTTTAATTATCCAATTTAGAATTAGTCGATAAATTCCGACTAAATTGCTCAAAACGAACCTTCTTGATGTTTCTAGAATATTTCTGGGGCCGTACTAGATTAGTCCTAAATTTACAAAACCCTCCATATACTATTTAGATTAAAAATTTTTACTTTTAAATTGACACTTATTAGATGATGACTCACATACTTCAGTCTCTTTTCTCACCAGCTGAACTGCATCATTATGCAAATTATATGTGAATTTGTTGTATTTGCAACATCCGCTTGTTTTGCCGACAGTTAAAATATTGCCATTTGCCCTAAATAAAGAATTTGCACCAACGGTTAATTGAGAAAGCGGTCGGTTATAAATGAATTTTCCTTTCCAATATAAATAGATGTTATATGACGGACCACCGTAAGCACCTTTTTTTCCTGTTTGAATAATTAAATCATTGACACCATCTCCGTTAATATCTGAGAAAACAATAGAATATTTATCATCTGCATATTTATCATCTAATTTTCCATTATAAACAGCATAATCCAAATTTATCCAAGCAGTATGCAATTTTAAAGTTTGCTTGATTGGCAGGATTTTGATAGATGTGTTTTTACATTCATATAACTTTTCCAAGAATGCGTTACATTGATTAGAAGAAAATCTAATATCCATTCCGTTGGATTTAAATGATTCATCATAAGAAATATAGCCTTTTGAATAAGCTGGCAACATTGCAGTTCCACTTACAGCTAACAATAAAAATTTCTTTAAGATCATATTACAACTCCTGTTTAGATTTTCATTTACTATGTTATTCGCTGACTAATGAATCAGGATTAAACTGATCAAAATAAATTTTCTTAAGATTTTTAGGATACTTTTTTAAATCTGTAACCACATCAACCATCCCTGTATTTGGGTTATTGACGGTCTGTGTATTTTCCATCTCTGTCAAATACCACTGCCCATCTTCGAATTTACGGAAAGTATAGGTACTATTATGCGAAGTCCCTGCATGCATTTCTTGATAAATGTTGAATTGATTTTTTTGGAATTTGAAAAAATCCTCGCTGGAAAAAAGATGCTTTGGGGTGTCAAGATATGAAAATATCTTGTCATTTTCCGCAGTTTTTATAAGCCGTCCATTCTTATTTTTCTCCAAAATAGAAAGGACAAGATTATTCTTTGTAGTTGGTGATTTTATTTTTTCAGACTTAGTTATTAACAAAGCATCTGTATCACCATCTCCATCCAAATCATGATACACATAAGCCCATAAATCATCATGTCCAACAAATACCGATAATTCTTTTGGTATGTTTTGTTGCTTTGACGTAGGTATTTCAACTGCTAATGCATGACAAAAAAAACCATTTAAAGCAAACAAAGCTGTTAATTTAAAAAACTTCATAGCTAAGCCTCATTTAAAAATAAACAAAAACAAAATGATAGAAAGTGTACAAGACAATCTAAAAAAACATATTCAATTCAGACGACCTATTTATCCTGATCAATCAACGGATACGGATTCACTGCACCGCTTGGCAGATACACGCCGTAATGCAAATGGGCGGGCGTGGTTTTGGCATTGCCGGTTTTGCCGACATAACCGATGACCTGCCCTTCCTTCACACGTTCATACAGGCGGACGCGGGCAAATTTGTTGAGGTGGGCATAGTAGTGCCATGCGCCCGGCCCTTGGATGCCGATGACTTTGCCACCCAATCGGTTACGCCCGATTTTGGTTACGATACCGGGCGTCGTACTGCGTATCGGCGTGTTTTTCTTAGCGAAAATATCCACACCTTCATGTCTGCGCCTCTGGCTGCGCGCTGCGCCCCAAGTGTCGTCAAAACGCTTGCCTTTAACAGGGTTGGGCAGGCTTTGCGCCGCCGGCGGTTCTTTCGCCCTCAGTTCGGCAATTTCGGCGTTCGGGCGTGGCAGTTGTTTAGTGGTACAGCCTGCAAATAAAATCATGGCTGCACTGATGAAAAGGGTTTTTGTCGGCATTTTCAGCATCAAATCGGTCTCCTTGTTTTTCAGACGGCCTCTTGAAACGATAATCAGAGGCCGTCTGAAACAACTGCGATAGGTTTAATAGCTGACGTGCCGTAATGCGTGTGTCTGTTGTTTTTATCGTGGGTATAAACATTTTCAGACGACCTTGATGGTTTTCAGGCCGTCTGAAAACTTTGGTACACGTTGTTATATCCGCTCTGCCAACGCTTTCTCTGCAACTTCAAAATCAGAAAAATGATGCTTCACACCCTGCATGTCCTGATAATTTTCGTGTCCTTTTCCGGCAATCAGGATGATGTCGTTTGCAGCGGCGCGTTCGACTGCGTAACGGATGGCGGCGGCACGGTCGGCTTCGACGCATTCGGGCGCGGGAACGGCAGGCAGTATGTCATTGATGATGTCTTGCGGATTTTCCAAGCGCGGGTTGTCGCTGGTTACGACGACTTTATCCGCACCCTGTACGGCTGCTGCGCCCATCAGTGGGCGTTTGCCGCGGTCGCGGTTGCCGCCGCAACCGAATACGCACCACAAAGCCGCACCCTGCGGTTTGATTTCCTGCAAAGTAGCGAGTGCTTTTTCCAATGCATCGGGCGTGTGGGCGTAATCGACGACGACCAAAGGCTTGCCGCTGTTCATGATGCAGTCCATGCGACCTGAGGCAGGACGGATTTTTGCCAGCACATCCAATACTTTATCAAGCGGATAGCCGTTGGCACAAAGCAAGGCGATGCAGGCGGCGAGGTTTTGCGCGTTGAACCGTCCGAGCAGGCGGGTGCGGCAGCGGCCCTCGCCCCACGGGGTTTGGAATACGGCCTCCATGCCGCCTGAAGAAGCGATGAAATGAACAATGCGGATGTCAGCGTGTTCGCTGAAGCCGTAGCCGTAAACGGCCAAATCAGGACAGTCTTTTTTCAGACGACCTGCGAGTTCTGCGCCATATTCGTCATCTACGTTGATGACGGCGTGTTCCAAGCCGTGCCAGTAAAACAGGCGCGACTTGATGGCGCCATAGGCTTCCATCGTGCCGTGGTAGTCGAGGTGGTCTCGGGTGAGGTTGGTGAAGATTGCGCTGCGGAATGGCACGCCGTTGACGCGCGATTGGTCAAGGCCGTGGCTGGAGACTTCCATCGCGGCGGCTGTCGCGCCTTGTTGACGGAAACGGTAGAGCAGGGTTTGGACATCGACGGGGGCGGGGGTGGTATGCGTGGTTTCTTCCAATGCGCCCCAAAAGCCGTTGCCGACCGTGCCGATAATGGCGGTTTTTTCGCCCAACAAATCGGCGGCTTGCGCCAGCCATTGTGTGATGGAGGTTTTGCCGTTGGTACCGGTTACGCCCCAGACTTTGAGGCCGTCTGAAACGTTGCCGTAAACTTGCGCCGCCAACATGCCGGCACGGTGTTTCAAATCTTTGATGCCTTGATTGGGGACTTTCCATTCGGGATTCCACGCAAATTTGCCGTCGTCTTCCCAAAAAACAAAAGCCGCGCCGTTGGCAATGGCAGCGGGGATATAACTGCGGCCGTCTGAATATTCGCCCTGACAGGCAACGAAAATATCACCTTGTTTAATTTGACGGCTGTCTGAATGCAACAAACGCCCTGCTGCGTTTGCACACAGCAGAGGCGGAAAGTTGGTTTCAGCTATAGGACTCAGTTCGCTGAACATATACAGTTTCTTTTTTTTAATGGCTTATTATGACGATACTTTAACGGTTGCCGCTTCTTTCAGTGGTTTGGTTGGAGATACGCCCAAAATATTCAGGCTGCCGCTCATAACCTGTTTGAACACAGGTCCCGCGACCGTACCGCCGTAGTAGCCGTTGGCAGTCGGTTCGTCCACGGTTACCGCCACAATAACGCGCGGATTCTGCGCAGGTGCAAAGCCGACGAAAGTTGCAACGTGCTTGTTATCCACATAGCGGCCGTTAATTAATTTACGCGCAGTACCCGTTTTGGCACCGACATCAAAACCGTCCACCGCACCGGCAGTACCCGTACCGCCCGGCTCAGTTACCGCAACCATCATTTCACGAATCTGTCTTGCGGTTTCCGCTTTAATAACTCGTTTGCCTTCGGGAGCGACAGCCTGTTTTTCAAAGCTGACCGGCAAAAGCTCGCCGTCATGGGTCAGCATAGTATAAGCACGCGCCAATTGCAGCAGGCTCAGTTGCAGACCGTAACCAAACGACATGGTTGCCTGTTCGATAGGGCGCCATCTTTTCCAGTTGCGCAGCAACCCTGCACTTTCGCCCGGGAAACCGGAGTGCATACGCACACCTACGCCCAAGTCGTGATAGAAGTCATACATTTCTTTCGGCTTGAACATAGCCGACAATTTGCTTGTTCCGACATTGGAAGATTTTTGCATAATGCCGCGCAAATCCAAAGAAGGATAAACATGGGTATCACGCACGGTAGCCGGTCCGATTTTATACGGATTGGTGTTAAATCTTTGGCTGATGTTGACCTTACCGGAATCCAACGCTTTGGCGATAGTAAAAGGCTTCATGGCCGAACCTGGTTCAATCATATCGGTAACGGCACGGTTGCGGCGTTGTTCGCTGCCTGCGCTGCCGGGCTGGTTGGGGTCGTAGGCGGGGCTGTTGACCAAGGCAAGGATTTCGCCTGTCTGAGCATCCAATACGACGACCGTACCGGCTTTGGCCTGATGGTAATCGACGGCTTTGTTTAATTCCTCGTAAGCTAATGTTTGAATACGTTGGTCAAGCGACAGAACCATATCGCGTCCGTTTTTCGGCGCATTGTTGCGCGGAGAATCGAGGCTGTCTACGATATTGCCTTTATTGTCGCGCAACACAACTTTAGCGCCGTCCGAACCGCGCAAAATATCTTCGCGGGAAAGTTCCAAACCTTCTTGGCCTTTACCGTCGATATTGGTAAAACCGATAACATGTGCAAACAGGTTGCCCATCGGATAATGGCGTTTCAGCTCTTTTTGGAAGCCGAAGCCCTTGATGCCCAACGCAGCAATCTCATCGGCTTTTTCCTTGCTCAATTGGCGCTTCAGATAGATAAAGTCTTTTTTCTTCCCTAGCTTTTCCTTAATGGACGCAACCGGCACGTCAATAATAGACGACAGTTTCTCCAACTGCGCCTCAGTCGGCATTTCATCCATTTCAGACGGCATGGCAAACAGGGATTCCGTTGGAGCGCTCAAAGCAAGCGTCGCACCGTTGCGGTCGGTAATCATGCCGCGCGAAGCCGGCAGGGTCAGCGTACGAACAAAGCGTTGATCACCTTGATTTTTAAGAAATTCATGCTGCGAAGTCTGCAAATACACACCTCGCCCCAATAATCCTGCAAACCCGACAGCCAGCGCCCCTAAAACCACAAGAATACGCCCATTGCTGGAAATGGGTTTCTTGGCCTTAGGTGCTTTCGGCAGCATCTGCGGCTTAAATTCGTTTCTAATCAACATACTAAACTTCTCTTATTACTTGACGGCATCGACCTTTTATCCGAACTGGGCTTTCCCGAACCAATCTTCGGAGTAAAGCTTTAATTGTTATTTTGATAAAGACTCTGCCTGTGTTTTCATTATTTTCCGTGTTCAACCATTACAGTATTGTGTGCACTCGGCGGTTGTAACCGTTGCTTTTCAGCTGCCACTTTAATCAGTTTGTGATTGGACAATTTAGCCTGCCCGAGCTTCAACCTCGCATAATCCTGTTCGAGCTTGATTTCTTGTTTCTGAGCCTTGTCCAACACCATATAATTGCGCCGCGCCTGATCCTGTACGGTTACTACCGCAAAACCGGATGCCGATGCGGCAACCAATAAAATCACGTTCAATTTATTCATTTCAGACGGCCTTTCCTTCGGCGTTAAAACTACCGGCCGTACGCTCGGCTACACGCAGCACCGCAGAACGCGACCTCGGATTGGCCAAAATTTCCGCATCGCTGGGTCTGACTGCCTTCCCTACCGGCCTCAACGGCGGCTGGGGCAAATCCGCTTCTTTTACTGCCACCCAACGTGGCAATGGCGCATGTTGCGATTGTTTTTTGATGAACTGTTTTACAATACGGTCTTCCAAAGAATGGAACGCGATGACCGCCAACCGCCCGCCCTCTTTCAGACGGCCTGTTGCTTGAGGCAATACAGCTTCTATTTCTTCGAGCTCGCGGTTAATAAAGATGCGAACTGCTTGGAAGGTGCGCGTTGCCGGGTCTTGTCCGCGCTCGCGAGTACGGACGTTTTGAGCCACGAGCTGCGCCAGCTTGCGGGTTGTATCGATAGGACTTTCTTCCCGTTGCGCAACAATGGCGCGCGCAATCTGGCGACTAAACCGCTCTTCACCATAATTCTTGATTACCTCGTTTAAATCTTGTTCGGATGCTGTGGCAATCCATTCTGCTGCCGACATCCCGCGGGTCGGATCCATCCGCATGTCCAGAGGCGCATCGAAACGGAAGCTGAAGCCGCGACCGCCCTCGTCAATTTGCGGGGATGAAACACCTAAATCGAACAATGCTCCATCCACTTTTCCGATCCCCAGCTCATCCAATGCCGTCTGAAAAACGGAAAATCCGTCATGCACCACGCTAACCCGCATATCATATGCCGCCAGCTTGCGTGCCGCAACTATTGCCTGTGGGTCTTTGTCGAAAACAATCAAACGGCCTTCTTCGCCCAAACGGGACAAAATCAGGCGGGAGTGCCCTCCCCTGCCGAACGTACCGTCAACATACACACCGTCCGGTCGGATATTCAGTGCATCCACCGCCTCGTTCAGCAATACGGTAATATGTTTGTATTCCCCAGCTTCGCTCACAACTGCAAATCCGTCTGACTCAACTGGTAATCCAGCTCTTCAGGATTAATATCCAAAGCTTGGTTCATCTCAGCTTCCCAATGCTCCCGACCCCACAACTCCAACCGGTTGGCGCGGCCGGCAAGCGTTACCTCTTTTTCAAAATCCACGCGTTTGCGCAAATTGGCCGACAACAAAATACGGCCGGCACTGTCCCACTCCAGCAATTCGGCATTGTGCAGCAATAAGTTCTGGTAACGCTGCAACACAGGATTTCCGTTTACTTTCAAAGCCAAAAGCTGCTGGGATACTTTCTCCCATTCGCTTTCGGGATACATCAGCAAACGCTGGCGCGAATCCAGCGTAACCACGACGGCGGGGGTATAGCGGCGCAGCAAAATATCGCGGAACTTAGCCGGAATGGCCAACCGCCCTTTGCTGTCTATACTCAATTCATGAACACCGCCAAACACTTTAAATCTATCCTGTCGTCGTAGAGAAAAATTTTGGGCAATTGGTACACTTTCCCCCACATCGCCCCACTAGCCCACACTATAAGAAATTTTGCCGACACGGTCAAATCGCAAACACTCTGAAAATGCTTATTTTCGGTTCAAAAAATACGTTTAAATACAGACAGATACCCAAACAACCACATTACCCGAACGGTCTTTTCCCAATCAAAACGGATGAGAAAACACAATATCTTGTATCGTTTATGTAAATTTACTACTACATATAGCACATAATATCGGTTTCCCGACCACAAAACAGGCACGTTATAATACATGCGCAAATTCTAAATTTTTACATTATCTAACAGTCATGAAACTCCAAATTCCGGCCCCTTCTCCTGCCGCACAACACTCCTGCCGGCAACTGTGCCGTCTGATAAGCGACGAAATCTCAGGCAACGGCAACTGGATTCCTTTCTCCCGTTTCATGGAACTCGTCCTCTATGCTCCCGACTTCGGTTACTACACCGGAGGAAGCCATAAAATCGGTGCGGGCGGAGATTTCATTACCGCCCCTGCACTGTCGCCCCTGTTCGGAAAAACCTTGTTTGCGCAACTCTCCGTCCTCTTGCCGCAAACCGCAGGCAACATATACGAATTCGGTGCCGGAACGGGGGATTTGGTCGTGAGCCTGCTGCAAAACTTTTCAGACGACCTCAGGCATTACTACATCGTCGAACTCTCTCCAGAGCTGGCCGAACGCCAGCGTGCCATGATTTCAAACAGTCTTCCTCCCGAAACCGCACGAAAAATCATCCATCTCGACACGCTTCCCGACGAATTTGACGGCATCGTCATCGGCAACGAGGTACTGGATGCCATGCCGGTGGAACTTGTCCGGAAAGAAGGCGGCAACTTTCAACAAATCGGCGTCAGCATAAAAAACGGGGAATTTGTCCAAGTCCCCAAAACACTTACCGCCCCTACCCTGCTTCGCTCTGCCGAAAACTATTTTCCCGACGCCGAACCGTACACCAGCGAGCTTCATCCCGCGCAACATGCCTTTGTGCACACCGTTGCCTCGAAACTCCGCCGAGGCGGCATGACATTCATCGATTACGGCTTCGATGCCGCCCAGTATTACCACCCGCAGCGCCATATGGGGACGCTCATCGGCCATTACCGGCACCACACCGTTCACGACCCTTTTTTTCTGCCCGGCCTAACCGACCTGACGGCCCATGTCAACTTCACCGATATTGCACAAGCGGCCACCGATGCCGGTTTGGATTTAATCGGCTACACCACCCAAGCCAATTTTCTTCTGAATCTGGGCATCACCGATCTTTTGGCACAAACGGGCCATCCTGATACCGCAGCCTATCTGACCGCCGCAGCGGCAGTACAGCAACTGGTTAACCCGCATGAAATGGGCGAGCTTTTCAAAGTTATCGCATTCGGAAAAAACATAGATACAAACTGGCAGGGTTTCGCTTTCGGCGACATATGCCACACACTTTGAATCAGGCCGTCTGAAAACTGCCACTGCAATCTTTCAGACGGCCTGCGCTAATAACCTAACCGACCGATGCACAAATCTATTTTTTATCCTTTAAAATCAAAATAGAAAACGAAACACAAATAAATGCGCTTGCCAAAAACGCAGAAAAACCTATAATAGCGGTTTCACGAAACGGCGAATTAGCTCAGTCGGTTAGAGCAGAGGAATCATAATCCTTGTGTCCGGGGTTCGAGTCCCTGATTCGCCACCATTCGGGGGTATAGCTCAGTTGGTAGAGCGCTTGCATGGCATGCAAGAGGTCAGCGGTTCGATCCCGCTTACCTCCACCAGAATAAGGAAAGGAACCGATTATTATCGGTTCCTTATTTCATTTGCATCTGCTGATGCTCCATCAGACGCCCGTTACATCACCCATCGGCTTCCGCCCGCCGCATTTCCTTTGTTCCTTTTCCGTCCTCACATACCGTTCAGACGGCCTGCCATGCCTTCGCCAATGCGGCAAGGCAATCGGGTAAGGCCCGGAAGGGAACGCTGCCGTGGTTGTCGTTCGGATAGTTCTCAAACACGGTTTCCACGCCTTTACCGCGCAACCTGGCGGCGAAATCTTCTGCCTGCGTAACCATGTTGCGTTCGCGCTGGTGCCGCGTGCCGTTGCAGGCAGGTTGTTCCAAACCGCCTACGCGTATCTCGGCATAACATTTCTGCGGAATTTCAGACGGCATGAAATCAAGAAGGCGGCGGCTATGCCACCACATTGAAGGGCTGACGAGGAAATAGCGGCGGAAACGTTTGGTCGAGACAAGCAGGCTGTACGCACCGAACAGCGCGCCGAAAGAATGGCCGAACAAGGCCTGCTCGGCCGTATTAATCGGGAACCTGTCCGCCAGCAGCGGCATAAGTTCGCCGTCGATAAATGCGCCGAAACGGTCTGCCTGCCCATACCGGCGGCAGTCGACTTCGGTTGCGCCTGCGGGCAGCGGCGGGGTGTAATCCAGTGCGCGCCGTTGCAAATCGCGGATGGCGCCGTTGGGGTAGCCGATACCGACCAAGAGGCACGGGGCGTTGCTGCGGGTCATCGGATTGACCAGCAACGATTGCGCCATGCTGAGTGCCGCCGGAAAAAACGCGTCGCCGTCGAGTATATAGAGAACCGGACAGCCTTGCGGCGGCGGTGTACCGATACAGGCCGTCTGAATGCGGTAGCTGCGGCCGGTATGTTGCGAATGGATTTGCGTTTCCTGAGCTTGCAGCAGGCGGGCGTCCTGCCATTTGGGAATACGGGAGGTCATGATGTTTCCGGTTTCAGACGGCCTATTAAGGAATGTGGTTGGGTTGAAATGAATCTGGTGCATCGCTGCTTTTTTATTTTCATCCGTTCTTTCTCAGATTCGGCAGGGTCAGCACACCGCCCCGATGTTTGTTTGCTTGTTAGAAATGAAAAAACCAAACCGGCTGACGTTTCCCGCCGGCTTGGATAAATTTCCCGTAATGTGTTTGTTTTGTCGGGTTGGCAGGCCGTCTGAAAACGCCGCAGCGTTTTTTCAGACGGCCTTTTTTACCGTTTAGAAATCATACCGCACGTTCGCCATCAGGCTGCGTTCCGCACCGGGAATGTTGAAGGTGTTGGCGGAGCCTACGCGGGTGTAGTAGTGGCGGTTGAAAATGTTGTCGGCGTTGACTTGCAGTTTCAGCTTGGGCGTAAACTGGTAAGCCGCCATCGCGTCGAAGGTGGCGTATCCGCCCGCGCGCAACCCTGCCGACGAGGTAATGTGGCTCATCGCGTTCACGCCGCCGCCGAGGGTCAGCTTGGGCGTAACTTGGTAAGTCGTCCACAGGTTCGCGCTGTGTTTGGGCATCAGCAGGAAGATGCCGTCGTCGCGATTGGTGGAGGCGGCTTTGATTTGGCTGTGCAGATAGCTGTAACCTGCGTGGATTTGCCATTTCGGTGTAATCGCGCCGCTGATTTCGGTTTCGACGCCTTCCATCACACGTTTGCCCAGCGCGGCGTAGTGGGTGCTGTCGCCGACGATGCTGGCGGCGGCATTTTTGTCCTGCATACGGTAGAACGATACGCGGGTATTCAGGCGTTCGTTCATATAGCTGCCTTTGTAACCCGCTTCAAACTGATTGCCCTGCCGTGCTTTCAGGAGCTTGCCGTCGGTGCCGAGGCTGGTCTGCGGCGTGTAGAGCTGGGAAAAGCTGGCGTAGAGGCTGTTGGCATCGTTCAAATCGTATACTGCGCCTGCGTAGCCGGTGAATTTGGTTTTATCGGCTTTGTTCAACCCCGCATCGTCGCCGGCCTCGATTTTGTAGTGGCCGACACGGCCGCCGGCAATCAGCGACAGGCCGTCGACGGGACGGAATACGGTTTTGCCGTAGAGGCCGAATTCGTCGAGGTTTTCTTTGGAAACGGAATAATTATACCCGCGGGTGCCGGCGCGCGCCTGTTGCAGCAGGTTCACATAAGGTACGGAACGGAAATCCCCCAAAGCGACGCCGCGGGCAAGCGCCGATCGGCCTTGCTCGGTCGTGCTCTTAAAGTGGTTGTAGTCCGCACCGACCACAAATTCGTTGGCGGTATTGCCCAGGCGGAACGGTTGGCTGTAGCTGGCGTCAAACGCAAAGGCTTTCTGCCGGATGTCGGTACCGAGGCCGGTTACCGTCGCGCTGCCGTTTTCCGCCCGTTTGCTGCCTGCAAAAGTGTAGTTGGAATCGGCATCGCGGTCGGAATAGCGCACGCCGACTTTGCCGTAGCCGCCGTTGCCGAAGTAATGTTTCAAATCGGCGAACACGTCGTGGCTGTTCATTTTAAATTTGTTCCAATCCGCTCCGACAAAGGTGTGTTCGGGCAGCTTCATCAGCGAGCCGTCATGGTTGACCGGCAGGCCGTTATACGGCGCGAGGTGGCGTTGCTGGTAAAGATAGCCCGCGCCCAAAGTCGTATCGGGGTTGATGTCCCAATCCGCCGCCGCATAGAAGGTTTCGTGGTGGTTGTTTTTTTCGGCGGGACGCGGAGACGCGCCGACGGTCTGCGCCATCACGCGGCCGCGCACGCTGCCGTCGGCGTTCAGACGGCCTGAAACGTCGGCCTCGGCTTTATATTGTTTGTGCGTACCGAACCCTGTCGCCGCATGGCCCTGGAACTCTTTGGTCGGGCGTTTGCGCACCAAATTCACAATGCCGCCCATCTCGCCGCTGCTGTCGAACAAGCCGCTCGGCCCACGCATCACCTCCACGCGGTCGAAGGCAAACAGGTTGGGCAGCGTGCCGTTGATGCTCTGCATCTGCGCAGGCAGGCCGTCGATGTTGTATTCGCTGTATTCGTAGCCGCGCGCATAGACCGATGAGCGTCCGTCGTCGTTGCTCAACACGCGCAGGCCCGGCGTTTTGCGCGCCAACTGGTCAAAGGTATCGACGTTGCGGTCTTTTACCTGCTGGTTGGTGATGATGCTGACGGATTGCGGAATTTCGCGCAAAGAAGCGGGGATTTTTGTGCCGACGGTGGCGGCAAACGAGCTGTAATCGCCGTTTTTCTCGGTGGCAATCGCGTTATACGAACGCTGCCCCTGAACATGCACTGCTTCCAGATTAACCTGATCGGCGGCGGAAACGGCCGAAGAAAACGCCGCCAAAACGGCAACGGCGGTCAAATTATGGCGGAACATCAATTATCCTCCTTACATGGAAATAGGAATGATTGCATTTTATATTTTCTACGGTCGTTCATGTAAACGGATATTATCGTTTTTCCGACAATCTTTTTTGAAAATGCGACAAACTGTTTTATGCCGTTACATTAAAATACTTTGAGGAATTTTATTATTTTCAGACGGCCTCACTACCAGGCCGTTTACCATTTACGTTCAAAACTCTTTCTCAAAAGTCAGCGATACCTGTTTTTTGTTCCTCGGAAACGCATAAATATTGCTTTTTACCTTAAGGTAGCTCAATTCCAATTTAGGTGTGATTCCGCCCGGAAGCCATTTCTCCCGCCATATGGAAGCGTCGGCATAAATCTCCCTGTCGCGCCGCAAATCACCGCCGTAGAGCGAGGCGGGATTTTTAAACCGCCGCAGCACATAACGTCCGCCCAGCCGGATATTCGTTCCGTTGTCAAAACGGTAAAGCGTTCCCAAACTGGCCGTACGGCGGGTGGAAATTTCCTCTATATCGGATGTCTTCTCGTGCTGCCAACCCAATCCGCCGAACACAAACCAATTTCCGTCAAAGGCATAAAGCGCCGATGCCGAAATGCCATTGAGCGTACTGTCATAACCCCTGTACCGTTCGTCGCGGTATTTTTTCCGCATACCGAAATATGAACCAGAAAGCTGCACCGCAGGCGTTATCCAACGCCCGCCGTCGATACTGATTCCCGTACTCTTGCTGTACAGCCGGTTGCCGAGCCATGACGCATTGACCAAAGGAGTAAGCGTGAAGGTATTGTTTAAGGTTTGATATTTGTATCCTGCATCAAGGGAAAGATTGAACTCATTGTCAACCTGCCAATGCGGATAATGCACGCCGCCGGCTTCCAAATCGAAACTGAGATTGTGGTTCCCCTTCACATTGGTATCTTTCTGCACCTGCACGCCGTAGCTGTAACCATGTCCGCCATGCGGCATACTTTCCGCCTCGCGCGGCAGCTTGTAGTAATAAGTTTCATCGTCAATCACTAGAAACGGCCACAAGAAATAATCGTTGGAAGTCGCATTGTTGACGTTGTTGCTATACTGCCATCCAGTATAGGCCTTAACCTGCCACGGATTGGCTTCACTAATCGCCTGCAGGTAATTTTCGGCCTGTTCCGCGGCTTCGGGTTCTATATCCTCCCGCCTGACCCTTTCAAACTCTTTTGCCGCGTCCCTATAGGCGCGGTTTTCAAACAACATGCCCGCCAAATCCAGACGGACATAACTCAAATCAGGCTGCTTTCGCACAATATCGCGATAAATCTTGATCGCCCTGCCATGTTTGCCGCGGGCGCGCAAAAGGGCGCCGCCAACAAATTCGTACATCACCGGATCATACCCCGGAATATCGCGGTAAAAACCCATAATGTGTTCCAGTGTCACCCAATCTTCGCGGATCATGGCGGTATTGAGGATATGGTTGGCCATTTCGGGATTATTTTTCAAATCGTCGTCGTTCAGTTCGGGAACAGCCTCGCCGCTGACGGCACCCTTTTTACGCAAATCAGCGTTCAAATCAAGCTGCTCGCGCCTGTCGGAGGCATTATCGGGCAAATCGGGAACGAAGATTGCATCGGGAACAGGGGCGGCCTTTAAAACCGGCCCTCCTGCCGAAGGAGCGGGGAAAGCAGTCTGACTCCAAAGAGCGACAAACAGATAAAAGAAGACTTTGCAGATTTTTTTCTGACACATGAAACACCCGGTTGTATTCGGTTGCAACGGTAACGGCTGTATTTTTCAGACGGCCTGTTTAAATCAGGCACCGCTAAAAAAGCGGATTGCACCGCAATCCGCTTCATCCCTTTCAAATCAACGTTTGCCGACAATGGCCACACCGCCGATACGGTCGGGCAGGCCGTTGACATAACCGGCTACTTCTTCGCCTTTCGGACCGTAAACGTTCAGGGTATATCGCGGATTCACTTTGCCGTACTGCGCACTCTTATGATTGGCAACCAAAGCCTTATAGCCTTCCTGAGCCTTGGTGTGATCCGCAAATCCGGCACCGGCCACACCGCGCATGGTTACGGAACCATTCGCCCCCAGAGTTCCGTCTTTGCGAGCCACAATCGCCGCCTTATTCAAAGTACCTGCGACATTCAGGAATTTATTGTCTTTTTCCTTCAGCCAAGCCGCCGGAACCAACAGATTATTCAAAGAGAAACTGCCCTGCCCCGTTTTCGCTGCCAAATCGATTTGATAATTGAAACTGCCGGTCGGGAAGTTGGTAAAGGCGATACCGCGGTAGTTGAATTTGCCTGTTTTCGGCAAGGCCGCCAGCTTGGTATTGTCGCCGACAATATGTTTCACGAAATTACGGTCTTTATATTTGGTGCCGTCTGATTTCAGCTTGGTTACATTGGCGATTACCCCCGAATATTTTTGGCGGTAGATACGGTACACCACATTGGAATCCGTGCCGGCGGAACCATTGTTGCCCAACTTCACTTTGTCGTTGTCTTTCGGATTTTTCGCAGCGGAGTTATGTAATACATAAGGACGGAAAGCCGCCAAATTAACCGTCGTACGGGTAACGGCTTTTCCGTTCAAACCCTTGACCGCAGTGGAAGGACCGTAAGTCTGCCCGCCGTAGGTAAATGAACCGGCATAAACACCGTCAACGCTTCGGTCATAAGGCGAATGTGAATTCAGATTGACATTCCAGTTAGCCGCGGACACTGCCTGCGCCAGGCCGAACCCGCCAAGAACCAATACCAGTTTTGTTACGCTTTTCATGTTAGAATCCCTTTGTAAAGATTTCTTAATCAAGTACGCTCGCACGTACGTACGTTTATTTGGTCTGTCGCTATCTATCCGGTAAATTTCAGACGGCGGCAGGCCAAATCTTTTTTCTGCGCGGGCAGGCGGCGCAGCTTTCGGCAATGTGGCGGCCCTTGCTTTCGTTATGGCTGACTGACTTATTTTTGATACAACCGTTTTATCGAACCCCGTCTTCCGACGGATTTCGCACAACCTTGCGTTTCCTGCAATATTTATCAAGTCAAGTTTTAATGAGAATAGATATTAATACTATTTCTTAAAAATCTCAAGATGGAATTATATTTTATGCATACTAAAATGTAGGTAAATATAACAATATGGCTGGTTTCTTACGTCGATACACTACTTCACTTCCCGTCAGCCGTCATTCCCACTCAGCAGGAATGACAGGATTCAATAATAGGTTAACAAGGGTTCGGAATAAGCAATCGAAGAAAAGTCGGATTTCGTTGAGAGATCAGGAAACTGCCCCCCTCTATGGGAAATGGCTGGTGAGGGGATAAAACGCTGCGAATACAAAAACCGTTTCTACTGCCGAACCGGTTCCTCCTGTTGAAGGAAAAGATATGGTGAATAAAGCCAAGAACGCCCTGCACCGTCATTCCCGTGCAAACGGGAATCCAGACCGTTAACGCTTGGGAAATCTTTAATCTTGGCAAAAAGGACGAAACGGGCCGGCAGGTGTATCGGCATTATCTGCCGCTGATACGCCTGCCGGCCCGTTCTGCTTTTTCAGACGGCCTACCATTTCATTTTCAAGGCAACGGAGGCATTGCGCGGTTTGCCGTAAAAATTGCTGCGGGAGTTGGTGTAATAGCGTTTATTGGTCAGGTTGCCGACGTTGACCGCCAGTGCGGCGTGTTTGTTGATTTTATAGCGCGCCATGACGTTCCATATCGAATAGGAAGGCTGCCACAGTGCTTTGGGTTTGTCGGAAACGTAATATTGCCCGTTGGAAAGACCATGCCCCCAAGGCTTGGGCTTGGTGCCGCTAACCCAGCGCATCCCCACCCCCATCGTCAGCTTAGGCGTAAAGTCGTAGCTGGTGAAGAATTTGAAGGTTTTATCCGGCGCGGTATAGGTGCCGCCGTACTCCAGATTCATGTCGTCCCCCAAGTCGTTGGAGGAGTTGGGCGCGTCGTAAGGTTTGTCTATCTTCAGTTTGACAAAGCCTGCCTGCATCCGCCATTTCGGGGTAATCTGTCCGGCAAGGTTGATGTCAAAACCCCTGCTGGTATAGCCTTTACCTGTACCGTATTCCCAATCACCTTGGAAGCACCACGGTTCGTTGCCGTTTTCCCCACCGTATTTCCATTCGTAACAGCGCGAGCCTGTAGGCTCGAGCGTGGGGTAATTTTTCTGGGTCATGGTGAAGTAAGACAGGGCGAAATTCAGCCTGTCGCTCCACAAGCCGCCTTTGATGCCAACTTCTTTGGAATTGCCGGTAATCGGCGGCAGCCATCCACCGCCCTCGCCATAGGCCGGCCTGTTCCTTAAGACATTGTTGGTTTTCAGGATGCCGGTATAGCTGGCGTAAGCATTGATGGTCGGCGTCAGTTCTACAATCACGCCGCCGTACGGGACGAATTTGCGCACCGTATCGTGATACATACTGCTTTTATTGTGATCGGGGGCGTACCCTTCGTCGGGCATTTCAACCGTATCGTCTGTTATCACGTTGTTTTTGTTTTTGTAAAACGACCATTTCCCACCACCTTTGTCCCGCCATGTCAGCCAACGCCCACCTACCACCGCCGTCAGCCACTTGGCCGGTTTGAGTTTCAGGGCAAAATAGGGACCATATTGCTCCGAAGCCAAATGATCGCGGGAAATCAACCCGTCCGGTCCCAATTTTTTCTCCCAAGCCCGGTTGTACCCCAGCATGGGATAGCTGCCATTATTCCAGTAATCAAGCGGAATCGCCTGCCATAAATAGAAATTACGGTCTATCGGTTCTCCCGTCATGGCCGCAATACCTGTCGGTTTGGCATCATCGACATTCAATTCGCCGCTGCTGCTGAAATTATAATCGTCCCTCGTCTGGGTATGGCGGATGCCGCTAAAACCGACAATAAACTGCTGGTCCTGGTCAAAAAGTTTGAAACGGCTGTCCAGATGGATATCGAACGCCTTGTCGTCGTATTTGTCGCGTTCGCGGCCGAAATCATAAGTTGCTGCGTTAAATTGCGGCGCGTAGCCGTTTACCCCCATATCGCCGTAACGCAGATCGCTTTTGGTGCGGCTGCGGGTATAGGCAGTTTGCAGCTTGATATGGTCGTTGAAATGATGTTTGTATTCGGCAAACATATTGTCGCTGGTGGCTTTGTTAAACGCCCATTCCGCCCCGTTGTTGAAGCTCGGCGGAACGTCGCGGGCATCTATCCAATGCGTCGGGGAATCCCCCAATTCGAAATCATAATCCTGGGTAACTTTCGAATAACGCATCAACCCCTTAGTCGGCGCACCGGTGATGTTGCGGTGCTGACGGCTGAAGCCAAACGTAAAGCTGTCTTTGTCGGTTGGCGTCCAATCGAATACGGTGTAGAAAGCATGGGATTTGCGTTTGATTCTGTCCATAAAGCTGTCGCCGTCCTCCCATGTTCCGACGATGCGGCCGCGCAGGGTTTGGGATTTGTTCAACGCACCGCCGTAATCGAATTCGACACGTTTGTTGTTCCAAGAGCCGTATTTCAGGTTCAATTCTCCCGCATTTTTCGCCAGCGGGCGTTTGCGCACGAAATTGACGCTTGCCGCCGGATCGCCCACTCCGGTGCTCAGCCCGTTCGAACCGCGGATGATTTCCACCCTGTCGTAAAGATAGCTGTCCTGTGCGGCAATAAAACGAGGCCCGCCAAGCAGGTATTTATTGGCCAGCACACCGTCAAGCTGGTAATTGTCGACGGGAAAGCCGCGTGAATAATACTGGGCTTCGCCCATGCCGGTAACGGAGTCCTGCAAGACGGTAATACCCGGCGTTTCTTCCAGCACCTGATCAAGGTTCTGCAAATTCTGATCCTGCATCTGCTGCTGGGTGAAAACGGTTACACTTTGCGGGGTTTCTTTGAGTTTCAAGTCAAGTTTGGTGGCCGAGGTGCTGCCTTTGACGGTGTAGTTGCCGCCGCTGTCTTTCGGCGTGTTTCGCGTTCCGTGGACGGTAACGGTCCCTACCTCGACGGATGAAGCGGCGGACGGCGCTTTTTCCGCCGTATCCGGCCACGCATATGCGCTGCACAGTGCTGCGGCAACCCATACCGCCAGTTTGTCGGCTTTACACGGATGGTTCATCTTTGCTTTCCTTTACGGTGATTCGGTCGGACAACGATAAGGTGCAGTTTGCCCTAAACGGCGTTCCTAGGCGTTTTCCCACGTACCGCCTCATAAACGAATTGTGCAATGTATCGGAAAGTTATTATTCTAGGAGGTTAAAAAGTATTACTATTAGATAATTTATATAATTGATAATTATTATATTTTACAGAACGGTTTGTCCGTTTGAAGGATAAATGTTATCGTTGAACCGACAATTTCTATTGAAAACACGACAATGAGCACTCTGCACATCAACAGCCGCCATTTCATGCGCCTTGTCCAGCAAGGCGACAGTAACGACTATCTGAGCGGGCATTACCATTTCGACACGCTGCACAGCGGCATCAGTCTGCACGGAGGGCGCGCCACGGCGGAACAGGACCTGCATTGCAGCCGCCTGACCGATGCGTACGTCAACTTCGTCATCTTGCTGGAAGGCAGGCTGGATTTCGGCATCAACCGCGAGCGCTACTGTATCCGGGCCGACGGCGGCAAGGTGATTCTGGTGGCGGCGGGCGAAGAAATTTTGTTCAGCCGCTATCTCCACCGCGGCGAAACCACCGTCAAAATCGCGTTAAAAGGCATCGAACACTGGCTTTCCCAGCCACAATACCGCCACCTGTTGTCCCACGTCTACCGCGAACCGGTCAGAAGCTGGCCTTTGGACGACGGATTGGCCGTACTGGTCGGGCGCTGCCTGCAACGTCCGGACGGCAGCATCGCCGATGCTTTGCAGCAGGAAGCCGACGCGCTGCAACTTCTGGCCGGACTGTGGCGCGATTTTCTGGCACGCCATCCCGTTCAGACGGCCTGCGAGGTTTCCGTGCCGTCTGAAAGTTTCGTCCACAGCCTCAATCATGCGTTTGACAACGGCGCGCACCAAGTCGCCGAGCTGGCCGCCGCGCTGCATATCAGCGAACGCACCCTGCAACGCCGCCTGCGCGAATCTTTCGGCATCACCGCCAGCGAATGGCTGCGCCACAAGCATATGCAATACGCGCTTTACGCGCTGACGACCGGGCAGGAAAGCATCAGCGAAACCGCCTACCGCTGCGGCTACCGCCATACGTCCAGCTTTACGCAGGCGTTCAAGCAGTATTTCGACTGCACGCCGGCGGAAATGCAGCGGCGCGGCAGGGAATAAAATCAAGAGGCCGTCTGAAACTTTGTTTTCAGACGGCCTCTTGATTTTCAACCGGCTACCAGTTCACCCTGACCGATTTACTGCCGAGCAGCGCTTCCAGTTCGCCGAACAAATCCGCGCTCGGCGTCACCATCCATTTTGGCGGCACTTGAAACTTGCCCGACGCTTTGTCGTTGCTGTACGACAGTTGCAGCGGGATGTGCGGCGTGTCGGGCAGGCGGTGGGCGGTAAGGATGGCGGCGAGGCGCGCGATGTCGTGGCCGGGGGCGAGGGCGAGGCTGAGGCTGCGGGCGTAACGTTCGCGCGCCATTTGCAGGGTCATGACTTGGTTGGCCATGATGCGCAGCCCGTCGCCGCCGCCGTAGTCGTCGCGGCTGACTTTGGATTCGATAATCAGCACTTGGTCGGATTTGAGGTAGTCGGCGCAGTTTTCCAGCGTCTGTCCGCTGACCATGATTTCAATCTGCCCGCTCAAATCTTCGAGGCTGACGAAGGCGATTTTGCCGCGTTTGCCCATCATGGTGCGCACGGCGGTAACGAATCCGGCGAGGCGCACGCTGTCTTTCGGTTTCAGACGGCCTAATTTGGTCGGGGCGATTTGGCGGACTTCTTGGGCATACGGGCCGAAGGGATGGCCGGACAGGTAAAAGCCGATGACGGTTTTTTCTTCGGCGAGTTTTTCCGATTCGCTCCACATGGGCGCGTCGATGAGCTGCACCGGTTCGATGGCGTCTTCCATCATGTCGAACAGCCCGCCCTGATTGGCGTTGGCGGCTTTTTGGTCAGCGTTGTTCATGGCGAGGTCGATGTTTGCCAAGAGCATGGCGCGGTTGGGTTCAATGCTGTCGAACGCGCCGCCGCGTATCAGGGCTTCGAGGGTGCGGCGGTTCATGTGTTCTTTGCCGACGCGCTCGCAGAAGTCCAACAGGCCGGTAAATTTGCCGCCGCTTTTCCGCGCGGCGATGATGGATTCGACGGCGGCTTCGCCCGTGCCTTTAATCGCGCCGAGTGCGTAGCGGATTTTCATGTTCGGATACGGCGTGAAGCGGTAGTCGGATTCGTTGATGTCGGGCGGCAGGAACTCGATGCCGTTGGCGCGGCAGTCGTCGTAGAAATGTTTGAGCTGGTCGGTGTTGTCCAATTCAGACGACATGGTCGCCGCCATAAATTCGGCGGGATAATGGGCTTTGAGCCATGCGGTCTGATAGGAAATCAGGGCATAGGCGGCGGCGTGGGATTTGTTGAAACCGTAGCCGGCGAATTTTTCCATGTAGTTGAAGATTTCGTCGGATTTTTCGCGCGAAATGTTTTGTTTTGCCGCGCCTTCGGCGAAGATTTCGCGGTGTTTCACCATTTCTTCGGGCTTTTTCTTACCCATGGCGCGGCGCAGCAAGTCCGCACCGCCGAGCGAGTAGCCGCCGATAATCTGCGCCGCCTGCATCACTTGTTCCTGGTACACCATAATCCCGTAGGTCGGCGCGAGGATGCCTTCCAGCAGCGGGTGGATGTATTGGAATTCCTGCCCCTTCATACGCGCGACGAAGTCGGGGATGTTGTCCATCGGGCCGGGGCGGTAGAGCGATACGAAGGCGATGAGTTCTTCAAACTTGGTGGTGTGCGCCGTTTTCAGCATTTTTTTCATGCCGGTTGACTCGAACTGGAATACGGCGGTGGTGTTCGCGTCGCGGAAGATTTTGTAGGCAGCCTGGTCGTCGAGCGGGATTTTGCCGACATCGACAATATCGCCGGTGGTGTTTTTGATGTTGTTCTGCGCCATTTCGATAATGGTCAGGTTACGCAGACCCAAAAAGTCGAACTTCACCAAACCCACGTCTTCCACGTCGCCCTTGTCGTACATGGATACGGGCGAGGCGGATTCGTCCGCCTGATACACGGGGCTGTAATCGGAAATCTTGCCCGGCGCAATCAACACGCCGCCCGCGTGCATACCCAGACCGCGCGTCAAATCTTCCAGCTTTTTCGCCAGCGTAATCAGTTCGTCCGCTTCTTCCGCTTCGATCAATTCCTGAATCTGCGGCTCCGCCTTCATTGCATCGTCCAAACCCAGAGGTTTGTTGGCTTCCAGCGGAATCAGCTTAGACAGTTTGTCGCACAGGGTAAACGGCAGCTCCAGCACGCGCCCTACATCGCGGATCACCGCTTTGGACGACATCGTGCCGAAAGTCACAATCTGGCTCACCGCCTCTGCGCCGTATTTGTCACGCACATACTCAATCACGCGGCCGCGGTTGCTTTGACAAAAGTCCACGTCGAAGTCGGGCATGGAAACGCGTTCGGGGTTTAAGAAACGTTCGAACAGCAGCGCGTATTTGAGCGGGTCAAGGTCGGTAATCTTCAGCGAATACGCCACCAGCGAACCCGCGCCCGAACCGCGTCCCGGCCCCACCGGGCAGCCGTGCGTTTTCGCCCAGTTGATAAAGTCTTGTACGATAAGGAAATAGCCGGGGAATTTCATCTGAATGATGATGTTCAGCTCAAAATCCAGCCGCTCCTGATATTCCGGCATTTTCGCCGCCCGCTCCGCCTCGTCGGGATAAAGCTGAACCATGCGTTCCTGCAAACCCTCGTTGGACAGCTTCACCAGATAATCGTCGAGCGACAGGCCGTCGGGCGTCGGGAACAGGGGCAGGAAGTTTTTGCCCAGCGTGATATGGATATTGCAGCGCTTGGCGATTTCTACCGTGTTTTCCAAGGCTTCGGGCAAGTCGGCAAAACGCTCCAGCATCGTTTCCGGCGGAATGAAAAACTGGCTCGGCGTGAAATCGCGCGGACGTTTCTTGTCCGTCAGCACCCAGCCGCCCGCGATGCACACCCGCGCTTCGTGCGCATTGAAATCGTCGCGGCTCATAAACTGCGTCGGATGCGTCGCCACCACCGGCAAACCCAACTCCTCCGCCAGCTTCACGCTGCCCGAAACGCAAGCCTCCCATTCGGGACGCTCGGGCAGGCGTTGCAGCTCCAGATAAAACGCATCGGGGAACCACCCCGCATACTTCAACGCCGCCGCACGCGCCGCGTCTTCGTTGCCGTTCAACAGATTCACGCCCACTTCGCCGTAATGCGCGCCGCTCAAACAAATCAAGCCGTTGTTGTCGCCGTTTTCCAGCCATTCGGGATTGAGTTCCGCATGATGGACATTGCGGTCTTTGCCGACATAAGCCGCCGTCAAAAGCTCGCTCAGGCGCAGATAGCCCGCATCGTTGCGGATAATCAGCATGGCGCGGAACGGCTTGTCGGGCGCATTCGGATTGCCTATCCACACGTCCGCCGCCCCGACGGGCTTAATCCCCGCGCTGCGGCAGGCTTTATAAAATTTCACCAAACCGAATTCGTTCATCAAATCGCTGATGCCCAAAGCAGGCAAACCGTATTCCTGTGCTTTGGCAATCAGTTTTTTAATCCGCACCATACCGTCGGTAATCGAAAACTCGGTATGCAGGCGCAGCGGGATGTAGGTCGGCTCGGTCATGGCAAAATCGGCGTGAACAATAAAAGGCGTATTGTAGCAGGGTTGGAAAAAGGTCGTCTGAAAACGAGCTTAGCGAGTTTCGCTAAAACGAGCAAAGTGAGTTTCGCCAAAACGAGCGCCGCGGGTTTCGCTATAAAAGAGGACGAGGCTTTTCAGACGGCCTGAAACCTTCGCGTGCTAAAATGTTCCAATCTTTTTTAAACAGGATACCGACATGGAAGCCACCGTCTATCTCGAAGACAACGAATACATCGCCTTATGCGACCTGTTAAAACTCGCCGGACTTGCCGAAAGCGGCGGGCAGGCGAAGGCTTTTATCGCCGAAGGGCTGGTGTTGCGCAACGGCGAAACCGAAACCCGCAAAACCGCCAAAATACGCGGCGGCGAAGTCATCGAGTTTGACGGCGCGCGCTTGGAAATTGCCGATGGATACGACCCTGAAGAATAAAGCCGAAGCGCTCTTGGGCGAACCGCTTTTAGACGAACCCGTCCGCCCCGAATCGTGGGAATGCTGCGGCAGCGACTGCGGCGACGTCTGCATCCAGACGGTTTATTGGACGGAAAAAGCCCGCTACGACGCGCAACGGCGGAAATTGAAAGAAGCGGGTTGGCCGGACGACGAAGATAACGAAAAGGCCGTCTGAAAACGGTTCGGCTTGATGGAAACCGCGTTTTCAGACGGCCTTTTATAGTAGATTAAAATTGAAAACGTTCATATCGTCATTCCCGCGCAGGCGGGAATCCAGAAGTTTGAAATAGCGGTTAACCTTAAACATTTTTGACAAATCAAGGTCTGGATTCCCGCCTGCGCGGGAATGACGGCATAGGGACTTTTCCTTTGAATTTGCCATACACCCGTTTTTAAAATTACCCCCCCCCATCGCCACACTGCCCGACAATATTGACACTCCGCACACCGTTCACCACTCACATAACGCCCATGATAGACCTGCACTGCCATTCCACCGTTTCCGACGGTATGCTCTCCCCCGCCGAAGTCGTGCGCCTCGCGCATCAAAACGGCTGCACGCTGCTGGCGTTGACCGACCACGACCACACCGGCGGCATCGCCGAAGCGCGTGCCGAAGCGGACAAACTCGGGCTGCGTTTCGTCAACGGCGTGGAAATCTCCGTAACTTGGCGCGGGCGCACCATACACGTTGTCGGTTTGGATTTCGACGAACAAGACGAAAACCTGCAAAACTTGTTGGCGCAAGTGCGGCAAGGCCGTCTGAAACGCCTCGAAGCCATCGCAGCCAAGCTCGAAAAGAAAGGCATCGGCGGCGCATACGACGGCGCGCTCGCGCTGGCGGCAAACAAAGAAATGGTCAGCCGCACCCACGTCGCCGAATTCCTCATCCAAGCGGGACACGTCAAAAACAAGCAGCAGGCGTTCACCAAATACTTGGGCGACGGCAAATCCTGCGCCGTCCGCCACGAATGGGCGACGCTGGCAGACTGCGTATCCGCCGTCAACGGCGCGGGCGGTATGGCAGTCATCGCCCACCCCATGCGCTACGATTTGTCCGCCTCCGCCAAGCGCAATCTGTTTGAAGAATTTAAAAAGCTCGGCGGCGTGGGCATCGAAGTCCACAGCGGCAACTGCTGCAAAAACGACCGCCTCAACTACGCGCTGCTGGCGGAACGCTTCGGCATGCTCGCCAGCGCGGGCAGCGACTTCCACCGCTTAAACGACTTCAGCGGCGGCATCCTCGGCGCGTGCCCCGAACTGCCGGAAAACTGCAAACCGGTTTGGGAACATTTCAAACCGGTATAAACCTAAACCGAATATAAAGGCCGTCTGAAATCCAGTGTTCAGACGGCCTTATCTCATCTTCGTCAAAGAATGGAAACTACCCTTTCAAAAAATCGTCATCCAGCGTCAAATCCTCGTTTTTGTTCACCGCTACTTTGCGCGCCAACACGTTTTGGGCGATTTCCTGCGCTTCGGCAAGCGAATGCATCAGATAGGTGCCGCATTGGTATTCGTTCAACTCGGGGATTTTGCTTTGGTCTTTGACATTGACCACATCCTGCATCGAAGCGAGCCATGCGTCGGCGACCCGCTGCTCGTCGGGCGTGCCGATAAGGCTCATGTAGAAACCGGTGCGGCAGCCCATCGGGGAAATGTCGATGATTTCGACGCCGTTGCCGTTCAAGTGGTCGCGCATAAAGCCCGCAAACAAATGCTCCAGCGTGTGGATGCCTTTTTCGGACAGGATTTCTTTGTTGGGAACGCAAAAGCGCAGGTCGAATACGGTAATGGTGTCGCCTTTGGGCGTGGTCATGGTTTTCGCCACACGCACGGCGGGGGCGTGCATACGGGTGTGGTCGACTTTGAAACTGTCTAACAGGGGCATTTGGTTATCCTTCTGAATGAATGGTTTTAGGGTAGGATGGGCTTCTGAGTCCAATTACAATTCGGCAATCTCCACCGCTTCGCCCGAAGCCGCGCTCAGGGCTTCGTTCAAAACATCATAAAAATCGCGGCTGTCGCGTGTTGCCAGCCATTTGCCGTTTTGTTCGGCGAAATGGTAGCCGCCGCTTTTTGCGGCAATCCACAATTCCTGATTGGGCGTGTGGCGGTTGACGATGATTTGCGTGCCGTCCGCCGCTTCGATGGTCAGGACGTTTCCGGCAAACTGGCAGTCGAAATCCCAGCCGTTTTCGTCGATTTGGTCTTCGATGTGTTCGAACAATTCTTCGCTCATGCGGATGAATTCGCTTTCGGTCATCATGGCTTTTTGCGTGTTTTTTGTTTAAGATACCGAATCTTGCCACATTCGCGCTTGCGAAGAAAGTTTACCGATGAAATACGGCGTATTTTTTGCTGCGGCAACCGCCCTCCTGCTCTCGGCCTGCGGTTATAAAGGCGACCTCTATCTGCCCAAGGAAGGCGACAAGGCGCGTTTCGGCGTGATCCAAACCGGCTTGCCGATTCACACCCCCGCCAGCCAACCGGAACCAGACAAAGCCAAAGCACAACCATGACCCTGTATTGCGAACAAGTCCCTTACTCCCGCCTTGCCGAAGAATTCGGCACGCCGCTTTATGTGTACAGCCAATCCGCGCTGACCGAAGCATTTGAAAACTACCAAACCGCGTTTGCCGCACTTTCCCCGCTCGTCTGCTACGCCGTCAAGGCAAACGGCAATCTGAGCATCATCAAACACTTCGCCTCGCTGGGCAGCGGGTTCGATATCGTCTCCGGCGGCGAGTTGGCGCGCGTTTTGGCGGCGGGCGGCGACGCGGCGAAAACCATATTTTCAGGCGTGGGCAAAAGCGAGGCGGAAATTGAGTTCGCGCTTCATGCCGGCGTGAAATGCTTCAATATGGAAAGCATCCCCGAAATCGACCGCATTCAAAAGGTTGCCGAACGCTTGGGCAAAACCGCCCCCGTCTCCCTGCGCGTCAACCCCGATGTCGATGCCAAAACCCATCCCTACATCTCCACAGGTCTGAAAGCCAACAAATTCGGCATCGCCTACGCCGACGCGCTCGAAGCCTACCGCCACGCCACCCGCCAGAGCCACCTCAAAATCATCGGCATCGACTGCCACATCGGTTCGCAACTGACCGACCTCAGCCCGCTCATCGAAGCCTGCGAGCGCATTTTGATTTTGGTTGACGCACTTGCCGCCGAAGGCATCGTTTTGGAACATCTGGACTTAGGCGGCGGTGTCGGCATCGTTTATCGAGACGAAACCGTCCCTGATTTGGGTGCGTATGCCCAAGCGGTTCAGAAACTGATTGGCACACGCCGTCTGAAACTCATCCTCGAACCCGGCCGCAGCTTGGTCGGCAATGCAGGCTCGCTGCTGACGCGCGTCGAGTTCGTCAAACACGGCGAAGAGAAAAACTTCGTCATGGTCGATGCCGCCATGAACGACCTCATGCGCCCCGCCCTGTATGATGCGTATCACCATATCGAAGCGGTGGAACCAAAAAACATCCCGCCGCTGACCGCCGACATCGTCGGCCCGATTTGCGAAACCGGCGACTTCCTGGCCAAAGGCCGCACCCTCGCCTGCGAGGCGGGCGATTTGCTCGTCGTGCGCAGCGCAGGCGCATACGGCGCCAGCATGGCGAGCAATTACAATACGCGCAACCGTGCGGCGGAAGTACTGGTGAACGGCAACGAAAGCAAACTCATCCGCCGGCGCGAAACATGGGAGCAACAAATGGCAAACGAACTGAATTGCCTGTAAATACCCGACAAAATAGCCAAAAGGCCGTCTGAAACCCAGTTTTCAGACGGCCTTTTCCATCAAAACCCATCAATAATGCGGCGGCACCTCGTCGCGCAGACTATACGGCTCGCGCTCGCCGTTCGCACCTTTGTCCTGCATCCGCTGGTAGAGCAGCCTCAACTGCGCCTGCTGCAAGTCCAACGTCTGCTGCATTTTGGCGACGGTATCGTTCAGGCTGCCGATCAAATCTTCCTGCAAGGCCGTCTGAATTTCCAGTTCGGTAATGCGGTGTTCCAAATCGCCGGCCGCACTCATTTACAGCACCATCGCAGCAATCCATCCGGCCACCATCAGCGGGATGTTGTAGTGGATAAAAGTGGGTACGACGGAGTCGCGGATGTGGTCGTGCTGGCCGTCGGCATTCAGCCCCATGGTCGGGCCGAGGGTCGAATCGGAAGCGGGCGAACCAGCGTCGCCCAACGCTCCGGCCGTGCCGACAATCGCCACGGTCGCCAGCGGCGAAAAGCCCAAGCTCATACACAGCGGCACATAAATCGCCGTAATAATCGGCAGGGTGGAAAACGACGAACCGATGCCCATCGTAACCAGCAGTCCGACCAGCAGCATGGCAAACGCGGCCATACCTTTGCTGCCGCCGAACATTTTCATACTGCCGTCGACCAACGGCTGGATGTCGCCTGTTGCCTGCATCACCGCGGCGAACCCCTGCGCGGCAATCATAATAAAGCCGACCATCGCCATCATTTTGATGCCCGCACCGAACACATCGTTGGCATCGTGGCGTTTGACCACGCCCAAAGTCATGAATACGGCAAAACCGAGCATCGCGCCCAGCAGCAGCGCATCGTTGTACACCAACTGGATAGCGAAGCAGACTGCAATCGCCACGCCCGCCACCAGGCTACGGTAGTACGAAGGCTCCGGCTGGTCGGCGGCGGAACGGTTGTCGGCCGTATCGATTTGATTGCTCTGGTACACGCGCGGCTTGCGGTAATGGACGAACGAGAGCAACAAGCCCGCCGCCATGCCCAGCGCGGGAATCGCCATCGCCTCCATCACATTGATGCCGTCCACGGCCATGCCGGCGGAACGGATATTGCCCAACAGGATTTCATTCAGGAAAATCGCACCAAACCCGTAAGGCAGAAACATATACGTCGTTACCAAACCGAAAGTTATCACGCAGGCAATCAGGCGGCGGTCGACCTGGAGGCGGTTGAATACCAACAGCAGCGGCGGAATGACCATCGGAATAAAGGCGATATGGATAGGGACAACGTTCTGACTGAGGACGCCCATTACCAGAATCACCAGCAACAGCAGCCATTTCACCATACTCGTTCCCGATTCCGCGCCGCTACGGTTCAGTTTGCGCACCACCGCGCCGGCAAGCTGCTGCGGCAGGCCGGAATGGGTAATCGCCATAGCGAACGCCCCCAGCATCGCATACGACAGCGCAATTTTCGCCCCGCCGGACAAACCGTTTTGAAACACGGTGATAATACCCGGCTGCGACACCTTGCCCGCCGCATCGGCCACATCGGTCAGCGGCATCCCCGCCAGCAACCCGCCGGCAAACGCACCGACGGTCAGACTCAGCACCACATGCACCCGCGCCAGCGACAACGCCAGCATCACGATTACAGCAATCACAACGGCATTCATGCCTTTTCTCCGTTTGGTTACAACCCGTCCGTTTCAGACGGCATCAAAGGCCGTCTGAAAAACGTTAACAAAGAAACATCATAACCCACGCCACGCCCGCCTTCAATATCGAATCCCCCAAGAACAAACGGCCCCATCCCCGAATAAAGAGGCCGGAATGCCGCGGAAAATTGCGCCGAATCATTGCGCCAACGCAGTTGATATTTTAATAACACATTGTATTATTTATGTTTTTCAGGTAGATGATTCTTAAACCGCCGCTTACGGTTTTTTGTTTTTCAAAACAAACTTTGATTCGAGTAAAAACTCTCAACCAATGAAGTCCATTCTTAAAATTTCAAAAGAACGGATTTCAAATACTTTTTTATCGTTAAATTTAGGAGAGGTTGTCATGAAAAAGTTGAATGTTTTTGAATTGAAACAGGTGTCGGGCGGCGATTCAGGCGAAGTGAAGCATATAAGTGATTTGATTGCCCCCGCTCCCAGAGATTTTGTCATCTCACTCAAAGAATTCGAACGCAGAATGCGGGACGCGGGACGGGTTAGAATACCGGAAGATCCGGGTATGTATATATAGGTAATTTTAAAAGTCATGGCGTTTCATGACGGAAAACAATCCGGCATTGCCGGATTGTTTTTTAGACGGCGTTTTTTAAAATAAGAGGACTGCAATGAAAAAACCGGGCATAACCGGACTGAAACGGATTTCGGGCGGAAATTCGGATAACCGCCGCTTGGAAGACATGACAGCCCGCTCCCCGCCGATGGGCATCGTAATCAAGATAACATACGAAGAATTGATGCATCCGAAACCGGCACCAATAGAAATTATGTAGAAATTTGTACAAGGCCGTCTGAAACGTTACCGTTTCAGACGGCCTTTCAAACCGTTTCCAACAACCTGTCCGGTTTAATCGTCCCAGTCATCCCAGTCGTCCCAATCGCGCCAGTGTCTTTTCTTAGGACGGAAATGGCTGTGCCGCTTGTAACGTCCGTGGTCGTACCAGTCGTCGTAATAACGTGAATCGCGATACCAGCGGTCGCGCCGTTCGATTTCGGCGTCTTTCTGGTTCATTTTCTTATTGTGGTAGGCATAGGCGTTGCCTGCCAAACCTCCGGCGGCCGCACCAATCAGCATACTTTGGCCGTCGTTGCCCAAAATGCCGCCCAAAGCCGCTCCCGCAGCCGCGCCGGCCAGAGTGGCTTTTTTCTGGTTGTCCGTACCGCGTGCCTGGACCGTAACGGCCGGGAAAGCCAGCGTTGCGGCAACTAAAGCAGTAATAAGCTGTTTTTTGGTCATAATCTCTTCCTTTCTTATACACCTTCGGCAAGTGCCGGATGTATAGATATTATAGGACAGCCTTTTCAAAGGGCGTCTGCGCCGCTGCGGCAAAATAGCGTAAACGAATGTTGGGCTTACGTCATGTTCCTTACCCTGCGGTACTTTGCGGTGCGGTACGTCGGGCGGGCGCGCTGTATCAATCCTGCAAAAAGGCCGTCTGAAACCGGATTTCAGACGGCCTTTCGGTGAGAAAAATCAATTTCCGTGATCGAAAACGCCCAGCGTTACCCTGTCCAACCCCGCCAAATCCGGCAGGGTATCGATACGCGAGAAGCCGTGTTCCGCCAGAACCGCCCTGACCTGCCCTCCTTGGCCGCAGCCGTGCTCGAGCAGCAGCCATCCGCCGTTTTTCAGATACGCGGGCGAACCGGCGGCCAGCGCGCGGATGCAGGAGAGGCCGTCTGAAAAATCGGTCAGCGCGCCTTGCGGTTCGAAGCGTAAATCGCCCTGCTCGAGATGTGCGTCGCCCGCTTCGATATACGGCGGATTGGAAACGATGATGTCGTAGGATTTTTTTTCAGACGGCCTGTCGGTATCGAACCACGAACCGAGTGCAAACTCAATGTCCGCGCCCAAAGCGGCGGCGTTTTGCGCGGCGGTGTGCAGGGCGGCCGCGCTGATGTCGGATGCGCGCACCCGTGCGTCGGGGTGCTCCAGCGCGATGCTTACGGCCACCGCGCCGCTGCCCGTCCCCAAATCCCACACCCTGCCCTGCGGCGGCAGGCGGTCGAGGACGGCTTCGACCAGGTGTTCGGTTTCGGGGCGGGGAATCAATACGTCGGGGTTGACGCGGAACATGCGCCCGTAAAATTCGCGTTCGCCCAAAATATAGGCCATCGGCTCGCCCTGAATGCGGCGGTGCGCCAATTCCTGCGCGGTAGCGGCGGCGTGTTCGGACATTTCGCTGCCGCCCTGCGTCAGCAACTGCACGCGCGTGCAGCCGAGTGCGCGTTGCAGCAGCATTCTGGCTTCGTTTCGGGGCAGCGGGCAGGCGCGCAGCCATTGGTCGGGGGTGGACATTTTCAGACGGCCTTTCGGGTTCGGACGGACGGATTATAGTGAAACCGGCCGCCATCCGGTATGTTTTCAGACGGCCTCACCACAGGGCCAGCGCGGTCAGGCAGATTTCGCGCTGGCTTTTCTGAGGCGCGACGGTGCGTCCGGGCAGTTCGAGTTCGTAGCGTATGCCGCGACGTTCGGCTTCGAGCACGCGGTGGCAGAGCAATGCGGCAAGCTGTTCCCGTCCCGCGGAGGGATAGTCCCGATAGGAAATGATATGGCTGCCGCCGCCAGCTTCGGCGGCTTCGAATTTTTTGTCGAGCATTTCGCCGGTTTTGGCATAGGTCTTCCAAGCGATGTGCTGCAACGACGCGCCACTTTGATGCGCCTGAAGGTGGGACAAATCGTCGCTGCTGCGCGCGGACGCGGCCTGTACGCCGCAGCAGTCGTCGGCATGGAATCCCGCAGGCGGATCGTGCGCTTCCGGCGCGGGGAACACGACTTTGTCGCTCTGCCACTGCCAGCGGCATTCCGTCGTGCAGATACCGAACGGTGCGGCAGCGGCGACGCGCAGCAGGGGCAACCGCAAATAGCCGCGCATCTGCGCCTGCAACGGCAAAACGGCAGACGCGGAACCGCCCGGAATATGCCACGGCTGCCAGTCGTCTCCGTCATCCTGCGCCAACCACAGCCGGCGGCGGCGGGTATTGCCTGCGGCGTCCAACGTTATTTCGGCAGGCGTGCCCGCAAAGATTTCAGACGGCATCTTCACCTCAAGCCGCAGGCCGAGCAGTTGGGCGCGGTTTTGCAGCACGGCGACGATGATGAAGCCCAACAGCCAGAACGCGGCGATATAGGCGAGATTGGCCTGATAATTCAGTCCGACCAGCCACAACAAGGCCACCATAACCAGCAGCCCGACGCCCAAACGGGTCGGCACGGTGCGGATGTGCCGCCGAGCCGCCGCTTCATTGTCCCGCACCGGCGGGAGTGTCGTTTCAGACGGCCACATGATTGAGCAAATCCGTCAGCACCTGTGCGGACGTCAAACCCTGCTGTACCGGTTTGACACGGTGGTTTGCCACCGCCACCCACACCGACTTGATGTCGTCGGGCAGCACATGTCCGCGCCCCTGCATAAACGCCCATGCTTTGGCCGCGCCAACCACCGCCAGCCCCGCGCGCGGGCTGAGTCCCGCTGCAAACCGCCCGGATTGCCGCGTCGCCTGCACCAGCCGGTACACATAATCCGCTGCCGCCTGTGCAAACGTTACCTGCGAAACCTGCTGCTGCCACTGCTGCAACTGCCGCGCATCGCATACGGCCTGCAAACTGCCCGCCAAACTGCGGCTGCCGCCCTGCAAATAAAGCTGTTTTTCCGCCTCGGCGGCCGGATAGCCCATGCTCAGGCGCATCATAAAGCGGTCGAGCTGGGATTCGGGCAGCGGGAACGTACCGAGCTGTTCGGTCGGGTTCTGCGTCGCCATCACGATAAACGGCTGCGGCAGCGGATAGGTTTCGCCGTCCACCGACACCTGCCGCTCCTCCATCGCCTCCAGAAGCGCCGACTGCAATTTCGGCGACGCGCGGTTAATCTCGTCCGCCAGCAAAAACGCATGGAACACCGGCCCCGAATGAAACTCAAACCGCCCCTCGTTCGGACGGAACACATTAACCCCCAGCAAATCCGAGGGCAGCATGTCGTTGGTAAACTGCACCCGCCGGTAGTCCAGCCCCAGCACCGCCGCCACCCCGTGCGACAGCGTGGTCTTCCCCACCCCGGGCACGTCCTCCAGAAGCACATGCCCGCCCGCCAGCACGGCGGCGAATATCTGCCGTAAAACGTTCTCTTTCCCTAAAATCAGCCCGTTGAGCTGCTGTAATGCGTGTTGTATCTGATGATTCATTTTTATTCACTTGAGTGGTAGTTTGATTCAGACGGCATTTTAACATGGAATACAGAAAGGCCGTCTGAAAACATCCTCTCAAACAACCTTTTATCATGAAAACCTACCAGTAAAACGCCGCCCTGTTAACAATAAATTACAGAGAAGGTATAATTTGAAATTTTAGACGCCCGTTTCCAATCATGGCCAACGCAGCATCAGATTCCCTTTTCCGGCAGGCAGACCAACTGCTGGCGCAAAATCCGCCCGACTACGGGCAGGCACTGCCGTTGCTGCAACAAGCCGCCCGTCAGGGTCATGCCGAGGCCGCGTTCCAACTGGCCGGCATCTTTCTGGAGCAGTCCGAACCGGACATCGAGGCTGCCATCCCGTGGCTGGAAATCGCCGCCAAACAAAACCATCCCTACGCCGTTTACAACCTGCTGCACCTGCGCGAACGCGCGGGCGAACCGTTTTCCGCCTTCCTCAGCGAATACGCATGGCTGGGCGAACGCGGCATACTGGCGGCGCAGCTGCGCCTGCTCGAATACTATGCCGACCACCACGAACCGCAGGCCGTCTATTGGGCACGCAAAGCCGCCGGACAAGGCCACCCGTTCGGGCAATACTTCCTCGCCCAACACTACCACCTCTCCGGCGAAGCCGACCTGACCATCGCCCGCGGCCTCTATCACGAAGCCGCCGAGCAGGGGCTTTCCGTCGCACACTGGCAGCTCGGCAAAATCTATCGCAAAGGCATAGGCACCCCGCCCGATTTGGAGCGTGCGGCCTTCCATCTCCGTCAGGCCGCGGAACAAGGATTTATCGGCGCGCAAACCATGTTGGCCGACGTACTGGCCGAACAGGGCAACCCCGACGCGCTGGACTGGTACAAGGCCGCCGCCGACCAGCGCGACTACGATGCCGTTACCGCCCTTGCGCGGCACTACCTCATCGGCACGCTGACCGAGCGCAACCAGTTGAAAGCCGTCCGCTATGCCGAAACCGCCGCGGAATACGGCCATCCCGAAGCCCTCTCGCTGATGGGCGACATCTACCGCTACGGTTTGGGCGTCCGGCCCGACCACCATACCGCGCAAAACTACTACCGTCAGGCCGCCGAAGCAGGCAGCCTCTCTGCCTGCCGCAAGCTCCTGAGCGACGCCGCCCTGCACGACCAAGACCATTACGAAGACATCAAACGGACCGCGCTGATACTCCAGCACATCGAAAAAACCTTTCAGGAAGCACTGGCTTATCAGGAAGGCATCGGCAGGCAGCAGGACTACACCGCGGCGCGCAAACTCTACCTTGAAGCCGCCGAATTCCACCACAGCGGCGCCGCAGCGCAGCTCGGCGTGATTTACTACTACGGCCAAGGCGTGAAATACAGTCCGAAGGAAGCCGCCTACTGGTTCGAAACCGCCGCCGTACAGGACAACGCTATGGCGCAATACCACCTCGCTCGCATGTATTATTACGGCCGCGGCGTCCCCTTCAACGTCGCCACCGCCTGCCGCTGGCTCCAGGCCGCCATCTGGAACGGCTACGAAAATCCCGCAGCGTTCAAACACCTGCTGGCACAATGGCGCAGGCGGATGTAACCGGAAGATTGCAGAAAATATCCGGCAGCCTCAAGCACAATCAAAAGGCCGTCTGAAACTTAAGTTTCAGACGGCCTTTGAACATATCGGTTGGAAATACGCACCCGCCAACATGTAAAGACTGGCAGGAGGACAAGTAAAACGGCAAATGTGACACACATTTAAGTACACATCCCAAATCTCGGTCGGGTTTGCTGATTTACCTGCAATAATCCCGCACTGTGTGAACCATCCTCAAATTACTGCGAGGATTAGAATTCCCAAGTCCAATAAACTTCTTTAAAGAAGTAACGGAGAGAACGGGTTAGAAAAATCAGGATCTAACCAATCCAAGAATCCAAATGAATCCCAATTAATTCCTCCGGCCACCTGTCCCAACTCTTTTACCGTTAATTCTTCCATCATAATCTCCTTAAATCAAATCATAAACATAAAATGAACCAGTATTGACCAATTCGGTATTTGGGACTGAATAATCCGATTAAAGTTCCTAATATTCACCCCCGCCTCAAATAACCGACTGCTACAACGGGCAATCAAAAGGCCGTCTGAAACTTAAGTTTCAGACGGCCTCGCCGTATTTTGACGCTGCCCTCACAACGGCTGATTCGCCTGCCAGTCGTCGCGCGTCTGTTTGGCCTCTTCCAGATAACGGTAAAGCGCAGGCCTGTCGCCGGTTTCCAAAATATCCTTCAAAACACCAAGCTGTGCGTGCAGGCCGCCGATTAAGTCCAGCAGGCTGTTTTTGTTGGCCATGCAGATGTCCGTCCAGATGGCGGGATGGCTGGAGGCGATGCGGGTGAAGTCGCGGAATCCCGTCGCAGCGAACTTCAGGTAGGTTTGCCCCGCGGGGTGGTCGAGAATCTGGTGAACGAAGGCGAAGGCGAGCAGGTGCGGCATGTGGGAGACGGCGGCGAACACGGCGTCGTGTTCCGCCGCGCTCATACGGTATGTTTCGGCACCGACAGCCTGCCACAAGGATTCCAGCCTGCAAAGGCCGTCTGAATCTTCCCGTCCGTGCGGCGTGATGATGAGTTTTTTATCCCGATACAGGCCGAACTGGGCGGCCAGTGCGCCGCTGCGGTCTGAACCTGCAATCGGATGGGCGGCAATGCAGTACGGGAGATGTCCGGGCAGGCAATCGCGGAAGGCTTCGAGTGCGGATTGTTTGGTGCTGCCGACGTCGGACACCAGCGTTCCGGCCTTGAGGAACGGCGCGATGCTGCGGCAGATGGCGGACAGGGTCGATACGGGTGTGGCGATGAGGACCAAGTCCGCCGCAGCGATATTGACTTCGCCGACGGTATCAAAGGCTTCGTCAATCACGCCGCGCTCCAGCGCGCGGTCGAGATTGCTGCGGCTCAGATCGATGCCGGCGACTTTTTCCACCAGCCCGAGCCGTTTCAAATCCAGCGCAAACGAACCGCCGATGAGGCCGACGCCGATAAGGGTGATTTGTCTGAGTGCAGCGGGCGGGTTCATGTTTTCTGCAAAGCCGTTAAAAGGTTGGGAGGCCGTCTGAAAACGGGAACGTGGTTTCAGACGGCCTCAATCTTAGCGTAACGTTTCGGCGGGCGGCAAGAAATAACCACCTTTTAAGCTCCTAATCACCGAATTTATTATTAATATTAATCAAAGACGAACCAATTTAGGCTCCTCTCCATTATCTTGGTAAATAAGCTTACCCAATAATTCCTCTTTAAGAACTCTCATATCAGACAAACGAACTTCATATTGCCAGCGTCGTGTCGGAAAGTTATTCCCTTGAAAATCATTTTCAGACTCAGGAGCATATTTATCAGCAACAATTGTTAATATGCCATTATTTCCCAAATTCAGACTATCAATAAACCGCGTATTGATAGCTTTCGGTTGTTCTGCATAATCAACTTTATCAGAAATTCCATTTGCAGCATCCAATTTCTCAAAAACGTCCTCTTCAACAATCACAAATTGTTTTCCCTTTTGCTCCAATTTTGCCAAATGAAAAGCACCTGTGCCTGAGCCACCACTACAATACTCTTCCATTTTCCCATTTTCGTTTTCCATAGTTTCTCGTGTTGCTGTTGCAAACCACCAAGCAAAATAGGTCTGTTTTTCCTGTCCTCCCAATGAAAACACATCATCTTTTTTTTCATTTAAATTCCCTGCGGCTTCGGCATCACAATATGAAGATTTTAATTGCTTCAGCAAACTGTCCATTATGATCCGTTTATCATTCTCAGTCAGTTCCTTATGATGAGGCAATACACCTACATCTCTTTCTATATTTTGTATTCTATGAGACGACATATCACTAATTTCAGTAGGTTGTACTTTCCCTTGCCAAAGGAAATAAAAAGCTGTCCCTCCCACAGCAAGCATTACAGTTAATAAAATAGTCACTACTTGTTTCATTTGTTAATTCCCGTTTCAATTAGATTATTTTAAATAAGTGCTTTTAAAAAAATAAAAGATTTTAATCTCTAAGTAATTAGTAATCCTCCTAAATATCTTTAAAAACTTCAGACGGCCTGCCGCCATGCACGGGTAAACTCGGCCCAGTGCGGCTTATCCTTCGCTTGGTCGGCAAGGTAGTTTTTCAGGCGTTTGATTTCGACTTCGTATTCGTCGGCGTCCAGCGCGCCGCTCATCAGGCGGAAACGCAGGTACATCAGATAAGTGTTCGCCGCGTCGGTTTCGCAATAATCGCGGATGTCTTTCAGACGGCCTGCATGGAAGGCTTCCCACACTTTGCCGCCGTCCATGCCGAGCTTGCCGGGAAAGCCGCAGAGTTTGGCCATGTCGTCGAGCGGCACGCTGGCGCGCGGCTGGTAGAGTGCGAGCAGGTCCATCAGGTCGCAATGGCGGTTGTGGTAGCGGCTGATGTAGTTGTTCCATTTGAAATCGCGGCTGTCGCCGAAATCGCCCTCCCCCGTGTCCCAGTAACGCGCGGCGGCGATGCCGTGAATCAGCGAGCGGTAATGCAGCACGGGCAGGTCGAAGCCGCCGCCGTTCCAACTCACCAGTTGCGGCGTATGGGTCTCGATGAGGTCGAAAAACTTGGCAATCATCACCTCTTCGCTGTCGTGCATTTCGCCGATGGTGCCGACATGGATTTTGTCCTGCCCCCAGCGCATGCAGCAGGAAATGGCCACCACCTGATGCAGGTGGTGCTGCATGAAATCGCCGCCGGTCTGGGCGCGGCGTTTCTGCTGGGCGAACATAACGGCCTCGCTGTCGGGCAGGTTGTCAGGCAGGTCGTACAACAGGCGGATACCGTGCACGTCGGGTACGGTTTCGATGTCAAAGGCTAAAATCGGGGTCATGGCGTCGCTCCGGCAACCAACGGGATGAATGACGGCATTGTTACATGAAGCGGAGGATAAAGAAAGCCGACGGCAAACGGCAAAAAAAAGGGCAACCCCCCACAGGATTGCCCCAATACCTCAAATCAGAGATTTACGCTTCACAAACAATGCAGGCTTGCACCTGCAACTTTACCGACGCAGCTCAACTCTGCACCGATAAAATTCCGTTCCAGCGGAGAGAAGCAAACCGCCGAAACGCTCCCGCAGGGGGGAAACCCTATACACGGAAATCCTTACGGCCGAGAGGCCGTCTGAAAACGTGTAATCAAGTGTAGCGGAATTTACGCCTTTTCCAGACGTTTGCCAAGTGTTATTTCCCGAAAGATGTATTTTTCCGACATCTATCCGTTTTATTCAAAATAAAATATTTTTAAAATTTAAAATATTTTAATTTTATTTTTTAGAAATTTAATTCTATAAAATAGTTATTTTTAATATTAAATTTCACAAAATAAAGCCGCACAGTTTTCAAACCATTTTCCTCTCTTTGTAATACACTGATTTTAAATAAAATTATTTTTAATATATTAACCAAATCGCACCAATTTATCCGTTTAATATTTAGGCCGTCTGAAAAACATCCTTCTAACGCTCATTCGCAATATCTTTTTTCTATATTTTTCCGAATGTTTTACCCAAAGCTCGCAAAACCTTCAAAACCCATCAGGCATATACAAATTCAATCGCATTCAAACAAAAACAGGCCGGAGCGGTTACCGGCCTGTTTTTGTTTGAAATCGTATGTAATTCAATAAAATCCCTGTTCGCCTTCGGGACGGGTTTTAAAGCGCTTGTGCAGCCAGAAATATTGTTCGGGATTTTCCCTTGCCCGCGCTTCGATAAAGTCGTTCATGCGCTGGGTGTCGGCAGCAACGTCGTCTGAAGGGAAGTCTTCCCATGCCGGATAGAAACGCAGTGTAACCGTGTTGTCAGCATTGCGCGTGGGGATGGCGGGGATGACTTTGGCTTTCGTCATGCCGGCGATGCGGCTTAAGCCTGTAATCGTGGCGGTGGGGATGCCGAAGAAGTTGACGAAGATGGAGTCGTTGCGGCCGAAATCCTGGTCGGGCAGGTAAAGGAAGGGGGCGTCGCTTTTGCGCAGTTGCTTGATAATCGCGCGCAGGCCTTCGGTGCGGCCGATGAGGAAGACATTGTTGTAGCGGTGGCGGCCTTTGAGGATTTGTTCGTCCAACGCTTTGTTTTTTTGGTGCGAATACATGCTGGTCAGCGGCACGTCCTGATTGAGGGTGTAAACCGCCATTTCAAATGCGGTGAAATGCGGATAAAGCAGAATGACTTTTTCGCCTACCGCGAGCGCGTTATCAAGATGGTGTTTGTCTTGATAATGCACGAGTTTGCGCAGCCTTTCGGCAGGCGCGTACCAATACAGGCCGTATTCGAGCATCAGCTTCGCCATGTGCTGAAAATGGCGTTTGAGCACGGCTTTGCGCTTGTCTTCGCTCCATTCGGGAAAGCATTTTCTGAGGTTGGTCTCGCCGACTTTGCGGCGCGGTTTGACGGCGTAATAGGCAAGGATGCCCACTGCGTCGGCGATTTTGTGTATGGCCTTGAAGGGCAGGAGCTGGATGAGGTAGAGGAGAAAAAAGGCGGCTTTCATGGCGGCTGGCGGAAGCGGAAAAATGCGATTATAACTGAAAGGGTTGTTTTTCAGGCGGATTGCGGGTCGGGAATGGGGAGGCGGTTTTGGCGAAACCCGCTACGCTCGTTTTCAGACGGCCTTTTACCACTGGAAACGGCCGCGTTTGACCTGCATTCCGTTCGGATTCAACTGCGCGGCAAGTCCGTGGTTACGCAGGGCGTGGGTCAGGGCGACGGCGAGGCCGTCGGCGGCATCGGACTGGGGCGTGCCGGAAAGCGACAGCATTTGCACGACCATGTGCTGCACTTGTTCTTTCGCCGCCTTGCCTTTGCCGACGACGGCCTGCTTGACTTGCAGGGCGGTGTATTCGGACACGGGCAGCTCGTGCATGACCAAGGCGGCCAATGCCGCGCCGCGCGCCTGGCCGAGCATCAGGGTCGAGGCCGGATTGACGTTGACGAATACTTGTTCTACTGCGGCTTGTTGCGGCCGGTACAGCCGGACGATTTCGCCGATATGGCGCACGATGACGGCGATGCGTTCCGATAACGGCGCGTCCGGCGGGGTTTTGATGCAGCCGGAGGCAACGTAGAAATGTTCGCGGCCGCAGACGTCGATAACGCCGAAGCCGGTTACGCGGCTGCCGGGGTCTATGCCTAGGATGCGGGTGGTTTGCAGGGTTCGGGTCATAGGGGAAAATCAGCGGAAATCATCCGGAAAACGGTTTTTCAGACGGCCTCAAAGGATGGTTTGCAGCAATCTGTGTTTCAACGCGGGCAGCCTGGTGCGCACGCTTTGCAGCCGCGCGCCGTCCAAATCGGCCACGACGACGCCCTCGCCTTCGGGCAAAACGGCCAGCACTTCGCCCCACGGGTCGATAATCATGCTGTGGCCGAACGTGCGCCTGCCGCTTTCGTGTTCGCCGCCTTGCGCCGCCGCTACGACGTAACATTGGTTTTCCACCGCGCGGGCGCGCAGCAGCAATTCCCAATGCGCCCTGCCTGTCGTGTAAGTGAAGGCGGCGGGCAATAGCAAAACGTCAAACGGCCGCTGGGCGCGGAAAAATTCGGGAAAACGCAAATCGTAGCAGATGCCGGCGGCAAGCGGAACCTCGTCGGCACTCAGTTCCGGCACATCGCCGCCCGCGCTGATGGTGTCCGCCTCGGCATAACGTTCGCCCAAGCCCGAAAAGCCGAACAGGTGCATTTTGTGGTACAGCCCGATTTGCGCGCCGTCGCGGCCGTACACCAGCATAGTGTTCATCACTTTGCCCGCGTCGGGGCTTTGCAGCGGAACCGTGCCGCCGAACAGCACCACGCCGCATTCCGCCGCCGTTTCGCTCAAGGCCGTCTGAAAACGAGCGTAGCGGGTTTCGCCACAACGGCCGCTGACTAAAGGTTCGGCGAAGGCGAGTTTGTCGGTATCGTTGCACCCCATCAGCGGCCAGTATTCCGGCAGCAGCACCCAGTCCGCCCCTTGCTCTGCGGCTTGGCGAACGAGGCGTTTCATCGCGGCGGTGTTGGCGTCGGGGTCGGTGGAGGAAATCATTTGCACGGCGGCGGCGCGGATGTTTTGCATGGCGGTTTTCCTGTTTCAGACGGCCTTTTGCATGAATTGCGGTTTGTTTACAAGGCGGGCGGATATACTTCCCCCGTTTTCCCAACGAAGGATGCACATAATGAATAAACGGCTCACCCTCATCCTACTCGCCCTGCCCGCGTTTGCGTCGGCCGACGTGCGGCTCTACGGCGATTTGAAAAGCGGCGTGGAAACTTCGCAAACCAGATTCGGCGGCAAAACTTCGTCTTATACGGGCGTTTCCGATTTGGGCAGCCATATCGGAATGCGCGGTTCGCACCCGATAGGCGGCGGGAGCAGCGTCATCTGGCAGATGGAGCAGGACACACCGCTAGGGCGGGATAAAAGCGACCGGCAAAGCGACCTCCGGCGCGGACGGGACGGCGGCGAAATCTATATCGGCATCGGGCGTTGAACGGCGCTCCGAACCTCCGACGACAAACGGCCTTGCGGCCGTTTTGTTTTTTCAGACGGCCTGAGGCGGACAGCCTCACAGCCTCAGCTTGGCCCTCACCTTTTCCCAGACCACGTCCAACGGAATCGCGCCGAGCAGGCGGGTGGCGTCGTTGGTATTGATGCTGTCGGGGTGCGGCAGTTCGGCAAAATCGCCCGCCCACACTACCTCGGCCTTATCCGAATAAGGCCGCCAGCGGCCGACCCAGCTCGGCCCGAACAACGCCACCTGCGGCTTGTCGAGGGCGGCGGCGATGTGCATCGGCACGGAATCGACGCCGAAAAACAGTTCCGCCCCGTCAATCGCGGCGGCCAGCTCGCGCAGGTTGAGGCAGCCGGACAACACCCACACATGCACACCGTCGGGGATTTTCAGACGGCCTAAAATGCTTTGCACCATTTCCTGCTCGGCGGCATCGGGCGAAGCGGTCAAAACGACGTTTTTGCCGTTGAGCAGCAAAAGCTGGAGCAGCGCGGCGTTTTTACCGTCTTCCCAGCACTTGAAAAACCAGCGCGCGCCGGGATGCGCCAGCACATACGGTTCGCCGTTCCAGCCCTGCGCGCTCAGTTTTTCCAACACGCTTTCGCGGTTGGCGGGGGCGATTTCCATACGCACTTTGGCCGGATATTCTTCGGGCAGCACCAGCGGCGGCAATACGTTCAGGTTGCTTTCGACCATATGGTGCGAAGTGTCGAGTTCTTCGTTCAGAAAATCGTGGCAGTGCCGCCAGAGGAAATTGTCGCGCTTGCAGCAGGCGATGCCCGCGCTGTAATGCGCGCAGAGTTTGGCCAAAAACGCCGCGCGCCACTGGTCGGAAATATTAAACGCCCAATCGTAGTTTCTGGCTTTCAGGCTTTTAAACAATGCCTTCTCATGCGCAAGCTGCGCTCTGACGCCCTGTTTCTTCCATTCGCGGTCGATGGTGAAGATATTGGAAATTTGGCGGTTGTCGAGGATGACGTCGGTGGTAGCGGCATACACCAGCATATCGACTTCGCAGTCGGGAAATTTGTGCTTGAGGGCGTCCACAACCGGCGTGGACAGCAATACGTCGCCGTGGTGCCGCAGCTTGATGATTAAAACCCGTTCGGGCTGGGAAATAGACATAATGAATCGTTCCGACGGCCTGTATGAGAGTTGCAATTCTAAAACAGTAGGAAGATTTAGGGAACAAAACCCGCCCCGCCGCAGGGCGCGTTTAAGGTAAACCTAGGCAAAAATAAGCGGTTATCGTATTAATGAAAAAGTTTCAGGCCGTCTGAAACTGAAAAAGCAGCTTTCAGACGGCCTGAATCCTTTATAGCTAACTTATTTAATTTTTGATACGACGTTTATCGAATCCTGTTATTCCCGTGCAGGCGGGAATGCCGCCTGATGATGAGAGATATATCAAAAAGCAAGCAAACTGGCTATATTCAATAAACTTACTGCGAAACCGTATTTTGTCCGCAAGGCTGGCGGTTTGTTTTCAATTTGGAATTTTGCAGGAAGTCTAAATGAAGGCCCTGCCCCAACTCACGCCGCGTCGTACAAACCGCGCACCACCCTGCCGATGGCGGCGATGCCTTTTTCCAGCGTTTCCGCGTCCTGCGCGATGCTCATGCGGATGCACTCGCGGGCGTGCGGGTAATCCTGCGTGTCGATGCCGACGAAGAAATGTTCGCCCGGAATAATCAGCGTGCCTTCGGCTTTGAGCATTTCGTACAGGGTTTGCGACGAAACGGGCAGGTTTTCAAACCAGAGCCACAGGAAAATCGCACCTTCGGGCTTGTGGATTTTCAGCGGATACGCGCCCAGCTCGCGCTTGAGCAGCGAGACGGCGGTTTGCGCCTGATTGCGGTAAAACGGCCGGATCACGTCGTCTGAAAGCTGTTTCAGACGACCGTCCTGCAACAGCGGCGTTGCGATGGCTGCGCCGAAACGGGTGGGCGACAGGTTCACAATCGCATTCAGGCTGCTGACGGCTTTGACGACTTCGGGCGCGGCGACGATGATGCCGGTGCGCACGCCCGGCAGGCCGACTTTGGAAAGGCTGAAGCAGAGGATGATGTTTTCGTGCCAATTCAGCGTCACGTCGCTGTAAATGATGTTGGGGAACGGCATTCCGTAGGCGTTGTCGATAATCAGCGGAATGCCGTGTTCTTGCGCCAAAGCGTCCAGCCGCGCCATTTCGCCGTCGGTCAGCACGTTGCCGGTCGGGTTGGTCGGGCGCGAACAGCAAATCGCGCCGATTTTGCCCGCTTTGAGTTCCGGCAGGCTTTCCAGCGCGTCAAAGTCCACGCGGTATTTGAAGAAGCCTTCTTCGCCCTCGTGTGCGACAGCTTCGATTTTCGGTTTGACGGAAACGAAGTGCTGCCCTTCGACGTGTACGTCGGCATAGCCGATATATTCGGGCGCGAGCGGCAGCAGGATGGCTTTCTCTACGGAAAGGCCGTCTGAAACGTTGAATTTGCCGCCGAAGAGGTTGAAAAGATAGAAAAACGCGTTCTGCGAACCGTTGGTCAGCGCGATATTGTCGGCGTTCAGGTTCCAGCCGTATTCGCGGTTGAGGAAAGCGGTCAGCGCGTCAATCAGCGCAGCATCGCCTTGGGGATTGGAGTAATTGCCGATGTTCTCGACGGCGTGTTCCGCCGCCAGCTTTGAAAATACATCGGCGAACACGGCGTTGACTTCGGCGATCCGCGCCGGATTGCCGCCGCCGAGCATGTTGACGGGCTTGTCGCTTTTGAGCGCGTCGCCGAGGTCGTCCATAAGTTGCAGGATGCCGCTGTGTTGCGTGAATTTTTCGCCGAATGCCGAGAACTGCATGAAACCTCCGTATCTGTATCTTTGAAGGTGATTATAACAGCTTGAACATAAGCAGAGGCCGTCTGAAAACCGGCATGTTGAAATTTCAGACGGCCTTTCGCCCTTCTTCTGCGTCCAATACCAAGAATATCGCCAGTGCCACTGCCATCAGCACCGCCGTCAGTACCATCGCCCGTGCGTAATTGTCTGCGCCGGCCGTGCCCAGATAGCGGTAAATCAAGGTTGTCAGGGTTTGCCATTCGGGGCGGGACAGGAACAGTGTGGCGGCAAATTCGCCCGCGCAGGTGGCGGCGGCGAATGTCAGGCCGCGGCGCAGGGCGGGTTTCAGCAGCGGGGCGGTAACATATAAGGCCGTCTGAAAACGGCTGGCGCCCATGCTTCGGGCGGCATCGGCATAATCGGGCGGCAGTGCGTCCCACGCGGCGGATACGTCTTTGGCGACAAACGGATAGGCAAGCAGCGCGTAGGTGGCGATCAGCAAGGGCAGCGAGGCTGTCCAGTCGGGGTAAAGCAGCAGCACGCCGAAGGCGACGCACACGGGCGACACCATAAACGGCAGGAACGTCAGCCCGCGCACCCACGGCGCGCGGCGCACGAGGCAGGCGTACAGAATGCCCAATGCGGCCGCCAGCAGTACCGCCATCGCCGAAAACCGCAGCGTATTCCACAGTGCCGCCAGCGTGTCCGCCTCCGCCAGTACGCGCCAGGAATCCCCCGCCGCCAAAGCTTTCGCGCCCACGGCGCCCAGCGGTAGCACGCAGCAAAACAGCAGCACCAGCAATGCGGCCGCCAGCAGCAGCCGTTCTCCGGCAGACTGCGGCCTGCGCGGGGCCGGCACGCGCACTGTTTTCTCCGCCGCCGCATTGCGGCTGAGGCGGGCATAGAGCAGTCCGGCGGCGGCCGTTACCGCCAGAACCAGCCACACCAGCACCGACGCCTGCGCCATATCCAGTTCGTAGGCGATCAGTTGGTAAACTTCCACCTCTACCGTCGCGTAGCGGTTGCCGCCCAGTAACAACGCGAGTCCGAAACCGGAAAAACAGTATAGAAACACCAGACACGCCCCGCCCGCAAGCCATGGACGCAAGACGGGCCATTCCACATCGGTGAAACGCCGCCATGCGCCCGCCCCCAGCGTGCGGGCCGTCTGAAGCCGCGCTTCGGGCACCTGCATGAACCCCTGATACGCCGAACGTACCAACACCGGCAGGTTGAAAAACACGTTGCCGTAAAGCAGCAGGTACGGCGTATCCTGCCAGCCCGCCCACAATGCGCCGTGCGCGCCGAAAAGCGCCAGCACGCCCATACCGGCCACCAGCGTCGGCATCACAAACGGCAGCATCAGCAGCCGCAGAATCCAGCCGCGGCCGAAAAAGTCCAGCCGCGCCAGCACCCAACCGGTCGGCACGCCCGCCAGCACGGTCAGCACGCAGGTTACGGCCGCCTGAAACACCGTCCAGCCTATCCTGTGCCGCATGTAGCCGTCTTGCAGGATTTCCCGCACCATGCCGCCGCTGTCGTATGCCGCCAGCGCAAACAGCGGCGCGACCACCATGACGGCGAGAAAACCGAGCGGCACAAGTGCGAACAGTAAGGTGGTGCATAAGCGGCGGAGATTCATGGCGGCTGCCTGTCATAGGGGAAAACCGTATTCTATAACCAAACGGCCTGCAATTTGATACGGCCGGAACAAACCGCCCTTTCAAATAATTGAGGCCGTCTGAAAACATGTTTCAGACGGCCTTTTTCTATCGGTGATTACTTAGCGCGGCGAGCAGTCTTTCAATACGATTTCGTCGTCGGGTGCGGTAATCATAATCGGCTGTTTGCGGTATGTTTTTTTGTCCATGTAAGCGGTGCTCAACACATAGCCGCCTTCTTTGCCGTAGTAAGTGTCGGCGTTGTCGGAGCGGTCGAGGTCGATGGGCATGAAGCGGCGTTTGCCGTCAACCACTGCGGAAGCGGAGGTAGTCAGACCCTGTTTGTTGAAGCCGTAGGTTACGGTTACGCGTTTGCCTTGCTGGCAACGGTAGGTTACGGATTTTTTAGCAACGGTCGGGTTGCTGATTGTTGCGGGTTTAGCGATGGCCGCGCCGCTCACTGCTACTGCCGAAGCCAATACGATTGCAGACAATAGTTTCATTGCAAGTATCCTTTTAAAGTGTGGGATTGAATGTGCTACGGCTCATGACTGCTCATGCTTCCGAAAGCGTGCCCATACTAATACCGGTAATATTTAAAATATAAGTTCGTTTGGATAATTTTTGTAAATCCGGCGGTTTTTCAGACGGCTCCGTCGCTGTTTTGGGTCTGACCGGCAAAGCGGACGATTTGCCGGTCGTCTATGGCGACACCGATTCTGCCGTTATCCGGCAGGGAATCGAGCCATCCGGCCTGTTGCCGGTCTAAGTCGGCGGTCAATTCGCCGTAGCGGCGGTGGACGAAAATGAGGCGGCGCGCTTCCGGAAGGTCGGTGATGCGGACGATGCGGCCTTCGGCCGGCGAATCCGAACCGGCGGCGCAAACGGTTATCGCCTGCGGCGGGATGTAGCGTTCTTCGCTGACGTTCTGCAAACCCAGCAGCCGCGCGGCTTGCGCGTCGGCAGGATGTTGCAGCAGGTCGCGCGGCGCGCCGTATTGCAACACCCTGCCCGCGTGCATCAGGGCGATGCGGTCGGCGAGGGTGAAGGCTTCTTCGGGGTCGTGGGTAACCAATATGGCGGGAATGTTCTGCCGGCGTATCCGGCGGACGGTTTGGTCGCGCAGGTGGCGGCGCAGGTGGGTGTCGAGGCTGGAAAAGGCTTCGTCCAGCAACAGCAGGTCGGGCTGCGTCACCAGTGCGCGGGCCAGTGCGAGGCGCTGCTGTTCGCCGCCGGACAGGCTGTCCACGCTGCGTTCGGCTTCGCCGCCCAAGCCGACTTCATCTAGTGCTTGCCGCGCCCGCTGTTCGGCCTCTTTCCGCGGCACTTTGCGCATCTTGAGGCCGAAGGCGGCGTTCTGCCATACGTTGAGATGCGGAAACAGGGCGTAGTCTTGGAACATTAATGAGATATTGCGTTTTTCAGACGGCATCAGGGTGATGTCGCGCCCGTTCAGCCAGACTTCGCCGCCGTCGGCGGGGGTCAGGCCCGCAATGATTTTGAGCAGGGTGGATTTGCCGCAGCCCGATTTGCCCAACACGGCGAGCACGCCGCCGCCTTCCACGCTCAGGCTGATGTTTTGCGCGACTTGTTTCGTACCGAAGGATTTGTTGATGTTTTTCAGTTGCAGCATTTTCAGACGGCCTCTTGCGGATGGCGGCGCAGGCTTTCGAGCCATTGCGACAGCGGATGTTGCGGTTTCAGCAGGCCGTAGCGGCGGAAGGCGTCGAGCGTCACCAACTGGGCGTCGTCCATCATTTCGCCGGCGAGCATGGCCTCGACCAATTCGGGAATGTCCATCAGGACGAATCCGGCCACTTCTCCGTCTTGGTTTTTCGGAGCGAAGTCGGGCGGCAGCACGACATCGAAAATATGCAGGATTTCGTTGTGCAGGCCGCGCGATACGGGGCGCAGGCTGTGCAGGCAGCTTTGCCGCCGCAGTCTGTCGGGCAAAACCGCGCCCAGCCCCGCTTCTTCTTCGCTCTCGCGCAATGCGGCCTCAAGCGCCGTTTCGCCGCTGGCGACACCACCGCCGACAATGTTGTCGAGCTTGTTCGGATCGACGGCTTTGCCCGCACTGCGGCGGCCTATCCAAAACCGCCAGCCGCCGCGGCAGGTCAGCCCGTTCAGGTGTATGGCGCGGCTCAACAGCCCGAACGGGCGGAAGGCGGCGCGTTCCAGAGCAAACAGCGGCCGGCCGGCTTCGTCGCACACGTCGAAATATTCGCCGCGCCAGCCGCGCAGCACGCCGGCTTCCCGCCAGCCGCAGGCCGTGCTTTGCAGGCTGAGGCCCAAAGCTGCCCAGCTTTCTCCGGCCAAGTGCAGGCCGTCTGAATCTTCGCCGACGGCGCCCGGCCAGTCTTTTTTAAGCTGCGCGCCCCATTGCGGATTCAGACGGCCCAAAGGCAACCCGTTGAGCCAGAGCGTCTGCCAGCTTCCTTTCAAACCATACTGCCGCTGCGCCCACTGCCACAGGCCGTCGTGTGCGCTGCCATCCAAAACACCCGAAAAACAAGGTCGCTCAGCCATAATTTGCCTGCCCGAATATTGACAACGTATAAGATTTTAACTGCTTCATTCCGATTTGCAAGCCGCAGACCGGACCGGCGAAACCGCGTTATAATGACCGCGGCACACACCCGACCGACAGGAGCGGCAAATGAGCGAACTGGAAAGCATCCTTTCTTTCAACCGGCAATTCGTCGATTCCGGCGAATACGAGAAATTCTTTACCGACAAATACCCCGAACGCGGGCTGGCGATTCTGTCGTGCATGGACGCGCGGATGATGGAGTTGCTCCCGCGCGCGCTCGGCCTGAAAAACGGCGACGCCAAACTGATTAAAAACGCCGGTGCGGTCGTCAGCCACCCGTGGGGTTCGGTGATGCGCAGCCTGCTGGTGGCCGTGTTCGAACTGAAAGTCAGGGAAATCATGGTCATCGCCCACCACGACTGCGGTATGCAGGGGCTGCACGCCGAAAGTTTCCTAAACAAAGTGCACGACAGCGACATCCCCGACGACCGCATCGAAACCCTGCGCCATGCCGGCATCAACCTCGACGGCTGGCTGACCGGCTTCGACAGTGTGGAAGACAGCGTGCGGCACACGGTCAGGCTTATCCGCAACCACCCGTTGATGCCCGCCGACATCGCCGTACACGGCCTCGTCATCCACCCGACCACTGGCAAACTGGACATGGTCGTCGACGGCACCCTTGCGCAGGCAAATCTTTCAGACGGCCTTTGAACCATGAAAAACATCGGACTATTCGGCGGCACCTTCGACCCCGTACACAACGGCCACCTCCACATCGCCCGTGCCTTCGCCGACGAAACCGGTTTGGACACGGTCGTTTTCCTGCCCGCAGGCGACCCCTACCACAAACCGCAGGCCACGCAGACTTCCGCCGCACACCGCCTTGCCATGACCGAACTTGCCGCAGCGGAAGATGCCCGTTTCGCCGTCAGCGACTGCGACATCGTGCGCGGCGGCGCGACCTACACCTTCGACACGGTGCAGATTTTCCGCCAGCAGTTTCCCGCCGCCCGACTCTGGTGGCTGCTCGGCAGCGACAGCCTGATGAAGCTGCACACCTGGAAAAAATGGCAGACGCTGGTTAAACAGACCCATATCGCCGTCGCCATGCGCGAAGGCGACAGCCTCGGGCAAACCCCTCGCGAGCTGCACGCATGGCTGGGCGAAGCGCTGCAAAACGGCAGCGTCAGAATCCTGCAAGCCCCGCTGTACGACATCAGCTCCACCCGAATCCGACAGGACATCCGCAACGGCAGCCTTCCCGACGGCCTGATACCGCCGCAGGTGGCGCGCTATATACGCGAACACGGCCTGTACCGCTGACCCGTAGCCCCGTCTGACGCCGGCAAGGCCGTCTGAAAACAGGCATCTTGTTTTCAGACGGCCTTTGTCGTTCTGTTTGCGATACGGAACGCCGTAATCGGGTATAATCGGCGGCATACTTTTTATGGAAGCCGATATGACAGAACAAGAACTGCAAGACCTGCAAAAAATGGTCGAAACCGCCGTCGAAGCATTGGAAGACATCAAAGCCGACAATATTTCGGTTTTGGAAACGCAAGACAAAACCTCGCTGTTTTCCCGCATGATTATCGCCAGCGGCGACAGCAGCCGCCAGGTCAAAGCCTTGGCCAACAACGTGGCCGTCAGCCTGAAAGAAGCCGGATTCGAAATCCTGAGCACGGAAGGGCAGGACAGCGGCGAATGGGCGCTGGTGGACGCGGGCGATTTGGTGGTGCACGTCATGCTGCCCGCCGTGCGCGACTATTACGACATCGACACCCTCTGGGGCGGCGAAAAACCGAGTTTCTACGCCGGCGCGCAAAAACCCTGGCACGCGGCCGACAATTAAATCGGCCGCAACCGGCCGTCAGGCCGTCTGAAAAGCACTAAGGCACGCCGCCCCGCCCTTTTCAGACGGCCTGATTTCGTCTAAACATGTGATTTGAATCAAAGAAATAAAATGACAATGTTTGACACCCGGCCGAAATGGTTTAACATGCAGGTCCTTTTAACCAAAATTTCTAAAAGAGAGATACCGATGAAAACATCAGCTTTACTGGCAACCCTGTTGGCCGCACTGGCCCTGTCCGCATGCGGCGACAGCTCTTCCGGCTCCGGCAGTGCAAGCTCGGCAGTCTGCGACGAATACGAAAAAGCATTTGCCGCATCCGTCGAAGGTGTGGACGCAGCAACTAAAGAAATGATGCAAAAATCGTTCGACCAGACCAAAGAAGCGCTGAAAAACCTGCCCGCCGACCAGCGCGACGCCACTTGCAGCGAATCGCTGAAAGCACTGAAAGGCGAACAAGCCGGCGCCGCCGAGGATAAAGCCGAAGAAGCGAAAGAAGCTGCCGAAGAAGCCAAAGACGCCGCGGCTGACGCTAAAGAAGACGCCCAATAATACGGCCGTTTACCATTGGAGCCGTCCGAATATTCAGACGGCCTGCGGTAAAACACCGGATTCCAAACCATACGGAATCCGGTGTTTTTTTTGCCTTTACCGCGCGGCAGGCAAATCGGAAACGGGGTGCGGCCGGTTCTGCCCATAAAAAAGGCCGTCTGAAAACGATACTTCCGTTTTCAGACGGCCTTTACTTTACCCTATCGCGGTATCAGCCGTTTACCATTGGTAGCCCACGCCTGCGGTGGCGCCGTAATGGCCGCGCGAGTTGCCGGTGGCCGTACCTTTGATAATCCAGTTGCCGCCGTCGGAGATACTGGAGAAGCCGACGGCATAGCCGCTTTCGCCCCTGTATGCGCTGCCGGAAACGGCCATCATGCTCTTGCCGGGCAGATAGGCCTGCGGCAGACCGGCCACGGCCATCGCCGCTGCGGTACCGGCTTTAGAGTCGCTCTCGACATCGTTGATACGTTGGTTCAACTGGTTGCCCATGTTCGCAACGTAATTGTTGATGCTGTTGATGCTCTGGTTAATCGCCTGGTTGGTGTAGTACAACTGGCTGCCGTTGATGGCGTCGGTCGAAGCCGCCGATACCACGCCTGCGGCCACGCCTTGTACCTGGCGGGTTTCGTCCGCGTTGTTGCCCACGGTTACCACACCGGCCACTTTATTGGCGGTTGCACTCGAACCCGCTTTGCCTGCGACGGCTGCGTCGTTCAGGCCGCCGTAGGTGTACGCTTCGCCGGAAGCGGTATTGGCGGTATGCACGCCGCTGGTCGTAGCGCGGTCGCCGAGGTACACGGAATCTGCCGTACCGGCGGTGATGTTGCTGCCCAAGGCGTAAGCATTGTTAGCGGACACGGTGTTGTTGTTACCCACAGAGTACGAGCTGTTGCCGGTAACCACGCTCGGGTCGCCGATGGCGCCGGAGGCTTTGCCGCTGACGATGTTGCCGGTACCGATGGCGATGGTATTCTCGGCGGTGGCCTGCGCACCCTTACCAATGGCGATGGCATTCATGCCTCTGGAGACGGATTGTCTGCCGATGGCCAGCGTATCGGAAGCGGAAGCCTGAGCCTGATAGCCGACTGCCGTTGAGTACGCGCCGCTCGCGCTGGAGTCCTCGGTATTGGTGGCCTGAACCGCGGGATCCACTTCGCCGTCGTTGGTATGGAAGAACCTGATACCTTGCTCGTTTATACGGCCTACGGCTTCAATCACGTCATTGGTGACATACATGCCTTTGCCTTTGACGTTATAGGTAACCAAAGTGTAACCGTTGGATTGCGCCACGGTGGTTTGGTTGGTTACGTTTTTAACGTTGCCGTTCTGGCTGTTGTCCACCAGGGTGATGCCCTTGATATTGCCCACGTTGCTGGTACCGGTGCTGCTGTCGGTAGTCGGTTTGGTGGTGCTGTGATTTTCGCCGTTGCTGCCGATTAACTGGTAAAGCTGGTGCAGCTGGCCGCCGTTGACGGCATCTTTGCTGTCTGCCGACACGGTTCCGGCTGCAACGTTGGTAACCTTGTTACCGCCGTTGTTGAGGCCGCCCGAAGTCAGGCTGACTGCGTTGTTGCCGGAACCGACGGTAACGCCGCCGTTATCCACCACGGTATTGCCCGCAGTAACGCTGTTGACGTTCAAGTCTTTGTTGAGGCTGACTTGGACGCCGGCTGCGTCGGCTTTGGTCGTGATGTTGGCATCGCCTTTCACCGCTACGCTGTCGCCCAGTTTTTTCACACCGGTGCTGCCGCTGTCGCCGGTAAAGGTCAGGCCTTTGGTATCGACGATGTCTTTGGCCGCCGCACCTTTGGCGATGTCCGCTTTGACGTTTTGCGCTAAATCGACGGCGTAATCGGTAACGTTGTTGCCGTCTTTCGCGCCTTTGGCCACGACGATGTCGGACGAACCGGCGGATACGCTGGCACCATCGGCGTTAACGGTGTAAATGGTCTGGCCGTTGCCGCCTTGGCTGCTGGTTACGCTTGCAATGTTGGTTCCGCCCGCCACTTCGGTTTTGGCCGCTGCGGCTTTTTGGTTCAACTGGCTGACGTTGACGGCATCGGTGTCGTTGACGCCTGCGGCCACGTTGGTGACGGCTTTGTTGCCCGCGTTGATGCCTGCGGCGGTTACGCCCACGTCTCCGGCTTTGAGGCCGTCTGAAGTCAGGGCTACGTCGTTGCCTACTTTGACGCCGTCGTTGTTCAACACGGTATTGCCTGCGGTAACGCTGTCGGCTTTCAAGTCTTTGGCTGTCGCCACTTTATAGGTGGTGCTGCCGTCAGAGTTGTTCACGGTTTCGACTACGATATTGTCGTGGCCGCTGGCAACTTTGCTGGTGGCCGCCGCTGCCGCCGCATCAAGCTGGGCTTTGTTTACTGCGTCATTGGCTTCCACGCCTTTGGCAACTTTACTGATGCGGTTGCCGCCGTTGTTGAGGCCGTCTGAAGTCAGGCTGACCGGCTGTTTGCCGTCGGCGGGCGTAATGGTCATGCCGCTGCCGTTGATAACGGTATTGCCGCCGAGCACGTTGGCAAAGGTTGCGCTGCTCAGGTTGGTCAACGTTTTATTCAGCGCCACGCTGATACCGTCTGCGTCGGCTTTGGTGGTAATGTTGTCGTCACCTTTCACCGCCAGACTGTCGCCCAGTTTCTTCGCACCGGTGCTGCCGCTGTCGCCGGCAAAGGTCAGGCCTTTGTTGTCGACGGCTTCTTTGGCCGCTACGCCTTTGGCGATGTCCTCTTTGGCTTCGTCGGTCAGGTCGAGCGCGTAATCGGTTACGCCGTCGCCGTCTTTTTCGCTAGCATTCACTTTAACCGCGCCGCCGGCAGCCTGACTGAGGGTGGTCTTGTCGGCATTGACGGTGTACTCGGTGTTGTTGCCTTCCACTTTGCTGCTGACGGTAACGTTTTTGCCTGCCGCTACGGTGGTGGTTTTTTTGCTGGCGTCCAACTGCTGTTTCAACTGGCCGAGGTTGACGGCGTCGGTGTCGTTGACGCCTGCGGCCACGTTGGTGATGGCTTTATTGCCCGCGTTGATGCCTGCGGCGGTTACGCCCACGTCTCCGGCTTTGAGGCCGTCTGAAGTCAGGGCTACGTCGTTGCCTACTTT
>ERZ773006.36-NODE-36-length-83980-cov-10.6866_pt1 | contig 83980 bp, 92 predicted proteins | sample MGYA00580843_ERZ773006 | MGnify/ENA primary metagenome ERZ773006 (study PRJEB29015, sample SAMEA2738011) | human oral metagenome | biome: human oral; feature: human-associated habitat; material: dental | place: China | collected 2052 ...
TTCCTTGGCAGTGAGGACATGATGGTGCAGGGTAATCAAGTTTTGCTTGAATCTCTATATGAGTGTCAGTTTCAAAAACAAGTGAAATCTTGATATTTTGGTCTTTAATTCCGATTAGTTCTGTGGTATTCTTAATAAGTCTCATAAGTTCTTCCTAATGATGGTTTTGTCGCTTTTCATTATAGTTCTTATGGGACTTTTTGTGTACACTTAAAAAGCTCTATAATCTTTACAGTGATTTTACCCACTACAGAAATTATAGAGCCCAATATATGTAAAAGCTATACATGATGTATGGCTTTTTTAGTTTTAAAGAATATAGGTCAATTTTTGGTAAAGTAAATGTATTTAATACTACAATTTTGAAAGGTTACCATGGAAGATCGAACAAAACAATCACTTTATGAGCGATTAAAAGCAAACAATTCTTTTTGGACCTATTTTGAACTAACACAAGATAGTATTGGCGATAGGAAGGCATTGACTTTTGTTAAACCGTATAATGGGGTGTTTGTTGGAAGAGAAAATGAGTTGAGGAGGTTGATGCATACCGTATATACACCTAAAGAGCCGTTCGCTGCATTAATTGCCCCACCCGGCGCAGGTAAAACAACGGTTGTACAAGAACTGGTCCGACGTATTAACAATAATGAAGTTGTTAACCCTCTTAACTATGAGCTAATCATATTGAAGTTATCGTTGCCAAAGATTGAAAAAATCGGACGAGACAAACTTGCCTCGACAATCTCAGATATTATCCCAACCATCAAACAGTTGCAGGATAAAGCGAGAAAAGAGTTGAAGAACTCAAATATCAAATTTGCTCTCTTTATTGATGAATTTCATTACATGATAAAAACATTTCTCAAATCAACAGGAGACTCATTGGGCTCAGATTTGATGAAAGAAGAAATGGGAGAACAAGAAGATCCAATCATTACATTTTTTGCAACAACCGAGGAAGAATTCCAGAAATATATTGTTTCAGACGGAGCTTTCAATGACCGACTAACACGTTATATTTACTTTGACCCCTATACTCGCGATGAGCTAGTTGCAATCAATGCTCGAACTTGGGACAATCTACTAAAAGAGTGGGGGTTGCCCCCTCACCCGTTAAGTAAACCTATTATTGAGTATATTCTACATAATAGCCATGTATACAACAGCCGAATGAGCGAACCCAGACGGTCAAAACAGTTTCTTGAAACCCTTTTGCCATTTTATGTTTTAGAGAACAAAACAATTACTCAAGACGTTGTTCAAGAAGCGTTTGCTTTATCTAAAAATATTAAGCCAGATGCTACAATCGATGTCTTTGAGGCGATTAAACAACTTGAAACTCGTATCAAAGGGCAAGAAATGGGCAAAACGCAGCTTTATAGGATTCTAAAGCGCTTCTTAGTTCGTACAGGTATGAAAAGGAAGCGACCAATGTTATCTTTATTTTTGGTTGGTCCGTCTGGTGTTGGTAAAACTGAGATAGGCCGTATTTTAGGTGAGATTGCTTATGGCAAAACGGCCAATCCTGATGATAGACTCCTTCTACTAGATATCCCGATGTATTCTAATGTTCCAGATGGTGGAGGAGTGAATATAATGAATCAAGAAATTGGTCAAAAAGTTCGCAACTCCCAAGAGTATGTCATCATTTATGATGAAGTAGAAAAAGGGGTTCTTTCACCAACGAATACCAAAATTGGAACAAATCTCCTATCATCATTCCTAAAGCCAACAGAAGAAGGGATTATTAAGTATATCGATCGTTTTGGAACTTCATATAAATTACCCATCCAAAATAGCATTTTGATTTTCACTTCCAATGCTTCATATGAAGTCATAAACGGTATTGAAAAATATAACTCTAGTCAATTAATAACAACTAATGACTTGGAGTTTGACCGCATTCAGTTTGAGCAACAAGTGAAAAAAGACCTTACTACCAATAGAGGTTTTACACCAGAGTATCTGAGACGGATTGATGGATTAGTTATTTTAAATAAACTAAGTGTCTATAATGGTATTCAAATTGCCACAGAAGTTATTGAGCAAAAATTACAGGAACTAAAAGATGAATTAGGAATAACGGTTTATCTTCCAGAAGATACCTACTACACCTTTGATGAAATTGAAGGTGCTCCTAAGTACAAACGGAAAGTCAAAGAAACAATCAATCCAGAGACGGGTACCATCGAAGTAGAAGAAGAATACATACTAAATACCATCAAACGATTCAATCCTGAAACTAAACAGGAGGAAAATTTTGAAGGTTTTGTAGCTTCTCCGTTTGCTGTCTACATAGCAAACACTAAGGCAAATATGAGCGATGCCAATGCCGGGGGTGCTAGTCAAATTTATGATATCTTGAGTGAAGAGTTAGATGGTCTTCTAGGAGATATCAAATTTCGTTATCCAGATGTTTCAGAAATTACCCTTACATTTAAGGCTTGGGATGCAAACAATCAAGAAGCAAGGACATTTTTAGATGACGAACCAACACTTTCTTATGTCCGTAGAGGAATTAATCCTACCTGGGTTAATTCGGTCGATATGACTTTAGATTATAGTTTAACACTGAATCGAAAGCTATCGATACAAGAAAAGGAGGTAGAATAAACAAGTGAAGCCTAGAAAAATACTTAGTAAAACCTTATTGATGGCACTGTTAGCTACTGGCATATCAAGTGGTGTGACGATAAGTAGCACCTTTAGTAACGAATCGCCTCCAATTGCATACGCTGACTCTCAGAAGGTTTCCATTGAGATTGATAACGCAAAGGTAACAAGAGCTTACGGCAGTCACAGTGATGGTGAACTGAATAAGAACGGTGTTGATTTTATCAAGGTCCCTCATTTAACCACTTACGGTTCAAATGGTAGTACGGTTTTTGGTGGCGGAAATGATGTGTATATCAAAAAATCGGACCTTAACAAAAAGGCAGGTAAAAGTGTAACTCCCAAAACACTTTATTATGTGGTAGGGAGTGTAGCTATTGATCCAAATAGCGACGGGGAAGCCTCGACTGTTTTACTCTATTATGAAATTGGGAATGGCAAAGTCAACTATGATGGTCAGAATGGTTTCTGGGGGGCTTCCAATAGTGCTGTTAAAGTGAGCGATTTGTTAATATCTCTTAGAGGCAATGGGGAAGCAGCGGCAGGACAACAGGTTCCAATGACTAGTGACCTTTCATTAGGCGATAGACCAATTGTTGGTAATCTCTTGGCTGAGGTATTCTATACAGAAATGTCCAGTAACGGTGATTCCTTCAAGAAATCAGATATTGGTTACAGTACTATCGCCTCATATCCTTCTGCAACGACTTCTGTTGAACAAAAGGATAATTTGCCCTCGTCATTTACTTATTACCCTAATAATTTAAGAAAGTCTAAACAATCCACCAACGAAGGACAGACGTTAGCTAATATTCTTAATCTCTATGCCAATGCTGGTTGGCTTACAGTATCAAAGAGTGCAACGTCCTCTGCGACGACAACCAGTGATGGAAGCGATGGTCTCTTCGACACTGCGCTTATCTCCTCTGGTATAGGAGTTGGTTTCTTTAGCGGTTCTTTAGGGACATTGCTAATACTAGCAGGTGTGACATCGTTCTTACTTCAAAGCCTATTAACTGGAGTATTGGATTTATTTAGAAACGTTATTGATGCAGTCGGATATATTGCCATACATCTATCTCCAGGGCAGATGTTTGGAGCTTTGATTGGTGCTGTACCTTATCAAGGTATTAACCAAAATGGAGTTACAGCTGCCTTTGACCACCTCTTTAATCTAACATTAGGTTCCAACAATAAAGAAGTTATCACGAGATTTTTTAATAGTATACGTGGCCTTGTTGTTGCCATATGGGCGGGGGGAGCACTTCTTCTTACCCTGATTTCGCTTCATAAATCCAGAGTCGGAGAAATTTTCGGACATCTTAGAAAATGGTTTTTCCGAATCACCGTTCCATTTGCCTTTTTCATGTTCTTGTACCCGGCTTATAATAACGCCATTAACCCAACACCCGATGGGAATCAAGGGCAAGGACCAACCAACAAACAAGCTGATAGTGACCGAGTTGATGTTCTCAAGTTAGCCATCGCATCTAACATGGATCCGGCTTACATCTACTCTGACACAGAAGCATACAAATTATTGGTTGCTTCTAAAGATTACGACACTAACAAATTCCAGTTATCACTTGAACAAGTTAAGGCGCTTAATCAAAAAATAGAGGCTACCCTTGGTTCAGAACTAAGTACAGCCATCGGATACGGAAGTGGTTCGGATATTGCAGAAGATACCTTTAATGTAAATGACTATATTCAAGGTATTCAAACAGCAGCAGGACTAAATGTAGGAGTAGCCGCGAATGACCTTCCTGAACCATTGACATGGGATACTGGAGACGATTCAGCAGTATATAAAGTATCAACAATTGCTCCAATTAGAGACAAAAAATGGCGTTATTGGGACTTTACAGGAACTAACAACATTAAGTTTCGTGGGATGCCAGTTCTCTTTACCGACATTCCTGATAATGAACAAATGCCCTCAAATGATAGTGAAGATTCTGGTACACAAGGTGGAGTCTCCTATCGTAATATTGGTCGTGTCTATCACTCGGTAAAATATGATTCATCTATTTGGAACTCTACAACTATTTCAAATCGAAACGCCGGAACATACCTTTATGGAGCTTCTCAGAACCCGACTGCTGTACAGGCCAAACCATCAACTTATAACGGTGGTTCAAACGGAAATAGTATGGTTAAAGACCTTACTAAACCTTACAATGCAACTGGTACATCATCCGATGAAAAGACACCGGAACAAAAAGTTAAAGATCCAACATCCGCAACTACAACCAAGTCTGATAAAGACAACAAGGATCTAGGAGCTGGTGGAGATGACACGCGCTATTGGCAAGCAATTAATTCTTACATGATTGCCTTGTACAACAAATACGCAGGATTGAAAACAAGGAAACAGACTGGAAATAATTATCAATTTTCAAATCAATCTATGATTTTCTTGCTTCAATCTAATCTTCAATCAGACAAATTATCTTTCTTCGGTACTAATACATCTTATACAACAACCCAAAAAGGTAACAGCTCATCAACGAGTGACTTTAGATACTATCGCTTCATTAATCCACAACCAAGTGATGATAAGGCTACTGCTATAGTTCAGAACTTCTTTGGAAATTTGGCTATAGCTATCTTGTATGGTGGTTTAATGGTCAGCATGAGCAAGATGAGTCTCACAGAGTTTGTTGGCGGATGGTGGAAGTCCTTCTACAACATTATTGTTAAATCCTCACTAACAGCTTGTGTGGCCTATCTTCTCGTAGATATTACGTTTAGGGTGCTGTTTATCTGGCTTCCACGAGGTGTCGATTTATCAAATGAATGGTTATCTACAGCCTCTAATTATCTATTGGAAAATACGGGACTGTGGTCCATAACATTAGGAGTTTTCCAAGCTTTAGTTGCCTTTTTCTTAGTCAAACCGATGATTAAGTGGACACTATTTGGGAAAAATACAAGAGTGTCTGTACTAGAAATTGTTGTGTTTGGTTTGGTCTTTATGAAGGATGCTCTTATGCAACCGTTGAATCGCTTGGATGAATTTGTCTATGCTACCCCTAATTCAGATAATTACGTAGACCAAGGGAACCCTAATGGTAATGCTGGAGCTATAAGGATGATGCGTAATCTAACTATGCTGAATCACCTAAACCGAGCCAGCAACCCTGTAGCCAATGTTGCTAATGGAGCAGGTTCGGCTTCACGTACATTAGGATTAGAAACCGAAGGACAACCAGGTGCCGGAACTGGCTCTCAAACTAACTTTATAGAAGATGGAGGAGCAGCCCCATTTGTTCCGCTTAATCAGAAAATTGCAAATAGCAAGATTGGTCAAACCATGAGTGGTCTATCTAATGCGCGTGGTTTAACTGGCAAAGCTGGATTCGTTGTAGGAGGAGCACTAGGTGCTTTCACAACTGTAGCTGAAAAAGGTGTTCGTTCGATGGTCAATAAACTTGGTTCATCTATAGGGAATGCTTCTATCGATTTTGATGATGGTCAAAGCGGAGGCTCAGGTAATTCGTCAATGAGTACTGTAGCCAATATAGGTAGTGGTTTAATTGGCGAACAAATTTCAGGTGTTCAAAGTGACAATGGTACAGTCTCAAAAACTAGTCGTATGGGTGAAAATGGATTGTTTGGAACAGGATCGGAGAACTCTTTTGGTGGCGGTGAACCAGTAATAAGTTCTGAAACTCCATCGTTTGAACAACCAACACCAGAGAGGGCCCCAATAACTTCCGAATCATCACCGAATCATGAACAACCAGTAGTCAATGAACGTCCAATACCAGAAGATGTACTACAGCCAAGTTCAACAGATTCACGAACAGAAGGGCTCAATGAATGAGAGCACATTTAATTGATAAACGCATTAGATGTCCTGCTGGTGTACAATTTCATCTATAACTAACATAAAAAGGAGTAGTAATGATTTCACAAACTTTAATTAATTTTATTCAGCTGACAGTGTATTCAGGCGATGGAGCTGTTTGGGATGTTTTCGATAAATTCTGGACAGCGCTTTTTGGAAACGATGTTCAAGTTGAAGCACAAAAACGCCTTGGTTGGGTATTGATACTTGCAGGGATTGCAGGGGCGGCTGTTTCTGCGGTTAGATTTGTAACCGTTCTAAACAGAAAAGAAGAAGATAAGGGTGGCATAAAGTATGCATGGAAATACCTACTATTTGCTATCATTTCAATCTGTGTCGGTTTTGCCGGTGTAGCTATTCTTATGCATATTGGTCAAGGGGCACAAGATTATAATGTATAGCCTTTGAGAGAAGTCTGGAAAATTCCAAACTTCTCTTTTTTATTTTAGTTTGAAAGAAGTGACTGTAGGAAGAGGTATACTATAAACTAATGCATGAAATAAGGTGGTAAATGTAGATGAATAACGCAAAAACTGGTAAAATTTTAGGTATAAGTTCCATTGTTGTAGCCCTTTTATCGCCATTGATTGGACTCGTTTTAGGTATTACAACGTTAATAATGGCTAGGCGATATGAACTGTATAGCCTAGGAAATAAATCATTTAAACAAGAAAAAATGTTAGGATGGGCCGGACTCTTAGTCTCCGTCGTGATGTATCTTGTCAACATTTACATTGTAATGTTACAGAAAGGATAAAAAATGGTAGTAAAAGCACGGCATAAAGATAATATTGACGATAATACACCAGAGGGGCAAGCCTACAATCGAGCGTACTTCCCTAACCTGTATAAGCAATTATTGAGAGAAGAAGTAATAGAATGTATGGACCTATATAATCAACACGCGCATCTTCTCGATAAGATTGTAACCCACACAGAACATGTTAACGAAAGTTCTCAACCTGCTGTCACTCTTGCTAGAAAATTGGGTTATGATCAAGTTGCAGATAATATATTAAAGAACAGACCTTTGCATATGCGAAATTCAGTAGAAGAGCCAGGACATGGACCTGTTGGGGTTATCTTTGAAGAAGAGGGGAATTATTACAAGGACTATCAGATTAGACCGCTCCCATATGTTAAGATGAAACGCACTGTAGAAGAAAACAATCTTGATGATTTTCTCGACACAGTAGAAGCATTAAGAGACTATATGTTCCCTAAAATGCAATCAGAAGATCATAAACCTAAAAAAGGTAAAGAGGGTGAAGAAAAGCATCTGGTGGATAATCCTTATGATTTCTTTGATGATAAAAACTGGAAAGTACCGTTCAAAAGAGGCTGGGATTTTAATTCCTATGCTAATGGTGAAGCATACCCAGATGCATGGACTGGTTTAATGCAACTAAGAGAACATATTTTTCAAGTAAATGAATTAGCAGTCGCTCTAAGACAACTGATTGATGCAGACTACTATATCCTATATAGTCTTTATAGCCATGAACATGAATACCTTAATGTCAGACGTGGCTACCAATTGCTCGAGTATGGTGCGATTAGTGAACTAAGAAATAGCAGGTGATAAAATGAACTATTTTGATACAAAAGAATATAAAAATGCTGTTGAGATTATTAAAAAGCAATATGCTCATCTGTGGGATTTGTTTAACACTTATTGTGAAAAAGTAGCTATTTATAATGATGTTAAAACAGACTTCTTTGACCACTTATCAAAAGTGAAGGACTATGCTGTTTATATGGACAAGCTTAGCCATGACAGTACAAATTATTACGCTACGGTTGTTGAACGCTTCCAAGAAGATGTCTGGCAACCACGTTATGAATCTGTGTTGGCCAAATGGGAAGAACAAGGGGCGGAACCTTTGACGATTACTTCGGAATATGGTAAGTTTACGACTATCATCCCCCGTCTTCTCTATTACGGAGGCGTTCCAATTGCGAAAAATAAACAGTCACTTAAACGAACGCTCAAGTGGGCTAGATTTTATAGAAAAAATGCAGCTCCAACTATCTCGGAAGAGTGGGAAAAAGACCCAAGGTCTGCATATGCTCAAGGTTATAACAACATTCCATTAAGGTATCTAAAGTTACAAGAGGAAGACTATTTCCAATTACCAGATTGGTCAGCTCCTTTAGATCCTAATTGGGACGGTGTAACAATTTATCCGGGATACGTGTTAGATCCAGAAGATGTTGAGATCACAAAGGATTTTTTAAGAACATGGCACCAAAATGGAGATGTTTATATTAAAAACTTGGAAATGGGTATAAAAGAGACAGAAGAATGTATTGAAATTTATACATTCCTAGCGAAATGGAAGCCAACGATTTTCAACGAGTTTGTTAATTACATGAAAACTAATGGATATATCTATAAGCCATTAGAGCGCTTGATGCCAGAAGAATTACAATAATCAGAATAAAATAGCCCTATTGAATAATAGAGGCTTTTTTGGTGTCATAGATATAATAAGAAAATGCTGCAATGCTGCGCGTGGTTAGTTATAGGCCATTCTTAAGTTTTAAAGTTAGGTATGCTTTCCTTGATATAATTAGGCTATTAAAAAATAAAAGAGGAAAAATATGGCAGAAAAAAAGAAGACACAAAGTAGGGAACAATCCCCCAAAAATATGATTAAAAAAGCTCTTTCATTACCTACAATGGGCAGCAAAAAAGTCCGAGTTGCTATTCTAACAGCAGTAGCAGGTGGTTCTCTCCTTATAGGATATTGGGTAGGTAGTGCCGCCAACAACCAAAACACATCCACTATTGCGACTTTTAATAGTGGAGTAATCACAAATAAGGCTTTATATAGCTATCTAAAAGATAACACTAACGGTTCAACAGCGCTTAAATGGACGTTGATATATGATGTTTTTGGTAACATATATGGCGATAAGATTAGCGACGAAGATGTTCAGACAGCTTATAACGCTATGACAGCTAATAGTAGTGGTCTATCCTACCTAGTAAATGCCAATAATACAAAGACTGACAAGAAATCCTTGCTAAAAAAAGTAAAACAAGAGTTGGCTTATGAGTACGGTGTTAAAGAGCACATAAAGGTCTCTGATGCTGAAATAAAGACTGCATGGGCTTCCTATCGTCCTAATGTTGATATTCAAATGCTAGTTCTTGACAATAAGGAAACAGCCGACTCACTATATAGCCAGGTTCAAAATGGGGCAGATATCGAGACATTAGCGAAGAATAATCATTCCTTAGATGGGAACTCTGGAAAAGTGTTTACTTATCAAAATGCATCTAATTATTTTGATGAAGAGAATACAGAATTAGTCTACAACTTAAAAGACGGTGAGACTGCTTTGTTTACTATGGATATGATGGGAAACAACAATTCTAGTACTGGTTCTAATTCTTATTACTGTATTGTAAAGATGGTCAAAAATAAAGATAAAGGGACCGACATGAGTGCTTACAAAAAAGAACTAGAGAACTTAGTTAAAACCCAAAAAATGTCTAACGACTCTACAATGGTTAATAATATCATTAAGGCGGTTTTCAAAAAAGCTAATGTGAAGGTCACAGACCCTTATATGCAAGCAGCGTTGAAAGACTATTTGAGGTAATCTATGGCCAAAAAATCAATTGAAGAACAAAGAAAAGAGTTGGAATTACAACTCAAAGAACTTGAAATTGCACAGTTACAAGAGGAACTGAATCAAGCGAGAAACCCCCACTCTCCTAAGAAAATCGAAGAAGGTGATTCATCAAAGCGCGTGGGAAGATTGGGGCGTATTAAAGATGGTATTGTACACCTTAATGATTATGAACGTAACGAAGAGAACATCAAAGTAGGAAAATATGAGCGTGGGTCAATTATCTATATGCTTCGTAACATCCTAATTGTCATCACTCAGTCCATTATGTGGGTGGGGGAAACGTTCCAGAAGTCTTTGGAGAGGTTCGAGGAACACCTTAATGGGAGAAAAGGGGATGACACGCAGCACCCCCTAGACAAAGATAAGGAGGAATAGAACGTGGCAGAAGAGAGTATCCAAGGCGCTTTGCTACAGCAAGAACAGGAAAAGGAAACTAAGGCTAGACAACAAGCAGACCTTAGAGCGACTACAACATCTGACTTTATGGTTGATATGCGTATCAAGAGGTTTACGCAACCGGTTTATTTTGACTGGATGAACCGATTGACTGGAGGGCGTGCAACTACAGTGGCCCGTATCATTGCTTCGACAGTGGGTGTTTTGTTGGTTGGCGTTTTTTGGTACATCTTAACCTCTTGGTTAACTGGCCGTGTGTCTTCAAGTAGAAGTATCCTTCCTACGTTGCTGATGATAGCAATACTCGTATTTATATCCTACAATGTTATTCAGCCGGTTGGCCGTAGGACCGTCCTTAGCTACTCTCTATCCGTTATTAAAGGGTTATTTGTCAAGGGTGGTGCTCACCGCTATCCTTTCAACATTATCAAAAGCTCTATTAAGGACGGGGTGGCCAAGACTCGAAATGGTCAAGTGATTTATTTCTTTCAAGTCGAAGGTATTTTCTCTCGAATCATGCTAAATAGCGATTTAAACCGAGCAAAACGCATCCTTGGTTTGCAACGAAATAGTTTAAATAATGTTTTGACAATGAATTTCTTCCAATCAGATAAGGTTAATTTCCAACCTCAAAAAGATTATATCAGGTCTATATCAGAGAGTGATACATCGTCAAATTACCAAAAGAAATTGGCTAAGATTTATAATCTTTATTATGCTACAGAGCTAAAAGAAGAAACTATTAAACGGACAATAGCTTGCTTTAAACTCAGGAACATTGAAAGTCAGAAAGAACTTGAAGAAGTACTTACAAACCTGACACAACAAGGCGTAATTACTCGTTTAGAGATTTTACCCAAGGATAAGATAAAAGAATTTCTGGATAAATTATAGTTATCTAGGATGACACCCTACAACACGCCTACTAAGTTGTCAAAGGCTTAGTGGGCATATTCTTACTATTCTGTAATAGGAGGAAAAAGTTTATGCTACTTTTAGAAGATCCCGTACACTTTTATCGAAACGGGCGTTATTACTATATTTTCTTTCTCGATATTCCATATGGGAGAGGGTTTGGGTTCTCGCCACAAACGATTATCCAATTAGATGACTATAACACAGTAGATGGCTGTCAAGTAACCTTGCTTAAGGCCCATCAAAATATTGTGCATGAAACCTACCAAAAAGCTATGGTGGACATGGATAAAGTCGCTACAACCTCTAACGGTGCTTTTGGAGATCTTGATAGGAATGATTTGCACAAAGCTATTGTGGATGGTCGAAAGATTCACCATGCACAATATCAAAGTGAAAAAACAATCAAAAATAGAAGCGCTGTCCTTTATCGTTGGACCTTAATTATTCAAGCTAACTTGGAAGAGTTACTTGATGAGCAAGTAGATGTCATTCAGCGTATGTGGTCAGGTAAAGATGGGACAGTATTGGATCCTAACAGTCCGTTACAGTACATCGAACTAGAATTACCGGTTGGAAAAACATTTCAAGCATATGACCAGTTATTTGATTATTTGTCTTATAATGATGTTGATACCACATTTACATCTACACATGAAAATTATGCAGGACTTGATTTTTACAGTCGTTTAGTATTGCAGGATGAAAAAGGAGTAGTAGTAGGGTATGATACCTTATCCTCTCAGCAAGTAACTGCCGAGGGTATGCGTTCAGCACACGTTCTCATAGATTTTGTAAGAAAAACTAAAGACAAATCAGTTGTAGCTATCCCACGCGCATCGGGCCATAAAGCTTTTCAAAATAGAAAGACACATGAAGAGATGTCTATGGCATCTTGTTTCGCACAAGCTGCGGCTAATCAATTCACCTTAGAGGGATCCAGGGTACATCATATTGTACTTAATGACTTTAATTATGAAAAGTTGACAAAAAATGAAATTTACAAAGCCATGGAGGACGACTTTTCGATTATTGATATCAGTGAAATATCTGTTAATGCACTACAGCCATATGGTGAGTTTGAAGAGGGAAAGGATCTTTACACTTTGATGCAAAAGAAAATATTCCTTATTCTGAACATCCTAAGAAATTATACCCTGGACGAAAATAGTGAAGGGGATATCAAGACAGCTTATCGGGAAACTGTAAAAAGATATTATAATTCTGACCATACAAAATCATCATTTATCGGTATGCCTCCCAACCGTTTCCCAATCATGACTAACTATCGTACAGAGTTAAAAATAGTGTTTGATGAAGCCAAAGGGCAACGTCGTGAAGGAAAGACGGACCGTGTGGAAAGAGTAATCGGACAGATTGAAGAATCATTGGATGGGAATATCAAAATTCTCGGGGCTCCGACAAGTCTCAAACCATCAGATAAGATTCAAACCTATTATGACTTTTCAAAAATTGGAGATCGCAGGCAAAAAAATGCTCAATTTGTAAATTTACTAAATTTCATTATTTCCCAATTCAAAGAAGGTGATTTATTGGTCATACATGGAGCTGACGTACTAGACAAGGAAATTTACAAAGCTTATGTTAATGCTGAACTAGAGCGATTAAAGAAGCGAGGAGGAAAAGTTATCTTCGCCTTCGATAATACAACCGAAGGAGCAAACACGAAGATATTTGATTTGAATAATGGTCATCTCTATACAAACTTTGATGAAGACTTTGGCTGGTCATTCATTGGACGAATTGAAAAAGGTAAATTTTCCCAACTAGAGGCAGCATTTAAGCAGCCGTTGTCTCAGAAATTACAAATTGATATTGAGATGACGGTTCCTGCTCGAGGTGTTTTTAGGTGTAATGAGAGATCGATACTGCACCTTATTGATGCATACCCCAAATTGTAAGGAAAGTTAAGATGAATAAAGTTCTAGAAAATCGAAAAAATCGTAAATATTTACGTCGAGGATTATTATTTGTATTTTTGGTGGTCGCCTATCTCTTTTTTGTCATAAGCACATTTATACAAGATAGCGATATTTTAGCCCATTCACAAACAATGATTGGTAAAGAGGTGAAATTCAAACTGTCCCAAGCAACAGGGGAAATCAAAAATTACTATGTATCTAAAAGCCGAGACGTTTTGATTGCTCGTATTACAATTAAAGAAAATCCAAGTACCCCTTTACCTTTAAGTGCGAGTTCCTATGTTGTCATGACAAAGACTGACACTGGTCAGAAGGAGATTCCTGCCTATTTTGGTCGTATGTCAACAGATGGGGATATGTTCGTCATTATCCCTAAGCCAAGTGAGGAAACTTACTCTATCATCGTTGCTAATCGAGATGTTGCTACTATTGAGACTGATAATAACCAAAGCAACAACAAGATAACTGTATTTGACCCATCAAATCGTGATTCTATTACTAAAATTCTTTCAGATGCAGATTATGATTTAGGAACTAACAATAAATCGGTAAGCAAAAAATCCAGTGAAGATAAGCAGACAGATACGATTGCCTTTAACATGACAGTCACCCCAAAACTGAAAGAGAAGGCATACCAACCCACGGTACTGGATGTTGAACATCTTTTAAGTGAGAAAGATGGTAAGACCTACTTCGACTTTGAGGAATACTGGAAGCTTGTTTATAAACAACCGTTAGTTGATAAGTATACTAAAAAGCAGAAAGAACTAAAAGATGAATTAAGCACGATAAATGCGAACATACAAAATGTTCAAAAGACTCTAGACCGAAACGAAAATGATCAGAATGCACAAAAAAGGCTTTCACAGCTTCAAAATGATTTGGAGGCTAATGAAGAAGCTATGGAAAAAGCATCTGTATCATTAAGAAATGCGCAGGCGCTAGAATACCAAGAAAGTTATTTCAATGATTACACAACAAAAATGTTTTATGTTGGAAAATAATATATATAGTAAAAAGAGCATAGTCAGCTCTTTTTTATATACTCAATAATCAAACCAAACGCTTTAGCCAAGCCCTTTGTTAGTTTTAAATAAGCGGTATTAATTTATATTACAATTAAATGTAGATTCAAAGAAAGGAGTTTTCTAAATGAAAACAACAAAATCGAAACTTTTAGCATCATTGCTCTTCGCAGGAGCTTTGATTACCTCTCCATCTGTTTTTGCAGATGGATCACAACCAACTACAACAGATACAACAACACCAACAACACCTGTTGTGGACACCAACGTATCATCTGATTTTACCCTGGGAAATGGTTCTAATTCTGGTTCAGTGACTCCATCGGTTGATACAACCAATAATAGTACCACAGAAAAACCAAAGGTAGATACTACAGGTGGAAATAGTACCACAGAAAAACCCCAAGGTAAAGACAATGCTGGGAGCTTAGATGGCGTACCAACTGATAAACCAGTAACACCAGATACATCATCAACTACAGACAAACCACAAGGTAAGGATAACGCTGAAAGCCTTGACGGTGTCCCAGCTGAAAAGCCAAAAACAACAGAAGAGGCAAACGAACAAGGGAAGTCTCAAATTGGAACTACTTCAACTTCAACAGGTCAAACTGTGCAAGATGTGACCGCTCAAAATCCAGTACGTACCAATACAGGCGCTCAAATTGTTTCAACACGTGATGGTCAAGTGATCTTATCAGATGGCACAGTTACATCACCTGAAGCGATCGGCGCTAAGACTAATGCCGACAAGACTATTACGGTCACTAAAGAAGATGGCTCAACTGTGACGCTTCCTCACACAGGGGATAAAAATAAAGTAGCTCTTGGTATTTTAGGAGCTATGACTGCAGTAGCTGGTCTAACTTTGGCGTTTAAAAATAAAAAGAAAGCATAATCAATCAATATAAAGGGTATTTAAAGAATGACGTTAATCGAACAAGGTAAAGGATATTTTAGAAAATCTAAAGCGTATGGACTTGTCTGCGGTATTGCACTGGCAGGAGCACTCGCCTTCTCAGCTGGAAATGTTTCGGCGGATGAGGTGACAACACCAACAGATAGCCAACCAAGCACGGAACAGGCTAACGTGCAGCCTGCGTCAAGCAAAGCTAATAATAGCTATGCAGACCAAGCAAACACATCAACAGCTGCTCAAGAAGTAGCGGTTGATAACTCATCTGTCAAAACAGCGGTAGATGACGCCAAGCAAGCAGGGGTAGAAGTCGCTCAAGATGCTAAACAAGATAAAGGCACACCAACCAATACGGCAGGCCTCAATCAAGCCAAGGCTGAGATTGCAAAAGATCAAGCCCAACAGGTAGACGCTATCAAACAAGCACAAGCGACACAGAAAGCTAATAACACAGCTTACAACGACGCTCAAACGGCTATCAAAGCCAACAATGATTACGTGTCTCAACAGGTCCAAGACCACGGATCTGAAACGACCGTTACTGTGTCTAACAATAACTCAACAGCTACGGATGGCACAGCGCAAGCCAACCAACAAGCGACAAAAATCGCTCAAGAACAGTTGTCTGAAAACAAACGCAATACAGACAGCTATGTGGCAGCCTTCAAGCGCTACCAAGATACGGTAGCTCGTGCTAATGAGGTCAATCAAGCCCTAGATGGGGCTATCACTGACCTTAAAAACAAATCTGTGAACGTGACGGTCAAAGACCAAGTCGTCAATACAGTTGAAGAAGTTGAAGCCCTCAACGCTCGTAACCAAGCAGCCATTCAAGCTGCTAACGATAAGGTCGAGGTTAATCGTGCTGTCTTACGTGCTTATGAAGAATTACAAAACACAAGCAACCAAGTCAACCAAGACGCAGATAGTAAAGGCAAGGAGTTGTCAGGTATCGGTGCAACTGTTAATTACAGTACGCAGACTGTAAAAACAACCCAAGAAGCTCAAGTTATCGCCCAGCAAAACCAAGCAGCATATAGCCAAGCAAAAGACAAACAGGCACAGTGGCAGGCTCAGTATCAAGACTTACAAAGTAAGACAGGAACTGAAGGCTATACCAAAGAAGTTGTCCTCCAAGCTCTTGATTTTGATCGTCCTAATCCACAAGCCCGTGTTAATTCTAGTGCTGCTGGGGCACAAGTTACCTCAACGGCCTATATTGGGACAACAAGTGGGACATCAGGATATGCTCGTATCTTGGATTCAACAGGTGTCTTGAAATACTCCGACGTTGGGGCTGGTTGGTCTACTTCGCTTGATTACCATGACTTGCAGGGTATTACCGCTACCACAGCTGACGGACAAGTGCGTAACATCACTCGTATTCACCGTGAGTTTCGAATTATCCAAAACGGGGCGACGGGTCTTGTTAATGTCTATGTTTTGAACGACCCGACAGAAGGATTTGTAGTTTCTCGTAATAACGGACTTGATGATAATAAAGACTACATGAACTTTTCTGTAACTGATACGTACTATTACAATGTCAACGGACAAGAAGTTGCGTTTACAGCGTCAGAAAAAGCACCTATCGCCATCACTTACTCATCACTTAATAATAACCCTATCGGACGTGAGGGAGCTAAAGCTGTGAACGGTCGTATGGTAGAAATCAATGGTTCTACGGTCACTGTGCATGACGATGGCTACGCTTATGCTTCCAACTATAACCGTCCTCAAGATGTAGGTGCTGATTGGGATACATCAAGCTCACCTAGTCAATATAAGGGAGCTACTATTGGATACTTCACATCAGGGTCTGCTTTTAATACAGAGTTTATCCAGTGGGACGGGCCCGAAGATTCGAGAGGACAGACCTATTGGTTTGCGACCAACACCCGTGTCGTTTCACCTGTGTCACAGCCTGGTATTTCCGCTAATTTGACTAAAACAAATGTTGACCCTGTTACAGTTGACCCTGTATCGGCTGAGCTGGTTAAAGCTACTAATCCTGAAAAGCCAACCTTGAGCTTAACAACGGTATCTGAAACACAAAATCAGATTATCAAAGCAAGCTATCATGATTATAAGTTGCAGTACAAACCAACTGTACTCAAAACACAAACTAATAGTGACGGGGCAAATACAAATAGCTTGACAGTTGCCAAGGGTGACTTGCAAGAACACAAGCTGTCTTATGAAAATGTCCTAGCCAACATTAAAGTAGGTGATACAGTGACAATCACCGATCCGCTTGATGGTGGCGTTGGGTCTGATAGCGGACGTGCGCTTGAAGAAGCTAAAGCCAAAGGCTGGACGACAGCTAACTTTGATGAAGCCTCAAACACTTACACGTTTAGCTATGTCTATCAAGGGAAGTTTATTGAAGCACCTGTCCTTTATGTGAAACCTGAGTATGACAAAGGTCTCTATAAGAACACCTACAACGTCAAGGCAGGTGATTATAGCGTCTACTCAAACACAGTAACCTATAAGACCCCTGATAAACCAAAACCAACCAAGACTGTCACTGACAACTCAGGTGCTGGCATTGACGGGGCTACTATCTTTGATAAGCATGTCAACTACGGCTTAACTACTGATTACAGCCCATACAGTAGCCTTACAGCGTCTAAAGAGGCGATTGCTAAAGGATTTGGTATTTTGGATGACGTGCAAGATGGTGCGTTTACGGTTGATGTTGACAATATTACTATCAAAGATAGACAAAATAAGGACGTGAAAGCACTCTTTGATATGTACCATGTTTTGTCTGACAAAGGACGTACAGAAGCCGTTTCAAACTTCCTCAAACAAGCAGGACTTGAGCCAAAAGGTGAGTTTTACTTGTGGGTTGCTAAAGACCCAGTGAAGTTCTATTCGGACTATGTGTCGAAGAATAGAAACATCACAATCAATCTCCCAGCGACACTTAATGTGGCAGACGGTGAAAAGGTTGAAAATGATTTTCAACAAGTGGACTTCGGCAATCCTTACGTCTCAAACCTTGTCGTAAATGCCATTCCAACCGTGCAACCTGAAAAGCACGCCTTGGACGCCAAAGATGAAACTAAAGTCCTTGACGGTCAAGAAGTGAAAATCGGTGACTATATCCATTATCTCCTTGATGGGGTGACCGTTGGTAAACACCATGAGACTTTATGGCAATATGATGGTCTTGATAAACTCGATACCGCTCATGATCGTTATACAGGCAACTGGAAAGGTGTCATCACAGGTACAGAGTATACCGCTAAAGAAGACATGACCTTGCCATATGATGTGACCACTAAAGACGGTCAAGTGATTAAAGCAGGCGATAAAATTGCCAAAGGGACAGAGTATCAATTTGTCTTTAACTTCGACCAAGGCACTAACAGTGACTTTATCAATAAGATTATTAAAGTCACTTGGGACGCTGAAAAAGGTGAGTGGGCTTACACCATTGATAAAGAGTTCCTTAACTCACTAGGTGTTGAAGGGACATTTGACGCTGACTTTTATATCGAAGTTGAGCGTATTGCAGCTGGAGAAGTTGAAAATACCTTTATCAACACGGTCAATGGTAAAGAAATGGTCGCAAAAGTGACCACTCACACACCTGAAAATCCAACACCTGAGACACCAACGCAAGCACCACAACAACCACAACTCCCACATACAGGTGAAATGGCTTCTGTGGGACTTGCAGGTCTTGGTGCAATGTTGCTAGGTCTTGGCGGTGTACTTGGTTCATTACGTCGTAAGAAAACAGAAGACATAGACTAAAGTCTCATCTTGCCTAATCAAGTTAAATTTGATAAGACGTAAGACTTGAGAAAGGCAAAACAAAAACTTGGTATTGAAATACTGGGTTTGCCATATCAGGATTCGCTCCCTGATATGGCTTTGGGAAGGAATATCTATTTTTTACAGTTCCTTCCCTGTTAAAGTCAGTAACAAGTGCAGTCGGTGCTTAACAGGGTTCGAGCCCTTGGCTTGTTGTAGGCTGCAAAATTATGAAAATTATGAAGAAGCAAAGAAAATAGTTGAAGCACATTTTTTAGAGGTATTTGGCTTCATCGGATCATATAAGATTATTGAGTTTACTCATCAAGAGCTAATTGATTTTGACATTTTAACTCTTGAGTAGTCTTTATCATTTGAGTAGTCTTTATCATTGTTTTATTTCATAAGATTAAAGTAAAGGAAGGTAAATAATGTCGATCCAGAAACAAGGTAAAGGGTACTTTAGGAAATCAAAGGCTTACGGTCTCGTCTGTGGGATCGCACTGGCAGGAGCACTCGCCTTCTCAGCTGGAAATGTTTCGGCGGATGAGGTAACAGCCACAGACGGCTCAAATGGCTTAGCCGTCGTGACAGACCATACGCAAGATAATACACAAACAACTCATACAGCACAAGTAAGTAATGACATGCAGCCAGTATCAAGTGAGGCTAATAAGACATACACTGACAATGAGCATACGCCATCAGCTGTTCAAAACGTAGACCAAGATAAACAAGTAAGTAATGACATACAGCCAGTATCAAGTGAGGCTAATGAGACATATACTGAAAATGAGAATACGTCATCAGCTGTTCAAAACATAGACCAAGATAAACATTTAAGTGGTGTGGTTCACGAAGTAGAATCGGATGATGCCTTCACGATTGACCATGCTATTAAAGTAACGGACAAGCAACAAGATGGGCTAACCATTAGAACTATTACTTGGGACGGCAATGGTCCTTATCACCTAGAAAAGGCTGTCAACCAAATTAAAGATGGTCAATTCCCGATTTGGACTAAGGAGGCTATTTCAGAAGAGGCAACCAAACGCCAAATTTCTGTCATCGTTACAAGTGGTTTCTGGCAGCTGGAGAATGGTGATAATGCTTGGAGTCAAAAAGAGATTAATGCGGGTAAAACAGGTATCTTGTACTCAGATGGCAACGGTCATGTGGGAGCAACTACTCTAAACAACACTAGCATTAACCAGGTGTTTGAGCTGCAAGGTGAAAACGGTTGGAATACTGGGGCATTTGGTGCCTTCGTTATTGATGGGAAACTTGAACCATCCTTCGGTAAAGATAGTAGGTGGCAGGGTGACCCTAATGAGAAAAATGGACGAACGATTTTTATTGAGTATAACGATGGGAAACAAGAAATTGTTATCATCAATGGTCATACGTCACATAAGACAGGTTATTCTCACAATGACATTGTTGATTATGTACAGCAAATTGGACTAGATAAGATCAAATTAGCATTCCTCCTAGATGGTGGTGGGTCAACACGTGGGTACACTAAAGCAGATGATGGCAAGCAGAGTATTGTTGGTTCCTTTGTTGATAATCGTCGAGTATCTACTTACCTTTACCTCACTAAAGAGTCTCCTAAAGAGGAAACTTTGAACGAGACCAATAAAGATAAAGTTACTAAAAACGAAAGCCAATCAATTACCTACCAACAATGGAAAAATGCAGTTGATAACAATATTGAAACTATTCCAGGAACAGTCTATAAAAACACTAATACAGATGAAGTGGTAGAAAGTTCTCAGAATATCCCATACAACACTCGCTACGTATCAGACGAAACTGTAGAAGCGGGTGTGCACAAGATCATTACTCAAGGTGAAAATGGGACCAAAAATATCATCACCACCTACAAACGTCACAATGGCATGCATACTGGAAAATATACCACAAGTGAAGCCATCTCTAAACAGCCAGTAGATAAAGTTGTTTCAGTTGGGACCAAGGCTGTTGTATCGTCAACCATTATCCCTATTGTTGAAAAAGTTCGTGAAAATGCCAAGGTTCCAAGAGGTCAACGAACAACTCTACAAGAGGGTAAAGAAGGTAACGTAACGACAACCACATCTTATAAACTTTTGCCAGATGGCAATCTATCCTCAAGTATCACCGAAGCACGTGAGGAAATGGAACCACATATTATTGAAGTAGGGACTGGTGAGAATGTCGTATTACCTATTGTTACAAATTATGTTGGTGATGATAGTCTTGCAAAAGGGGCTATTCAAGTCATTCAAAGTGGTGAAGCACATGTAGAGGACGTGACTGGCAGAGTGTTGACAGAAGGAGCACCACGTATCATTCATATTGGAACTCGTCCGCTAGTTAGTGAAACAGATGGACTGCGCATGACAACAACCTATAGTGTAAATCCAGCTACTGGAGAGTTGTCAGAAACAAGCACAGCAATCCCTCTAGTAGCTCCTAGTCAAGATGAACTACCAGATGGAGTCGTATCACCTATTGTTACAAATTATGTTGGTGATGATAGTCTTGCAAAGGGGGCTATTCAAGTCATTCAAAGTGGTGAAGCACATGTAGAGGACGTGACTGGCAGAGTGTTGACAGAAGGAGCACCACGTATCATTCATATTGGAACTCGTCCGCAAGTTAGTGAAACAGATGGACTGCGTATTACAACAACCTATAGTGTAAATCCAGCTACTGGAGAGTTGTCAGAAATAAGCACAGCAATCCCTCTAGTAGCTCCTAGTCAAGATGAACTACCAGATGGATATGTGGTAGTTGATAATCCGACTGAGCAAAAAAATCAGATTGACAGGGATGGTTTATCAAACGGTCCGGACAAATCTAGCAGTAGTTCAAATGCCACAGAGAATCAAAATAAATTATCAGTTGATATGACAAAAAAGGCGACATCATCACCTTCACCTTCAACACAACGCATAAAAGAAGTAGGGATTCTTCCACACACTGGTCAAAAATCAACATCAGCTATTGCTACAGCAGGTGCAGTTATTCTAACTACTGCACTAGGTATGCTTGGTTTTGCTAAGCGTAAAGAAAACAATTTTTAAATATCCAGGATATTCCTAGACCTAACGAAATCGTTCTTCAAGCTCATCCCTTTTAAACTTGCTGATAGCCCTAAAAAGAAACAATGGCGGAGTATTTAAGGAGAAGTAAGATGTCAACACAAGTAACAAACGAGAAAGTAGATAAAAAATATTATTTGGTTTTGGCGGAAGTCAGTATTTTTCAAACTGTTTGGCTTATTCCTAGGGAAGATGGAAGTATTGGGTGGACAGATGAAATAAAACAAGCTAAACCCTTTTTATCCTATGAGGAAGCCAAAAATAAGACTGAAGCACATATGCAATCAGTCTTTGAATTTATAGCTTCATATAAAATAATAGAGTTTTCTATAGAGGAGTTAGATGATTTTCTTATTGCAACTAGCTAAAGACAAGATAATCTAGAATATCTTCATGTTTAACAGCAGGATTGATGTAATCTTTTGTGTGGTGTTTCTTGAACCTACCAAAGAAAAATAATCTTATAGGAAAGTTGGGTATGTCGATAGTGGAGAAGTATATGTTTATTGATGTGGTGGCTATATAGACAAGGATAGCAAATTAGTTAGGACAATAGGGTTAGGCAAAACAGGGAGGACAAAATGGCAAGAATTGGTTACGCTAGAGTAAGTACAATCTCTCGAAAAGTCATGACATCAACGGATAAAAATGCTATAATGTAATACATAAAACATCCTCTAACCAAAGCGCATAAGCGTTTCACGTCAGAGAGGTAGTTATTTTTGCCTAAACAGTATATTAGGTTGTGATAGTGTTGTCACAGAGAAGTCGTTTATACTGACAGAAATTTTAAACTAATTTTTGTACGCCATTGAGTATTATCAGTTTTTGTCAAGAGTGATAATATATAATTGAGTTAGACAAAAACTTTAGAATAATTTATTCTAAGGTGCTAGTTAAATCGCACAGATATAAGGTGCAAGAAGAAGATGCAGCAAGATATGAAGCTGTAAGGAAAGGATCAACTAATCAAGTTAGTTGAACATTACCAGGTCTTTTTCTTGTGCCTTTTTTGTGTTTAATGTGTCTAACGAACCATTGAAATTGAAGTTGTTTTGATTGATGTGGTATCTATATGACAGGGGAGACTTATAGGGGCGTTGTGCTGCTTTAGGTCTTTTCTTATTGGTAATAAAGGGGTATTACCCTTGATGTTAAACTCGTGGCCTGAGATGGCTACCATGGAATAAAGGAGAAAAATCTTATGAATAATGTAGTTTTGAGTGGTCGTTTGACGAAAAAAGTGGAAGTGAAATTCACAAAAAATGGAAAAGAAGTGGTCAATGCTTCAATTGCTGTAAATCGTAACCGCAAGGATGCGAACGGTGAGCGAATTGTAGACTATTTCGATTTCACAGTCTGGGGAAAGACTGCCGAGTATCTAGCTAACTTTACTGATAAAGGGGCTAGAATTGAAATTTCTGGGGCGTTACGCCAACAGAAGTACACTAATGTTGCAGGCCAGGTCGTTTATTCGGTTTATGTTGAGGTTGAAACTCTTGAAATAATTGATTATAAAGAGAAAAAAGCTGATACATCTAAGCCAGCTCCAGCTGATGGGCCAAACTATCTGACTGGTGCTCCAGTAGATATCCCAGAGGATGGAATGCCGTTCTAAATAGACAATCAAGACAATCGCTATGAGGAGGAACAAGACAGGGTTCCTCCTCTTTTTGTTAAGGAGGAAAACTATGGAAAACATGTCACTAGATTCATTGCTAAATGATTTGATCGCTGCTAAGACAGAGGTTGAACGCTTAAAAGCTGAAATTAATTCAAACGTTTATCAAGAGCGTTTGGAACAAGAAAAAGCCTTCAACAAAGCTTTTGCGAAAGCGCAAGCGGAGTTTAAAGCTTTATCTAAATCGATGTCTGCCGAGTTTACAACAAAGTCAGGTCATTTGATTGCATACTCGTATGCGCCTATGTCAGCTATTAAAGATGCTGTTATGCCTGCTTTAAATCGTAATGGTCTAGCCATTAGTCATTACGAAAAATCAGGAAATGGCCTAGTATCCGTTGTAACGGTAATCACTCATGAAGGAGGATATAGTCGAGAATGGCAAAGTCCGGCTATGGTTTACGATGCAAAAGATGCCAGAAGCATGCGTCGTGTTGTCTCTAGTTTGAGACGTTACGGGACTTTAAATGCATGTGGTATAGAAGAATCTTCTTCTGATGATGAGCATTTGGAATACGTAGCAGAGCAAGCAGAGGTTAGCCAGATGGAAATTGGCCAGATGAATGATGTTTTACAAGGGGATTACTTGGTAAAACGAATTCGTGATGGTATCGAAGCTGCCTTGGAATTGGGTGCAACCTCTGATCAATTAAAACATTGGTCAGAAGCCCAACCATCTAAGTCTGTGTTAAAAGAATTGTCAGAATTTATTACGGCAACTAAACAAGCGTAATGTTAATCAGAGGTATTTACCTGATTGGTATTAATTGAACATTATCCAGAGGGGTAGAACTATAACTGGGTGAGAAGGAGTATGATATAATAGGAGGAGAATTATGCATTATATTATAACTAAGGTAGGAATAATGGTAGATAAAGAAAACATTAATGACCTTTTTGAAGCATATTTAGCAGAAGAGGACCCTATTAAGAAGGAGTCGTTGCTAGATATGTACAACGAAGCTTTGAAACAGAAACAAAGAGAGGTGATTAGTCGTGACTACTTTGTCAGATAAACAATCACCATTAATGTTAATCGTCGCAGGTGTTAACGGAGCAGGTAAGAGTACACTTTACGAAGTGCACTCGGAACTGTTTTCAAACACTGAGCGTATCAATGCTGATGAAGTGTTGAGACAATCAGGTGGCGATTGGAGAAATCCCAATGACAATTTCAAAGCCATGAAAGAAGTTTTAGTTGAAATCAATACTTTGATTGCGACTAAAACTTCTTTTCATTGGGAAACTACACTCTCCGGAAATTTTCATTCTCTGGAGAAACTGTTGAAAAAAGCTAAAGAACAAGGTTTTGAAATTATTTTATTCTATGTTTGTTTGGAAAGTGCCGAGCTTGCTTATGAGCGTGTTTTAAGACGTGTTCAAAAGGGAGGTCATGGCGTTCCAAAAGAAGTAGTAGAGAAGCGTTTTAAACGTTCTCTTAGTAATTTCAAAGCAATTAAAGACAGTGGCCTAATCGGCACTGTCTATATTTATGACAACTCAACAGCATTCCAATTGGTTGCTGTTGAATCAAAACGATAATAGGTGGAGCACACGTCTATATTAGGCGCGTGCTTTTTATATTTTAGGAGGAAAATTATGGCAAATATGTCAGAAGCATTTGGCAATATCACTATTTTCTGTGCATCTTTTGATGCGCTTGTTGATCTTATTCAGTGTCATTTGAAGTATGAAAAGGAAGCATATTATTCCACTTCACTGGACTTATTTGAAGATGTATCTCCAGAAAATAGAACTGAAATAATCAAAATAGTCGAAGAAAACTACGAGCTTGATTCAACCACGCATGATGCTATGTTGGTTTCTGATTTTACGGCTATTGGCCGATGGAGTTTTAATTCAAATATCGGATGGTTTTTTGGTTGTCTAACTAAGGATTACTCAAAATATCCGAATATCGATGAAGCGCAATCACGCGCAAAAGCAACCGATATCACGGTTGAGTTTGATTTTACTGACGGTGAATCTGGCAGTGATTTCATTCAAGATGGGGAAATATCTATCAATTGGGATGCAAAAAACCAAAAACAGGTAGAAAATTCCGACACAACTGAAACAGTATCTTATAGTGTTCAAAATCTGTTGGATTATAACTTCTATGATTTTGGAGAGGTTGTATCTTCTAAATGGTTGCTGACTCATTTTGATGAATATGTCGATAGGGTGTGCAACGACGATGAAAAAGAGGTCTTCAAGACTTTTAAGGACCGTATCTTAGCGCTCCTTAAAGAACATGAGACTTCAGAAGAGGCTTTTGATGATTCAGAGGATATATACGATTCCTTTGAAGACTGCCTGTATAACATCGGAGACAATGGCATCGCCTTACTTGAGGAAATGGGGTTAGATTAAGCACAACGGAGGAAGAATAAATGAATAACGATTATGTAGAATCACTACTAAAAAGTGCAATAAAAGAGGGTGTTCAAGACATCTATATAATTCCAAGGCAACATCGATACGACATTTACTATCGTATTGAGGAGGAACGGTCAATGATTGACCAAATTCCTTTTGATTCTGGGGCTAAAGTGATTAGCCACCTTAAATTTGTCGCAGGAATGATTGTTGGTGAGAAGCGAAGAAGTCAGTTGGCTACTTGCGACTACCAATTAGACACTGGAGTAGTGGGGTTGAGGTTATCTACTCTTTGTGATTGCAACCACAAAGAGTCAATGGTCTTACGCATTATGTCTCTTACTAAAGAGTTGATGTCAAAAGATATTAGTAGCGGAGTCTACAACCATTATTGTTTAAATGACTATATTTTTACAGGAGATAAACATCTTTCTGAATTAAAAGATGTTATTAAGCATAATGGAATCTATGTGATCATGGGAGAAGCCGGTATTGGTAAAACAACTCTAGCCAACCTACTTCTTACAGAGGTTAAGGAACACATGGTAATGACTATTGAGGATTCTGTAGAAATCAGGAATGATGATTTTATACAGTTGGTTGTTAATCCGGCAATTGGTATGACTTACGATAGTCTTGCTAACCTATGTTGTCGCTATAATTCAGGATATGTTTTTATTGGCGTGACTAACACCAAGGAACAACTAGAAGCCGTAAAGAAAGCTTTTTACGCTGGATTGACGGTAGTGACAACAACAAACGATTTTCGGCTATTTGAAAGTATTCCACACACAGGTCTTTTGTTGGAAAGAACACCTGGTAACGGACGTAAAGTACAGCTTAATAAAGGAGGAAAATTATGATTGCAACAGAGATTAATTTGTTCGAGGAACTGAAAACAAAAGCGCTCAAAGATACAGTTGTTAACTGGAATGTTTCCAGGCTGACAGCTGATGGTGAGGTTTCTATGATATTGGATGCAGTTACTGCAGCTAAAGATTTGGTATTTCCAAGTGCAGCATTTGCTATAGTCATGCCAGAAGGGGAAGAATTCCCGCGAATCAAACCTTGTACCCATTGGGAACAAGGAGATGAGGTGTTAATTCCAATTGTAATTACACCTGATATGGCATATTATGCGCGTGCTTATGATGCAATAAAGCATAAGGTTAAGTCTCTATGGAACTTGTTGCCAGATGCTGACAAGTTGGAAGCAGCCTTGACTGTATGTCGGGAGTGGAAAATCGAAGCAGACCCATCTGACATTGTATTCTCGCCTTTGTCAGAACTTGTAGATGTTTTCACTTATGAACAGTTTGTAGAAGCAGTAGGAAAGGTTTTCGAAGTTAGTAAAGTAGCTGTTGCTGAGGCACAACAGGCTATTCCGGAACTTGGTTTTGAGGAGTCTGTTGAACCTGGCGATTTCTATGTCAGCTTGGATGGTGTCTCAATTGACGAAGATGTCATTCGTAATTGGCTTAGAAAATTCCATGGTGACAAGAGTTTGATAGAACAGACCAATCAGGTCTTGAAGTTACATCAGACTTTAGATGACCTTGGTGAGTCGCTTCGAGAACAATTTGAAGAACTTTAAAATTATTGTGATGAAAAATAAAAATGAATGAATATGTAACTAAGGAGGATTACAACATGACTAAATTAATAAAAAATACGTACAGCTACTTTTTTGAGTTTTACCCAACAAAACGTAGCCGAAAGCTTCGTAAAGGGATGAAGGAAGACTTCTTCTTTACATACCTGTTAGAAGTCGAAGATAAAGAATTTCCACTTGCTTTTAAGGTACACGATTCTTACAGGGGTGTGATGGATATCCGCTCTTACAAGGGTTGTTTATATGAGAAAACAAGGAATCCCTGGTCAAGTGATTATACTTGGACGGTAGAGGAAAGTCTTAATTATCTTTCTCAAAGATTTGGTTATGCCTATGCTAGATCTGATATAGAGGAGTTTAACGAAAAAACTAGTATTATTGTCAAAGATAATAAAAACGAAATATTAGCAAAAGCCATGAAAGACAGCAGGTCAGGTAATTACGTCTTATTCGAGGACGGATTGTGGGAAAAGACTCTTGAGCCTAAATATGAGGTTATTTTCCCAAGACCATTTGGACAAATCAATAAGCCATTTATCACAATTGCGTTAGATGGCAATCCAAATGCATCTTTTAATGCTTTTCAGTTAGATGCTGCTGTAGCTTATGCTATGCGTAAACATAACACTCGTATCAATGACAGGAAAAACAATTTGGTTACGAAAGAAGAATTACTTCGTTATGATAAGGAAATCGAAGTGTTTAAACCTGCTTTTGTCACAGATTATAGTTACCGTATTGCTTTTCAAGATAATGATAAGGTTAAGTTTGCCTTGGAATTGCTTCGTAAGTCCGATGTTAAAATTGGTCACATCACTTTGACATCGACAAATGTAAAAAAAGCTGATGGTAACTGTCTGGACAATGACTACCTTACTTCGCTTGTTATCCAGAATAATAAGTTAACCCCATTGGGTGAAGCTTGTATGGAAAGTCAACGATTAGAAATGGTAGTTGAAGACGGATGTTATATTGCACGATATAAAGTTGATTTCTTTGATTAAGGAGGCACAGTAATGACAAACTTGCAACATTCTTTTCAGAAACTAAAAGATAAAGTCCTTGTTGGCACGCGCAGCGATTTCGCTAAAGAAAGCTTTCTTGATTGGTGTCAAGATATGGAAGATACCGATTGGGCCTACTTAGATGTCTCTGACACTGAATGGATGAAGGCTCTCTTAGCTAAAGGCTTTGGGTATGTTTGTAGTAACCTGGAGTTATATCGCCGTGACTTTGAAAAGGTAGCCTATGCAGATGGTTATTTACCAGATACAAAAGGCTTAGATGTCCGTAATTGGTCGCAAGAGTTGACCAATTACTTAACTTAAGATAATAGGAGGAAGAATAATGGCCAAAAAAAAATTTATCGCCCGTTTTAAAAAAGGGGATAAAATATACCAATATAGCATCATTGCCGAAGATCTTTTCGAGGCGGATGTGAGAGCTCAAAGGCTAGCGAAAGGTTGGGGTGAAATCTACATTGATGTAACCGTTCCTGATGCTGATTAGCCAGTAACAAAAGAGTTGCTTAAACAAAGTTTAAGTGGCTTTTTTAGTTTCACGCGCATATAAACATTCATGGAGGAAGAAATAAATGACAACGACTAAAAACAAGATGGTTTTTGATGATCTATTCAATGACGTTTGGGAGTACATCTTAGAACGTGCAGTGCTAGCTGGTATATTGAACCAGGAAGAGGCATTGGCCATGGAACAGAACGAAGCACATAACTCTAGTGGCCAAGTTCTTTTCACATCACCTGAGGTGATAACAGAGTATGGTAAAGCTTTACTGGAAAAGCTAGGAATTAGCTATTTTTATGCTTACCATCCAGAGCTTGATACCTGGAATAACCAAATTTGGATATTAGAAGATGTAGGAGAGAAAGCAGAATGGGTTTTCTCATCAGAAGTTTTCTACTCTATTCACAGAGCGATCGATAAACGTGCAGGATTAGGTCCCTTAGTTCGTCTTGGCTTAGATAGTCTATTAGTAGACAGGAAGTCTTGGCCAAGCGAGGTTATAGACGAGGAATTGGTTACTGTTTATTACCGGCCAGAATCTGGTTCAGTTAAATCCTAGGAAGATTTAAAACAGGAAATAAGGAGGAATATGAAAGACCACTTAAGCCCATGTTGCTCAAGTGGTCTTTTTTTCTTTTATAGTTTAGGTAAAACAAAAAGGAATAAATTTAATGCCATGTAATCAGGGGAGGCTATAAAAGCGAAGTCTTGACGGCCTCCCCTGAGGGCCTGTATGCCATGGGCTTTGTGAAGGTTAGGATGCGCGTGCGTAGATAATAAGGTGTGGTGGGCTCTCTAGGTATTTTTACTTGGAAAGTGCTTTTTACATTTTGAGATAATTGATAGCAATTTAGGAGAATACAAAGAAAACACCTCTGAGTGAGAGATGTTTTCTTTGATACCAGGTATTATTTTAGGTTTCTAAAATCTAGTTCTGTATTGGAACAAAGTCAACAACTAATCTAGTATTGGTTGCCGCAGCAATTTCTTCCAATGTTTTATATGTTGGATTAGTGGTGCCGTTCTCTATACGTCCGATACTAGCCTGACTTTTCCCCATACGATCAGCGAGTTCTTGCTGAGTTAAATTGATATTCTCTCTTAATTGTTTGATTTTATCCGATAGCTTTATGCACTCGATTTCATTGTTATAGTGCTTTATAATCTCAGGTTCCTGTTGACTCCTTTCTGCCAAATATGAAGCAAGAAACCCGTTTCTATCCACTTTATTAAGCGGTGTAAGTGTGATTTCTTTCATGACGACGTCTCCTTAATCTATTTTCCTATATCTTACTAGACTTTTCAGTCCAGTTTTAAAGGTTGAATCTTTTTCAGCCCTTAAAACTGGATTGCGAGAATCCAGTTTGTCTCATAGCTTGTTTCTATAGGTTGATTGTCGTTTGATAGCTTTATTCAATTCGTTAGGTGGTATTTTATTTGTTTTTTTCTTGAAGGAGTTGGTGATGATATAAGTAGGTCGATTCACATCGTTTTCATCTTCGTTTGCTTTTTCTATACGGAAAAATAATGAACGAGCAAAAATACCATTCACATCAACTCTAAGCTCATAGATAGCCTTTTTTTGGTCTACTTTTTTGACTATCTTTTTAGTCATGGCTTCTACTATTCCGATAGTAGAAACGTATTGTATTTTTACGATAACTTTGGCTGCTACAGATGCGGGGAGAGAATCTAAAAATGCTTTAAATTCGTCTTCGTCATAATAATCAAAGGTTAATCCAGGGGTAACACTATTACATGCTGTTTCTGGATTTGAGAAGGTCTTTTTATTTTGCATTAGACACCATTACCTTTCGACGAGCGGACGAGCGGAAGGCCTTTCTTTTATGTATTTCCCTTTTTCGGGATTATTTGATACAATTATAACATATATGTTATAATTGGTCAATGTAGGTCAGCTGTTTTAAAAAGAAAAAAGTTATGAAACATAAAAAAATGAGGCAAAAAGACATAAACTAATCAAAGAACGTAAGAATGTATCAGGTGAACCGGTAGAACTAATTGCTAAACGATATTTAATAGGTTATATAGGACAATCTGTTGAAGCATGTATACTGTAGTATACATCACCTATGTTATTGGTCGATAGAGAATAATAATATTAGGAAACTATATACTAGATACAATATATGGTGTAAACTGGTATATAGCTCCCTAAAACAATATAAGGCAATTACTATAAAGACTAAACTGTATAACGAAACAGTTTAGTCTTTTAGTTTGTCTTGGACGTTCAGAAAGATGGAAAAGAGCAAGATTATAGTATAAAATAAATATAAACCAACTATGAAAGGTGTAACATGCAGGAAGTGGAAAAGAGTAAAGAACATGTAGAAGATATTGAAAAGAAATCTTCAAAGTTGCTAAAAGAATTAGTTGAAAAGGGGAAAACTCTGGTATCTGGAGGTACTCTTTCATACAGTGATAAGATAACTTTGAGAAACGAGTTGTATAGTCTAGCTCTGGAAATTTATAAGAAAGTTCATAACACATCAAAGAGTAATATAATTTTAGAATCAGATCCAAATATTGTTTTGGAAACTAGCCAGTTAGTTCTAGCTATTGTGTACCCAGAAAGGTTTAATAATAGTGACGTGCGTTCTATTACCTCTGATGCAAATGTTCGACGTATCAGCAATATGGTTCATGACGTCATCATGCTGCATCACCTATAATGGAATATTTTTATGTATAGTCCGTCTAGTACATCGGTAAATTTTTGCGTACCTTGCTGAAAAAAGTTAAAGTCTTGCTAAAGATAATAGGCAATGTTATAATATAAGTGTGAAGAAAGTCCATTCTGGAATATGTACTTAAGGAATTGGGTGAACCTAACAAGGTTCACGCACCAAAGGGTGCGACGGTACATCATAAAATATTTATGTCGTCCAAAAACTTGTCTTCACTCAGTTCTACGCTGAAAGAACCACAACTAAGGCTGCACTCAATGCAGGTTTGAGACTTCTCAGATGGGTGGCATCAGTCGGCTCTAAAAGAGTTGAGAAGTTTTTATTTAGACATAACGTAGAATTTTACTTGTTGAGTGAAAATCTTAACAAGTAAAGGGGTTAAAAAAGGGCGTGAGCACATAGTGTTCGCGCCCTTTTTCGTTGTTTATTTTTTTATTTTTATCTATATCTGTTATAATGTGTTTATGCCTATAACGAATGAACAAGCCAACTTAATTTATGAAATAGTAACTGTTTACGAAAATAGCTTTTCTGGCTTACGCTATGATTACACTTACAAAGAAAGAGTTAACGGTTCATCACCGCTAAACAAAAGTATGTCAATTCTTTGGAAAAGTGAAAATTTTATGCACCTTTGTGGAATTGCAAGATACGAGAAAAATATACATTTATCAGCTAATTACCCCTTTACCAATTCTGAACAATTTTATATTGATGCTTTGAATGGTAATCTAAGCATAGACAGTTGCATTGTAGAAGAGAATGAAGCTGTGGATAATAAAGTTGATACCAAACTTTCGCTTTTGAAGGCACATCTGATACGACTGAGAGAAGACATCAAAAATCTGAATCTTGGGGGTAATATTTTAGAGTTTCATGGGATCGCCAGACAAAGCAATTTAGTACTTTTGTTTAAGGACATCAATGAAACAGCCATGGTTCCTTCCTCACTTAGAAATGCTTTTTCTGGAAAAAATGGCGTCACTTATGATGTTAAGGGGATTGTTACCAGTTTAAAGATATATGACATGAATAATAATCTAGTGGATTCTAAATATAATAGGATGTCTCCTAATCAGAAAAAATCAAAAAGGCGGGCGAAATTGGAAAAACAAAGGAGGAAAAATAATAATAAATAATAGCTATGATAGTTATGGTAAGTTAATCTCAGTTATAGAAAAGTTTACCTATAGGTATTAGAAGTTCTAACGACTTTATGAATAGATGTCAAACCACGCGCTGAATCGCCAAATAGATGAATGAAATATTTAATAGAGGAGGAGATATCCTCCTATTTTTTAAGTAAGACAAAATGACCAGTTTAGGCTGGCTATTTTTTGTTTGGTTTCGCCCATGTAAGAATTAGTCATTAAAACCTGCAAATGAATAAGTGGTGACTATATTCATTGGTATCCAAAAGTTGGAGGTAGACAAATAGGCCGATTTTCATTATAATAAATTCAACCCTAAAGGTTGAATTTAGAAGGTGAAAAAGAGAAGACTTTATGTATAAACCAGAGAAATTACTAAATCGTCGTAAGGAGTTGGGTTTAACTCAGAAAGATGTTGCTGCTAAAATGGGCATCACCCACCAAGCATACTCTACCTGGGAAAGAGGTCTAAAAAGACCATCAGCCACAAATATCAACAAACTAGAAGCTATCTTACAGGTAGGGGAGGGCTACTTTACTGAACATGATATCATGCAGCTGTATAACGGTCTCTCTATAAATGGCAGAAAGAAATTGATTGACTATGCGAATCAACTTACCGTTGCCGAGAAGCAACCAGGTACATCTTATCTCAGTGAGAAGTGCTATGAATACCATGTTTACGAGAAGATGTCAGCAGGGGCAGGGGCCTCTGTTTATGGTGATTTAGACTTTGATACTGTCTATTATGATAAAGAAATTGTACATGACTTTGCCTCATGGGTCTATGGTGATTCTATGGAGCCTAAATATCCTAATGGGTCTGTAGCTCTGATTAAAGAGAATGGTTTTGATTACGCAGGTGCTGTCTATGCAGTTATTTGGAATGGCCAAACTTATATTAAACAAGTCTATAGAGAAGCAGATGGCCTACGGTTAGTATCCATCAACAAAAAATATAAAGACCTCTTTGCTCCCTTTGATGACGAACCTAGAGTCATTGGTATGGTTGTCGGTCATTTTATACCAATAGTGAGGTGATATGATGGGGTATATTGATTATTCAAGAGAACCAATTAGTGATATTGCTTTTATTGATATGAAGTCATTTTATGCAAGCGTGGAATGTGTTGATCTAGGGTTACATCCTTTAAAAACATCCTTATGCGTCATGAGCAGAGCTGATAACTCTACTGGACTCATCCTAGCTTCCTCCCCTACCTTTAAAAGAGTCTTTGGTAAATCAAATGTTGGTAGGTCCTATGACCTTCCTTTTGATATTAATACACGGAGATTTTCTTATGGTAATGCTAAAAAACAAGGATTACCTACAGATGATGACTATGTTCGATTTATTGAAGAATGGGCTAGAGACACTATTATTGTTCCTCCTCGCATGGATCGATATATTGAGGTTAATTTAGAAATACAAAAAGTATTTGCTGATTATGCAAGTCCCAGGGAGATATATCCCTATTCTATTGATGAGGGATTTATCGATTTAACCACTTCACTTAACTATTTTGTGAAGGACAAAGCGATGTCCCGCAAACAAAAATTAGATTTGGTGGCAGCACGGATTCAAAAGGATATATGGCGAAAAACAGGCATCTATTCAACTGTAGGGATGTCTAATAGTAATCCTTTATTGGCTAAACTTGCCTTAGATAACGAAGCCAAGAAGATTTCAACTATGCGTGCAAATTGGTCCTATGAAGATGTAGAGGACAAGGTTTGGGGTATCGAGAAAATGACTGATTTCTGGGGTATCGGAAAAAGGATGGAGGCACGATTAAACAAACTCGGCATCTTCACTATAAAAGAGTTGGCCAACAGCAATCCAGATATACTACAAAAATCATTAGGGGTTGTAGGGGTTCGGTTGTGGTTTCATGCGAATGGAATTGATGAGAGCAACGTACATAGACCCTATAAAGCAAAGAGCAAGGGATTAGGCAACTCTCAGGTATTGCCAAGGGATTATGTAATGACCAGAGAAATTGAGATAGTCCTTCGTGAGATGGCTGAACAAGTGGCCATACGACTGAGAAAAGCCAAGAAAAAAACAACAGTAGTTGCTATACACTTGGGTTATTCCAGACGTGAGCATAGGAGTCCTATTAGTGCACAAATGAAAATAGACCCCACTAACAATACAGATGAACTTATTAACTATGTTTTACGTTTATTTCATTCAAAATATAATTCAGGTGCCATCCGCAACATTGCCGTTAACTATTCAGGATTAGTGGATGAATCATATAGTCTAATCTCATTATTTGATGATGTGGACGACATTGAAAAAGAAGAAAGGTTACAGGTTGCAATAGACACTATTAGGGATGAATTTGGCTTCACTTCTTTGCTAAAAGCTAACGCTTTGGATAAAGCGTCCAGGACTATAGAAAGAAGTAATCTCATAGGTGGACATTCGGCCGGTGGGTTAGATGGTTTAAAATGATTGACAGAAGTTATCTTCCATTCAATTCAGCGAAACATTATCAAGATCCTGGGATGCAGAAGTGGATGGGCTTTTTTCTATCTGAGCATACTGCATCACTTAAGGATGAAGAAAACAAAGACTGTTTCACAAGTGAACTCAGTTTAGTAGATAAAATGACGTTTGTGACACAATTATATGCCAGTCAGATGATTGGCCAGTTTACAGTGAGGAAAAAAGACCGGAGGCGCGTGATAAATGGTGTTATCAAAGAAGTAGTTGGTCAGTCAATCATAATAAAGGAAGAAGACACGCACTATCGTTTATCTCTTGATGATGTATTAAATATAAGGGCTACAGAGGAGGATTTTGATGAGTAGAAAAGAAATATATGACAATAAGCTACAAATAGATTATTTTTCAGACAGTTATATCCGATTTGAAGAGGACTTCCAGCATTTTTCTAAGCTTAATACACCTTTGACATTTCTCATAGACGATATCTTAAGAACTATGGCTATTAACCAGGTCAATTATTTTAGACTAAATAAAGAAAATGCTAAAGATGGACGTGATCATTATTTTTTATTTGATGTTACTGTAATTGAGTCTAGAAAGAATATAAGGATTTTTCGTTATAGAGAACAAACTCTAATGAGTTAAAAAAACTATATATTGTGTTTTCAAATATGGAATAGAGGAGAAATAGTATGGTTGTAGATTATTCTTTAGGTGGAATGATTCCTGAAATAAAAGAGAAAATGAAAACAGAACATTTTATACTTTCGGAAGCAATTCTTGATATACGATTTGAGAAAAAGTTAACCTTCGATGAAGCGACTGAAATTCTCGATATACCGAGAGAAACATATATTAAGTTTGAGTATGGAGACAATGATATTGACATAAATGAATATAGAGACGTTCTTCAAAAATTACAGGAATACAATTCAAATGAAGCTATAACCAGTAACGGTGGTGATATTGAAGATAATTTAGCAACGGAAACAACTGATATCTTTACTGATTTAGTTCCAGGACCTAATAAAAAACAACACTCATACGAATCTAGCTTTAATAGTCAAGGTGAAGACTAAAAACTCAGAAAAATAGTAATTTTTCGGAAAGTTGTTTAGAGCTTCTACTTGACATGTTAGGGTAAAAAATATTATACTACCTATAACAATGAATCAAAGAAAAAAGTCAAGGTCTTATCGTGATTTTTGTTCGTTGGGTGATTTGTTGATATTTGTTTGTTTGTAGAAATTCTGAAAGGATTTTTCTATAAAAGCTAGGTGGGGGCACCTAGCTTTTTTGATTTATTAAATAAAAAACCTAGGCTGGGTGCGCCTAGGGGAACTAAGTTCATTATATTTGTTTGTTTGTTTTCAGCAGGGTTAACGACGTCTAATATACATCATCAACATAACTGGAATTAACGCTGTTGCTACTGCATAGTTAAATGCAGTAAGCTGGCGAAGAAATTCTGTCAAGACGGATTCCTCCCTCTCATAGACCACGTGGCCAAAGGATTAACGTCGGAACCTTGCGACGGGCGCCTTTATCATCAGCCACCGATCCGTTGTCTGTTCTATTATACTCTAAAACTAAAAAATACTCTACCGAGTATTTTTGGCTTAATTTAGGGAGATTAAACTATAAAAACAACATCATTGATACAGCGAGAGCGTTGTTGAACATATGGGCCATAATGCTGTATTCTAACTTCTTAGTTGTGCGATAAACCGTCGCAAGAGCAAGCCCCATACCACTGTAAATAATCCAAGCACCAATACTATTTGGTATATGTACCAAACCAAACAGGAAGCTGCTGACAATTAACCCTACTATGGAATTAGAATTAAAGACACGCGCCATAAGAATCCCCCGAAAAACTACCTCTTCTACAATAGGTGCCATAATCACCGAATGTGTTATGAGAATTATGGGATTCATATGAATGCTTTCTAGTACCTTTTGATTAGCTGTATTTGTTATGCCTTCTTCTATCATAACTATAGTCCCTATCTTAGCCACTAGAAGGATACCCAGACAGGTCAGACAAATGGCCCCCCATGCCTTTTTGGAGTTTAATAGCTTAAACCCTTCCAAAAGCCCCAGACGTTTCCCCAGGTAAAGTGTCGATCCGCTAATAAGAAGCATGGCAATAATCAAAAGAATAATTAAATTCGTGCTTTTAGTACCTAAATAAATTGCAGGCAACTGCTCTATATATAAGATAAGAAAGGCTAGTCCGAAATATAAAAAACGTTGGAAAAGTGATAATCTCAAAAGATGGCACCTCTTTGCTGTGGTTTATTTTATTATTGCGACAACTTCTATCATCAAAATCTGTCAGGCTCTAATGTAACTTCTAATATATTTAGATTTAACTTTCTGATAAACAATTTTCCTAGTAGTATTAAATTTGTATGATATACTAGTATTATAAGAATTATGAGAAGAAGGGTACGCAATGACTGCTGGAAGAACTATTTATGAGAAATCAAAGCGGATATTAGAAAATCTACCGGATTATATAGGAGATTTCTTTGTATCAAAGTCAGCATCTGGTCTCTCTTCATTGACACTTTATGAATATCTAAAAGAATACAAACGATTTTTAGCCTGGTTAATCGACTTTCAAGGTTTAATGATTACACCAAAAGATTTACCGTCAGAAGTCCTTGAAAATCTCCCTCAAAAAGACATTGAAACCTATATTAGCTATCTTAGAGGATTAGAAATGTCAACTGCTACGATTAATAGGACGATAGCTTCCCTACGTTCATTATATCGCTATTTGACAGAACAATTTGAAAACAAAAATTTAGAGCCTTTGTTTTATAGAAACGTTATGAAGAAAATTCCATTACAAGATTGTTCAGAAACATTGACAGCTAGAGCTAATAATTTAAAGGGTAAGCTATATACAGATGGTCTAACAGGGGAGTTTCTTGATTTTCTATCTGAAAGTTACGCAGATAGCTTGCCCACTGAGCGTGATAAAAGACGATTCATCCAACATAAGGAAAGAGATATCGCTTTAATCGCCCTACTTCTAGCCTCTGGACTTCGAGTGGGAGAGTGCCGTAATCTTAAGCTTGATGATCTTAATATACATGAAAAGACGTGTACAGTTAACAGAAAAGGCAACAAAAAAGATGTAGTTCATTTTGCTTACTTTGCTGTGCCCTATTTAGAAACCTATCTTGCCATTAGGAAAGAAAGGTATCAGGCAACAGATAAAGATAGATATCTATTTGTAACGAGATTTGCAGATAAGGTTAATCCAATTAGTGTGTCAACGATAGAAAAGAAAATCGCCAAGTATACGAAGGCTTTTGGAGTACCTACTACTCCTCACAAGTTCAGACACACTCTTGCCTCCAGTCTGTACAAAGCAACAAAAGATCAGGTTCTAGTGGCCACTCAACTAGGTCATTCAGATACTAGGACAACCGACTTATATACTCACGTAAATAATAATGAACAACGTGAGGCGTTAGATTCATTATAGACACTCTTTATTTGTGAAGTGTCTATTTTTTTGTTTCTATATGTGGACGATGGTATAATAAAAGTAAAAAAATTAAGGAATCAGCATGAGAACAAATAGGGAATTGGGACGGAAATCTGGAATTTCAAGAAGTGCGCTTTCCAATTATGACTCTATAGAACCTAAAGATAAAGATACATTTGAAATTGTTGACAAGGTAGTTATATAGGTTATGTGTACTACATGATGTATATAATAAAACTAATGAGAAGAGGTGATTGAAATCAAGAAGGAACTTATGAAAGAACAGGAACGTTTTCAAAGATTGTATTACGAGTTACCAGAGGTAGTTCAGAGTTATTTTGATGCGCGTGATGATCTGAAAGCGAAATCTAATCAAGGACATTACCTGGTTAATTTTTGTCGTTTCTTAAAAGAACGTTTCCCAGAAAAAAAGTTAACAGCTGAATTTTTTGAAGAACTCGACCATGATTCGATTGGAAAATTTGTTTTTGAGGGATATCCTAAAAAAGTAAGTCACCGAACGTGCTATAATCGGTTGATAGCATTGAAGTCGCTGTACTACTACTTTACGGTTGGCTCCTATGATGATGGGACTGAAAAACCACTTTTTTATCGTAATGTAATAGAAGAATATTTATTTTTAAACAAAAATGCCATTGATCATATTAGGAAAGACATTAGTGCTGCAAGAACAAAAGGGTATAGTCGCTTCTTAACTAAAGAGGATTTCTTAGATATCTTGCATTACGCTGATTTTATGATGTTGGCAGATATCAACAATAAAGTTGAATATAAAAATTATAAAAGATATAAAAATAGAACCGTGGCCATATTAGCATTGATGATGGGAGCTGGGCTCTCTACAGATGAACTCATAAATTTAACAACTCACGACATCGATCTACGTGTGCCACAAGTCACTGTTACTCATGACGGTAAACAATTCCATCGCAAAATCGACAGGGATGTCCTGGAATATCTACGACCATATATGCAGTGGCGTAGACAATGGTTTGTATCACCTCCAGATAATCCGACACTTTTCTTTTTAAATAATGGAAAACCAATGAGCCCAAACGGAGTCCAACATTTATTAAAACAAGTTAATAGGCACTATAATGGTAAACAAGTAAGTAGTAATTTCATTAGGCAGTCATTTGCAATTAACATGTATAAAACAACTGGCAGCCTTACAGCTACACAAGAGTATTTAGGGTTCGGTTCTAGTGCTATGATGACTAGAATCATTGCAACCGTTGATGAAGAGCAAAAGAAAAACCGACTGTAAGCCGGTTTTTTTGTTATGCAGATGTTGAAAGTACTCCCTTTACACTTCGGATGGCACTTGTTGTATTTTTGATAGATTTTGTCATCAGTAGTCCGAGGAATAAATATAAAACCAATATTGTCTTCTTTCGTTACTTTTACCTTTCAATATTAATTCTTAAATTTTTTGGGGGTAGGTGCTGAAAAAGTAGGATTGAAATCATCATCTAGCAGAATTACCGCTTCAAACGATTCGCCATCTTTCTTTTTAAAGCCTTTTATCAAATTTGTCCTCTTTTTAGTAACAAGCTGAGTCATTTGTGGTATCGTCAGCTTCTTTCCTGCAACAGTACGCCAAATGACAAATCCGCACCCCGACGATTCCTTAGTTCTCGATGAACAATTTGCCGCTTTTGCATTCGTGTAATACAAGACCTTGTTACCACATTTAGGGCAGTTACCAAGTTGTGTAACCTTTGATTCCTCTATTTCCTTGATGTTACTACTCCAATCGATCGATTGAATCTCGTTTGGTAGAGTGTTAACCATATGATTGATATATTTGATAACACCGATAAAGAAATCACCTTGCTCTTTTTCTCCTTGCCCTATTTTATTTAAAAACAACTCCCATTTAGCTGTTAGGTGGGCCGAAGATAATAAAGAGTCTTTTTCTAATGCCTGACAGAAAGCCCTACCAAGTGGTGTAAGGGATAAATTTTTACCCTTCTTCTCAACATATCCATAACCAATGACTTCTTGCCCTACTTTTTTCGGCATCATCAATTTTTCCAAAATATCGGCCCTGGTTGCCGGAGTACCAATTCCGTTAACCTCTTTCATAGTGTCAGCGATATCTGATTCTTTTGTTCCAGCGTTCACCATAGCCTCCAACAAAGTTCCTTCTGTGTAAAGAGGCTTATTTGTAGTTTTCTTCTCTACAATATCCAGACGGCAAAGAGTACTATCACCTTCATTTACAATAGGAAGTTCTGAATTGTTATCGTTGGACTCGCTGTACAAAGATTTCCACCCAGGCGCGTGAGGGACCCTTCCTACAGTTTTGAATAACAACCCGGAAACGTTCGTTGTTATCGATGTCTCCTTATATTCGAATTTTGGTAGAAACATTGCTACTGTTCGACGCAATACCTCCCAATAGCAAGCCTTCTCTAATTCTGAATAGGACTCAATTTGTTGCTTAGTAGGAATTGTGGCGGTAGGGGTAATCGCCTCATGCACAGCGCTCTTTTTGTCATCTACATAACGTGACGATGGTTTAAAATTAACAAGGTCCACGCCACCTAGTAAAGCTGCATACTCTTGAACACTTCCCGCTATAATGTTATATCTCTTGCTAGATATGTGAGAGGAATTCCCGCGCGGATAAGTCAAAACATGTTCTTTCTCATAGAGTCTCTGACATGCCTTTAACGTTTCTTTGGGGGAGTATCCTAAAGTATCAGATATATATTTCTGGATAGATGCTAAACTAAATAGTTTCTCGGATGCTGTCTCTTTCATCTCTTCTACTACTTCTTCCACTTTGGCCGGATATATATCAGAGCTTTCACCCAAGAGTGTTTGTAATTTAGCTTTTATGAGTTCAGGAGAATTAATTCTTTGTTTCCAATAATCATCCTGTTCTACTACTACTTTTCCTCTATACGACCCATTAGAATGCTCAAAATCCGCTTCTAGTTCGTAGTATGTTTCTTGTACAAATGATTCACGTTCCTTCTCTCTTTTATAAATCATCATAAGAGTTGGATTCATTACACGTCCGACAGCAAAGAAACCTTGTAAGCCAGCTTTTCTTAATAAATTGTTATACAACCTAGTCCCGTTGATTCCAACCAACCAGTCAGAAATTTGACGAGCTTGTGCTTCTTTGGCCAAGCGAGTAGATAATTCTATTGACTGCAAGTTTTGAAAACCATTGAAGATAGTTATTGGACTTAGTTCATCAACCCAGAACCTTTTGAACGTTTTACTGGTGTCTTCAAGCACTCCGCTTTCTTGGGAAATCAAGTAAGAAATAGCACAACCTTCCCGGTCAATATCTCCAGCCCACACAATCGTATCTGCTTTTTGAAACAAGTACTTAATTGTATCAAACTGCTTTTGTTTCCCTTTAGATACATGATATTCGACACTTTCAGGAACTAAAGGCAGGGTATCAATTCTTGTTTTATCTTCCCATTCTTCATGATAGTATTCAGGTTCTTCTAACTCTACTAAATGACCAATGGCCCATGTAATGCAAACTACTTGACCATTAAACAGCTTAGAATCCTTAGCTTTAAAAAAACCGCTGAATTTCTTATTGCCTTCTTTGTACCATACTTTATCAAACACTTCACCATATTTCTTTGCTTGGTCAGGTTTTTCAGCAAGTATAACAATCATATCGTTTACCCTTGAGCTGCTAACGCCTTAAACAAAGTTTCTTCTGTCTTTGTCTTCAACGGGATAAAACCAACACACAAATTATTGTCTAGGTTAATTACTTTAACTCCTAATTCATCACATACTTTTTTGTCCTTAATAATTCCTACTTTCATAATTACTATTCCTTTCTTATAAATGCTAGCGGATCGTTTTCATTTCCTTTTTCAATCAGATTCTCAAAACGTTCCAATAATATAGCCATCCTTTGAAAATAACTATCATTTAATTCTTCCTGGTCAGACCTGATACTGTTCTGATCGTCCTGCTGTACGAGTGCTGCTATGTCTATATTGTTTTTCTCCGCTTCGAATTGTATTTCTTCGGTCCCTAGGAAAACTCTTGGTTCAGGGTGCTGCGGAGAACAGGTAACAAAACTATTTCTGAGATAAGCACCCTCATCAATTCGATTAAAGGTCGGCTCTTGCAAAAATGATTTATCCGATGACAAATATGCAGCCAAATCATTCCGATATTTATTAAATAGAGACGACTGAATTGCCACCTTTGAACTTTCTGGCTGAATTATATTGAGATAACCATTTCGAATAAAATTATCAGATGCTAGACAGTAAACGTTCTTCTGTCTTAGAGCCATGATATTCGCTTCAGTAATTTCTCCCTTCATATCGATAATAAATATGGCTCTTGCCTGGCTTTTTGATAAATCGGTTTTTCTCATCATGAAGACAAGACGATTAGGAACCTCTTCACCTTCCTTAGTTGATGACTCCTTACTGACAACGTTCACATTCTCTGCTTGGAGAAATGCCTCCAGTTTATGAGGCATGGTTATTGGCATGTACAAGGTCGCCCCGTGTGTTCTGACAGCCATCAGCAGTTGAGTAAAAAACAAATGATTTCCTATTTGATAGGTAGGATGATCAATAAATAATGTAAACATCACTGACCTCCACTAATATCGATACGAAAATCAACAGTTTTAAACTCTTTATTTCCTTTTTCGTCACCTGCTAATAGAAAAACAGCCTTCCTAAGGTCCGTTTCGTGTGCTGTTGATAAATCCATAAATAATAAGTTCAAATCTATACTGGCCATATCCAATTCCACATAAAGTTCCTTCATTCTTTCAATGTCATCAACGACCAGGAGAAGGTAATCATTATCTTTTTGTATAGTTGACCACTGCAAAAATAATCGATTCAGATATCGATTATCCCTCTTATCTAATATCGGAACAAGGCCAAACTTAATAAGACTATCGCTTAACTTAAACTCTATCAAGCCATTTAGAGCAACTGACGGGATATATCGCCTCTTACCAGCTTTCTTTACACTAGTTTCAGGATAGACAACCAACGGATTAAACGTCTGGTACCCTTCCATTTTTGATAAAATCTGGTAAGCGTCGACCAACTTCCACATTCGGATGTGTTGAAGGTCATCTGTCCTAAACCAGGCCTGCCAATCATAAATAGATGTTGCCATAATTTTATTGGTCGCTCTAGCAACGTAAGCTCCATTCCTTGATAAGGTATAAGTATATGCCGTCTCATCATTATCAGCTCTATTGAATTTCCATTTATTGATTAGTTGAGCTTTCCATAGAAATGAGACAATACTTTTTAACTTCTCGCCTCCTATACCTAATTCACGTTTTAAATGGAGTGTCTGAACACTTTTATGTGCTGCAATAAACAGCAAGGCTCTTTCTTGATTTTGAGTTAGATTTCTGGCCACAAATGTAAAATCACCATCAGAAGAATAAAAAATTTCTCTATTCTTTACATCTATAGGCACTTCAGTCTCGAAATAAATCAAGGAACAGTCAAAGTCGTTATAATAGTTCTTTTCTACTTTTGAGGGAGTCACTATAGTCGCTGAAAATGATTCTGGTGACTTCTTTAATTCTTCCAACGATTCTTCCGTAATTGGTAATTCTTCATTTATATTCTCTTCAACGTCGTTAGAAAACAGCTTTAAACCACTTTTTGATAAAGGAATATTGACCATGTCTGCTTCCTTTCTTTTTATTTATTACTTTTTAAGTATAGCAAGAATTGAATATCCCTATTTAAAACTTAGATAAATAAAAAACTACCGCGGTTAAAATACCCCCGGTAGCCATTTATATCCTGTATGCTTTATCACAAAAACACACGCAGCTATAGCCCGTATTATACAAATTTTTCTAGAGTTTTGACATTACTTCGCATTCTTAACTGTTTGAGTCACGATATTTTTTATACGCTTCATAAAACATGACATGGACTGTGAACTACCCCTCCCCTACACTTCGTTAAGAGGGAGGAGCTGTTGCTTCTCCTTCTCAGATGTTGAGGAAGTGATATATTCTCTTACCATATCTGCAATTCGTTTTGTATTAGCTATAGAGGTAATAGAGCGCACCTCGCTTTTTTCAAAACGTTCTGGATAAACGTGGTAGTTAAGATTTTGGTTAACACCAGTGTTTGCACGGGCTCTTTTCAATTCTTCCTTTTTTTGCTGTCGATATTATACTATGATAAGTAGACGTTTTATGTTACGCCAATAATACAATATCTATGAATCATAGGGTGTTTTTGTTTTCAACTCTATCTAGCTAAAGCTATGCTATAATAACTATAGCGAATTTGTTATTTGCGCATAGACCAGACAGGTAATGCTACTTTTAGTATTGCCTTTTTGATATTACTAAAAGTGCCTCTCAATCGAGAAGCACTTTTTTTACTTAGCTATATTTAAACTACCCTGCATTGTGGCTAATTGGATTTGCCCCGTACCTGTAACATAGTTGCCGGTAAAAGAGACATAAGTCCCCTCAGACACCATATTAAAGGTGAATTGTTTAACATTCTTACTGTCACTATTATAAATACTTAATGAATCCTCATCAAAAGTATATCCACCTACCAAGACATTTGAAAGGCTCGTTAAAATCCCCCTCTCTGTAATCTGATAAGGCGATTGAGCTTTTAAATCACCTGAACCAACATTAGACATCATGACTTTAAGCTTTTCCTTAATCTCGTCTTTATATGACTTGACTTCTTTGTCAGATTGTTCAAGTGTCGCCTTCGCTGCTTCTTCTGGATCTGATGGTAATTTTTTTTCACTAGATGTTTTTGCTTCGCTCTTAAGTGTTCCTGTCTTCCCATCTTCTAGTTGAAACTGAGGATGGTTATTGCCTTTGTTCAATGTATAAAACATAAAACCAATCAAAAGCACCCCTAAGACAGCTCCAACTACAATTAGTAATTTCTTTTTAGTCATGTACACCCTCCTTATAGGTGGCCAACTGAATATTTTCTGTCGAAACTAAATAATTTGCGGAATAGGCAACCTTTTGCTCACCTTTGGATAAGATAAACACAATTTGATAGACATCCCCACTATTCGAATAGTAAACGGACGTCTCGTTTTCCTGGTATTGATACCCATCGTGTAGCCATTGCCATAGTTCGCTCAAACTATCCTTACTTGACATCAAACTATTACTCTGAGCAGAAGGGTAAATATCAGACTTACTGCTAACCTGTCCTACTCCCTGTATTAGCTGTACAAGAATCTGTTTCACCTTCTCTTTTTGGCTATCCTCAACAGGATTTTTATCCTTCTCTAGCGTTTCAGTTGCCGCCTTACCTGGATCTTTATATTGCTTTCTTGTAGATGATGAAGATTCCTTAGATTTTGACGAAGCAATAGAAGTACTTGTTTCAAGAGTTAACGTCTTCTTAGGTTTTTCACGATTTACAAGTAAAACTACACCTAGTGCTACAACAGCAATTAAAGTAAGAAGTGATGCAACGATAATATGTTGTTTCTTCTTCATATTGTTCTCCTTTGTATCATGCAAGTGCTTTTGCAGACGGGTTGACATTATATCCGACAGAAGATGGATTTGTGAAGGTCCAACTACGAGCAGTTTGAGTCCCCTTAGTGATGTATGAATATGACCAAGTAAAACTTTCACCTATACCACCACCTGAGTATCCTATTACATTCTGTTCTACCACTAAAATATCTCCATTGTCAAATACGTGAGATACAATTCCGGTATGGTTATTCGGATAAGAGAAGACATCTCCGCTTGTAGGAGTTGTGCTAACTTTAGTTCCTAAAGTAGCAGATGTCTGACCTACAAGATCTTCTCCGTTACCAGACATACCGTGTGCGCCCCCCATTTGTTTATTATCTTTTACCCAAAGAGCTCCAAAACAAGCTGCAGAGAATGTCGTACACTGATCAAAGATACCTGAACCTAAATATGCTGATGCACCATCCCAACCTGTTCTGGAACCAAATGCCATTCCAATACTCTCAGGATTCAAGGCATAGGGTTTTAAGTCATCTGGCAGGTCTCCACGTTTCCAGAACATGTCAGAATGATAATTAACCGTTCCTCCTGTCTTCTGCCAACCATCTCCACCTATAACTGCGCCTGGTTCCTCACAGCTTACAGCTTTTGTTTCCGAAGCTTTGGCCACATTGTCAGTACTGTTGGATGCTTCGTAAGGCTTCTCACCGTACTTAGATATCGCCTCTTGATCTAACCATTTATAGCGCGTGCCATATGTATCATACATCTCATTGAGCTTTGTCTTATAGCTTGGGTCTGTCGCCCATCCGCCATCGGCGATTGCATCAAGAGTAGCTTTACCATCTGTATTGTTGATGGCCTTAGTATATAGGTTTTGATGAGCCATAAACTCCGATTTACCTACAATACCGGCATCATATGATTTGAAATAAGCATATGATCCCCCTGTACCATCACCTACATTCGTACCAGGTCCAGAATCACTTACTGCATCGTCACCATAAAGTTTTGTGGTATATGGATAGTCAGCTTTGGTTGCAAACTTAACGCCACCCATATTGTGAGCTTGACCAAAACTTGGAACATCTTCGTTGAAACCAATCTCAATAATTGATTGCACGATTGATGCACTCGGAAGGAAGCCACCTGCCTTCCAACTTTGCAAATAAGCATCCTTATGTTCCTTAACAAAAGCATCAATCTTGTCCGCTAGGCTACTAGCTCCTGCCGAACTAGTGCTACTATCTGTGTTTGTATTGGTTTTAACATCTTTTGAAGATTTTGAATCAATATCACACTTAGGTTTACAATCATTACTTGTTGTATAACCACCAGAATTATCTTTCGAACCACTTTTAGTTTTAGAGCCCTCTTTGTTTGAGGAATCGCCTTTGACATCTCCGCCAGCCCAGGATGCTATTTTGGAATTATCCTGTTTAATCTTGCCACCGTCGAACATGTCATAGATTTTCTTAGCAGCATCCTGACGAGATTTTAAACTAGCAGCAAGCGCCCAAGCTGCTGGACGTTCATACATGTTGGCCCAATTTTCAGCTGCCTTTGCTGTATCCTCCCCTTGAGTTGCTTCAATATACCGCTTAACGGTATCTCCTTCGGATGCAATAACAAATTGCCCCTGGTTGGTCGCTGAGTTAGATTTATCGTAACCTTCCCAAGATGAATATTTCGTGTGAGGGGTGAATTGATAAAGATATCCGCCACCTCCGCCACCATATTCCATTAAATCAAGGGTGAAGCTAGTATTCTCGGCACCACCAATATTTCCGGCCACACCAGCCACCTGCGCTCCACTCATACCTTTACCGACCCAAAAATCCCAAGTCTCCTTGAGGTTTTTGTATGCGGTCGTCCCAGGTTGAGTCCAGTCTGTATCTGCCGCACCTTTCGAGCTCGTATCAGTTGCAGTGTTAGTATCTGTCTTAGGAGTGGCCTGTGCACTCCCTCCACTAACTACTCGGCAATCCTCTGGAGCGTACCCATAATAAGTCTCAGCCTCAGCCTTTATGGAAGTAATAATATCCGAGGACAAGTGACTGACATTGACAATAGGATTCACTAAAAGAATAGATAAGGCACTACCTCGTAAAAAGATACGTCCTAATTTTTTCTTTAAAATCACTGTCCTTCCTCACTTGATTCCGTTTCTGGTAAAGGCTCATATTTATATTCCTTAGTATATTTGCCATCCTTATCAAGCTCTACGTTATCCTTTAGCACCTGTTGCAACTTGTCGTAGTACGCTTTGATATCTGAGTAACCTGTTATAGTTCCTGTATAGGAAATCGAAATAATTTTCCCTTTGCTATCTGTTTTGACAATGTAATTTAATAAAGCAAATTGACGCTTTTGATTCGTTGCCGGAACAATACATTGATAGACTCTTGCATCATCCAGAGAACCATTCAAAAGACTCGTAGAAATGCTTCCTGCCAAAGCTGTTTGGGAATCGGTTGATTTCTGCCAAGAATTTGATCCAAGAAAACTATAGATGTTCTGTTGAACCATATATCCTGATGATGTTTGGCTTTTTTCACTGTCATCTGCCTGAGCGCCATCTGATAAAAATGCGGAAATGGCTTTAAACTGACTGTCAATAGATGACTTAGGGTCTAGTGCCAGGTAAGTTGTAAAGAAACTATCCAAGCTACTACTATCATTGACACTGGCCAAAAACTTACCAATCGAATCTGTTGTATCTGTCGTATCAGGTTTAGCTACGGGGCTTTGTAAATTAGCTAATTGCTGCTTGAAGACGGCCAATTCACTATTTTGAAGATGGCTAATTTGGGTTGGTAAGTCTACCACACTAAAAATCGTATTGTCTACCGACTTATTCGGTGTACTGTTGCCACCCCCTCGCCCTCCAAATATCATAGCTCCCAAAACAAGTGAACATGCTGAGGGGATCAGTGTCCGATAGCCAAACTGTTTCCAGTCCATATCTTTCAAATATTCTACTACATCGTTAATACGTCCGAACATAGTACCTCCTTAATCTATCGCAAAATCCGTTTTTCTGGGAATGGAAAACAGAAGATTATTAAACTCCTGGCTAAACAGTTCCCCTCCACTTAGTTCTAAAACAGGAGGGCTATCGCCAGACATAGAAACTAGATCCACAGTCAAACCTTTATACCGTTTGGCGTTTTTGAGAAGTTTTTTTTCACATAAAAACCATTGTTTAGTCGTTAAATAAATAGATTTATCACGATGACGATAATCTTTAGGTAAGAGTTCATCTAATCTCCTTAATTCCCTATCAGTTAACGACTTGGCATCTAAAACAAAAAAGAATTGTTTTTTCATTGATTCACAGCCTCCATTCGAGAAAGAAAAGCTCTAACTTTGGCAAAACTTGCTTTAGATTTCACATAAACTGTACTTCCCTTTTTTTCTTGTTTAACCAGTGATAAGCTTCCATCCTTATTCAAATCGATGACTCTTGCAAAAGTGCCATCACTCAAGGTTAATTCACCACTTAGTTGGCCATCACTGTTTTTATATAAACCTAGGGATAACAATTTTTTCTCCAAGCGTTTATATTGAGAAGGAGGCAAATTTGTATTTGTAGGCTTTGAACTTGATTGGATAAAAAATACGCCTCCTACAATTACAGTTATAAAAATAACAAAGAAAACAATTGTAATAATGAGATTCTTTTTAGCCATTATCTACTACTCCGTTATTAGAAGAAGGGGTATGGAAGGTCTCTGTTTTTGATTCTTTAGCCCCTGATTTTTTAACTCCCTTTGATTGGCCGGTCGGTGAACTATCGTTAGAAGCTTCCTGAGCCTTTAATTTTTTTAGTAGAGTTTCAACCTCATCTTTAGAATACGTCTTAACAGCCCCATCTTTGTCTTTGTAATAGATAGCCCCTGTTCTTTGAGAGTACTCCTGAACTTCAACGACAGTTTTGCTTTCCCCTTCTACAAAAGTAAGAGTTCCAACTAATTTGTTATCTTGATTCAAATAAAGACCAATATTTGCCGCTGCAAGTGTCTCCTTATTAGCTTTATACTCCTTGTCTGTCAGCACATCTTGAGCATTTTCTTTATTTGTTGCTTTTGTTTTGTGGGTCTGTTCTATCTTGACGTTCTTCTTTGTTTCCTTATGTGCTCCGTTTAGACCTCCAATAACAAATGCTGATACACCAATAAAGACCAAAACTCCGGCTCCTGTATAAATTGGCCAACGTTTTTTCTTCATTGTCTTACTAAGCTTAGTTTTAGACTTAGGTTTCGAATTAGATTTAGAGTTATCCATCACCTCAACTTCCTGTGAGCCTTCTTCAGGATTCTGTTTGTCCTCTAACCCCAAATCAATATCATTTGTTACTTCTTCTTTTTCGTAAGAGACCTGACTATCCGTAACCTGCATTACTTTATTTTTATCAGAAGTTCTGGAAGAGTTTTTCTTCTTATCTTCAACAAGATCCTCTGTATCAAAAAAATTTTCATCGAAAAGTTTAGACATTACATTCACCGTCACTTTCTAAATGCACAATTTGTGTTTTTATTGTACTATATTTGAACACCCCTTATTTAAAACAAAAAAAGCCCTCAAAGAGCTTTCATTTAATTTAACTTTCAAATTTCAAGATGGCTCCTCCATCAAGAACTGATACAAAGCCAGAAATTTCCCAATTGGGTTTCAATTGACACCGCTCAATCATTTCAGCAGTATCGTAATAGCCCATCAAGTCATTTCGAGATATACCAAACGTTTCAATATATTCACTCAAAGGACTATTTTGATGAGTTCTTACCCAGTTGCTTAATTCCCAACAACTATCCAACATAAATTCTCTCAGAACAATTTCTCGAGAAAATTTTGGCAACATTCCGTAGTAAGTATGTACAGACTGTCTTTCAAGCCAAACTCTAAAATTTCCGTAGATATCAGCCATAGCTGTTGAATCATTTGACATCTCCAAAACGTCAAACCAAACCACTCTACAGTAAAGAGCTGTGATTGCTTCTGCAATATTCTTAGCTTGAACCTCTGCAATCCCTGCTGCATCTAATGCTTCCTCTTTACAGAGAATTCTTGCTACGTAATTAGCAATTCCTCGATAATACGAGCGCCCATCTTTGATAGAAAGTTCATCACAAACTTTCCACTCCGGTTTTCCAGAAGTCAACAGGTCTTCACAAGTATCCCTATCTTCATCTGGAAAGCCCGAAAATTCACCGAACAGATCCCTCATCTGTTCTTGTAACGATTCTTTTGAAACTACTACAACAGACATTGCAATATTTTCCATAAAGTATTAGCTCCTTTTTAATATTATTACCTTCCATCTAATATTATAACTAAACTACGGAAAAAAAACAACTTTTTGTACACTCTTTTTGCGTAAAAAGCAAATACAGCCCAAAATGACCTTTGCTATTCTTGAAAACGCTATATTATACTACTTATAACTAGAGTGTTGAATATAAACTAAGGGGAGCAGTGTATGGCAACGGAAATCAATTCCCGAATCAGACAACAATTCGCAATCTCAATTGCTAAATTAGCTCTTGAAAGAGGAGTAACATTAAAAGAATTAGCCGATATTCTTAACTTGTCTTATTCTGGAGTTTCAAGGTGGACTAGGGGAGAAACATTCCCTACTCCAGAAGTTATTGACAAGCTACAAGACTATTTTAAAGTTCCAATAGCGCAATTACTTGGAGAGATAACGAGCTTAGAATCAGGCATTCTAAAAGTCGTTTCACAGCTAGATCAAGATGACAAAGTAAAAGTCCTGGATTTTGCACTGCAACACGTCCCGTTAACTACACCTAATCAAAATAAAGATAGTGACAAAAGCAACACGTAATTTATAAAAAACTTACATAGGACGTGTTACTAACACTTCCTGTTCTATCAAAAATTATAAAAATCATCTTGTACAGGATTGAAAATGGTGTTTAATCGTGTTCGAATGCTATAACGTTTCCTAACAGGATCATACTCAGGCTTATCAATAATGCGAACAGAAATCAACTGTTTATCTTCCATTATATCCTTTGTTAAAGATGGGTCTACTTGCAACAAAAGCGTGTAACCAGGTGCATCCTCTGGTTCAAATAAATGGCCACGTACTGGTTGGTATTTAACAATATAACCTGTTAAAATACGTCCAATACTTGCTTCACCTCCATCGTAAATACTTTTCATAGTATCTGACGGGTGCACCTCTAAACGACGACGACTGCCGACCAAGCGAACCTTTTGTCCCGAGATTCCATTTTTGATCTCTTCATCAGTTGGAGAATCAATAGCTACGTTTGTCACCTGAAAATCTACAATATCCCCTACAGAAATATAATCCTTAGGTTTTAAAATTTCTGACCTACTCTTATAAGAATAGAAATTATGAGGAATATAAACACGCTCCATGTTTGGTGTCTGAACAACTACTCCATTATTTGTTACAAAAAGAACAACACCTTTCATAACATCATGGGCTGCATTTTTATCGCTAGCCTCAAACTCTTCTTTGAATTTTTCATTGATCAAATACTCAGCTCTAGTAATGCTGCCTACAGCTACATATTGGTCCTCTAAAACTTGTTCACTGATTGGGCGGTCACTGTCATAACGTTCAGCAGCCTGGACTAACTTCAAATCTACAATAGACACTGGAACATTTGACCCGACCATAAGTCCAAGTCGGGATGGTTGATAGCTTCCAGCCTCTTCTTGTTTAACGTAGACATATACATCCCTTAATTTGGGGTCGTTTAGCTGTAACACTAGCACGTCTTGCAAAATTACATTTGAACCTTCTTCATCGGTCCGAATGGATGTAAGGGCGGTATCAATCAAACCTACTACTGTTGCTGATTTGACATGATGTAATGCCTCATCACGAGTATTTCCACGACGTGATAAACGAACAAGCTCTTCTACAGATGACTGTGGCACGCGCCTAGAACTAGTTTCATCAAAATAGTAAGGTTGCATACCGTCTTGGTATGGTGCAGTGTAACGATTACGCAGACGAACCCCTGTACGAGTTTTTACGTATTCCAATTGTCCATAAATGACCTTTAAATTTTTGTCATTGATTTTTTTCATTGTTTTTCCTTTCCTCTTGGAATATAACTCCAGTTCTGCTATACATGTTACCATATTAAAAATGACACGATTTAAAACATAAAAAACCTCCTATTGCACTAGGAGGTTAAAGTGGAAATTATCGGAGAGATACGGTAATTTTTCTATGTTTTGAGGAAAAACACAATAAAAAAGGTAAATAAGGGCGTTATTAAAAATATTCTGCTTATACTTTCATCTCTCTCCCCTTTGTTAAGGGTATAACTAGTATACCAAATCAAAAAACTACTTGTTTAAAACTAAAATCCATCTTTATCGAGGATACCTTAAACTGACAACACCGTCAACCTCCCCATAATGAGTAGATCCATTTGTCTTAACTGCATGCTTCTTTTTTTTCCCCAACTTCCACAATCCTGAAAAAATAACATGTATTACTTGAAATAGGAATGCTAGGAACCAAAAGAATATATCAATAATGATCAAAAAAAATAGTTGCATCATAATCTCCTAACTAACTTTTTAATTACTATTACTTGATAATATTATAGCATACAACAACCTCTAAAGGTCCTCTCAGTTGGAAATACCATATGGAAAACTTGATGTCACAAAGATACCAGATGTTTTTTAGTTTTCACCAAGAGAAAATAATTCAGCAAGGAATAAAAGATAAACAACAATTAAGAACCCTACAATCGCAGAAACTAAAATTCTTCTTTACTAAGGTACTTCATTATCATTCTCCCTCTATAATTTTCTACGTTTATAAGTATATTATAAGGCGTTGTCCTGTTTCATTTCATTCAGAACCGCCTCTGTCAATACCTTTTCAGCCATGTCTCCATCTTCAATCTCTTCTTTACTATAATAGTAATCAATGATTGGACACTTTTCCAAGGCTTCGTTATAATCACCACGAACAATAAAGAGGTAATCATCTGTTAAGCCCTCGGCTATGTCAGCTTCAAGGTCTTCGATAAGCTCACTATAATCGTAACTAAAGCAATAATTTCCATCATCAATCCATTTCTGAATAGTCATAATGGTTTCAAGGGTTAGGTTTTCAAATTTCCTTTCCCCATTTCTTACTCTTGTAATTGTAGACCGACTAATACCTAGCTCTTTTCCTAAATAGTAGGCGGGTATAGCCCTGTTCATTAAAACCATTTCTACTCTTGTCGTATTGATTTTCATTTCATCAACTCCTAAATAATATAATCAAAGAACAAAAAGAAAATTCCTTTTTTGCTAATACATTAATCATTTAATTCCTCCAACATTTCTTCCAAAGTTTCATCCCATCCATCATAGTCTGATGGATGGTTGAAGAAATCGTAGTTCCAATCATTATCGACTGAAACCTCGGCTTGTATCGGAACCCTGAATTGTGTGTAGGACAGTTGATTAATCCCACAATACAACTTATCCTCTTCGTCTAGGTAGGCGAAGAGGCATACTTTATCTATGTCGTCCGCCCATTCAACGAGCTCGTCCAAGTGCTCGTCGTAATATTTTTTTAATTGTTCTTTAGTTATTCCCATTTCTTTTTACCTCTTTCTTTATCTTCTTTCTTATCAAGAGTATCTGCAAGTTTTAACACTTAAATACTATCTCCAAACTTTCAATCTTCTAATTCAGCAATTTTAGCAAATTGTCTTGCTTCTGCTTCGGTATCAAATTCCTTGATATAGCCACCATAGAAAAAATACTTATTTGCAGTTCTTTGTCTCTCTGTTATTTTATTAGTTACTTTCACGTCAGCCCCTAAAAATTTACGGTGTTTTTTAGTACCGCCCCATTCTGCTGATACCAAGACATACCATATTTCTTTTTCTTCTTTTTTCTTAGAATTAGGTGGAAAATCTTTTGGGTTTAATTCTTCAAAATCAGTTAAATCAAAGTAATTAGTCTTGTTGAAATATTTCCCTGTGTGATGCCATTCACAAGGTCTAACTGCTCCGCTTTCCACTGCTCTTTTTTGCCATGCTTTTAATTGACTTTTAGTAACAAGTCCACTTTCAATAGCATATTGTGAGCGTTCACTTCTTTTATTGCCGATATATCCCATATTATAATAATCTCTTTCTTTATCTTACAAGTATATTATAACATAAACGTTGCCTTATGGCAACACAAAAAGAGTAAAATCCCTTATAAATAAACAAAAAAACACCACTCGTGATGCCTTCGCGTTCCCATTTTATAGGTATTGACAAAGGTAGCACCTTTTTGATATAATGTAATCAAGATAAAGAAAGGGAGATCACAAAAGGTCTCAAAGGTAAAACAAAAATGGCACAAATTAAAGACGGATGGCATAAAGTTTATGGGCAAGACGTTTATGTTGAAAATGGCAAAGTTGAAAGGGGAATTAAAAAAGACATGAATAATTCTGAAGTCCCTTGCTGGCCTTATGAGTATGATAAGAAACTAGGTGGTTGGGTTAATATTACTGGGGAAGTAACTCTATCTACTTATAGGGCAGGACTCAAAAAAGGGACTAAGCGAATGTGGTAAACCTTTTAAAATATGCTAAAAAAAATAATAAAAACGAGGTAAAAAACAATGGCACAAGAATTAAAAAAATCAATCTACTTGCAAGGTGGAGTTATTGACGTTTATAACGAAACACAGAATAAAGAACGTTCGCAAAGTTTCAGCAAACGAATGGGACAAATAGTGGATCGTTACCATCTGATTTTGGACTCGGTAAATACTCCAGAATTAAGTGACAATGAAAAGTACATTTTGGGAGTAACTATTCAAGGTTCTTACATTGATAAACTTTTTATCAAGTATTTGCATGAAGAGATTGACGATACCGAATTAGATGGGTCTTCTGATTTAGCTAAAAAAGTTAAAAAGTTAGATTTTCTTCAAAGAATTAAGCTAATTGAAGAAATGAAACTATAGACCAACCCTCAACATTACTGAGGGCTTTTTTATTTTGTTAGAAAGAAATTTTTAGAATAGAAAAACACCCTTATGGGTGCTTCTTTAATCTATCAATAAAGATAAACCACGTTGTTTTAACAACGACTCTACTTCAATTATAGAGCTTTCATTTATTTCCCTTATGTTTTTTAGTTCATCAATAGTCATAGAAGATATATCTCCTAAAGTATTCTTGCCTGCTCTCTTCAAACAGTTATACGTTCTGACAGATAGCTCTATATCTTCAATCGGTGTTTCTAGGTATGTTTCTGATAAAGCACCACAATCATCATCAAGACATGGCGTAATCCAATTACATCCACATCGTCTACAAATTCCTGTTTCCATGTTTTTCTCCTCATCTGCTAAGGCTTGTTCATATGCTTTCCAGAAATCATTTAGCTTGCCACTTATTGGCAATTCTCCGTAATCGATGTAACATTGAATCGCTTCATCCAAATTAGTAGAATTAGTTCCTGCAAATGGTACTGTTTCTAGATCGACTGCTGTATTGTCAAGTATAGATGATTTTAGTCGATCCAATAGGATAACTCTGCTTCTCGCATTTTTTAAAGTTTGTAAGAATACTTTTCTTTCTGTAATAGCCATATCAGTCTGTCTCCTCTCTTTCTTTTTAAACAACTTCAGATAGATATACTTATCCTAATCATGGCTACTTCTTTAACAGTGTTTTTCCGTCAATAATATCTTTAAGGTTTTCTTTCACCAACAACGTATCACGATACATTTTCTCATACTTACTTTTGTTCATTATAGCTCCTATTCTTCTCTCTTATACGCTGTCTATTATATCAAGTATACCTAAAAAGACCACGTTTAACACCTGGTCTTTTTACCTTCTTCTAAATTTATCTTCATTAACCAAAGACAAGACGTAAAACATACTCAGTTAATTCGTCATAACGCCCTTTAATAATATCCATAGCTTCCTTGTCCGTCAGTTTTTGTTCAGTTTGGATCAACTGGTGCAATTTGAAAAATCGGTCCTTGTACTGCAAGTAAACGCTGCACCAAACCTCCGGACCATAGGTACTACGACTATAGCTTCTAACTTTAACCTTTTTAATTATAATCATATAAAATTCCTCCTACTAATATATTCGAAAAAATTTCAAAAAGTGTTGATTTTTTAGGAAAAATAAAAAAGCTCTTTGGACTGTTTCAAATCCAAAGAACTTCTCGTTATTCCTCCTTAATACGACTAGAATAAGCACAGCTGTTCACCGCTTGTAGCGATGTTCTCAATCATCGGATTGTAACTGTGTGTATTCTTTTGAGCTTCTGACTTAGATAGGCTTGCCGCGAGATGGGTTGTAATTTTACCAAACAAATTATTGTAGTAATTAATCAACTCCTTCTTGCAGTTTTTAAACGCTAAATATTCAGGAGCTCCATAGTAAGCCCTCTTATCCTGAAGTAATGGACTATCAGAGATAATAGTCTCAAATACCCAGAGTTCAAAACCACGCGCAAACACCTCCGTTGGAGTCTTAAAATAGGCGGATTTACTAGTATCTCTAGGCAAAGTATCCTGATATGAAGCCAAGATATCTGCAAAATCATCTTGTAAGCTACACTCTTCCTCACCACCTTGGTAGGTAAAGTCAAGGTAGTGACCAAACTCATGGATAAAAGAAGTTGTATCTCTTACGTCTACGGCAATAATATTAAATGTTGGGTGGTAAAGCCCTGTAGCTTTATGTTTACCAAGTTTTCGGAATTTCAACTCAGGACTTACCATACCTTGCGGAAGACGGTCAACAATCTTTTCCCAGGCCTCTTCAACATTTCTGAACTCATTATAATCAAAATCAAGAGTCTTATATGCCAGTTGAGCACCATTTGATACGTCAATTCGATAAGGGGCTGTATCAACCTCAACTTTACGGAAACCAAGTCTGTTAAATCGTGTAGAACGATTCAACGCACTGTCCTGGTACTTCTTATCATCTGCTACAGTAGCGATCACCTTCCGACTCTGATTTCCAAAACGTTTATTAGCTAGTACATTAGCCTCTTGACGTAGAAAAGCCATACATTTATGTACAACTTTTTCCACTGGCAATACATTTAGTAGATTACGATTCTTCTTATAACAACCACCATAAAGAAGTGCCTGAATTAGAACATCGTCTCCACATCTCCACCTAAATAATCTCTGGTAGGAATCACGTTCCTCTTGTGAGAGTTCATAATGCCCACAAGCATCCAACAAATGGTCAATGAAGACCAGATAGGGACCAGAGTAGCATACTGCTTTTCTATATGTGCACGGTGATGAGTATGTAGACCACTTTACCCCCATTTTAGTTGTGATCCCCCCATTCAAAATAACGATCATTTCATTATCTTTAGGATTTAAACAAGTATAAACCTCTTTCATGTTTAAATCGCTATAGGCTTTTTTACTCAAAGCTTTTTCGCTAATAGCAGATGCAAAAAGTTGTTCACCTTCTGATAGCTCATTAACTTTAACGAATTCAGCATCCTCCTTTGCAATCCCTAGGCGTTTAGCAGATTCAAAAATGTCTTCAATGGAAATGTCTGAAATTTTTTCGAAATAACCAAAAGCCTTTTTGAGCTTATCAGATGTTTTTGCATCTGGTGCGATAGTAGGGATTCTTGGTGCGCGTGTTGTTTCAATACGTTTAATTTTTAGCAAGTTTGCCATAATTTTCCTCCTTTATTGTAAAAAAATGTACAAAAAAACCACGCACACTAGGGTGTACATGGTATTCCTCTTGTTATGAGTACCTGAATTAAGATACTCATAATCCTTTAGTTATCAATTGACTCGGCTAAGTCAATAACTTCTTGTTGTTTGATTAAAGCTCTACGGGAAGCTTCGTTTAGTACAACTTCCTGTTCCTCAATCGTTCCATATAGGAATAAGCTTTTCAAACTTCCATTGTGCCTAACCATAACATTCGTTGACTCGTCAACTTGATGTGCTGTTAATTCAATCATCTAATAAGTCCTCCAATTCCTGTCTAGTATAAAATCTAGGTACAACATCTAAAAGGTCGTCTACCATTCGTGGCATCCTCCCTTTTACATATCCCACGCTATTATCCACTACTCTATAGCTAATGGCATCATTAAAAGTTTCTTTTACTATAGATAAGTTATCTATCATTTGCACATAACTTCTGATGAACACCTCTTTGGGAACTTTACGCCCCTCAAGTTTAGTTCTACTCTTCGTAAACAACCAAGCTCTAAGTAGTTCTTGATAAACAACTTTAGAATCCATCTGATTCCTCATTTAGTTATTATACCACTTTACTAATATCCTCGTAATGACAAAGCCAAAACAACTTCCTCATACTGTTCATCAGTAACATCGTCGAAGCGTTTTAACCAGGTACCGTATTTAGTAGTGGGCGTTCGAAAGCCTAAGACTTCCTTCATCACCTGTCCTAAAACTTGTTCAGTTTCAAGATCAGTTAGAGAAACACCCCCTCGGGTAGCCACAAATACATTTGTCATAAAGTCCTCCTACCAAAATAAAGACCAGACAAAAGTCTAGTCCTAATAGTTTCTGATTACGCCTGATAAGACCAAGATAGCCAATCATAGTTATTATCCATGATTATATAGCCATCAATAGCGTAATAGCACACTCAGCATTACGTTTCATAATTTTCCTCCTTAGAAATAAGTAACTGTATGATACAGTTCACCTTCCGAACCTACAACAGAGCACGGATAAATGACAGCATGTTCGTTAAAATATTTCACCTCTTCTTTAAAGAGTTCACGAACACGGTCTTCCCCCAATTCATCGATAGCGTTCTGAGCCGGACAATCATGCCAGTCTCCTTTCCAATCTTGAATAGGGTCGAAGTATTTCTCTAAGAGAACTTCTTCATTGCCAGATGAGTAGGCCAAGAAGCTATGGATGCTTTCGATACAACTTAATTCCTTAAGTTCTACCAACTCTGCTTCCGTTGCTTCACCACGATATTTCTTTTTAAAGAGAACCACCTCACGCGCGTGAAGGCGTTCCATTCTTTTATTTTTGATATACATAATTCTCCTCCTAATCAATCAGTTCCATCTCTTCACGGAAAGAGTAATAATCCGATTTACCTACAATAATGTGGTCTAAGAAATCAATACCTAGATCCTTACATGCTCTCCTCATTTTGTCTGTAAAGGCCACATCATTACGACTAGGGTAAGTCTCTCCAGATGGATGATTGTGTGTAACAACTAATGAAGTTGCCATGTATTTCACTCCATAATGAAGTATCTCACGAGGCTCTGCTACACTGCTCCTAACACTACCTATGAAGATGACCTTTTCCGCAATGATACGGTTTTGCGTATCAAGATAAATTGCTACCAGGTGCTCCTGGTTGAGATCCCCATAAGAAGCCACCAAACGTTTAGCCATCTGTTGACTTGACATTATCGGGTCCGTTTTTTCTGGTATATCTTTCGAACGAACACATAAGAGTTCAATTAAACTAGCAACAGAATAGGCCATTTGTTTTGATAAACCAAAATACTGCAATTCCTCAAGACTAATATTCTTTAAGGAGTTCATATCACTCTTAAACTCGTCATATAGAGCTTTGATTTGCTCGTTAGATAAACCAAGTGCTCTAAAAGCACGGTCGAATAATTGACGATTATTTAGTTCGTTCGGGCGTTTTACTACTCTTTTATTTTTTACGGTATACATATTTTTCCTCCTACTACTAACTACTACTAATTAAATAGTTCCATTTGAACATCACCATTTGGGTAAATCAAAGGATGAGGTTCACTAATAAACGCTTCTCGGCGTTTGAGTACTTCGGCTTTGACCTGAACCTGAACATAATTTTCTAGGTGTTGTATCCAAAATTCATCTGAGAGTTGATTGAGATTTTGAAAACCACCATCAAACCCTTGTCTGCGTGCCTCTTGAACAACATGAGTCAAAGCCCTAAATAGCCCAGATTGCTCTAAAATCCACTCGAAGACTAATTCCTCATGTTCCATTTTCACCCAACGGATAATAATGGGAACCGCAGCTTCAAAGCAAATTGGCAACATTGAAACATCTTTAATGCAGTTACAACGTAACTGTTCTAAATAAGGTTTCATCAATTTTCCTCCTCAATGTCGGATCCACTGACAGAACTCAAGCACTGTAAACGGAATAATCAACAAGACAATTATTATTGTCCTAAAAACAAACCTATTCCTTAAACATTCCCGAATAATGACAAACCCTATCAAGAAAGCAATAAGGTACAAAAAGCCATAACTCACTGGACCTTCAATAAAGGCATAAAAGCCCTGTTGTTGGATATTGTAATCCATACTATTCCTCCTTTTTTTACCTAAAAATAAAAGATAACCCTTATGAGTCATCTTCACAAACTAGAACAAGAAATAAGGTGCGATGTCCTTAAATTCCTCAACATTCATCATACTGACTACCTCGTCAACAATTAGGGTTTGCACCATGACATCGGGCGTATCTGGAGAGACAACGCCCATAGTCGCAATATTGCGCGTGGCATTGATGATGAAATAAGAATCAATCTTGTCCATGATGGCATCCATATAACCTACGCCAAGAGCGCCCTCCTCCTCGACAATAGCTTTTAACATAGCTATTCCCTTATCTGTCTTAATAAGGTCACGAGTGCGTAGCTCTCTATCATAAGTCATTTGTGTAATCATAATTTTCCTCCTAAAACAACAAAAAAGGGACTCAAAAAACGAGTTCCCTTATCTTATTTAATATTTTTGCAATTCACAAAGGTAACTGACTTATTGGCATTATCAGATAAGATATAATCATCTAATCCTTTACCAACATTCCACTTCATGAAATATGGTTCAACTTTGCCTTTTTTGAGGCCCAAGAGCATGTTTTTGGCATAATCTTTGACATAGCTATTTGTCACATAATCTTGATCATAAGCAACAAATGCACTTTCAAAACGGCACCCTACTGCAACATTGGTCGCCTTCTCCCAAACAGAGACACCAGGCACAGATAAAATGAGTCCTGGTTCCATTTGGTAGAAACCTTTTCGGTCTTTGTTGTAACTAGCGATGATGTCACCTTTAAGAAGACCTTCGGTAATTACAACAGCCTTTTTATCAACCAATTCTACAAGGTTAGTCAAACCTTTACCATCTTTATCAAAACGAGCTTGTGACAAAAGCTCATCCGAAAAAGCAAAATGAACCTTCGATGTAGCTTTTGTCCCATTGACACGGTTTCGAGAAGACAAGTGGATGTACTTAGCCCCCATTTTAGCTTTAAAAACTAATCCAAGGTCAACAATCTCAACAACTTCCCCCTCTGGACAATAACCAGAGCGAAGTGCTTTGTTAATGTCACCACTTCGTCCATAGATGGTGTAGGCAATCCCTTTTTCCTCCTTATGGCAAACTACTCTGTATTTCTCGCAGCCTTCCATGACTTCGACAGAAATAGTCCGGTCTTTATCATGGACACGCACTTGCATGCCAACGATTTGACCATATCCATTACGGCAAGGGATAAGGATCCCTGGTTTTGTTTCGAAAATGGGAGCACCATATTTTTCGTAAAAACCAGGAACACCTTTCCAAGCGTCACGTTCAAGGCCGTTAGCTTCAAACAAATCTTCCCAGATCGTTTTGATTGAAAGAATCTCACCATCTTCATTTGTTTCATAAGATACACCCTGCTTACCCATCTGGGTTGAAGAAGTGTATCCTCGAAGGAGCATTTGTTGTTTAGTTAGGCCACGTTCTGCTGCCATATGCTCATAGTCTTTAACTGTCAAGCCAAAGACTTTAATCACAAGACTATAAACTGCATGGAGTTGATGGGCCGGTGCTTCTGGTAAGCTCTCAATCTCCTTCTCTTTAACCACCTTAGTGAACCGTTTAGCTTCTTCTGTCAGTGGATGACGGTAACCAAAGCTAGTTGGTTCTTGGCCTGCGATTGGTGTCCGCATACAATAAGCAACTGTTTGGTCTTCTGACAAGACACACCAGTCATTCTTTCCACAAATTGGACACTTCTCTGGCCCATTGTTAAAACGGAGATAAATTTTCCCGTTTTTGGCTTTATATTGTTTCATTGACATCATTTTCCTCCTTTATTCCATGGTAGCCATCTCAGGCCACAAGCTTAACAGCAAGGGTAACACCCCTTTATTATCAATAAGAAAAGACCTAAAGCAGCACAACGCTCCTATAAGTCTCCTCTGTCATATAGACACCATATCAATCGAAACAACTTCAATTTCAATGGCTCGTTAGACACATTAAACACAAAAAAAGGCACAAGAAAAAGACCTGGTAATTTTCAACTAACTTGATTAGTTGATCCTTTCCTTACAGCTTCTGCTGCATCTTCTTCTTGCACCTTATACCTGTGCGATTTAACTAGCACCTTAGAATAAATTATTCTAAAGTTTTTGTCTAACTCAATTATATATTATCACTCTTGACAAAAACTGATAATACTCAATGGCGTACAAAAATTAGTTTAAAATTTCTGTCAGTATAAACGACTTCTCTGTGACAACACTATCACAACCTAATATACTGTTTAGGCAAAAATAACTACCTCTCTGACGTGAAGCGCTTAGGCGCTTTGGTTAGAGGATGTTTTATGTATTATATTATAGCATTTTTATCAGTTGATGTCATGACTTTTCGAGAGATTAGACACCTGGCTACAAATAAAAAACACCAGGTGGTGTTATAACGCTTCCTTTGCTTTGGCACGCGCCTTCTAAAGATTAGTATCGTCCTGCAGATGCCAAATATAAAATAATAGCCAACAACACAAAACCAAATCCGGCCATCATAAAGCGGAATCTAGTAAATGTGAACGGTTTTTTCTCATCTCCCGATTTAAGTGAATCTTTAAATGCATAAAGGAGACATCCAATACCAAAACAACCAAATACTGCAATAATAGGAATCATAATCATTCTTCTTTCTTTTTTCTCCAAGAAACTGGTACCGTCAAGCAGTTAGTTTCTTTACCATATTTTACCATAGTTAATCAAGGAATATTTTAAAACTTCAATTAACTCGCACTCACGCGCAACATCTAGCTTTATCGTTTTCTTAGAGAAGACATTTTTTTAAACATCCTTTACAAAAAAGGTTGCTCATCATTTCATCATCGTAAATACCTTCGACATCATCAACACAAGAAACGTCCTGGAAATATTTACGACATAAACACCATCCATCCTCACCAAATAAATGAGGTTTGGTGTTTCCATGTGTATAGCCTGTAGTATTACGTTCGTCACTTGCCACAGGTAATTGCCAGTGAAATACTTCACCATTCACACTAATTACTGTACTCATACTATTATCCTTTAACCCCTCTAATCCTTGTTTTAAACTGAATATTTAATCCCCTCTCACCTTATTAGTCACTTGTTACATATGCTGACTTTGATGTCGTATGATAGCTGCAACAAGATTGACACCAGTAGTAGCGTTCGGTCCGGTCTTTGTTAAAACGGATAGCCTTTTGAGCTTTCTTTTCTGTTTCATAACATAGTTTATGTTTTCCGGCTTGAGGACAATAAACACCCTTTTTGGAATGTTCGAATGACTCTGTACCATGATAAAAGGCACGTTTTTTATGGTTTGAATGATAACTATTTCGGCTCATAACTTTCTCCTTCTTGATTTACCTATTTATCTTACCCTACTTCTTCGTGGCTAATATTCACATCACTATCTTCGCCTGATAGGGAAACAAATGATGATACTTTTAATTCTAAGCGATTTGACTCCCGTTTCTTACGTGGGACAAAATAATCAATTACATCCGATGTTCGATAGATTGAACACCCTTGATCGATTCCCAAAGCATCACCGGAATCAAGGTCTACCACAACTAGAGGCGGTAATAAATGACGGCTTTGACAAAGGTAGTCAATCTGCTTCTGTTTACTACCTAAAGACTCCAGGTAGCTAGCTATATCTGGTTGAGCTTCGAAAACCGTAGCAATATGATTAACGACATAAAGCTCGATATCTAAATCTGTCAAATTATCAAAATCAATATTCACTTTTGGAAACTTAGTCTTTACGGTGCGTACAGCAGACCGCCCTCTCTCAAGAGTCTTTGTTCTATCTTGTTTGGGCATCTCTTTCCAAATATTTCGTAAGTACAACAAATACATAACTTTCTTCCTTTCTATCACATCAAACCGTCATGGCCAAATACCTAGTCATTAAGGCTTTGCGTTTTTGTCGAGACGTAAATACACCCAGAACATCCTCGGCAACAACCATCTTATCCATTGGTAAACTAACTACTTTATCGGTGTCAAGATCCACTAGCATCACCAAAGGTAACTCATGCTGATTGGCCACCATGTAGTCAAGCCGTTCTGCGCGTGATAAAGCAGAGAGAAAGTTATACATCTCCATATTATCTTCAAACAACCCAGATATATGGTCAACCAGATAAAGGTCAATATCTATGGCAGTTAATTGGCTACTTACAATAGAATAGTTATATTGAGACCCTTGAGCAATTTTGATAAATCGGCCGCATTTGCTACTGAAGGTCTTCTTCTCCTTCGGAGTAATATCTTTTGAAAAATAATTCTTTAGTAACAACAATGACATGACATCATACTCCTTCTTGTTCTTCCTTCCCACCTAGACGCTTTAAGACTTTCTCTAAGCTGATAGGCATTGCTACTTCTAGGACAGATTCAACATCTAAGATTTTAGGAGCGCAATTCCTTTGATTATCTCGTTCAGCGTAAACAATCCGATACCTACCCTCTCTTACTTGATATAGTACTTCTCCGCTTTCGGTGACAATCATTTTCCCACAAGCCTGAATGTAATCTACAAAATCTTCTTTGAGTTCCTGATTAAATTCCCTCAAAAATGCAAGTTCTTCTATACTATAGGGTTCTTTTTTAAATGGACCAGGACTGTAGGTTTCTACTCCAATTTCAAGTCGCTCTTCATTTTCGTCCATCCATTTCAAGGAACAGACAAAACGGATATTTTCAAATAAGCTAACAAGTTCATCGTCATTATAGTCTACAATCTGAATAAGCTGGATAGTTTTTTTGTAACCACGCGCTTCTACTACTTCTTCCCAAGTCAGTTTACTCATATAATCCTCTAGTAGCTCCGCTCTAGCTAATCCCATTCTCTTGATTTTGTTTAAATCCTTTCGGTAAGGGTCTATAGACTGAGTGCTAAGGCCTATTGCTTTTCCGATACCATAGGGGCGCAAGCCTGACTTGGTTAAAAGCCATTCAATTTTATCTGATAGTCGCATGGGACCTCCTTTACTATGTCCTTAATTTCTTGTTAATACTATTATACAAAAGTTTTTGTAGTTTGTAAATAGCATGTACAAAAATTTTTGTATATGCTATCTAACTTTTTGGAGTGGCTATGATAATCATATACTAAATAGAAAAACCACCTAGCAGAAGGATAATGAGTACAACTTTATTTTCTTCTCCAACTGCTACTATCGACTAATAGAGGCTATCGTTAGACAGTTTAACCAAAAATAAAAAGGTACGCTTAATCACGCGCACCTTTAATAAATATGATAATTCTATAGATGTTAAACAGATACATCATGTATGGAATTACTGTGGAAATAATGAATACTAAGACTCTATATTAAATTAGCCATTTAAAGTCCATGCCTTAGATAGATAATACTTAGTCAAAGCCCTACGGTACCGTTTATGTTCCAAAGCATACCCTGGTTCGTGGTCTTGGATAATTTGTCTAAGCGTCTGAACATCTGTATCATTTGGAGAAGCCCTCTGTTCAGTTCTAAGAAGCTCCTTACCAATTCTACAAAACAATTGTTTAGATAAGAGAGGTTCTAAAAACAATAGACAATCCACTGTCATTTCCTTTTGACCACATCTAAATAAACGCATGTTAGAGCTATACCGATCTATTTCATTTTTTGAAAACCCTAGCCTAGTCAAACTATCTGTTACAGACTTTGGACAAGCCTCTTGAAAAGTATCAATCTCATCTATAAATTGTTTGAAACTATCTTCCATAAGTCCTGCAGTAGAAAATTCTCTTATTTGTTTTTGAGTCGTAAGATAGTCCTTAAAACTACTTTTAGAAATAATCCCCTTATGAATGTTTATCAACTTCCTTAACTCATCGGCTAAGGCTTGTGACCTTTTAAAGTATAGGTGACGATCTAGTATTTCCTGTCCAACTACACAAATCGTCTTGGGTGTTAGTAATGGTAAAAAAGCAGAAAAGCATTTCACAGTTAGGGTAAGCTCAGACTTAGCCAAGAATGACATGTAACTAATCACCTGGCGAACCATATAGCCACTGTAACCTTTTTCGATAAGTGATTGTGTCATAGATGTTTGGCATCCTTCTCTGAATGACTGTATCTCTGACATAAACAAAGTATACTGCGCGTGGCCAATACCACCATCTGTAACTTTTTTCGTGACGTATACCTCTCTTTCTATAGTCTTGATATCAACCGAAAGTCAATAGCTATCTTCTTTTAAATTATCGTCTAAGAACGTTGCTTCATCAAATCACTGACACGGTTATAAAATCGATTCAAATTATCATGATTCATTTCGACTTTATCATTTCTGTAAAATGCAAGTTGATATTGAGCCTTCTCTTTTCCGTCCTCAATTTCAACAACTGTAGAGGCATGTTCAACGCCATACTGCTTTGTAATTTCCTTTCCAGCTTCACTTTGAGCATTCACAAAAATGACTGTATCCTTCTCAGTTTCAGAAAGATGATTTAAGATTTCTGGGATAACAACATTACAAAAGTCACAGTTCAATTGGTAAACAACATAAATACGATTCTTAGATTTCAACTGTTCCTTACTATACAAATTCGGTGTAGCATAAAGTAGATCTTTTGCACGCGCCTCACCGAAACCTCTTTCGATGATTGTGTCTTTACTAAATGTTACCATCGGAGTTTTATAAGCACGATATGTACCTAATCCTAATAGAGTGAAAAATGTAAGAATACAGGTAGTGATTACACAGGCTGCGCGTGAAAAATGTTTCATAGATAAGACAGTCATCAATACTACAATCAAAGAAATTAAACAGTCATACCATGCTGCTTGAAACACCCTTAAATGATTCCAAATAACTGAGCTAAGAGAGCCTGTCACACCGACAAAAATAAAAAGTAAAAACAATATATATAATCTGAAATTTTTGAATCGCCCCTCCATCATTCTCATTGGTTACGACTCCCTTCATTACCATGAACTTTTTGATTCATAGAAGAAAGTAATTCTTTACGATCTAACTCGTTATTATCACGTTTGCGCATTTCATAATAAAGACGTCCGATTGTCTCAAAATCACTACGTTCTTCCTCTTTTTCCAAAGCATTAATCTGCGCAGCGATTTCTTTTTGTTCCTGTTTGAGACGATTCTGTTCCTCACGTTTTTCATCAAATTCCTGACGAAGTTCTTCAATTGTTTTTGGTTTCTTTTTAGCCATTAGGTTATCCTTTCATTATCACATTAAATAAAACATAATAGAAACAATAATATTTAAGTATTACCAACTCTTTATTTCATTCTCTATATGTTTTATTTCCTTCTTCAATTCCTTGGTCCATTTTATGATTTCAAACCAAGGTGTTGCATCAATTATGTTTAAAATATCCCGATAGAACGTATAAGTAAGTTTTAATCGCTCCTTATCAAGAGCATCATCGACGATATGTTTTTCGCTCAATAGTTTGCTATATTGACTAGCTCTTTCGTAAAAAATAGCGAACTGTTCATGGTAGTCACTTATTAACTTTGTGCGTTCCATTTACATCCTCACTAACAACCGCTGCTTGCTTCTTTAAACTATTCATAATTTGTTGATCCAGAACAAGTAGTTCCTTATTGTTCAATGAATCAACCAATAAAGAATAAAAGTCAGAAAGGTCCACATCAAAGGTGTCATTCTTAATTCTAAGATAGATTTTTGTTAGAGAATCAATGAGGTAAAGAAGTGATTCTTTACTGTCGGAATTATTTTTAAATGGGTTATTCATTTAATCAAACCTCCTTGCTCATCTATAGATATGATTTTATTTCGAGTAACATCATATGTCCTCTCTACCCTCAGATTAGATGGGAGTTCAAATGGTAAATGATAACCCAATTCCTTAGTAGGTAATATGACATATTCATTGCTGAAAGACGTGAAGTATTTCTGTGACTGTCTATTCAGTAATTGTTCCTGTAAATCATAGGATCCATAGTTGACGATAGGCTCCCCTCTAGGAAGCTCAATGAGATGTTCTGTTTTACAAATAGAGTGAGCAATCAGCCATGGAGACGAAGCTAAATTAAACCCGTAAAATGTAATGTTAGACTGCTTTAAAATCACAGGTAAAAGATTTCCTCTAACGAATGCATTATTGATTTTAGAGAAGAAATTCGATATTCTTCTTGAATATTTTTCGCCCTCTTTAACATTAAAACTGAAAAAAACAGAACTACCATTTGCTATCTGGTTATGCTCATACCGCAAAACCTTTGAAAGTAAGCGTGTCTGATTTTCCGTACCATTATCAAGCTCTATAAAGTATGGTTTGTCATCAACATAAAGTAACGCATCGGACACCAGGAAGTTACTAGTTGAACGGTCAACCGGAAAAATGGGGCAAAGTAATTGTTGGTAAAGATTACGTTCTGTCAGCTTTGAAATTGCAAAGATGACTTGAGCAGTTACGTACCTTGTTAAAAAATCATGTTCATTAATTTTAGGTTCACCACCTGTGTATAGGTTAGGGTAGTTTCGTATCGCTGTTACATCTTTAGTCTCGTACATTTCGAGAAACGACCCGAACACATCGTGCTCTTCTAAAAATGAAAACAACCATTTCCTAAAACGAAAATTCAAATAATAAACATGTCGCCTCTGGTAGGTGTATTGTGTAGCTTTAGAAATAGGGAAGTTTCTATTTCCAATCAATTCCTGAAAGAAGTTTCTGTTATACGTTTCGTTCTTGCTTACTGCTGAATAAATAGCCTGAAATATATTTCTATCAAAGTAAGAAAATCGTATGAGATATAACATAGTAAAAAGGTGGTCCTGGTTGAAATAGATTGACTCCCTGGTATTAACTTGATACTCTGCAATAGTTCCTGGTGGTATCTTTTTAGGAGTGAAAATAAACCGTTTATCCATTTATCTATAAATAACAGCTTAATACCTTATATAGTACGGGTGATTCGTGAGAACTCTTCTATGCTGTACGATATCAACTATCCTTTACTATAGCAGCCTTGAAACGACTTCCATTTTTATGGCTTACGTTTAACTAAAGGAATATATCCGTATTTTAATAATCCTAGACTCTTAAAATTAGATATAACCTTGGAATTACGGCTATTAATGCTTATTCAATGAATAACTTTACGTATAGCCCTATTATCCGACTAACTAAAAACTAGCGATAACCCCAACTACTAAGGCTTTTAAGCGACTTCTCCTTTCTTTGTTTAGCATATTATCTTGAAGTTTACCACAATCTGACAAGCCCCCTTTAAAACTAAAAAAAGGTCTATTAAGATATAGACCTTTTTTAGTTATTAATCATCAGCATCAGATTGGTTCTCACCAATATTTACGGTATTTGTTAAGTTTTCAAATGGAGATATCTTTGCTTCCTTTTTCAGAGTCTCATCGTTGGTATTTTGAGATTCTTTTGCAAGGGAGATAGATGCTTCTTCTGTCAAAGGTTTGTCAAGAGTTTGTTCATCCTTTTCTCTTATAATTCCTTTAAAAGGATTCACTTCACCTCTACCGCTTCTTTCTGTTTCATCTGAAGTTTCTAAGATATTTGAGTCAGAATATTCACCCAATACAACTTCCTGTTCCTCTTTCTCCAACAAAGTTAGTGGAACAGAAACCTGCTGTCTTGATTCTAGGTAACGAAGACGACTTTGCTCCAACCAAATATCAAAAATTTCACCATCTTCAACATCATTAGTTGGATCAAAAAGTTTGTATAGTGTCGTTTGATAAAATGGAATAGGCGTACCTTCTACCCCGGATACAACCTCGCCATCCAACTGATAAGAACCAAAGAAATGTCCTCTATCTAATGTCCTTAACTTATCTGCGGTTACTTTTGATACCTCTGTTACACTTTCACGGATGCTACGAGAATTATGTACTTCTCCCTCTAAAAAATCACCGTCTGACATAGTTCGTTGGATTTCAAAGCGTTCTTCTGTTCCAGCTGCTTTTACCATTTTTTCAATCGTTTCTGGGGAGCTATCTTGATAGATAAAGATATTACGAAATGAGTTAAGAAGGGCTTGGGTTTTTTCTTTTCCAAGTTCGGATATGATTTGTTCTTCATTCTGGAAAGCGAAGGTGGCAATAATTTTGTACTTACGACTTTGGTTAAAATACTGCTCATGCTGCGGCATAATAACCCAAGCTCCTTCATCTCCTTTATACCCATAGTAAGGTGACTTATCTGGTACTCTTCGGAAGGTTGCGTTATGGAATAATAACTCCATAATACGTCCAATAGTTTTCGAGTCATTATCGCCTAGTGTCCCACGCGCAGAAGAAAATAAAATGAAGCCTCCTTGACGTAAAAAAGTGTCCAATGATTTTGTAGATTTTCTAAAGAATATGCGCCTGATATATTTATTTCCTGCCAACTCACGCACCGGGTCAATCGCACCTACTGCATGCTCTGCATGAGCAAAAAATTCATTTCCGTTTCTGTCTGTCACAAAACCGTTTCTAAAATAAGTAACGGCCTGTTCAACTAAGCCGATATCAGATTTTGCATCTTCGTACTTGATTTCTAATTCTGCTAACTCAGGTAAATGATCAGTTATGTAATCTCTAAATAAAGCTGGTTCATTCTCCGAATCAGATAAATATTTAGCCTCTTCCTGCTTGTAAAGTTCCTGATACGGAATACGATATTTTTCGTCAAAAACTCGATGACTATATGCTAAATAAACTTCTGCAAGTTGTAGCCTTTTTTTAATAACTTCTGAATCTTCGACAAACTCTGCAAGCTCTTCAAACCCAGGCGTATCCCCTAGCAAATCTTTGTCTAAATAACTTCCTTCTAGTCGTGCAGAAGCCATAATTAAAATTACAGCATTTCGAATGTAGATACGTCCACGACCTTGGAAATATAGAGACGAGTCTTTTACAAACATTCCGACAATATCTACCATCAATGAGGAAGCCTGGTCAATAGATGCATCAAAAATATTAATACCTTCTGTATCTTCCTCGGCAGGATTTATTTTCCAAATCATCTGTCTAGGAAATCCAGTTTCCAATATAATTTTATAAATGGATTTTATTAATTCTCCAGATGGTTCGTTTACATATAGTCCGCTGATTAATTCACTTGCTACACCACTATTGATCCATTCATCATTAATTTTTAAATACGCTTCTCGAAGTTTACATTTATAAAACTCTGAACCAATCTTTACACCTCTTGCAGTAGCAACCTCGTTAAAATCAGATACATTTTGCCTTATAAAATCTGCATATGCATGAACATAATCTACAACTTTGGCAACATCTTGTACGGATTCGGGCAACAGGAAAGCCTGTGATTTACCAGTACCAGTTGGACCAATAATGGCCGTCGATAAATTACGCTCATTATATTTAATAACAACCGGTTGATTGTTTCGGCTATCAACCCCTAATAAAACATCTGGCCTAGCGTACTTGTGTCCTCTTTTTTGTAAAATATTAGTTCCTTTCAAGATAGGACTTGTAGCATATTTGGGGATTGTAACATCGTGAACTAAAAAATAAAGAAATAAATTATTGTAGTATCTTTTTTCAAAAAAGCTTTGGTAAAATCGACTATATGTCCTGGCATCTTTTTGATACGTGTTGTAGAGAAAAAATAGGAAAGCGATCATTGGTAGAGACAAAAAAATCAAATTCCAAATTTTATTTAAAACAAGATAATCAAAAACATAAGGTGTTAAAAAGGGAGAACCGTTTTGGCTCAAAAACTCTATAACGTTATCATACATATTGTTGACGAAGGACAATAAGTAATAATTTGTTACTAAAAGGATTAAGTAACAACTATAAAGTATGGAAATCATAAACGATAAACCTAAGTATTTTTTTGCAGAGTTAGCTCTATCATTTCTGTCGATATATGTTCGTTTAGAAAACAAACGATATCTTTGTTGACTTGTAATATTGGTATGACAAAAACCAATATAAAGCGAAGAATAAATACAAAAAAGGACAAATAGAACATACCAGATACTAAGGCTTCTATCTTCAATCGAACCGAAAAAAATGATTTTCAATAGATTGATAAATATTATCCAATTCGCCATCAATAAAATCCATATAAAACCCTTTAACGAAACAAGGATAAGATCAATAAGTCGTAATCCTAGAATTTTGTATCGAAGTTTCCCAATAATATGATTAACAACGACTTCTATTACTTTATTCATTTTACTCCCCTAAATACTAAACAATTGTAGTGCATTGATGATTATTTCTGTAAGTGGAATAGATACCCCTAATATAATCACCATTACTATTGTAAATTTACGATATCTCCCACGTATTTGTGGGGGTTCACCGGTTACTAAGTACCAAAATTTCCATAGATATCTCTGTATTAAAGATAGAGGAACTACAGATACTATCAATAGTATTTCCATTAAACGCAATAAACCAATCAATACATCTTTAACAGTAAACATTTGGTTATAACTGTAACGATAGAATAATGACAATATAAACATTGAACCAAAATGATAAAGGTAAAATACTATTAAAATAACGAATATCTTTTTGCTTAAGTATTGCTTTTTACTCCAGTTATTAGTTTGATCATGTTGAAAATATTGGAGCAATCGCATAATGAAAGTAACAGCAAAGCAAATATTAATAAATAAAAAGAACCAATGGAGCCAACCTGGAGCATGTACTACAGTATAGCTATATAAGTTATTAAAAAATTCCATTAAAACACCTCACAAGTGATATTATAAAGGCTAATTAACTTATAAATTTCAAACTAAAAATATATACCTAACTCCCCACCTGACGACTGTAAATACAATTGACAGTCGCAAATATTTATTTAGATGCAAAGGCAACCAATTCAAGTAAAAAAAATATTATCTATATATCACGTACATTATATAGATTTACCATACATCACCTAAAATGAAGATTAAACGCTGTGTAGATTGAAGTGAAATAAGGATTCACTACACGTCAATAGACGGTGAAAACATTGATTTTAAGCGATTCTTGAAATTTTGAATTTCAGTAGATTGCAATAAAAATCAATCGAATCACTACTTTTTTCACTACCTTTTTTTGAAATAAGAATATTGATTCGGACAATTAAAAGTAAAAGAGCCTCGATTTGAGGCTCTTTTTTGTTTACCTAATAGCTGACAAAATTTTATATATTTCTTTAAATTCTAGCCATTTCATTTGGTCTACCATATAACCATAAGCAATCGTTCCATCGGCATTGACGGGAAGCATAATTTTTTGACGTTTTAATCTAGCAGTACCCATTTTATAACCGTAACCATACTTTTCTTTTTGGTTAGTTATAATTCTAGAAATAAATAGTCCAACATATTTATTTTGTTCTTTTAGTTTTAATTTTCTAGTATCATTCCCAAAAAGAGCCAGATAATCATGATAGAAAGAATACCCTACTGAACCATTCCTATTTACTGACAGGCACCCTTGTTCTAAAGTAGTATTGCTGTTTCCAATAAAATAACCAATCCCATTTTGACTTGCGGTCGCTGTTATGTAAGGGATTTTGCCCACGATTCTCTCTCTTTCATAAATATCTTTTCCTGATTTTATCTCACAAACATCCTCCAACCAAAATTCTTTCCACTCGATACTTTGTGATTTTTGAAAATCTCTGTGAAAACTTATTGTTCTATATATATATATATATTCGAGGATATTTTCAATCTGTTCTAGTTCTAAACGTTTAACATAGTCTTCCATGTATTGCCAGTTGGGATTCCCGTAAGTATCAACAGGCAACATAATTCTTTGTTTTGACAATCGTAAATTATTTAAAGAATAACCATGTGAAAATTTATCTCTTTGCATAGTTATTAATTGTGATAAAAATAATAATAAGTTTTTATTAGCCTTAAACTTAGGTATTAGAGCAGTCACATGTGTATCTAGAGCCGTTACAGACGACTGATAATACGCTATACCTACTCCTCCATCTCCATCATTGTTTAGGGTTAATATATTCCCTTTAAACAGCTTTTTACCATTATCTTTTATAAAAGTTTTTACTCCATTATCAATCTTTTTAGCAGAAATAAGCGGAACTTCCCCTTGCTGACATTTTGCCATGTTGTTTTGATTGCCTCTTTCAAACTCAAACAACTCTTTTAGTTCAAAAATTTTCCACTCAACCTCTTCAAGTCCCGCTAGTTCTCCAGCAAGCATCAATAGTTTCGGTTCATAGTAGTTACGAATTTGAATCGCCTGTTTTCTACGCTCTTGCTTGATATAATCTTCCATGAATTGCCAGTGAGGAGAACCCTTTGAATTTACTGGTAATATCACGGTTTCTCTTCGAATTCTTGCATCGTTTATTTCTCTGTTAAACGAATATTTTTCCTCTAATCTTTTTATAATCGAGGATAAGAAGAGATAAACTTCTTTACTAAAATTTTTATTTTCTAGTATAGTTACATGGTCACTCCCTATAAATTCATATTGTTGGTAAAAACACGAACCCACACTTCCACTATTTGCTAAAGTTAAACAATTTTCAAATTTTCGAATATTTTCTTCATTCGAAATGAAATTGTCTACACCATTATTTATTGATGTCGAGGACACATAGGGAATACCTCCTTCTATTTGGTCCCCCTTTGTTAATCTTTTACCACGCTGAATTTTAGTGAAAATATCTGTAAATTTGAATTCTTTCCACTCCACACTATCCAAAGTCAGTTTAGTCATCCAACTCACCACCTTTTTCAGCCACCATCATGGTAAAACCTTCTTCCTCATCAGAAATACCAAAGAGATAGCCTCGTCCATGTGTAATCATATTTACTTCGAAAGTTAGGTAGTCTGCAACTGTTTTTGTAAGGTCTTCTTCACTCGGAATATCATCATTAAAGTAATAGAAAGAATGTAACCATTCATCGCTCGATTCAACCGTTGTTTTTACACAGAATTTTGTTTCCGCTTCAATTCTATCAAACCAGACATCTAATAGACGTTGTTTCTTATCCATAGCAGATGGTGTTTCAATTAAACCAATATGTTTTGCTACTTCATAACCATCATCTTCAAAGTTAATGAACTTGCATTCTTTGTTTGGATTATGAGGAATACCTGCTGTAAAGACTGCAATGCATGGATTTGTGCCAACACCATAGAAAGTGTTTTTATTTAGAGTAATAACTCCCTCTAATGTGTGGTGCTTAAGAATATTTTTTTTGATAGCCTTTTCTTCTTTAGTCTTACCAGTGAAAGAAGATTGAGGAACAATAACAATTGCCCTTCCTCCTTCAACTAATGAATTCAGTAAGTGTTCGGTAAAGTTAATCTCATAAAGACTTGGATTGGATTTTGACCCCATAGAGTATGGTGGGTTCATCATCCCTACAGTACAGTTTTTCTCTAGTTGTAATTTACTTGGATTTTGACGTAGGAAGTCTTGATTTTCTAAATTACTTTTACCATCTCCTCGTAGAATCATATTAGTAGTTGCAATGGTAAACATATAACTTTGTTCTTCAATACCAAATAAACGGTGTTTTCGTATTTGGTCTTGCTCATAAGCATCATCTGTTTGTTCCAACATATTATGCATAGATGCAATAAGGAAGCCTGCTGTCCCACAACATGGATCTAACACTTTGTCGCTTGGTTTAATATCTACGAGGTCACAGAAAAGCTCTGTAATATGCTTTGGAGTAAGGACAATTCCCAAGTTTTGTCCATCACCACCAGAATAGGACATAAACTCACCATAAAAGCGTCCTAAATAGTCTTCTGCTGAACTCTGATAACGAATGTTGTGATAAATACTATCATATAGAAACTCGGTGAAATATTTAATAGGTGTCTTACCTAAGGTCTCATTTACTTCGTTTAATTTGGTTGTATCACGGATAACTGCAAACTGACTTAACAATTTATCTTTTTTCACCTCTGGTGATACATTGGCACGTCTCAAGTTATCTTCGATAGCTTTATAAACTTTCTGACCATCTGTAGTGATTCGGTCTCCATTTAAGCTATCAATAGAAAAATTATGATGTTCAATCTCACGTAAAGCTAAAAGAATACCTGATACAATTAGGGGCTTATTCTTTTCTTCAATATTCCCATAATTTCTTAAATCATTGTGTAATTTTTCAGCATCCTTAAGAATCTCTGCTGTTTCTTTTTCAGAATTGGTATCTTCTTGTAAAATCTCACGGATGTAATATTCATCGATATTATTTTCCTTAAAGGATATAAGAGTCTCAATATCGGGAAGCTCCGTATACTCTCCACGTTCATTGACAAAAATTGGCGTAATACGGTGCTTCTTTTCACTACCACTAATGCCAATTGCGATAATTTTCTTATAAGTCACCTTCTCCACAAGGTGTTTTGCATAAAAAAGAGCACCATTCACGGCATAATCTATATTAGATTTTACATCGTCAGCAATAATGCCTTCGTCCGTGTATCGAATATGCTTATCTACAGAGGATTTATCTTCAATCAGAATTAAGAAATCTTTGACTACTCCAACATATTCTGGGAATCCAGCATTTCCAGTCCCTTTTTTCGATGCACTCTTTAATGCCTCATTAATTTCTCTAATATCGCTCCCTTGAGCAGAAAATTTATCTCTGATTTCTGCCTCTTTCAGCATCTCATGGACCCAAAGGTCCGTATTCACTTCTTTTTTCGCCATTTCATTTTCCTTTTTAATAATGTAGTTTAATTGTATCAAAATTTGTGGGATATTTTAGTTAACATTCTTGTTAAATACCATTACAGACTTACACTCATATAGCATAATCTTAACTTTCAAACAATTCAAGAGACTATTCAAATAGACAACTTTGAAAGTCTAGCTGAAGTCTGGTTTAGCAACTTCAAAACGTGGGTCAGCTCTCAAAACACCATCAACCGAGTCCGAGGTTATCTTGACACCTACATCATTCCCCACTTTGGAGAGTATAAACCTGACCAGATTGAACCTTCTGATATTCAACTTTGGATTAACAATCTAGCTAGAAAAGCAAAGAAAGCAGTTGATTCAGGTGTAACACGTGCACCTAAAGGGAGTGCAAAAGATTTTGGAGCAATAGCTCACAAAGTCAGTGATATTTTTGACTTTGGAATTACAAACTGTGGTTTAACTACTAACCCAGCTAAAGCAATAAAAATCCCACCAAAGCCTAAATCAAGAAAAGAGCGTGTCATGGTACTACATGATGAGGACCTCAAATACTGGCTATCCTATCTTGAAACCTTACCAAATACACGGGCAAATAGACGGTTTAAAGTCATATGTAACACGTTACTAGCATCTGCTTTAAGAATCAACGAGTTACTCGCACTAGAAATTTCTGACCTAGATTTTGAAACCAATGAAATCCTTGTTAGTAAAACACTAATGTGGAAAAGTGCTAACAAAAGGTTAGGTATCAAAGGTGAAATGATTTGTAAGCAGGCACCTAAAACTGATTCTGGATATCGTAAAGTTGCCGTACCACCTATAATAATGGCAACTCTCAAAGAGTTTCACAATGAAATGACTGCTTATTTTGAAAAACACAGTCTACCTCAATCCAAACTCATTTTCCCAACCATATATGGAAATTACATGTGTGACAGGAATGAACGTGCAACTCTAAAAAAAACGCTTATCCTCGCTAGGGTTACCTGACTACGGCTTTCACCTCTTCCGTCACACACACGCATCCATGATGTTAAACGCCGGTATGAATTGGAAAGAATTGCAACATAGAATGGGGCATAAATCCATCACAACAACAATGGATACCTACGCTGAATTAGCACCAAACAAGAAGTTTGAAGCTGTAGATATTTTCCTAAATAAGATGGAAGAACTTGCTAGTTGATTCCATAACTACCTTTATCACTACCTTTTCCTCTGGAAGTGCAATAAACCTTGATATAACAATGTTTATTAGCCGATTACTTAACCCTTACTGATGATACATGATGTAGTGGGAAACTATGTATCGTAATATTTTAGATAGAACATACTATGTACTACATCATGTAAAGGGCATGATGTAGTATTTATACGAACATCATATAAATAATATCTATACATCATAAACATTTCAAATATATAGTTAATTACCATACATGATGTAATGTAATTGTATATAGTGTTTAACGCTTGCTATATATATATAATATGATATACTTTAAACATAGATGGTTTTACATCAGGTGATACATCACCTATCTTAAGGCGTTATATATTACTTATACTTATGGAGGAAAGTTTATGGTTGCAGAAGCAATTGTGTTTTTAGACGAAAAAGGAGGAGTAGCGAAAACTACGACTACTAAACTAATATCCCAAGATTTGAATAGCAGAGATTATAAAGTTTGTGCTATTGATATGGATGGCCAATGTAATTTTACAATGGCTTCAGGGATTCCAATTGATACGGAAAAAAACATCTATACAGTTTTAAGGAAAGAGTCAGATGCGATTGATAGCATTGTCTCTACTGATAGCGGAGACGTCCTACCTGGTAGCCCAATGATGAAAAATTGGGAAGCTGAATCTGCCGGACTAAAAGATAGCATGATTAGGTTGGGAAACCGATTAGAAACCATTAATGAGTTTTATGACTTTACGTTATTTGACACTCCACCATTTTTAGGAACCTCTACTTCTAGCACCCTTCTCGCTAATAAAAGGGTTTTTGTGGTCATTCCAACAACACCTAGCGACTTCGGAGTAATGGGGGTAATTGATACCATAGAAGATGTTGAAGCTATTAAAGATAGTTATGGTATTTTCGGAGTAGATATCCAAATTGCAGGTATAGTCATTACTCAAGTAAATAGAGGAAGTAGCCTTAGTCGAAAATCTATCAAACAAAAAGAAGCTAGGGAAGCCGTAAAACGAATTGAGAAAATTGCTGAAAAACATGGAACAAGAGTTTTTGATCAATACCTGTATGTGAACCAACAATACATAGATTTTGTTGCAAAAAGAGAGAATGTCTTTACATCAACAAAATATGATATTCCTAAGAAAGAAATTCGTAGAGTAACGGATGAGCTTTTAGAAGTTATAGGGAAAGGAAAATAAACGATGGCCAGTCTTAATGTAATCTCTCGAAGGATTTGTAATGAAATTGATACAGCCATTCAAAACAACGATTTGGAGACGGCTAAAGAAAAATTTGACAGTTTTATTAAAGGGAGAGAAGTTGAAAAGGATGTTTTAGATGTACTACGTAAGAAGCATGACGTTAGCTTTCTTTTACAGGATGAACGAAAAAAAGAAGTAGCAGTTATTGATAAAACAGAGCCAGTCACTAAGGTTAGAGCGGATGAATCAGCTGATACAGATATTCTTTTACCTGCAGCTACACCTAGCGAGAAAACTAGGGCTAGCTTTAATATGACACAATTATCGCTTTTACGCTTTAATGCTATCCGTGCGGTATTGGATAACGAGGATTTGAACGGAGACAGCGGAAATTATCCACGCCGTGGAGGGTCTGATAAACTTTTTACAGAACTCCTTAATAATGTTTACCAACAATTTAACCCATCTCAAAAAGAGTTATTTAATAAGATTATTGAACTAGAGATGCTTAAAACTAAAAAAAGAAAATAAACAGAGCTACTTAGCTCTGTTTTGGGTTTTGTAGATAATAATTGTATTAGTTATTATAGTTATCATAGTTATAATAAAGTTATTATAGTTATTATAGTTATAAGGTATGCCAATCTCAAGAGGGACAAGGGGTTTCAGCTATATAACTAATAGATTTGTGACAATAACTAATAGATTTGTGACAACATCTATCAGTCTTGGGAAAAAATCTAATAGATTTGTGACGATAACTAATGATTTAGGGACGACGACAAATAGATTTGAGACAACATCTAATAAATTTGGGAAAAGAGAGGGGAGAACCCTTTCTTTTTACTCTAAATTTAAGAAATGCGTAAAATTGATACACTATATCTAATAGATTTGTGACAAGAGGAATATATCGTGTTTTAGTATGCCCGAATTTGTTAGATATTGTTATCAATGAGCGTTTCTACACCATCTATATCTAATAGATTTGTGACAGTATCAAAAAGTCTATTCTGTATTTCTAGCAAATGTTTCAGATATAAGGTGTTTGACGAGAAAAAAGTACAAGGATTTCACTATGATATCTAATAGATTTGTGACAATTTATTAGAACTAAAAATATTTTCCCGAAATTATTAGATGTTTGAATTTATATCTAACAGAATAGGGACAATGCTAGATAATATCTACCAATTTTGGTACAATATGATAAATTATAAAAAAGCAGGTTATCATAAATGTCACAAATACCAAACGATTTATCTGTTATCAAGCCATATGATGAAATAAATATAGATGGTTCAAAGTCGATTAAGTACGACAAAAAATTGCCAGCTCTTTTCCATACTGGAAATCTGAAAAAGATAGAAAATAGCCTTGTTGAAGTTATCTTTGGGCAACTAAAAGATCGTGACGGATTAGTCACGATAAGTTTCAGCGATCTTGCTCTATTGGCAGATTACGCTAAGAAAGATGCTAAGACTGGAAAGAAGCGACCTAAATTAGGAAAAGAGTTTAATAGCATTATGGAAGAACTTGTTCCTAAATTGAAGGGGATTTCTTACGTCAATGTCCTGGATCATGAAGTCACCGAGGATGGCTTTATCAAAGATAGAGAATTTATTTCTTTATTTTCTCCTACGACACGTTTGAACCTAGACATGGGATTTATCCAATTACAATTAAGCGATGAAGAGATTCCGGCTGGTGAGTACATTGATGAAAATGGGGAAACCCAACAACGTATCATAAAAATCAAAGACCTCTTTAACAGTAGTCAGTGGAGCACTGAGACTAGAGGGTTTACTGGATTTATTGAGTATGGCCGTGAAATACACAATGCTTTAAGCACGGTAGCTGGTCAAGACTTATTTCGATTTCTAACAGGATATCGAAACACAGGTTATGTGACAGTCAAAGCTGATTTTTTTGAAAAGGTAGTTCTTAATTTAGATACAGAGGCAAAGTTAAAAACAAAGTCACAATATTTGAATAAAGCGCTCAAAGATATCAATTCTCTAAAAGATCAGGATGGCGAACAGATTGTTCAGAATCTTAAAGTGGAAAAAATCAAAAAAGGACGTAATATTGTTCGCTATATTTTCACCTTTAAACCATTTACACGTGACTTAGATACCATTGAATCTATCAACGGAAAAGAAGTTCACTTTAGTGACAATGAACAGGCTAAAATGAACGCACGTCTTAACGGGGACTATAAACTAGTGTTGTCAGAATTCAGGAAAGTGTTTGGTAAGAAAACTAAGTCTGATAATTACTACAATCACAAACAATTGAAAGAGTTTACGATGAAGTTAGGGCCAGATTTAGTTATCGAAGCGCTAGCAAGGACAGCTGCGAACGGGAAAACTTTTGGATGGACTAGAGGTGTTCTTCGTAATTGGGTTGCAGCGGGCTATCATTCCCTAGAAGATATGATGCAGGGGCAAACTAGAACAGTTGACACAAATATAGGGAACGATAACAATATTAATAATGCGCAATCATCAACTCCTAAGAAAAATGTTAATACCAATGTACCGGATTGGGTACCTGGTAAGATTGACTTCACACCAGAGCAAAAGGCAATCGTCGGACTTTTTGATGATCTCCAAGCTAAGGAGGTATTTGATGATGCTGATTATCGTTTGGAGGCAAGTTTTCTAGCCTTAATAAAAGATTTTTATGTAGAAGGGCAACATCCTTATATCAATTTGTCTACTCATAAAGACCGATTGGCTTTAAAAGAAAGAAGAAATATATAAAGAAGTAATAACAACAATATATGGCTCTTTGTCAACTGTAGTGGGTGACGAAAAGCTAACATCTAGAGAGAACCTGATAGGTTTTCTCTTTTTGTATGTTCAGAGTGATGAAGACACGTTTCTTAAAGTTGATGAAGTTTCTAAAACCG
>ERZ773006.38-NODE-38-length-82746-cov-12.8176_pt1 | contig 82746 bp, 65 predicted proteins | sample MGYA00580843_ERZ773006 | MGnify/ENA primary metagenome ERZ773006 (study PRJEB29015, sample SAMEA2738011) | human oral metagenome | biome: human oral; feature: human-associated habitat; material: dental | place: China | collected 2052 ...
AGAAACTATAATACAGGATATTAACATTTATTAGTCCGAACATCACCACACAGAAACATTTTTGTACAGCCCGAAGCTGACACATGCTCTTCTGGCTTCTAACAGATGCCTGATTGACTTGCAACAGGTGCTCTTTCAGCGTGTTGCCAACGCCCTTTTGAAGTCCAATCAAGCACCTTTTACGAACGACTCAATAACCAATTGGTTTACTGCCGGTTGCAGACTTGATTTTTGCACGTGTGTTTTTATATTTGCAGATGATCTGTTTGAAATTATGTAATGGTTTTTCAAAATCTTGTCTGTCTTTCCTACGTGTTAAAATGAAAAGGTTTTTGTGTCGGATGATGATAGAATAGGCAGCCAGGACGGTCCTGGCTATGTTTTTGTTGAATGAATCACTCCGGTTCTTCCGTCAAGGCTATGCGGAACGCATCCGCGCATTGAACGGAAGAACCGTTTTTTGCGGGTCTTCAGGGATTTGGAGTGATAAGGTTTGTCTCGTGAGACTATCACTTTGATGAACCGTCACACAGAGGCAGGGAGTGAATGCGGCCGCTTCCGGGATGGAGGAACCGGCCCTGCCCATGACAGCTTACGGATGTGTGCTTTTTCCCGACCTGTCGGTGTCTGTGTCAGACCATCCCGTCCGACCGCCATGGATGATTACGCAATTTAACATTTCGTGCCTATTTAATTGGGTGTCATGTCTTGGTAATCAGAAAATAAAATCGTACTTTTGCAGATGTAAATAGGTATCGAGTTATTCATTATTTAAAACATAAGAAATTATGGCAGTAGTAGATTACAAGAAATTAGGGCTCGTGAACACACGTGATATGTTCAAGAGAGCAATTGGCGGCGGTTATGCTATCCCGGCATTCAACTTTAACAACCTCGAGCAGCTCCAGGCTATCATCACGGCTTCTTCCGAGCTGAAGTCACCGGTAATCCTCCAGGTTTCCAAGGGTGCCCGCAAGTATGCCAACCAGACACTGCTCCGCTACCTTGCAGAAGGCGCTGTACAGTATGCGAAGGAGTTGGGCTGCCATCATCCGGAGATTGTTCTTCATCTGGATCACGGCGACAGCTTCGAGACCTGCAAGAGCTGCGTAGACTTCGGCTTCTCTTCTGTAATGATCGACGGTTCGGCTCTTCCATACGAGGAGAACATCGCCCTGACCAAGAAGGTCGTTGAGTATGCACACCAGTACGACGTGACTGTCGAGGCTGAGCTGGGTGTCCTCGCCGGTGTCGAGGACGAGGTCGCTTCAGAGGTATCTCACTACACCAAGCCTGAAGAGGTTGTGGACTTCTCTACCCGCACGGGCTGCGACTCTCTGGCCATCTCCATCGGTACTTCTCACGGTGCCTACAAATTCACTCCGGAGCAGTGTACACGTGACCCGAAGACCGGGCGTCTCGTTCCTCCTCCATTGGCATTCGATGTTCTCGCAGCCATCGAGAAGCAGCTTCCGGGCTTCCCGATCGTTCTCCACGGCTCTTCTTCTGTACCACAGGAGTATGTTGACATCATCAACGAACACGGCGGCAAGCTGCCTAATGCAGTAGGTATTCCGGAGGATCAGCTCCGCAGGGCTGCCAAGAGTGCTGTCTGCAAGATCAACATCGACTCAGACTCCCGTCTCGCCTTCACCGCTGGTGTTCGTCAGACATTCGATGAGCACCCAGAATACTTCGACCCGCGTCAGTACTGCGGCAAGGCTCGTGAGTACATGGTGGATCTGTACAAGCACAAGATCACCGATGTGCTTGGTTCTGACGGCAAGCTCGTCAACTGTGACTGATCACGGCATTTGAGGCCGGCCGGGTCTCGATAATGTCAGGTCCGAAAAGACATCTTGGATCGGCCGGGCATCTTGTACCGGCGTTCCGGTGCGGTTCTTTTGGAACTTATCTGAAATAAAAAAGCGATGGCTTCCGCCAAAGGAAGCCATCGCTTTTCAGTTTCTTTCCCTTCGTCCGGCATGACCGCCGGAACCGGACTTTGTCCGCAGAACAAATCAGTTCTTTCCCGGTCGTGCAGCATCGTCATGGAACACCGCTTGTCGGAAACATTGCTCTGCGGCCGAATGTCTTCTGTCATTGAACAGATCTGTAAGCTTTCAGGGATTCTCCCTGCCTGTGTGCTTTGAGTGTCTGTTGTATCTTGAACAGATCTGTATGCTTTCAGGAATATTCCCTGCCTGTGTGCGGTGTCTTGTCATGGTCCGTCGGAACCGTACATGGGCATTGCCCTGCTGTTCCGTTCTGCTCCCTGTCTGCATCCGTCTGGAGGTGCGGGAACGGTATCGGGCATGTGCTCCTCCGGCCGTCCTGCCCGGACGGGTCAGTCATCGACGAGCCTGAACGCCTGTGGAAGGTAGTCGATGATGTCGCCCGCCGTAAGGCTCTCTTTGCCGAGGGTCTTCACAGCCAGGTCGCCGGCCAGTCCGTGGAGGTACATGCCCACGATGCAGGCATTCTGCTGGTTATAGCCACGTGCGAGCAGGGCGGTGATGATTCCTGTCAGCACGTCTCCGCTGCCGGCTGTCGCCATGCCGCTGTTGCCTGTCGGATTGAAGACGACGTCTCCGTTGGGCAGGCAGAGTGCGCTGTTGTGCCCTTTCAGCAGGATATAAGCCTGCAGCGACTTCGCAAGCTCACGGGTCCGGTGAAGCCGCTCGAAGTCGGCGTTGGCCGGCGAACCCGTCAGCCGGTCGAGCTCCTTCGGATGGGGTGTCATGATGATTCCCTTGGGCAGCTGCTGCATCCATGCCCGGTGGCTTGCAAGGATGTTCAGGGCATCCGCATCAGCCACGATGGGGCACTGTGCCCGGCGGATCTGTGCAATCATCGCAATCGCCGTCGGCTCCTGCCTGCCCAGCCCCGGCCCGATGCCCAGTGCATCGAAGTCGTCGGTGTCGACAGCCTCTGTAAAGGCCGTTTCTTCGTGGTCCATGTGCAGGACCGCTTCAGGGACCGAGATCTGCATGATGTCATAGTTCTTCTTCGGCGTAAGTGCCGTCACCTTTCCCACACCGCTCCGCAGGCAGGCACGGGTAGCGAGGATGGCGGCTCCGGCCATGCCATAGCTGCCGGCTACGATGAGTGCATTCCCCATGCTGCCTTTGTGCGAGAAGTCGTCACGGTGAAGCAGCCGCGAGCGGATGTCGTTCTCTTCCAGTACGTAATACTGTGCCTCCGCTTTCTGTACATACTCCTGACTCAGCCGGATGTCCAGGACCTTCAGCCGGCCTATGAACTGCTGGGCATCGCTGAAGAAGAAGGCCAGTTTCTTCTCGTGGAGGGTCAGTGTGAGCGTGGCATGGATGATGTTGGCCCGTACGTTATAGGTGTTGTCCTCGGTCATCAGGCCGGACGGGACATCAATGCTGACGACCTTGGCCGGGCTCTGGTTGATGTATTTCACCAGAGAGGCGAAGCCCCCTGCCAGCGGTTTGTTGAGCCCCGAGCCGAAGAGCCCGTCGATGACGAGCGTGTCGGCGGTCAGTTCGGGCGGGTCGAATTTGGAAGTGACTTCCGTGAAGTCCTTGGCGTGTCTGCCGTCACGCAGCCGCTGGCGGTTCGTCACGCAGTCGTCGGACAGGTGGTTGGTGATATTGAAGAGGAAAGTCCTGACCCTGTAGCCTTCGTTGATCAGCAGGCGTGCCACGGCGAGGGCGTCACCACCGTTGTTGCCGGGACCGGCGAAAACCACGACAGGCGTACGCATCGCCCATTCCTCGGTGATGGCCCGGGTGATGGCCTTTGCCGCACGTTCCATCAGATCGATGGATTTGATGGGTTCGTGCTCTATGGTGTATCTGTCCAGTTCGTGAATCTGGGCACTTGTGAATATCTTCATAACGATGGCAAATTTACAAAATTAATGCTAATCGTATGGGATAGTTTGGTATTATTTTCGTAATTTTGCGCTAAATTATAGATTTAAGAGACATGAGTCGAGTAACAATCAAGGACAAAACGTTTGAGACTTCCCTTCCTGAAGCCGAGATACTGGAGAGAGTAAAGCGGATAGCAGACCGCATAAACAAGGATTTCGAGGGGAAGACCCCGCTCTTTCTTGCGGTGCTGAACGGCTCGTTCATGTATGCTGCCGACCTGATGAAGAATATCAGCATCCCGTGTGAGATTTCCTTCGTCAAGCTGGCTTCTTACCAGGGGACAACCTCCACCGGTGCGATCAAGGAAGTGATAGGCCTGAATGAGGACATCCGGGGCAGGGAAGTCATCATCGTTGAGGACATCGTTGACACGGGCGCCACGATGAAACGGATGCTCGAGACGCTCGGTACACGGGAACCTGCGGGGCTGCACATCTGCACCCTGCTGCTGAAGCCGGGCAAGCTGACCGTCCCCCTGGACATCGAGTATGCGGCGTTTGAGATTCCGAACGACTTTATCGTGGGCTACGGGCTCGACTATGATCAGGAAGGCCGCAATTTGAGAGACATTTATACTTTAGTGAAAGAATAATGAAGAATATTGTAATTTTCGGTGCGCCGGGTGCAGGAAAAGGTACCCAGAGCGACAAGCTGATTGAGAAGTACGGGCTGGGACATATCTCCACCGGGGATGTGCTCCGCAACGAGATCAAGAACGGGACGGAACTGGGAAAGACCGCCAAGGGATACATCGACAATGGCCAGCTCATCCCGGATGAGCTGATGGTCGACATTCTGGCAGGCGTGTACGACAGCTTCGGCAAGGAGCACAAGGGGGTCATCTTCGACGGGTTTCCGCGTACCATCCCACAGGCTGAAGCACTGAAGAAGATGCTGGCGGAACGGGAGCATAACGTGGCTGCCATGATCGAACTCTTCGTTCCCGAGGACGAGCTGATGAACCGTCTGATCCTCCGCGGGCAGCAGAGCGGCCGTTCTGATGATAACGAGGAGACCATCAAGAAGCGGCTCAATGTTTACCACACACAGACTTCTCCATTGATAAATTGGTATAAAAGTGAGGGTATTCATCATCATGTAGAGGGCTTAGGTACGATTGACGAGATCTTTAGCAGAATAGAGTCTGTTATTGACTCACTGTAATGGCTTCAGCTGATAGGTGTCGGGAATGGACGAATACCTGACGGTATCGTCTTCCTCCTGAGATCTATCAGCTTTTGTGTAATATACCCCCCCGTAGACAGAAGTCCTCCATGTTGATATAAACGATTATTCATTCCATTCCCTAAATACCCAGCACTTGCTATGGCTGATTCTAATTTTGTAGACTATGTGAAGATTTACTGCCGCTCCGGCAAGGGCGGACGAGGATCGATGCACCTCCGCCATGTGAAGTATAACCCCAACGGCGGACCTGACGGCGGCGACGGCGGCAAGGGCGGAAGCGTCTACCTGCGCGGCAACCACAACTACTGGACACTGCTCCATCTGAAATACCAGCGTCATGTCTATGCCGAGCATGGCGGCAACGGCGGCCGTGACAAGTGCCATGGGACGGACGGCAAGGATGTCTATATCGATGTTCCCTGCGGGACGGTGGTCTACGATGCCGAGACGGGCAAGTATGTCTGCGATGTCATGCACGACGGACAGACGGTGCTGCTGCTGAAAGGCGGGCGCGGCGGACTGGGCAACTTCCAGTTCCGTACGGCGACCAACCAGGCTCCGCGCTATGCACAGCCGGGTGAGCCGATGCAGGAGATGACCGTTATCCTTGAGCTGAAGCTGCTGGCGGATGTCGGCCTCGTCGGCTTCCCGAATGCGGGGAAGTCCACGCTGCTGTCCTCGCTTTCAAGTGCCCGGCCGAAGATCGCCAACTATCCGTTTACCACCATGGAACCGTCGCTGGGCATCGTCAGCTATCGCGACAGCCAGAGTTTCGTGATGGCGGATATTCCGGGAATCATCGAAGGGGCAAGCGAGGGGAAGGGGCTCGGATTGCGGTTCCTCCGCCATATCGAGCGCAACTCCCTGCTGCTCTTCATGGTGCCGGGCGATACGGACGACATCAGGAAGGAGTATGAGATCCTGCTCAATGAATTGAAGCAGTTCAACCCTGAAATGCTCGACAAGCACCGTGTCCTGGCCGTCACGAAATGCGACCTGCTGGACGAGGAACTCATTGAACTGCTGCACGAGACCTTGCCTACGGATCTTCCCGTCGTCTTCATCTCGGCGGTCACCGGACAGGGTATAGACGAGCTGAAGGACAGGCTCTGGAAGGAACTGAATGCGGAAAGCAACAAGCTGCAGGAGATCACGTCAGAAGATACGCTTGTCCACCGTGACAAGGACATGACGCGGTTTGCCGCTGAGCTGGAGGCTGAGGATGCCGATGTGGATGAAGTAGAGGAAGTGGGTGTGGACGAACTGGACGAGGTTGATGACCTTGACGACTTTGAATATACGGATGACTAAGCCTGTCCTGCATTATTACGATGTGGCCGATGGGATCGTGGCATTCAGTACGACACGCCACGGCGGGATCAGCAGAGGGCGGCTTGCGACGCTGAACATCAATCCGTATCGCGGTGACGATCCGGCGGCAGTAGCCCGGAATCTGCAGTCGGTAGCAGCGGAGATCGGTGTCGAGCCGGATCGGATGATCCGTCTGCATCAGATACACGAGACCGCTTGTCTGGTCGTGACGGACGGTTTTCTCCATCTTCCTGCCGCAGAGCAGACAGCACAGGAAGAGGGGAAGGATGCCGTCGTGACCGATTGCCGGGAGGTCTGTATCGGTGTCCATACGGCGGACTGTGTTCCGGTCCTCTTCTACGACCCTGTCCGTCAGGCTGTCGGGGCGGCTCATGCCGGCTGGCGCGGCACGGTGAAACGCATCGTGCAGTGTACAGCGCGTCGGATGGAGGAGCACTATGGAACGAAGCCTTCCGACCTGAAAGCCGTCATCGGTCCCTGTATCTCCGAACGGAACTTCGAGGTGGGGCAGGAAGTTTACGATGCCTTCTCTGCTGCCGGCTTTCCCATGAGCCGAATCGCGAAGAGGCACGGAAAATGGCATATTGACCTGCCGCTGTGCAATCAGCTCCAGCTGGAGGAACTGGGCGTACCTGCCTCCCACATCTTCCAATCGGGCATCTGTACCTACGACAAGTCCGACGATTTCTTCTCCGCCCGTATTCTCAAGGAAGGATTCGGCACGATCTATACAGGGATTCTGCTGCCTGCTCTGTCTCCTTCTGCAAAGACGGCAGGGTGAAAGGCGTTGCGGGCTCTTTTCCTTTGCCACGACAGGGGGGCTGTCCTCTCGGGCAAGGACGGATCGCCGTGTGTATCTTGGTTCCGGTTGTCAACGAGATATCCAGGTCTTCTGTTTTACCGGCAGACTCTGAGAACTCCCTTTCTTCTTTCACCGTTTTATTACGGTTTAAAAGAGTTCTTCCGTTGAATGCATGGATGCTTTTCACATAGCTTTCACGGAAGAACCGAAGTGATTCATTCAACAAAGACATGGCCAAGACCGTCAGCTGTCTATCCTGTTATCATTCTCCGATACAAAGACCTTTTCATTTTAATACGCTGAAATACAGATAGAATTTTGAAAAACCATTACATAATTTCAAACGAATCATCTGCAAATATAAAAAACACATGCAAAAAGCAGGATTGCAACCAGCAGTCAATCAGCTGGTTATTAAGCCGCTCGTAAAAGGTGCTTGATTGGACTTCAAAAGGGCGTTAATAACACGCTGAAAGAGCACCTGTTGCAAGTCAATCAGGCATCTGTTAGAAGCCAGAAGAGCATGTGTCAGCTTGGTTTGCATGAAAACAGTTTACAAACACCGATGATAGGAGAATGAATCGTCTGTAGAAGACGGAAAGACATGGTGACGGACAGACTCGTATCTATTTGCCTTCTCTGCATTTCATCTTGTAGATTATCCCCCCTTGCAAGACCATCTGATTTTGTATAGTCATACCCTGCAGGTGTATAAGCCTTTATCCTGTTCCCAATCTATCCATTTAACGGAAGAACCCTTAAAAAGTAATTTATATGATGCTTCCGCTTCTTCGTGTGCTTTGTTATGTAGCAGGCTTACTTCATCACTCTCTATTTCGGAAGACCCGTTTTTTACCTTTCAATCGGGCAGATGTCCTCGCTCAATGGAGGACCGGAAATGGAAAAGCGGCATGAGACACGCTTCGTGCGATGTCTTCATGCCGCTTTCCTGTACCCTGCCGTCAGCAGAGAGAGTGGTCTATTTTCCGCAGCTGCAGGCCGTCCACGGCTTCAGTTCCTTGAAGAAGTCGTGCCCCTTGTCGTCTACGAGGATGAATGCCGGGAAGTCCTCCACGGTAATCTTCCAGATGGCCTCCATGCCCAGTTCGGGGTATTCCACGCACTCAATGCTCTTGATGCTGCTCTGGGACAGTACGGCTGCGACACCACCGATGGTGCCGAGATAGAAGCCGCCGTGTTTCTTGCAGGCATCCGTAACAGTCTGCGTGCGGTTGCCCTTGGCAATCATGACGAGCGAGCCGCCGTGGTCCTGGAACTCGTCGACATACGGATCCATGCGGTTGGCCGTGGTCGGCCCCATCGAACCGCATGGGTAGCCTTTCGGCGTCTTGGCCGGTCCGGCATAGAGAATGGGATGATCCTTGAAGTACTGTGGCAGGTCCTCGCCGGCATCCAGCCGAGCCTTGAGCTTGGCGTGGGCAATGTCGCGGGCAACGATGATGGTTCCCTTAAGATTGACACGTGTCGAGACAGGATATTTCGTCAGTTCAGCGCGAACGGCATCGATGCCCTTGTCGAGGTCGATCTCAATCCCCTTGCTTCCTTCGCCCGGCCTGCGGTATTCCTCCGGAATCAGTTCGCCCGGGTTGGTGTCCATCTTCTCGAGCCAGATACCCTCTTTGTTGATCTTCGCCTTGATGTTGCGGTCGGCAGAGCAGCTGACCCCCATGCCGATAGGACAGCTGGCGCCGTGGCGGGGCAGGCGGATGACACGGATGTCGTGGGCAAGATACTTGCCGCCGAACTGTGCGCCGAGCCCGATCTTATGCGCCTCAACGAGCAGCTTGGCTTCCAGGTCGGTGTCGCGGAAGGCGCGGCCTGTCTCGTCGCCAGTAGTGGGAAGGCTGTCGTAATACTTGATGCTGCCGAGTTTTACGGTGAGGAGGTTCTTCTCTGCGGAAGTACCGCCGATGACGAAGCAGATGTGGTAAGGAGGACAGGCTGCCGTTCCGAGGCTCTTCATCTTCTCAACGAGGAACGGTATGAGCGTGCCCTCGTTCTGGATGGTGGCCTTGGTCATGGGGTAGAAGTAGGTCTTGTTGGCGGAACCGCCGCCCTTGGCAACCATGACGAAGCGGTACTCTGCACCCTCGACGGCCTCGATGTCGATCTGTGCCGGGAGGTTGCACTTGGTGTTCACCTCGTCGTACATATTGAGCGGAGCATTCTGAGAGTAGCGGAGGTTCTCCTCGGTGAAGGTGTTGAACACACCCCTTGAGAGTGCCTCTTCATCTTCAAACCCGGTCCATACCTGCTGTCCTTTCTCGCCATGGATGATGGCGGTACCCGTGTCCTGGCAGAAAGGCAGTATGCCCTTTACGGCCGTCTCGGCATTGCGGAGGAACTGCAGGGCGACGTACTTGTCGTTCTCTGATGCCTCCGGGTCGGTCAGGATTTTCGCAACCTGCTCGTTGTGCGCACGGCGGAGCATGAACTCGCAGTCGTGGAAAGCCTCCTGTGCCAGCAGGGTGAGTGCCTCTTTGCTGACCTTGAGAATCTCTTTACCTTCAAACTCACCGGTGCTGATACCTTCCTTTGATACCAGCCGGTATTCGGTGTCATCCTTGCCCAATTGGAACATTGGGGCGTATTTGAATTCAGCCATAATGTTTTGTTTGCCCGTCAGAGGAAGTATCAATGACCCATTGGCCTCTCTGATACAGCTCCGCTCGGGGTTATCTGTTTGTTATATGATGTTTTTGTATGTTTTCGTCAGATACCCCCTCCCTGCCGGGAGGGGATAGATGTGTGTCTTCTGAGCGGTCAAGAGGGTGGGATTCCTCAATATCCGAAGATTTCCTCTGTCGTCACCCGCTTGATCGGAGCGATTTTTTCCAACGCCTTCATGTCCAGCTCCTTCTCGTCGCCGAGGATGATGTACTTGTAAGGTTTGTCGGCAATGTACGTCTTCTCGAAGTCGATGATGTCCTTCAGCTGCAGAGCCGGCAGAGCCTTGTAAATCTTCTCGTTCAGCGAGTAGTCGAGTCCCAGCCGCTGTGCTGCGAGATAAGACGTAAGGATGCCGTATTTCGTTGTACGTGCGGAGGCCAGGCTCTTCATCAGGCTCTGCTTGGCGAGGTCGAAGCCGGCCTGACGTACCGGCATATCATTGAGTAGTTTATTGAACTCGTGTACACAGTCCATCATCTTGTCGTTCTGCGTGATGATATAGGTGTAGAAGCTCTCCTTGTCGCCCAGACGGTAAGGCTCGTCATACCGTGCAAAGGCCGAATAGGCCAGTCCGCGTGCCTCGCGCAGCTCCTGGAAGACAATGGCGTTCATGCTGCCGCCGAAGTATTCGTTGAAGAGTGCGATGACGGGGGCACGGTCGGCCGACCATTCCTGATTCTCGTTGTGGAGCTGTACCATGTAGATGTTCTTGGCATCGTAAGGTGCGATGACGACCTCGTTCTTTGGTGTCGTCTGTTCCACGTAGCGTTTCTGTGCAGGGACTGCAGCGAATGTCTTCGGCGACCGGACGGTCTTCGTGACGAGCTGGTCGATGGTTTTCAGACTTGACGGCCCGTAGTAGAGAACTGTCATTTTGTAGTTCTTCAGACTTTTCAGCATCGTAAGCAGTTCCTGTGGGTTCATCGCCTTCAAGGCCTGTTCGCTGAGGATGTTGCGTGTCGGGTTGTAGGTTCCGTAGGTCGCATAGTTCCTGAGTGCGGAGAAGTTGGCCTGCTGGTTGGCCTTGTTGTCGCTGCGGGATTTCAGTATCTGTTCTACATAGAGGTCGTATGCCTGTCTGTCCGCCTTGGCATTGCCGATCAGGTCGTTCAGCAGGGCGAGTGCCTGCGGCAGGTTGGAGTTCAGACCGTTCAGCGTGATGTACGTACGTTCGTTCCTTTCGCTGATGCTGTAGTCGCACGCCAGCTTGTAGAACTGCTGCTTGATCTGTTCGTTGGTCAGCTTGTCCGTCCCTAAATAGTCGAGATAGCCGGCGGCATAGTTGAGCTTCGGATCATGCTCGTCACCGAACGGAAGGACGAAACACAGCGTGAACAGGTCGTTCGTCGTGTCCTGTTTGTAGAGCATGGGCAGGCCCTTCCTCGTCACGGCCTTGGTCAGATCACGCTTGTAGTCGACGAACTGCGGCTGGATAGGTGTTGTCTTCGTGTTCACGATTTCTTCCAGGAACGCACTGTGCTTGTCGTTGTTGGTAGGGATAGGTGTGATGGAAGGCTTTTCCACCTTTTTGATTGTCGTGTCGTTGCCCTGTTCCTTGTAGACGCAGGCAAAGTCGTTGCCGAAGAACTTCCTGGCATAGCTTACCACGTCCGCCTTGGTCAGCTTCGAGATACGTCCGATCTTCTCTACTTCCTGCTTCCAGTCCTTGTGGTTGATGAAAGCGTCCACGAACTGGTTGGCACGGAACTGGTTCTTGTCGAGCTGTGTGTAATAGTAGCGTTTGTAGTTGTTGATGATGGAGGGCAGCAGGTCGTCGGAGAACTGTCCTTTTTTCAGTTTCTCTATCTCGGCCAGTGCGAGGCTGCGTACCTCCGGCAGGGTCTGTCCCGCCTTTGACTGTCCGTAGAGGTAGAAGATGGAATAGTCGGTCATGTCGGTCACGCCCGCTCCGATGTCCTGTACTTTCATCTTCTGGCTGAGGTCCAGGTCGAAGAGACCCGCCCGTCCGTTGGACAGCAGCTGTGCGATTACCTCGAGCGTGTCGATCTGCTGGGAGTTTGCAGCTTCGGCGCGCCATCCCATGAAGAACATCGGTGCCTCCTTGCCGATGACGGTCGTGTCGGCAGGAGCAGTGAGGACCGGCTGGGCAGCATACTGCGGTACATCAATGTGCGCACTGGGCTTCCAGCTGCCGAAATACTTGTCGATGACGGCTACTGTCTTGTCGGGATCGAGATCGCCCGACATGCAGATGGCCACGTTGTTGGGGACGTAGTACTTGTGGAAATAGTTCTTGATGTTGACGATGGAAGGGTTCTTCAGGTGTTCTCCCCGCCCGAGGGTCGTCTGTGTTCCGTAGGGGTGCATGGGGAAGAGCTTGGCAAACAGAGCCGCATACATCTTGCGCCAGTCGCTGGAGAGGCTGATGTTGTACTCCTCGTACACGGCCTCCAGTTCGGTGTGGAAGCCGCGGATGACCATGTTCTGGAAGCGGTCGCCCTGTACCTTCGCCCATGTGTCTATTTCGTTGGACGGGATGTTCTCCACATAACAGGTGACATCGTTGCTGGTATAGGCGTTCGTGCCCTCGCTTCCGATGGCCGTCATCATCTTGTCGTACTCGTTGGGGATGTTGTAGCGGGCTGCCAGCTGGGAGATGGAGTCGATCTGGTGATACCACTGCTTGCGCGCCTTGGGGTCGGTGATGCGCCGGTACTGCTCGAAGCGTGCTTCGATGGAATCAAGGTAGGGACGCTCCGCCTCGGCATCCGACGTGCCGAAGTGTGTCGTGCCCTTGAACATAAGATGCTCGAGGTAGTGTGCCAGTCCCGTCGTTTCCTTCGGGTCGTTGCGCGAACCGGTCCGTACGGCGATGTACGTCTGTATGCGTGGCTTCTCCTTGTTGACGGACAGATAGATTTTCAGTCCGTTCTTCAGCGTGTAGATACGTGTCTGCATCGGGTCGCCCGGTACGCTTTCATAGCTGTAATGCTGTGCCTGTGCAGTCAGGGTGGTCATCAGGAGCATTACTCCCAGACCGATTTCCTTCAGGAGGGTGAGGCTAATGGAATGTTTTTTCATAAGTCAGTTGTTTTATACAATACTATAAGGTATGATTTGTCAGTTCTCAAAGTCAATCTCATGGTCGAGGCTGTTGACGAACGACTCGAAGACTTCCCGGTCCACGTCGCCCATCTCGTATTCCTTCTCTGCATCCTTTCGTATCTCTGCAATCCATGCCCGGCGCGCCTCGACATAGTCTTGCCTGATACGTGCATCGTCTTCATCGGTAATCTCCGTGATGCCGTAGTATTCTAAGATCAGGCGGTAAGTCCATGCCCACTGGTAAATCCGGTAGTTGTCGTTGATTTCGCAGAAGCGTTCGACCACTTCCTGTATCGTCTCCAGACTGCCGTTCTTGATGTCGTCGATCAGCCGCTGCTCCTCCGATACGGGGAGCAGAAGTCCTGACAGGTCGTCCCATCTTCCGGTGCCCGTTTCGGTCTCCGGCTTCCCGAAGAAGCCCCACTTGTGTGCCCGCTTGAGCACGGCTCCCATGTAGATGCGCAGTGCGATGTCGTAGTATTTGATGCCCTTGCGCAGGCTGCTGGCGTTGATGACGTACTCGTGGTAGTTGTACGACGAGACGTTGTCGCCGCTTGCCTGCCGCAGATTCTCAAGTATCTTCTTGCCCCGGAGAATCTCGCCGACGGAGAAAGGCGACAGCCAGTCGAAGTTGACGATGCTCTTCTGCGACTGCTGCGGGCGCATATCCCGCTTCGGCCACTTCCGTATGTCACGGTAAAGACCGACGGTGGTGATGTTCCTGCCCGGCACGAGGAACATCTTGTCGGCCTCGGCGATGAGGTAGGAGAAGGGCAGCGCGGTGGTGTTGGGATGGTGCATCAGCTTGCCGAAACACACGGAGAATGTACCGATGGTCGCCGGCATGAGCAGGTAACTGCCGCTTGCCGTCTTCGTGCCGCGCTCCAGTATGCCCCAGTGCATCGGCCCCATCTTGTAAGCGTGGTTGGAGAAATTGGTCCCCGATCCTGCATTGTAGAACGAGAACATACCGCCGATAAGCAGCGAACTCTTGTGATGGGAGGCGCAGAACGGACCGCAGAAGGCCGCGCAGGCTTCCCCGTTCGCCATGAACGAATTGGCGAAGAACACGCTCTGTGATGCCGTGAAGCCGTTGGCTATCTGACAGGCTTCGCCCACGAAGCAGTCCTGCATCTTCACGCTGTTCACGATGCTCGACCCGTCGGAGATGATGGAGTTCTCGCAGATGACGCCCGTCCCGATGTAGACACTGGCGTTCTCTGAGCTCAGGATGGTGCAGTCGCTCAGCCGGCTGGCTCCGGAAATCTCGCAGTCGTCCTGTATGACGGTGTTCGTGATCTCCTTCGTGTTGACGATCTTCACGTTGTTGCCGATCGTCCCGCGTTCGGGATTGGTGCGGGCGATCTCCTCCGACACCAGCCGGCGGATGGCGTTCTTGAGGTCTTTGTCGTTGAAGTGTTTCACCATGAAAGCGGCGAACTGGCTGTTGAGGTCGTGGAAGAGAATCACGTTGCCGTCGCCCACCTCGTTCAGTACCGAGATAAGGTTGCCCTCACCGTAGCTCGCTCCTTCCGTCGTCTCCATTACGGAGATGTTGGAGATGAGGCAGTCGTCGCCGATGGTGTAGTTGTTGATATAGTTCCCCACCTTTTCTATCAGGCAGTCATTGCCCACGGTCACATTGCGCAGGGTGGCGTCGTTGATGCCGGAATGCTTGAAGAAGTCCTTGGTAATCTCGACATTCTTCTGGCAGCAGCCCAGCCGGATGTCGCCGTAGAACATGACCCGGTGGAAGAACTTCGCCTGGAATCCGTCTTCGGAAACCTCGACCCGGTTCCAGTCTTCAGCCCAGCAGCTGTTCTTCTCCAGTGTCTCTATCTCTTCAAAGGTAAGGGAACGGTATTGCATACTTCTTTTCTTTAATTGTCCTGACAGATGGGTGATCATAGGGAATGAGCTGTCCCGTCGGTTTTTACTCCTCTATGTTATAGAGGAAATCGTTGTAGGGATATTTCTGGACGTGCAGCTCGCGCACTTTCTTGTAGAGCACCTCCCTGAACTCGTCGATATTCTCCTTTTTCTTGGCAGAAATGAACAGGCAGTTGTCATGCTCCTTTGCCATCCACGTCCGTTTCAGCTCGTCCAGCGTGATGTTCTCTTTCGTGGCCGGCGTGAGGTCGTCTTCTTCCTTTTCCACCCAGTGATAGTTGTCAATCTTGTTGAAGACGATCATCGACGGCTTGTCGGCACAGCCGAGGTCGGCCAGTGTCTTGTTGACGACCTGTATCTGTTCTTCAAAGTCAGGATGGGAAATGTCTACGATGTGCAGCAGCAGGTCGGCTTCCCGTACCTCGTCGAGTGTCGACTTGAACGAATCGACCAGGTCGGTCGGCAGCTTGCGGATAAATCCCACGGTGTCTGCCAGCAGGAAGGGGAGGTTTTCCACGACCACCTTGCGTACGGTCGTGTCCAGTGTGGCGAAGAGTTTGTTTTCGGCAAAGACCTCGCTCTTCGCCAGCAGGTTCATCGTCGTCGACTTGCCCACGTTCGTATAGCCCACCAGGGCGACCCGGATCAGCCGTCCGCGGTTCTTGCGCTGCGTGCTCTTCTGCTTTTCAATCTCGGCCAGCCTCTGCTTCAGGAGCGACATGCGCTGCAGGATGATGCGGCGGTCCATCTCCAGCTGGGTCTCGCCCGGTCCGCGCAGTCCTACCGATCCCTTTCCTCCACCCGATCCCGAGCCGCCGCCCTGTCGCTCCAGGTGCGTCCACAGACGCTGCAGGCGGGGGAGCATATAGCGGTACTGCGCCAGTTCCACCTGTGTCTTGGCGTTGGCCGTCTGGGCGCGCATGGCAAATATGTCGAGGATGAGCGAGGTGCGGTCCAGTATCTTCACGCCGAGTTCGTGCTCGATGTTGCGCATCTGCTTGGCAGAAAGTTCGTCGTCGAAGATGACCATGCCGACCGGATCATCCTCGTCTTCTTTCTGTTGGATGTATTCTTTTATCTCTTCGAGTTTTCCCTTGCCGACATAGGTGACGGCGCTCGGGCCGTTCAGACGCTGTGTAAAGCGTTTCACGGTGACGGCTCCGGCCGTATCGGCCAGGAACTCCAGTTCGTCAAGGTATTCCTTTGTCTTGGCTTCGTCCTGCTCCTTCGTGATCAGACCGACGAGGACGGCGGTCTCTGCCTTGACATCAGATAGGATGAATTCTTTCATTCGGTATGCTTCTGTTATGGCTTGTCTTCCTGTGCGGCAGCGTGCTTTCGCCCTGTCCGGGTCCGTGCAGACTGCCACATGGCAAAGGTAGTTATAAAATTCGGAAAATGCTAATGAGCGACCTTGAAAATTGTCTTTCCGCTGGCGGTGCGGCACCGGAAGCCTTCATGCAGGCGTTCAGAAGCTGTACTGGAATCCTATCGAGGCAAATTCTTTCAGCTGCCAGTAGGCATGGTGGTCATCGCGCCGCACGCCGTCGTCGAAGCGCGGGTAGATGAAGATACGGCTCGAAATGTAGCGGTTGAAGCGGAACGTGAAGGTGTTCTCCCATTCCAGTTCCGAACGTTTGTAGGTGGAATAGCCGTAGAGGCGTGTCTTCCATGACAGCTGTTCCAGCAGCTTCCACTCCAGGTCGACGGTGAACTCAGAACCGAAGTCGTGCAGGAAATGCCGTCCTTCATCGATTCCCAGCCGGTCCGACAGCTCGAGCATACGGGCGTACTTCATGTTGTAGGCCAACGGAGCCAGATGGAAGTTGCCTTTCAGGCGGTGGTCCAGCCAGTCGACGGCATAGTCCATACCGAGGGAGAGGTTCAGGTTCAGCGGCGAGAGGAAGGCGGCATACACCTTCGGGTCGTTCGAGCGGTAGGAACGGGAGAACTGTGTGTTGCCGATGAACTGCACCGTATAATACCAGCGTTTCGTCGCCTGCAGGCCCAGTTTCGACGTGAGGCGTATCAGGTCCTCCGTGCTCTTGACGCTGTGCAGCGAGTCAGAGCGGCTGCTCTGCATGCCGTATTTCAGTTCCAGCCGGTTCTCCCACTTCACCTTCTGCTTGTTGTTGTAATTGGCCTGCATGACCAGCGACGCCAGAGCCGAATAGTTGCTTTCGCCCCCTTTGTACCAGTTGCCTGTCACGTAGTTCTGCAGGAACTGCAGGGCATAGTCGCCCTGGAACGTCCAGAAGTTAGGGCGCAGCACCATGATCTCCACCGGGGCGGTCTGCGGTTCGGCAGGCTGTCCCGTCACCTTCTCCACCAGTTTCACGTCGTGGCGTATCGGGGTCTCTATCTCGTCGAGTCTCCCCTGCTGCATCCGTATCTTGCGGTCGGTTCCGGCGACAAGGTCGGGACGCGACAGATAGAGGTGCATCAGTTCTGCGAGGAATGGATTGTCTTTCCGGTCACGTGTAAACAGCCCTTCCGTCACGCTGCCGTAATAGGTAAGGGGCATGAACAGCTGCATGGCATTCCGCTGCAGCGTACTGTCCGGTCTTCTTCCCTGCGGCTTCCGGGAAAACAGGCTGTCTTTTAGAGCGTGGATGGAGTCGGTGTACGCCTGCTCGCACGCTGCCGCCGGCTGTACATCCTTATGGGCAGATGCGGGATGGTGGACTTGGGCGGCGGCGGTCAGTCCCATGCCCAGGAATATCGTGATGAAGAGTTTCTGTATCATGCTGTGAATATAACAGGTGCAAACTTACGGCATTTTTTTCAATTACTGCTCCTGTTTCCGGAAATTCTTTTGCAAGTCATGACGATACAGCCGAAGACAAAGGCCGGGACGGCATCCCGACCGGTCGTGTATGGCTTGCCGTCCGGCTGGACGGAAAATGGAGGGGCAGCGGTCTTGTGTGCGGCTTGACGGGCCGGGCGTACACGGCACACTTTTCTTGGTTCTTCCGTTCAATGTGTAGATTGGAAATAAAGGCCTGTGCACAGGCAGGGTATGACCGTCCGGAATCAGATGCCCTTGCAAAGGAGGTTAGACAGAAAGATAAGATGCGGAAAATGCGAATTGAGGCGATGCCTGTCCATCAGTCCGTCTTTCCGTCTTCTACAGACGACTTATTCCCAACATTATCAGTATTTGTAAACTGTTTTCATGCAGCGCAAAGCAACACATGCCCTTCTGGCTCCTGAAAGATGCCTGATTGACTTGCAGCAGGTGCCCTTTCAGCGTCTTGCTAACGCCCTTTTGAAGTCCAATCAAGCACATCTTTTGAACGGCTTTGTAATCGGTTGATTTGCTACTGGTTACGAACTCGCTTTTTCGTGTGTTTCTTTGTATTTGCAGATGATTCGTTTGAAATTATGTAATGGTTTTTCAAAACCTTATCTGTATTTTCAGCATATTAAAATAAAAAAGGCTTTTGTATCGGAGGATGATGATAGAACAGACAGCCAAGACGGTCCTGACTATTTTTTTTCAATGCACTTCGGCTCTTCTGTTAAAGCTATGCGAAAAGCATCCACGCACTTGACGGAAGGACCGGGAAAAGGGGCGGAATCCGAGGGACTTGGACGGGTTTGACAGGTTGGATGTACACGAAATACTTTTTTGGAAAAAGGAAACGGTGAATGTCGTCTGTTCAGATTATTTTAGTAACTTTGCCTCCGGCCCGACAGGCTTCAGGCGGTCTCTGGAAATTCCCTTTGATGGTTTTCTGCCTTTCAGGCGGACAGGCGCTGCTGTTCCTCTTGGTAGAGCATGGCGGCTGTCCGGCGGAAAGAGAGGCGGAAGATGCCGTACAAGAGTATAGAAGGCACAAAACGTTGGAAGGATTCCTGTCAGCGGCCGTCCGGCGTGGTGTTTTCAGAACAGTCCTTTCATGGTCAGGATCGGCCGGTAACAAGTAACTAAAAACAGTAACAAACAACAATGAGTATCAGAAAATCATGGGCTGCCCTGTGCCTGCTGGGCAGCCTGCTCCTACCGTCAACAGCATCGGCACAGTTCAACTGGCCCTACAAGATTACCGGCGGAAAGGCCGTCACGGAAGTGCCTGCACGCCCGGCAGGACAGGAGAGTGCCCTGAACCTCTCCGCCCCGAAGATGAAAGTCGTGCGGGTGGCCTTCGTCGGACTGGGCATGCGCGGACCCAGTGCGGTGGAACGCTGGATGCACATCCCCGGCATCCAGGTGATGGCCCTCTGCGACCACGAACGCGGCAGAGCCGAGAAATGCCAGGACATTCTCCGCAAGGCAAGCATGCCTGCCGCCGACATCTACTCCGGTGAGGACGGATATAAAGAACTCTGCCGGCGCAAGGACATCGACCTCGTCTACATCGCCCCCGACTGGAAGCACCACTTCCTCGTCGCCCGGGAGGCGATGACGCACGGCAAGCACGTGGCCATCGAGGTGCCGGCGGCGATGAACCTGTCGGAAATCTGGCAGCTGATCGACCTGTCCGAGAAGACCCGCCTGCACTGCATGATGCTGGAGAACTGCTGTTACGACTTCTTCGAACTGAACTCGCTGAACATGGCGCAGAAGGGTGTCTTCGGCGAAGTGCTTTACGTGCAGGGGGCTTACCGCCACGACCTGACGCCATTCTGGGATGCCTACTGGAAGAAGGATGCGCAGGACAGGCTGGGCTGGCGGCTGGACTACAACCGGAAGTTCCGCGGCGACATCTATGCCACACACGGCCTCGGGCCTGTCGCACAGGTGCTGGACATCCACCGCGGCGACCGCATGAAGACGCTCGTCGCCATGGACACGAAGTCGGTCAACGGCAAGATGCACGTGGAGCAGATGACCGGGGAGAAGTGTGACGGATTCCGCAACGGCGACCAGACGACGACGCTCATCAGCACGGAGAACGGCAAGGTCATCGAAATCCATCACAACGTGATGACCCCGCAGCCGTACAACCGTATGTACCAGCTGACAGGCACACGGGGCTTCGCCAACAAATATCCCGTCGAAGGCTATGCGCTGTCGGCCGACGAACTGAAGAAGTCGGGTGTCACGCCGTCGGCCGACGACCTCTCCGGACACTCCTATCTGTCAAAGACAGACGCACAGGCACTGGTGCGGAAATACGAAAGTCCGCTGGTTGCCAAGTACGAGAAGGAGGCGAAGGAAGTCGGCGGACACGGCGGAATGGACTTCATCATGGATTCCCGGCTGGTCTACTGTCTGCAGAACGGCCTGCCGCTGGACATCGATGTCTATGACCTGGCCGAATGGTGCTGCCTGGCCGAGCTGGGCGCCATCTCCATGGACAACGGCAACATCCCGGTCGAGGTGCCGGACTTCACGCGCGGCGAATGGAACCGTGTCAAGGGCTTCCATCACGCATACGCATCGCCTGCCGATGAGGCGCAGGTGGCTGCAGACGCCATGGCTTTTACGGCCAGACTGAAGGAGAAGGGGAAGAAGTACTGGGAGAAGGCCGACAGATCCTCTGGAAAGAAATAGTCCCTGCTTTCCTGCTACGACAAATGCCGTAACTCTCAATACGAAGAGTTACGGCATTTTCCGTTGTTGTCCGTGGGGCTGAAAGCCGCCTTTCCCTTTCCGGGTCTTTGTGCCTTATTTCCTCAGAGCCAGGTTGTAATTGTAATATTCGCTCTTTCCCGTTATGTCCTCAAGCACCTCGAGGAACGGCGGGAAGTTGACATCCTCGTGGTCGACGATGCCCTTCGTCTCGAGAATCTGCAGGCCGGAGGCCGGCGACAGGTAGGTGTCAAGCTCGAAGAACTGTCCCCGCCAGATGAAGGTCTTGCGCACCTTGTGGATGGACAGGCGGTAAGGGTCGGCCTGCCGCATCAGCGACTCGTAGAGGTTGTTGTCGATCTGACGTTCCGTCACCACCTGCTCGTTGTTCGGGAGGGTCTTCTTCGTCGTGCGGACGTTGATGGAGACGCCGTTCAGCGTGCGGCGGCGGAGACGCACCTCGCTGCGCGGCTCTGAAGTGAGGTAGGTCTGCATGATGTCGCTCTCGATGGCATCCGGAATCTCGCCCGTCAGGCGTACGATGTACTTGCGTTCCTCGATGACCTGCTGGGGAATCTCCAGCACATTGGAGATTTCCTGGAGCACACGGTTGATCTTCGTGTCGAAGTTCTCGTGGTTGTTGATGACGCGCAGGTGCGGATGTTCCGACCATGCCTGGATAACCTTCTTGTCCAGCTCGCGGGCAAGCTCCAGCCCCTCCGTACGCTCGGCGTTGTTGGCCGTCGTATAGAACTGCTCGGCCCCGTCGGCGGCGCTGACGAGGTGGAGGACCGCATCGTAACGGGCACGGAGCTGTTCGGACGACGTGCCGGCGGCGGCCGTTATCTCCTCCCACATCTCCGGCTTCATGTAGGCGGAGATGTCCATCGTGCCGCGGTCGCAGACGATGATCGTCGGTGTCTTGATTGTCTCCGCCATGCGTGTGAACCTGTCTTCCAGGTCGAGCTGTGTTTCCAGCGTCGCCTTCTCACCCTCGTAGAAGAAGGCGCGGTTGTCCGTAAGGTAATCCATGCCGGCCTGGCTGAAGAGCGTCGGCACTTCAGGAATGATGAACACCTTGTAGCCGAGACTTGAGAAGTGCTCGATGACCTTGACGAGGGCTGTCGTTTTCCCGGCGCAGGGGCCGCCGGTAAGTACTATTCGTTTCATGACTGACTGAAAAATCCCCTCCACCCGAAAGTGAAAGGGATTCTTATCTAACATTACTGCTTTACAGTGCGAAAATGCGCATGTTGAATTACTCGGCTGCCGAAGTCTCCTCCTCGGCTGCCGGTGCCTCCTCAGCTGCGGGAGCCTCTGCAGGCTGCTCGGCCGGAGCTTCCTCTGCTGCCGGTTCCGGCTGGTTCTCTGCAACGACCGTTACAGGGATCTTGACTTCAACTTCCCTGTGGAAGTGAACGGTAGCCTCGGAAGTACCCACCTTCTTCATGTCGTGCATGGTCACGATCTTGCGGTCGATCTCGATGCCGCGCTTGGCAAGCTCTTCCACGACGGCAGCTGCATTGACAGAACCGTAGGTGACGCCGGTCGCAGAGACCTTCGCTTCGATGACGACCTCTACGCCGTCCAGCTGGGCTGCCTTCTTCTCTGCCTCTGCCTTGAGCGCTGCAAGCTTTGCAGCCTGCTGCTTCAGGTTCTCGGCCAGCTGCTTTCTGGCAGACGGAGAGGCGATGACGCCTTTGCCTGTCGGGATGAGGTAGTTACGGCCGTAGCCGTTCTTTACTTTTACGATTTCGTTCTTGTATCCAAGACCGATAATGTCTTCTTTCAGTATAATTTCCATCTATTGACCTCCTTTTTACTTCATCAAATCGGTTACGTATGGAAGCAGCGCAATCTGACGGGCACGCTTGATGGCCTGTGCCACACGGCGCTGATACTTCAGGGAAGTACCGGTGATGCGGCGGGGAAGGATCTTGCCCTGCTCGTTGAGGAACTTCTTGAGGAACTCGCCGTCCTTATAGTCGATGTACTTGATGCCGCTCTTCTTGAAACGGCAATACTTCTTCTTCTTCGTGTCGATGGAAGGAGCGGTCAAATAACGGATTTCTGATTTCTGCTCTGCCATGGTTAAGCCTCCTTTTTAGCTGCCCATTTGGCACGACGCTTCTCTGCATAGGCAGCAGAGTACTTGTCCTGCTTAACGGTGATGTAACGAATGACCTTCTCGTCGCGGCGGAAGCCGGTCTCGAGAGTGTCGATAACTGATGGTTCTGCGTTGAACTCCAGCAGCGCATAGAAGCCGGATGACTTCTTCTGGATGTTGTAAGCCAACTTCTTCAGACCCCAGGCCTCCTCGTTCAAGATCTCAGCACCGTTGTCGGTGAGCAGTTTCCTGAATTTAGCGACCGCTTCCTTCATCTGTTCGTCAGACAAAACGGGAGTCAAAATGAAAACGGTTTCGTATTGATTCATACTGTCTGTAAAAATAAAATGTGACTAAACTGCACCTGCTTTCGCAAAATGCGGTGCAAAAGTACGGCTTTTTGTGCAACTGACCAAATCTTTTTCGTACTTTTGCGTCTGCTAACAGCATATTTGCAGATTCGTATGAAGAAATATATCAAACACTTAGGCGTTGCGGCTCTCCTCGCAGGGATTCTCCTGTTTGTCCTTCATGTCGTCCTCCGTTTCCGGGGCAACACGCTGCTGTTCACGGGACTGGCTCTTGTCGTGGGGGGAGTCGTAGTTTTCGTCAAAGGGGAGGGACTTTCTGCGGCTTCCCCTTCCGATGAGGGAGAAGCACCGAAGCCACGGCCGGAAGTCAGGGGCGGAGGAGCTGCCGGCTGACCTTTCCATTCGCCGGAGGCTGATGCCGGCCTCGGGCAGTGCGGCGCATCTTGTGCGGCAGGCTGTTCCCTTCTCCGTCGATAGGCGGGAAGCGTGCGAGTCCCCGGCACGTCCGGTGTTCACGGACGATACCCTGTGTGGCGGCTTCCCGCACGGCAGGTGGCGGACAGCCGCACATCGGCAGGAGGCGGGATGGCGGAATCCTTCCTGCCGTCATGATGTGCCGGGAAGCCGATGACCGGCAGGTGCGGAAGCCGTCTGCCGGACGGCGGTGTCCCGACAGACTCCCCCTGTCCGTTCAGTGCCCTGCGCACCGTCCCTGTCCGTTGGCAGGACGCACTGGATTCATCGTTCTCCGCCAGCGGCTTTCAGGCTCATGTCAAGTCCTTTGACACTGTGGGTAAGCGCGCCGAAGGAGATGAAGTCGACACCGGCCTTCGCATAAGGGATCATCGTCTCGAAGGTGATGCCGCCGCTCGACTCCGTCTCGCAGCGTCCGCCGACCATCTCCACCGCCTTGCGTGTGTCCTCGGGTGTGAAGTTGTCGAACATGATGCGGTCGCAGCCCTCTGCCAGAGCCTCCTCCAGCTCCTTGAAGTTCCGCACCTCACACTCGATCTTGAGCCCCTCCTTGCCGTGTTCCTTGCAGTACTGCTTGGCCCGTGAGATGGCGTTGTGAACGCCTCCGCAGAAGTCTATGTGGTTGTCTTTCAGGAGAATCATGTCGAAGAGCCCGATCCGGTGGTTCATTCCGCCGCCGATCTTCACCGCCTCTTTCTCCAGCATCCTCATGCCCGGTGTCGTCTTGCGGGTGTCGAGGACGCGCGTCTTCGTACCGGCATCGATCAATGCCTGCTGGTATCTGTGCGTCATGGTGGCAATGCCGCTCATGCGCTGCATGATGTTGAGCATGAGGCGTTCCGTCTGCAGCAGGCTGCGTTCGCGCCCCTTCACGCTCAGGACAATATCGCCGGGCTTCACGTGCGAACCGTCTTCCATGTAGACCTCCACCTGCAGTTCCGGGTCGAAGTGATGAAACACCTTTCTTGCAATTTCTACTCCGGCCAGTATGCCTTCCTCCTTGATCAGCAGCCGGCTCTCGCCCATGGCGTCCGCAGGAATGCAGCAGAGCGTCGTATGGTCGCCGTCGCCGATGTCTTCGCTGAAAGCGAGTTCGATGAGTCTGTCGTTGAGTTCTTCTACTGATAGCATGATGTATTCGATTTTGAAATTATAAACCTAATCGGCTGGAAATCTCCAGCATTCTCTGGATGGGCCTGACCGCCTTCTCCGCCACTTCGGGCTCTACTTCGACGGAGGGCCACTCGTATTTCAGGCAGTTGTACAGTTTCTCCAGCGTGACGAGCTTCATGTAATTGCATTCGTTGCAGGCGCAGGTGCTGTCGTCGGGCGGTGCGGGGATGAATGTTTTCTGCGGGGCCGACTTCTGCATCTCGGTCAGGATGCCGCTTTCCGTAGCTACGATGAACTCCTGTGCGTCGTCCTTAATGCTGTATTTCAGCAGGGCCGCCGTGCTTCCCACCTTGTCGGCCAGGCTGATGACAGTCCCCTTGCATTCGGGATGCGCCAGTATTTTGGCCGCCGGATGCTCACGTTTCAGCTGTAGGATCTTCTCCACCGAGAACTTTTCGTGTACATGGCAGGCTCCGTTCCACAGTACCATCTTCCGGCCGGTAAGCCCGTTGATGTAATTGCCGAGGTTCTGGTCCGGGCCGAAGATGATGGGGGTGTCTTCCGGCAGGGACTCCACTATCTGGCGTGCATTGCCGCTCGTCACCACGACATCGGTCAATGCCTTGGTAGCAGCCGTCGTGTTGACGTAGCTTATCACCGTATGGCCCGGATGCGCTTTGACGAACGTCTCGAACTCGTCGGCCGGACAGCTTTCCGCCAGCGAGCAGGAGGCATTCAGGTCGGGGACGAGTATTTTCTTCTCCGGACAGAGTATCTTGTTCGTCTCACCCATGAAATGCACGCCGCACATGACGATGATGTCGGCGTCGGTCGCTGCCGCTTTCTGTGCCAGCGCCAGGCTGTCTCCCACGAAGTCGGCCAGCTCCTGGATGACGCCCTCTGTATAGTAATGTGCCATGATGAGGGCATTCTTTTCCCTGCACATCCTGCGTATTTCTGCTTTGATATCTGTGTTTTCAGGGATAGGCTCGTCTATGAAGCCCTGTTCCTGCCATTTCTTGTCTGTCATTTTATTCAATTATAAAGCAAGCAAAGTTCAATTATAAAGCAAGCAAAGTTCAATTATAATGCGTGCGAGGTACAGTTGTCATGCACGTGAAATGCACTTGCCCGGCGGTGGAAAACGTCGGCGGCCCGTGTCCCGCAGGGACTTTCCGTTTCCCGTTCTTACTGTTTCCGGTCGTAGGCGTGCTTCGGATAGTCCACGGTATAGTGCAGTCCGCGGCTTTCCTTCCGCTCTATGGCCTGCCGGGTTATCAGGTAGCCGACGTTGATCATGTTGCGCAGTTCGCAGATGTCCTTCGTCGCCTTCACCCGTTTGAAGAGGTCTTCCGTCTCCTCATACAGCAGGTCCAGCCGGTTCCACGCACGCTTCAGACGCAGGTCGCTGCGCACGATGCCGACGTAGTTGCTCATGATTTCGCCGACTTCCTTGACGCTCTGCGTGATCAGGACGTGCTCTTCATTGGTCATCGTTCCCTCGTCGTTCCATTCGGGAATGTCCGTGTTGTAGTCGTAGCCGTCTATCACCCGGAGGGAATGTTCGGCTGCCGACTTGGCGTAGACGACGGCTTCTATCAGTGAATTGCTGGCCAGGCGGTTCCCGCCGTGCAGCCCCGTGCAGGAACATTCGCCTACGGCGTAGAGCCTGTGGATGGAGCTTTCCGCATTCAGGTCGACCTTGATGCCGCCGCACATATAGTGGGCACTGGGACAGACCGGTATGTAGTCTCTGGTGATGTCTATGCCGATGCTCAGGCATTTCTCATAGATGTGCGGGAAGTGCCGCCTGGTCTCTTCGGCATCCTTGTGCGTCACGTCGAGGCAGACATGATTCAGTCCGTGAATCTTCATCTCGTGGTCGATGGCCCGTGCCACGATGTCGCGCGGGGCCAATGACAGCCGTTTGTCGTACTTCTGCATGAACTCCTTTCCGTCCGGCAGGCGCAGCACGCCGCCGTATCCGCGCATCGCCTCGGTGATGAGGAAGGCCGGATGGGTCTCCGCCGGATTGTAGAGGACGGTGGGGTGGAACTGTACGAACTCCATGTCCTTCACGGTTCCCTTGGCCCGGTAGACCATTGCGATGCCGTCTCCTGTGGCGATCACCGGATTGGAAGTCATGGCATAGACGGCTCCCACACCGCCTGTCGCCATGAGCGTGACTTTGCTCAGGAACGTGTCGACCTTCCCGGTCTCGGGGCCGAGGATGTATGCTCCGTAGCATTCTATGTCCGGTGTCCGGCGCGTCACCTGTACGCCGAGGTGGTGCTGTGTGATGATTTCCACGGCGTAATGGTTCTCGAACACGGTGATGTTGCTGTCGTTCCTCACGGCTTCCATCAGCCCGCGCTGTATCTCGAAACCGGTGTCGTCGGCATGGTGGAGGATGCGGAAGTCGCTGTGTCCGCCCTCCCGGTGCAGGTCGTAGTTGCCGTCCTTGTTCTTGTCGAAGTTCACACCCCATCCGACGAGCGACCTGATGGCGTCAGGGGCGTTGCAGACGACGTGCTTCACGGCAGACAGGTCGGAAATGTAGTCGCCGGCGACCATCGTGTCGTTGATGTGCTTCTCGAAATTGTCTACGGCAAGGTTGGTTACGGCTGCCACGCCTCCCTGTGCCTTGGCCGTATTGGCTTCTTCCAGGGAGGTCTTGCATACAAGTGCGACCTTTCCCTTGCCGCTTTTCGCCACGCTCAGCGCATAGCTCATTCCTGCGATACCGCCGCCGATAACGAGGAAGTCGAATTTGTGTATCATATTTCTTTGTTCTGATATCAATCAAACATCAGTGCAAAAGTAATAAAAAAATGCTGTAATACCATTTGAAAAGAGGATTTTAAATCGTCGGAACGGGAAAAAGGCAACGCCGTCCTGCTCCTCATGGGGGAAGGACGGCGTTGCCGTGTGTGCATCTTCCATACAGCAGGGCCGTATGGCGGCGGTACCGTTTACTCCTCGTCCGGTACGATGAGCTTGTAGCCCTTGCCGTGGATGTTGATGATTTCAATCTGATCGTCCGGTTTCAGGTGCTTCCGCAGCTTGGTGATGTAGACGTCCATCGAGCGTGCGTTGAAGTAGTTGTCGTCGATCCAGATGGTCTTCAGCGCATAGTCACGCTGGAGGATTTCGTTGGCATGGGCGCAGAGCAGCGCCAGCAGCTCGTTCTCCTTCGTGGTGAGCTTGGTGGCCTTCGCCGGGTCGCCGTCGAGCGTGAGGAGCTGCTTCTGGGTGTCGAACGTGAAGCGTCCGATCTTGTACATGGTAGACTCCTTGGTCTTCTTGCCCCGGACGCGGCGCAGGATGGCCTCGATACGGAACACGAGCTCCTCCATGGAGAACGGCTTGGTGATGTAGTCGTCAGCGCCGATCTTGAAGCCTTCCAGGATGTCCTCTTTCAGCTGCTTGGCCGTGAGGAAGATGATGGGGACGTCCGTGTTCGCCTGGCGGATCTCCTGTGCAAGGGTGAAACCGTCTTTCTTCGGCATCATGACATCCAGCACGCAGATGTCGTACTTGTTCTTCAGAAAGGCCCTGTAACCCACCTCGCCGTCGGGGCAGAGGTCGGCCTGATAGCCCTTCGCCTGCAGATATTCACTCAACAGTGTGCCGAGATTCTCATCGTCTTCACACAGCAGGATTTTCAAATTCTCATCCATAGTCTGTTCGTATTAATTTGTTTTTATTCGTGTTTACGCTTCGTCTTCCGCATCTCGGATTACCGGGAGCTTGATGACGAACTTCGTCCCCTTCCCGTATTCGCTCAGCACCTTGATTTCTCCGTCGTGCAGGTCGACCATCCTCTTCACGTAGGCCAGCCCGAGCCCGAAGCCCTTCACGTCGTGGCGGTTGCCGGTGTGTACGCGGTAGAACTTGTCGAAGATCTTTTTCAGATTCTCCTTCTTGATGCCCTGCCCCGTGTCGCGTATCGAGAGGTAGAGGTGCTCGTTCGTGTTCCAGGTCTTCAGGTAGACGTTCAGCGGCTCATCGGGTCTGGCATACTTGACGGCGTTGTCCAGGAGGTTGAAGATGACGTTCTGGAAGTGCATCTCGTCGACGTACATCGTCGAATCCACCGCCTCGATGTCCGTATAGACCTTGCCGCCCGTATGCTCCACGCGCAGGGTGAAGGAGTGGGCGATCGCCTCCACCATTTCGTTGAGGTCGATGTACTTCTTCTTCAGCACTGCCTTCTTGCGGTCGTACATGCTCATCTGCAGCACCTTCTCTACGAGGAAGCGCAGCCGCTTCGACTCGTCGTTGATGACGCTGCCCAGATGTTCCATCATCTTCGGGCTTTTCGCAAGACTCTTGTCGTTCATCATCTGGGCCGCCAGTGAGATGCTTGCGATCGGAGTCTTCAGCTCGTGCGTCATGTTGTTGATGAAGTCGTTCTTTATCTCGCTGTACCGTTTCTGCCGGAAGATGATGACGATCGTGAAGATGAACGTCACCAGCAGCACGAACGTGAAGATGATGGAGGGGATCATGAACCGCACGCTGGAGAAGATGTAGTTGTTCATGTCCGGGAAGTGTACTTTCACCACCCCCATTCTGTTGACCGGGTCGTTGCGGAAGAGCACCTGCGAGTAGGTGTTCTCCTCGCCGTCGCTCACATAGTCGGGACAGCGGTAGACCTCGCGTCCGTCCTGGGTCGTCACCGTGAAGTGGTAGGGGATGTTGATGCCGTTGTTCATCATCTCCGCCTTCAGGTCCTGGTCCAGCAGCTTGAAGTTGATGCGCTGGCGCAGCGGCTTGTCGGAGGCCGAGTAGAGGATGTTGTAGATGACCTCCTCCAGCATGGCCTTCTGGTAGACGTAGCGGTTGCGGACGATCTCCTGCATGTTGCGTTTCGTCGCCGAGAGCGAACTGCTGTCGTTGCGCAGGATCATCGCTTTCGGGGTCAGGGAAGGCTTCGACTGGAGCAGTTTCGCCTCGAAGGACGTGTAGGGCTCTCCCTGGTTGTCGGTGGCGGGTGGCTGGTGGGCTGCCGTGGGGGTGCTGCCCGGCGCCGCCGTCTCCGTGTGCGACATCCGTTCCTTCCTGTTGACATCGTCTTCCAGATAACGAAGGGTCTCGTTCAGCTCCATGTTGCGGGAGGCCTGATAGAGGGCGCGGTTGACCGACTCGTCAAACTGTTCCTTCTTCATCTCAGCCATCTCTTCGATGTAGTTGAGCTGGAGCAGAAGCAAACCAAGGAACGAAAGTCCCATGATTACTGCAATAGTCCAAATTGTCTTCTTCTTCATTATCTGCTGTTTCGTTGCCTGCGTGCCGCAGAAAGTCCGTGTGCGGCACCGTGGTCTGTTCTCGTGGATGCAAAGATAAGATTTTCTTAAATCATTAACATATAAAAGTTAATAAAACTGCCTGTTTTTTATTTTGTTAACTTATCTTGTTGATTCTGTTTGATAATAATGAATTATAGTCCCTGCCTTTCAGCTTTTATCCAGCCGCTGCCGCCGACTGGTACGGCTTTCTTTTCTGTATTTTCCACCTTATTATATAGCGGACAGTCCGGAAGTCGTGCGTCCAGTACCTCCCGTCTCGAGAGGCGGGCCGGACCGGGGCGCATCCTGTCCGGGCGGCCGTCCGGCCCGCAGCCTCTTCTGACGGTGATTGCCGGCAGGGGACGACAGGGGCCGTTCCCGAAACGGTTTCTGTCCCGGTCTGGGGGGAATGTTGTCCAAATCGTCCATGACGGCTACGCCCGGGGCGGGGCTTCCGATCGGCATCGCCCTCTGTTCTGCCCTCGTGTCCGCTTCCTTTCAGATAGGAAACTATTTTACATTTTCTCTCGTCTGTTCCTCCTTTTCTCCTGTTCTGATGCGGGACTTGAGCGGCGGGGGTGGCTGCCCAGATTGCAACCTGCCCCTGATTGGCTTTCAATCAACGCCCGATTGGCCTTCAAACAAGGCCTCTTTGCCTGCTGACTGACGGCCGTCTGCCATGCAATCGGGCATCTTTTCGGAGGAGATTCGTATGTTGCTGTCTGTCAGGTGTCTGCGGACTCTCCTCTGGACTTTCCTGTTCCTCTCTCCTGCTTTTTCCCGGGCTGGCGGGAAACGGGCGGCGGGAGGGATTGCCGTAGAGTCGGGAATGGTAAAGAAACAGGACATAATCCGCAATCTTTCTTGACCTGTCATACGGTGGTGTCCGTCTATGGGAGCGGCCGCCCCCTGCGTCTCCGAGGGCTTTGTATCCGGTCCGGGAGACGGTGGGGTAGGGCTGTCCCGTACATACACAACGGTCCGCTGTCTCCTCATGGAAACAGCGGACCGTCTGTTGTCTGTCAGCCTTTCGTTTTTATCCGACGACTTAGTTCTGTATGTCAGGATTTGTCGTTCTGCTCCTTCATGTCGATGAACTGCTGTCTTGCATCATAGAACTCATACTGCAGGAAACCGAGTTTCTGTGACGGAATGACGTGAACCCCCGTCCCGTATTTCATCTGCCACTTTCGTTTCAGCGAGACCAGGCCCTTGTTGATGTAGGCCGCAACGTAGGGATGCACGTGCAGATAGAACTTCCTCACGCCCACCTTGTTGACGAGGCGGTCGATCTTCCGTTCCAGCTGGTCGGTGAAGAGGATGCTTGACCGTATCTTCCCCGTTCCGAAGCAGGTAGGACAGTTCTCGTCTACATCCACGTCCATTGCCGGGCGTACACGCTGGCGGGTGATCTGCATCAGTCCGAACTTGCTCAGCGGAAGGATGTTGTGGCGGGCACGGTCCTTCTGCATGTTCTTGCACATCCGTTCGTACAGCATCTGGCGGTCCTCGGCCAGATTCATGTCGATGAAGTCGACGACGATGATTCCCCCCATGTCACGCAGCCGGAGCTGGCGAGCCAGTTCGTCGGCGGCGCCGAGGTTGGTGTCGAGCGCATTCTGTTCCTGCGCTTTCTCCTTCGTCCTGTTCCCGCTGTTCACGTCTACGACGTGCATGGCCTCCGTGTGTTCGATGATGAGGTAGCAGCCGTGTCCGTAGTTGACGGTCTTCCCGAAGCTGGACTTGATCTGCTTCGTCACGTCGAAGTTGTCGAAGATCGGCACTTTTCCGGTATATCTCTTCACGATGCCCGCCTTTTCAGGGGCTATCAGAGAGACATAGTGCCGGACGGCCGTGCAGATTTCCTCGTCGTTGACGTAGATGTTCTCGTATGTCGGGTTGAAGAGGTCGCGCAGCATGGCGACCGCACGTCCGGTCTCTTCGAAGATGAGCTGCGGGCGTTCCTGTGTCTTCTGCACCCTCTGGATGGCTTCGTTCCACCGGTTCAGCAGGACTTTCATCTCTGCGTCCAGTTCGGCGACCCGTTTGCCCTCGGCCACCGTGCGTACGATCACGCCGAAGTTCTTGGGCGTGATGCTCTGGATGAGCTGCTTGAGCCTTGCACGTTCTTCTCCGCTTCTGATCTTCGACGAGACGCTTACTTTATGCCCGAAAGGAATAAGCACCAGGAACCTGCCGGCGAAGGAGATCTCGCCTGTGAGGCGCGGTCCTTTGGTGGAAATGGGTTCTTTGACAATCTGCACCATCACCTCCTGTCCTACCTGCAGCGTGTTCTGGACGGTGCCGTCTTTCTGCAGATCGGGCAGGCGGCTGGCTTTCTGGATGGGATAAAGCCGTTTGCGGTCGCTCTGTACCTGTTTCAGGTATTTCGCATAGGAGTTGAACTGACCCCCTAAGTCAAGATAATGAAGAAAGGCATCGCGCTCATAACCTACATCTACAAAGCAGGCGTTGAGTCCCGGCATCAGTTTCTTGACCTTTGCCACGTAGATGTTTCCAACCGAGAAGCTGGCCTCCCTCGGCTCGCGCTGGTATTCGACCAGCCGCTTGTCCTCGAGCAGGGCAATCGATATTTCTTTCGGTTGGGCATCAATAATTACTTCGCTTGTCATTTTCTTCGTTTGTTGTCACTACCACCCGGCGGTCGTGCTGGTCGCTGTCGACAGCTGCCGGATGATACTTCCAGATAATAAAAAAGCGGAACCTGCCGTCGCACTTCCAGGGAAAAGAAGTCTGCTGCGATGACACGCCCCGTCATGTTTAGAAAGTCTGTTGCAAGGGCTTTCGGCCTGTGGGGCTTACTTGCTCTTATGTCTGTTCTTTCTTAATCTCTTCTTACGCTTGTGCGTAGCCATCTTGTGTCCCTTTTTCTTCTTTCCGTTTGGCATAGCTTTAAATTGTTTTAAATTGTTATTGTATTTTCTGTTCGATTACTTCTTCATATCCTCGATGAATACCTTGGCAGGCTTGAAGCTCGGGAAATTGTGGGCAGGAATCGTGATCGTGGTGTTCTTGGAGATGTTGCGTGCGGTCTTCTCGGCGCGGTGCTTCACGATGAAACTGCCGAAACCACGCAGGTAAACGTTCTCCTTCTTTTCCAACAAACTGCCCTTGATAGCCTCCATGAAAGACTCAACTACGGCTGAGACGTCCTTCTTGGCGATACCCGTTGAGGTCGCTATCTCATTGATGATGTCTGCTTTCGTCATTTTGTTTTACGCTTTATTGATGTTATTTCTTTGTTCGTTCGTTATAACGGAGTGCAAAGATACTCATTTTCAGCTTAATAGAGAAACTTTTTTATGTCTTTTTGCAAAATATCTTGGTATCTGTCCGAAACTCCCGGCTTTTTTGTATCTTTGCGGCGTGGTAACCCGTGCTTCGGGCTGCCCTCGGGTCGCGTGCCGGAAGGAGCGGGGGTAGCAGAACTGTCCGGCCGCTGTGAGGCTGGATCGTGGCGGTATTAATATATATAAGGTGTATGAAGATTTCCATTGGCATTGACGTGGGCATCTCGACGACGAAGATCGTCGGGATCAGAGAGGGGAAGGTGGTGAAGCCGCTGCGGATCAAAGCCACCGATCCTGTGACTTCTCTGTACGGTGCGTTCGGGAAGTACCTGTACGACAACAAGATCGACCTGTCCGATGTGGAGCGGGTCATGCTCACGGGGGTGGGCGCCCACTATATCAACAAACCGGTGTATGGGCTTCCTACGGAGAAGGCGGATGAGTTCCAGGCGGACGGACTGGGTGCCCAGTTCGAGTCGAAGCTGCAGCGGATGATCGTCGTCTCCATGGGTACGGGTACATCACTTGTCCTCTGCGACGGCAGCAAGATCCGTCATATCGGCGGCATCGGCATCGGCGGCGGCACGCTGAGCGGTCTGTCGCGTCTGCTCCTGAAGACGGACGACTTCAAGGAGATCATCGCATTGGCCATGAAAGGCGACATCTCCCGCATCAATCTGCAGATCAAGGACATATCCACTAATCCGCTCCCCGGACTTCCGATGGATGCGACGGCCTCGCTCTTTGCCAATGCGCAGGCGAATGCCAGCCGGGAGGATCTGGCCCTGGGACTGGTCGGGCTGGTGCTGCAGTCCATCGGGTCGGCCACGATCCTGAGTGCGCTCAACAGCGACATCCGCGACTTCGTGCTGATCGGCAACCTGACGCTGCTGCCGCAGTGCGAACTGCTTTTCCCGGTGATGGAGAAGATCTATGACGTGCGCTTCATCATCCCGAAGTATTCGGAGTACTGTACGGCCATCGGCGCGGCCTTGCAGGCAAGCAGGAGGGGGAAGGAGTAGGGGGAAAGTCCCGGGGACGGCAGCGGAAAGCCGCCCGGAGGACTACCGCGCGGGGGCTGTCTGCCTTGACAGCCAGCATCCGGAGAAGGTGATCAGGCCGTTCAGCATCAGCAGTTCATAGCCGAACTGATAGCCTGTCGTCTTCGACACGATGGTGTCGAGGGCGAAACAGATGACCGGACTGGCAACGGCGACGTAGGGTATGACCCGGTCGTTGACGCTCTGTTTCGTCAGCAGACCGAAGGAAAACAGACCCAGGAGCGGTCCGTAGGTGTAGGAGACGATGGTGTAGATGGCATCGATCAGGCTCGTCGAATTGACCAGACGGAAGACGAGGATGAACAGCACGAACACGACGGACACGCCGAGATGCGCCTTCCTGCGCAGCCGTTCGTCCTTCTCCCGGTTGCAGATGTCGACGCAGAAGGTCGTGGTGAGGGCTGTCAGCGCCGAATCGGCACTGGAAAAACAGGCTGCTACGATGCCGATGGTGAAGAGGATGACCACCCACGTGCCCAGCTGCCCGCCTGCCACCGCCTGCAGCATGAGGTCGTCGGGAAGGGCCGGCAGCGGCTGTCCGGTCCTGGTGAAGTACATCATCAGCAGCACGCCCAGCGACAGGAAGAGCAGGTTGGCCGGCACAAAGGCGAATCCGTATGTGCACATATCCTTCTGCGCCTCGTGCAGGGTCTTGCAGGTGAGGTTCTTCTGCATCATGTCCTGATCCAGTCCCGTCATGACGATCACGATGAAAATACCGCTGAGAAACTGTTTCCAGAAGTTCTGCTTCGGCATCCAGTCGTCGAAGACGAAGATGCGGCTGTGGCTGTCTGCGGCTATTGCGCGGGCCGCTTCGGGGAGTGTCATCCCCAGAGCGTCCACCGCCTTGTAGATGATGAGGACGAGTGCGAGGAGCATGCAGAGGGTCTGGAAGGTGTCTGTCAGCACGAGCGTGCGGATTCCCCCACGGCGTGTATAGAGCCAGATGAGGGCGACAAGGACGGTGACCGTCACAGGGAAGGGGATGCCGTACGCATCGAGTACGAACTGCTGGAGGATGATGCAGACCACGTAGAAGCGGACGGCGGCACCCGTCATCTTGGACAGCAGGAAGAAGCCTGCCCCTGTCTTGTAGCTCCGCCGTCCCAGACGGCCGCGCAGGTAGGCGTAGATGGTGGTCAGCCGCAGCCTGTAATAGACGGGCAGCAGCAGGAACGCCACGGCGAAATAACCGAGTATGAAGCCCAGGCACGTCTGCATGTAGGTCATGTCACCGGCCATCACCATGCCCGGGACACTGACGAAGGTGACCCCCGAGATGCTCGCTCCGATCATGCCGAATGCCACCAGATACCACGGCGACCTGCCGTTTGCACGGAAGAAGGTTTCGTTGTCGGCCTTGTGGCCGGTGGCTCTGCTGATTAACAGTAAGGAGCAGAAATATGCAAGAATAGTGCCGATTATAATCATAGCGGCGGCAAAATTACGAAAAATATCAGGATTCCGTGCATTTAGAAAATCTTATTTTGTACTTTTGCAGTACTCCCCCGTGTCCCGGGGAAATCTATCTATCCTATAAAGGAGATCTATCCATTCTATAAAGGAGATCTATCTATCCTATAAAACAGAACAGTATGGCACACCAGAAAAGATACCTGCTCGACGAGCAGGACATTCCCACACAGTGGTACAACATTCAGGCGGATATGCCGGTCAAACCGCTTCCTCCCCTCCATCCTGTCACCCACAAGTCCATGAAAGCCGAGGATCTTGCCGAGATCTTCAGCATGGAATGTTCCCGTCAGGAGCTTGACACGGAGCACGCATGGATTGACATTCCGGAAGAGGTGCTGGATATGTACCGGTATTACCGTTCGACACCGCTCGTCCGTGCCTACGCCCTGGAGAAAGCCCTTGACACGCCGGCCCACATCTACTTCAAGAACGAAAGCGTGAATCCGCTGGGCTCGCACAAGGTCAACTCTGCCCTCCCGCAGTGCTACTACTGCAAGCAGGAAGGCGTTACGAACGTCACCACGGAGACCGGTGCAGGCCAGTGGGGTGCCGCCCTGTCCTATGCCGCGAAGGTGTTCGGGCTGGAGGCGGCTGTCTACCAGGTGAAGATTTCCATGCAGCAGAAGCCTTACCGGTCGCTGATCATGCGTGCCTTCGGTGCGATGGTGGAGGGGTCGCCCTCCATGTCGACGCGTGCCGGCAAGGACATCGTCACCCGCGACCCCATGCACCCCGGCTCTCTGGGAACCGCCATCTCCGAGGCCATCGAGCTGTCCCGGACGACTCCCCGCTGCAAATACACCCTCGGTTCTGTCCTGAACCACGTAGCCCTGCACCAGACCATCATCGGTCTGGAGGCCGAGAAGCAGATGACGATGGCCGGCGAATATCCCGACAAGGTGATTGCCTGCTTCGGCGGCGGAAGCAACTTCGGCGGCATAGCTTTCCCTTTCATGCGGCACAGTCTCCTTGACGGAAGACATACGGAGTTCATCGCAGCGGAACCCGACAGCTGTCCGAAGCTGACGCGCGGCAGGTTTGAATACGACTTCGGCGATGAGGCGGGTTATACGCCGCTGCTGCCGATGTACACCCTCGGGCACGATTTCAAACCTGCGAACATCCATGCCGGCGGGTTGCGCTACCACGGTGCCGGTGTCATTGTGAGCCAGCTCATCAAGGACGGCTATATGCACGGCATGGACATCCCGCAGCTGGAGAGTTTCGAGGCCGGTATCCTCTTCTCCCGCACCGAGGGCATCATCCCCGCTCCCGAGAGCTGCCATGCCATCGCCGCCACCATCCGCGAGGCGAAGAAAGCAAAAGAGAGCGGCCGGCAGGAGGTCCTTCTCTTCTGCCTTTCCGGGCACGGACTGATCGACATGACCGCCTACGATTCGTACATCAACGGCGACCTGCAGAACTATACCCTGTCGGATGAAGACATCGTCCGGAATCTCCGGACTGTGCCGAAAGTGTAGCACACACTGCGCAGAATCCGCCAGGCAGAACCTGACCGTCAGCCCAGAGACAGAAGCCCCCGCCTTTCCGCAGCATACAGCCATGCGGAGAGGCGGGGGGCTTCTGTTTCTTATGCAGCCTTCTCTCTCTTGTCCGGCCGGGTGGCCAGGATGAAAAAGAGAATCAATGCGGCGTATGCCACGAGCGAAAGCAGCTCGGAGAGGTGGTTCTCCCACCAGGCGGAATAATCACACTCGATGCCGCCGAACTTCAGCAGCGCAGAGACGACACCCATCAGCGCACCGCCGGCAATGAAGCCCGAGGCCAGCAGCGTACCCTTGTCGCCGCGCGCCTTGTTGACGGCCTCGTCCTTGGAGCGGGTGGTCACGTACCAGTTCACCGTACCGCCTACCAGCAGCGGAATGTTCAGTTCCAGCGGAATGAACATACCCAGTGAAAACGCCAGGGCCGGCACCTTGCAGCGGTCGAGCACGAGGGCGATGACAGCGCCGATGCCGTAGAGCACCCACGGCGCACCCTGTCCGCTCATCAGCGGCTTGATGACCGCCGCCATCGCATTGGCCTGCGGAGCGGCGAGCTTGCCCGAGTTGAAGCCGTAGGTCTTGTCGAGGACAATCATCACGCCGGCTACCGTCGCCGCAGAGATGACCGTGCCGAGGAACTTCCAGGTCTCCTGCTTCTTCGGTGTCGTCCCGAGCCAGTAGCCGATCTTCAGGTCGGTGATGAACGAGCCTGCCATCGACAGTGCCGTGCAGACCACGCCGCCCATCAGGAGTGCCGCCAGCATTCCGGCGTTGCCTTTCAGTCCTACGGCCACCATGACGACGGAAGCAAGAATCAGCGTCATGAGCGTCATGCCCGATACCGGGTTGCTGCCCACGATGGCAATGGCGTTGGCGGCCACCGTAGTGAAGAGGAAGGCGATGACAGCCACAAGGAGAATGCCCACGACGGCATGGAGGAGATTGAAGTCCATCACGCCCAGATAGAAGAAGAGGAAGGTCACGATAAGCGTGGCGATGCTCCCGAAGGCGATGATCTTGAACGAGATGTCGCGCTGCGTGCGGATGACTTCGTCCTGTCCGCTGCCTTTCCCTTTCATCTCACGGGCCGCCAGTCCGACAGCGCTCTTGATAATGCCCCACGACTTCACGATGCCGATGATGCCCGACATAGCGATGCCGCCGATGCCGATGGAGCGTGCATAGGCCTTGAAGATGGCTTCCGGTGCCATCTGTCCGACGGCTGTCGTGACGGACGGATCCCACTGGTTCAGCACGGTGTCGGGGAAGACGAGGGCCATGCCCGGCACGATGAGCCACCAGACGGTAAGCGAACCCATGCAGATGATGAAGGCGTATTTCAGCCCGATGATGTAACCCAGTCCGAGGACGGCGGCACCTGTATTCACCTTGAAGACGAGCTTCGCCTTGTCGGCAACCGTCTCGCCGAAGCCGATCATGCGGCTGGTCACGTTCTCGTTCCACCAGCCGAAGGTCGCCACGGCGAAGTCGTAGAGACCGCCCACCAGGCCCGCCATGAGCAGCGGCTTCGCCTGGCTTCCGCCCCTCTCGCCGCTCACGAGCACCTGTGTCGTTGCCGTGGCCTCGGGGAAAGGATATCTGCCGTGCTGGTCCTTGACGAAGTATTTGCGGAAAGGAATCAGAAAGAGAATGCCCAGCACACCGCCCAGTGCGGCGGCGATGAAAATCTTGAAGAAGTCGGCCTGCAGGTCGAGCATATAGATGGCCGGCATGACGAAGATGCCGCCTGCCACGACGGCACCCGAGCAGGCACCGATGCTCTGGATGATGACATTCTCGCCCAATGCGTTCTTCCGCTTCGTGGCGGACGACAGGCCGATGGCGATGATGGCGATCGGTATGGCCGCCTCAAACACCTGCCCCACCTTCAGTCCGAGGTAGGCGGCTGCTGCCGAGAAGAGCACCGCCATGAGGATTCCCCACGTGACCGACCACGGGCTTACCTCCCGGTAGGTCTTCTGCGGCGACATGACCGGTTCGTATGTCTCGCCGTCTTTCAGCTCCCTGAAGGCGTTTTCAGGCAGTTCAATGTTCTGGTTCGCTTTATTTTCCATTGTCTGAATAGTATTATTTGCTTGCAAAGATAAATAAAATTCGTTTATCCTGTATCAGTTCACAGCAAAATATTACCTTTGTCAGCATGAAAGAAATCAAACCCATTGCCTTTTTCCGCTCTCCGCTGACCTCGAAGTTCGGCATCCCACGGCAGAGCGGACTGGCCGGCAGCCTCGTCGGCAGGATAGTCTTTGAACCTCCCTACCGGCGTGAAGAGGCACTGCGCGGACTGGAAGACTTTGATTATCTCTGGCTGGTCTGGGGCTTCTCGGCCAATCGCCCCTCCGATGGCGTGCAGCTCACGGTACGTCCTCCCCGCCTGGGCGGCAATGTGCGGCTGGGCGTGTTTGCCACACGGTCGCCTTTCCGTCCGAACGGGCTCGGCCTGTCGTCTGTCCGCATCAGGCGGATCGTTGACGGAGAGATAGAGGTCGCCGGCGCCGACCTGATGGACGGGACACCCGTCTACGATGTGAAGCCTTACATCCCTTATGTTGACAGCCATCCGGAAGCCAAAGGCGGTTTTACGGACAAGAAGGCATGGCAGCTCCTGTCTGTGACTGTTCCCGATGAGATGGCAAGGCTGTTCGGTGCGGAGGAGGTCGCAGCTTTGAAAGAGGTGCTTGCCCAGGACCCGCGGCCGCAGTACCAGCACGATGCCGGCCGTATCTATGGCATGCCGTTCGGCGGCAAAGAGGTGCGGTTCAGGGTGGAGGGCGGCGTGCTGGAGGTTGTCGGGGTAAGATGAGGCCGGGAGGGTGAAGAGATGTGAGGCGTACTGGCTGTGTGTCAGCCGTCCGCTCTCGCTTTTCAGAGTCCTGTCAGGTTTTCTCTCCGCTCCCGGGGACAGGTTGTCAGCGTGTTTGCCTTCCGCACATTGGTGTTTACCCTCCGCACGCCTGGTGCTCAGCCTCGACACACCTGGTGCGGAGCATCGGCAGGAGACGGTCCGGCGGGTTTATTGATACGATGCCTGTCCATCAGCCTGTCTTTCCGTCTTCTACAAGCAACTTCTTCTCATATCATCAGTGTTTGTAAACATTTTTGTGCAGTTCAAAGCCTACACGTGCTCTTCTGGCTTCTGAAAGATGCCTGATTGACCTGCAAGGGGTGCTCTCTTAGCGTGTTACCAACGCCCTTTTGAAGTCCAATCAAGCACCTTTTGTAAACGGCTTAATAACCGACTGATTGACTGCTGGTTGCAAACCTGTTTTTTGCACGTATTCTTTTTATCTGCAGATGATCTGTTTGATATTATGTAATGACTTTTCAAAATTTTATCTGTAATTCAGCGTATTAAGTTGAAAAGGCTTTTGTATCGGAGGATAATAGAATAGACGAGGGTGTGTCAAAATGCAAATTAATAACCTGACAACTTTCAAACTATAAGCAGGTTTCTGGTTCTTCCGCTTTTCGGGTTGATAAGTTGCGGAAGGTCTTTGTATCGGAGGATGATAATAAAACTTTAGTAACAGACGGTCATGAGCGAAAGGACATCCTTTTAGTGACTCATGATGTACCGGTAGACTGGATAGCCGAATATCGGGGTCAGCAACGTCATGCAGACGAGGTAAAGTAATTTAATGACGAGACCATGCCCTCTGCATAAAATCGGCATGAGAACGAGTGCTATAATAAAAGATATGCCTTGTATCAGTTCCATAAATCTAATGTTTATTTTAATGCAAATATAATTTTTTATTAGGAACAACGCAAGGTTCATCCTCGAAAATCTCCACCTCTATTGCCTTGAACAGTTCGAGGACAACTTCCGGTACCATAGTATTGTCGAGGGCTTTTATCGTTTCCTGTCACCATCTTGTAAAAGGAATGTTCTGTGTGGTGATGTTGGGACTAACAAATGTCAATGTCTTATATTGCTAAAGTTTTCCACTTTTGCTATTCAGCTCTATTTCCACTTGCAAAGTTATTTAAACACTTTATCAGCAGGGTATTTCACATAGTATCAATGTATGTTGACGGCCGGTTCGCAGTCATTTTCCATAGGGGCTGGAGACCGTAACCTGGCAAGGGACATCATTTTCTCGGTTCTTCCGTTTTTCAGGTTGATAAGTGACCAATCTCCAGAATATCAGTACTACTCAATCTTACTTTCATTGCTTTGCTTTCTTTTGTTTGGGGTTCATACAATCGTTTTGTTACCCCGTCAATCATTTGTTCTGGCATAGACAAAAGCAGCTCTTGCATCATTTCACGCTCTTTCCTCAACATCTTTAATGAATTGTTTCAAACTGTAAGATTCTCGAAATGGTATTTGCATTTTGACACGCCCTCATGTTTCTGTTTAATGAATAGTTTCGGTTCTTTCGTCAGGCTATACGAAAAGCGTCCGCGCATTTAACGGAAGAACCGGGCCTCTGGCATGGAGGAAAACCATGAGGGGACTATCCGGAGCAGGGACGACCCTCTCCCGTCTGTCTGCAAACGGTCTGTTTTACGGACAGGCGGGGGACAGCTGTCCCTGCTGTTTATCTGTCATGGGCATTTGGGGAATGCCGTCGTTCTTTACCTTGTTGCCAGAGCCGCCGGCTGTTCATCTCTCTGTCGGCTTCGCGGTCCTTGCTCCTTGTGGTCATGCTGTTCGTCCGTCTGTCGGACTTGTCTTCATCTGTCAGCCGGTCCGGCAGCCGTCCTGCTCAACCCTTCTTCTTCCTGAACAGGCTGAATCCCTTCTTTCCGAGGAAGTTCCCTGACCGCCTGCCTCCGAAGGTCCGGTACAGTTTCCAGCCTAAGATCAGTCCGTCCAGGATGCCGGCACCCGTGCTGACGGCGCCGGAGAAGCGTTGCGTGGGGGTGTTCTTGGCTTTCGGCTTGTGTACAAGCTCGTTCCAGAGTCCGGCAATCCTGTTGCCGTCCTTGATGATGTCCGTACGTAGCTGTGCCTTGCGCAGCCGGATGTCGTTCAGTGTACGGTATTCGGAGTCAGGGTGTGTATTCTGGTTGGTCATAAGCCTATTTTGACATGAAGAGACTCCCCAGGAACCTTACCAGAGGGCGTTCGACCAGTCTGTGCCGCAGTGTGACAAAGACAATGAGCATCAGCAGATAAAAGCCGCCGACAAGGAGAAAGGCCCCGATGAACGATCCCACCAGCGGCTGCAGGGCGTATGCAGCGGCGAAGGAGAGATAGATGAGCGAGATGAAAAGAATGATGCAGAAGACCGCCGCTACGGTCAGTACCGTCAGCAGCCGGACCACTTTCTCTATTACATCGAGCTTCACGTACTCCGACTGAAGCCCGATGTAATGTTTCAGCACTTCTATGAGCTGTGCTATTGTCTCTACGTTTCTGTCGTTGGAGAACATCTCTGCGTGTTAGAGGGCTTCAGCAGCCGCATCCTTGATGTCTTCGACGAAATCGTCAGCTTCCTTGCGGCTGAGCTTGATGTCGTGCTTCTTGCAGAAGTCGTCTACTGCGTCAGCAATCTTTGTACGTGTGTCGGTTCCCTTTTCCGGAGCCAGCAGAAGTCCTAAAGCCGCGCCTGTGATGCTGCCACAGAGAAACGCGCCGATGTAACCTAATGTCTTCATAATCTCTTGTTGTTTTTATTGTGAGTAATGTTTGTTCCTATTCAATCGCAAATATAGACAAACTTTCTTATACCGGCAATACAGACCGGCCTATTTTGTGTTAAAAAACTTGCAAATTCTTTATTTAACAAACTTTAGATGCGTTATTTTTTCACTTCTGCTTCTTATTTCGTAACTTCGCACGATAAAAGCAGAACAATAAGTATAACCAATAAATAACTAAAGGATTATGAAGAAATTTATGGTTTTGGGTGCTGCGATGTGTGTGGCGATGGCCTTCACGGGCTGCAAATCCAGCGAGAGCGCATACAAGAAGGCATACGAGAAGGCAAAGGCGCAGGATCATCAGGCGGCTGCCGACAATGACGACAATGCCGCCCAGCAGGAGGCTCCCGTCGTAGCGCCGGTCGAGACACAGCCTGTCACCCAGACGCCTGTTGTCGACAACTACGACAACGAGCCGGTCCGCCGCGAGAATGTGTCGGTTGTCAATGGCGCAGGCCTGAAGGCTTACAGCGTTGTTGTCGGCTCGTTCAGCATAAAGGCCAATGCCGAGGGTCTGCAGCAGCGTCTCAGAAGTGCCGGATACGATGCACAGGTGGCCTACAATGCCGGCAACAATATGTATCGCGTGGTAGCTTCCACGTACGACAGCAAGGCCTCTGCCGTCCAGAGCCGGAACCAGCTCCGTGCCACTTATGCCGATGCGTGGCTGCTCTCCAGGTAAATGGGCAGAATCTTAGCAATCGATTACGGAAAGAAACGTACAGGATTAGCGGTCACCGACCCGTTGCGCATCATCGCCAACGGGCTGGCGACCGTTGCTACGTCCGGACTTTTCGATTTCCTCACGCAGTATATAGCGGAAGAGCCCGTGGACCGGCTTGTCATCGGGAGGCCTGTGCAGCCCAGCGGTGAGCCGAGCGAGAATCTCGTCCGCGTCGAGCAGTTTGTCAACCGCTGGCGCAAGGCGCACCCAGAGTTGCCCATTGACTATTATGACGAACGCTTCACGTCTGTCCTCGCCCATCAGGCCCTGATTGCCGGAGGGGTGAAGAAGAAGACGCGGCGGGAAAACAAAGGCCTCGTGGACGAGATTTCGGCGACGATCATTCTTCAGGATTACATGAAGGCCAAAGGAATCTGACGGATGACAGGCTGACGGCTGATGAAGGGTACCGGCGGTCTGTCGCCGCCGCTGTCTCCTGCTCTCCCGCCTTTCCGCATTGCGCTTAACAAGAAAAAGAATCAATATGGTATTACCCATTTACACATACGGTCAGCCGGTGCTGCGGAAGGTCGCAGAGGACATTCCCCTCGACTATCCCGACCTCCCCGAGCTGATTCAGAATATGTTTGAGACCAACACCGCCAGCGATGGCGTCGGTCTGGCGGCCCCGCAGATCGGGAAGTCTGTCCGGGTCGTCGTGATCGACCTGGATGTCCTTTCTGATACTTTCCCGGAATACAAGGACTTCCGCCATGCTTTCATCAACGGACACATCCTCGAGCTCGACGACTCGGAGACGGAGACGATGGAGGAGGGCTGTCTCTCGCTGCCCGGCATCCACGAGTCGGTGACCCGGGCAAAACGCATCCACGTGAAGTATCTTGACGAGCACCTCAAGGAGCACGACGAGTGGGTGGACGGCTACCTTGCGCGTGTCATCCAGCATGAGTTCGACCATCTTGAAGGACGTGTCTTTACGGACCGCCTCTCCGCCTTCCGCAGGCAGATGATCAGCGGCAAGCTGAAGGCGCTTCTGCAGGGCAAGGTCCGCTGCGGCTATCGTGTGAAGGTCCCACGCAGGTAAATCCGATGATGGTGCGTGGTATCGTAGTAGCCTTGCTATGCCTGCTGGCAATGCCGTCGGCCGCCCAGTACAACATCCGGAAGATGATGGAGGAGGGGAGGCGGACGCTCGACCAAGGATATTATGTTACTTCCCTGCAGCTCTTCTCCCGCATCGTCGCCCTGAAGCCCAATCTCTATGAGGCCTGGTACCTGATGGCGCTGGCGAAGTATCATCTTGAGGACTATAAAGGAGCAGACGGAGATTGTCGCCGTGCGCTGGCGCTGCAGCCTTATATCGCCGAAATCTATGATCTTTACGGCATGGTCAGTATCCGCGAGGGGCATTACGACAGTGCCGTTGTCGCCTACACCCATGCCCTGGACATCTGTTCCGACAACCGGGATTACTGGTTTAATCGTGCTTACAGCCTTTATCAGGCCGGTGACAGGCCGGCCGCTCTCCGCCAGCTGGATTATATTCTCCGCCGCTGGCGTTCCTTCGATACGGCGGCTCTGCTGCGTGCAGACATCCTTGCCGGGCGCAGGCCCAGGCCGCAGCCTGTCCGTCCGGGCGGACCGCCGCTGCCGGCATTGCCGGGATTGCGGACGGAGGGGGACGGCGGATCCGTCCTGATGAAAAACAGACCGCTTGTCCGGCTGCCGGCCCGACGGTGATGCCCCTGTTTAAATTAAGTAGGACAAATGTTGTTGGATTATAGAAGATTTTTTTGTAACTTTGCTCTCAGAAACGAATTAATAAAGAAAAGAAATTATGCTTACATTAAAGCTCATCAGCGAAGAGACCGAACGTGTCATCAAAGGACTGGAGAAGAAACACTTCAGCGGTGCGCGCGAGGCAGTCGAGAAAGTGTTGGAATATGACCGTCTGCGTCGTGAGACTCAGCAGAAGCTCGATACGAACAAGCAGAAGCAGAACCAGCTCTCCAGACAGATCGGCGGACTGATGAAAGAGGGGAAGAAGAACGAAGCTGACGGCATAAAGGAAGAGGTGGCAGAACTGAAGTCGGCCGACAAGGCGCTTCAGGAAATCATGGAGAAGGCACAGAAAGACATGACGGACGTGCTGCTGACCATTCCGAACATTCCCAACGACGACGTCCCGGAGGGCAAGGATGCCAGCGACAATGTCGTTGTGAAAGAGGGCGGACAGAAGCCTGACCTGCCTGCGGATGCGCTGTGCCACTGGGATCTGCTGAAGAAGTTTAATCTGGTAGACTTCGACCTCGGCGTGAAGATCACCGGGGCGGGATTCCCGCTTTATATCGGCAAGATGGCACGTTTCCAGCGTGCCCTGGAGGCCTTCTTCCTCGATGAAGCGCGCAAGAGCGGCTATCTGGAGGTGCAGCCGCCATTGGTGGTGAACCAGGACTCAGGGCTTGGCACGGGTCAGCTGCCCGACAAGGAGGGGCAGATGTACCATGCCAATCTCGACGACCTATACCTTATCCCGACGGCTGAGGTGCCGGTGACCAATATCTTCCGTGATGAGATCCTCGACGAGCAGGACCTGCCTGTCAAGCGTTGCGCCTACTCCGCCTGTTTCCGTCGGGAGGCAGGGAGCTATGGCAAGGATGTACGCGGACTAAACCGTCTGCACCAGTTCGACAAGGTGGAGATCGTCCGCATCGACAAGCCGGAGCATTCTTACGTTTCCCTGGATGAGATGCTGGAGCACGTCGAAGGACTGCTGAAGAAGCTGGAGCTGCCTTACCACATCCTGCGTCTCTGCGGCGGCGACATGAGCTTCACGTCTGCCATCTGCTATGACTTCGAGGTATGGAGTGCGGCACAGGAACGCTGGCTGGAAGTCTCCAGCGTGTCTAACTTCGAGAGCTATCAGGCCAACCGCCTGCACTGCCGCTACCGTCATGCCGACGACAAGAAGATAGAACTCTGCCATACGCTGAACGGCTCGGCGCTCGCCCTGCCGCGTATCGTGGCTGCCATCATCGAGAACAACCAGACTCCGGAGGGTGTCCGGGTGCCGAAGGTACTCGTGCCTTACTGCGGCTTCGAGATGCTGGATGAGAAGATGGACTGAGCCTCCTTCCCGCTCCCTCTCTGCATGGAGAGGATGGCGGACGGGGGGCTTCCGCTCTTCTTATCCTCTCTCTTGCGTGCGGACGGGGGCTGCCTTTCTTCCCCTCCCCGTACGGACGACCTTCCCCGGCAGGGGATTCTCCTCTCTCCCAGAATCGATCAAAGAGACATACAAAAACCTATAATCACCTTTTAAAACAACCTCATCCGACAGATTTTTCCTCCGACAGTCATGCGGAGAGAGGCGGAAGATGAGATACTTTGTTACCCATGAACAAGATTATCCGCAAACAACAGTTTTCAGAGAAGGTGTTCTGCCTGGAGGTGGAAGCACCGCTTATCGCACGGAGTTGCCGTCCCGGCAATTTCATCATCGTGCGTGTTGACAACCGCAGCGAGCGTGTCCCTTACACGATCGCCAAGTCTGATCCCGTGAAAGGGACACTCACCATGGTCATACAGGAGGTGGGGAAATCCTCTACGAAGCTCTGCCGGCTGAATGTCGGTGATGAGCTGCACGACATTGTCGGACCGCTCGGCACGCCTTCCCGCATAGAGAACTACGGTACTGTCGTCTGTGCCGGAGGAGGAATCGGCATCGCAGCCATCCTCCCCATCCTCACCGCATTGAAGCAGGCAGGCAACAAGGTCATCTCTGTCCTTGCCGGACGGACCCGGGAACTGGTCATCATGGTGGATGACGTGAAGAAGTATTCTGATGAGGTCATCATCATGACCGATGACGGATCCTACGGCGAGAAGGGAGTCGTCACCGTGGGGGTCGAGAAAGTGATACAGCGGGAACACGTCGACAAGGTACTGGCAATCGGACCTCCTGTCATGATGAAGTTCACGTCTCTTCTGGCAAAGAAATACGGCATTCCCAACGACGTTTCGCTCAATACCATCATGGTGGACGGTACCGGGATGTGCGGCGCCTGCCGGCTGACCATCGGTGGCAAGACCCGCTTTGTCTGCATTGACGGACCGGAGTTCGACGGCGACCTCGTCGATTGGGACGAGATGTTCAAGCGGATGGGAACGTTCAAAGAGATCGAGACGGCTCCAGAACCTTCGGAAGGAAAGGAAAGTCAAGTCGGGGACGCTGCGGAGGCTGGAGCTGACGGAAAGACGGTGAAAGGCGGAGGAGATGCAGGGAAAGCCGCTTCTGCTGCTTCCGTAGAGACAGGAAAGGCCGATGGTTCTGCCCGGGAGGGAGCTGCTGAAAATCACTCTTCCTCTCTTTCCGGGGAGTCGGAGGGGGATTGGCGCAAGGCACTGCGCAAGGCACTTAAGCCCAAGGAACGTACCGCCATAGAGCGGGTGAAGATGCCGGAGCTTGATCCTGCCTACCGCGCCACGACCCGTCTGGAAGAGGTGAACATCGGTCTGACCCCTGAGATGGCCATGCAGGAGGCGAAACGCTGTCTCGACTGTCCGAAGCCGTCCTGCGTGGAAGGCTGTCCTGTCAATATCCACATCCCCGACTTCATCAAGAACATCGAGCGGGGACATTTCCTGGAAGCCGCCAGAGTCCTCAAGGAGACATCGGCATTGCCGGCCGTATGCGGGCGGGTCTGTCCGCAGGAGAAGCAGTGCGAGAGCCGCTGCATCCACCTGAAGATGAACTCGCCGGCGGTCGCCATCGGCTATCTGGAACGCTTCGCTGCCGACTATGAACGGGAGAGCGGGCACGTGGCACTGCCTGACATCGCGCCCTCTAACGGAATCAAGGTGGCTGTCGTGGGTTCCGGTCCTGCCGGACTGAGTTTTGCCGGCGACATGGTGAAGCGGGGCTTTGAAGTCTATGTCTTCGAGGCATTGCACGAGATAGGCGGCGTGTTGAAATACGGAATCCCCGAGTTCCGTCTGCCGAACAGGATTGTCGATGTGGAGATAGAGAACCTCCGCCGCATGGGGGTTCACTTCCAGACCGACACCATCGTGGGCAAGACCATCAGCGTCGCCGATCTGAAAGAAAAGGGATTCAAGGGCATATTCGTCGGGTCGGGGGCAGGACTGCCCAACTTCATGGGGATTCCGGGAGAGAACGCCATCAACATCCTCTCAAGCAATGAGTATCTGACACGTATCAACCTCATGGATGCCGCCAATCCGGAGACCGACACGCCTATCATAATAGGCAGGAAGGTGCTTGTCATCGGCGGAGGCAACACGGCGATGGACTCCTGCCGCACCGCCAAGCGGCTGGGGGCTGATGTAACCCTTGTCTACCGACGTTCGGAAGCCGAGATGCCGGCACGGCTGGAAGAGGTGAAGCATGCGAAGGAAGAGGGCATCCATTTCCTCACACTGCATAATCCCAAGGAATACAAGGCCGACGAGAAAGGGCGTGTGTGTGCAGCGGTACTGGATGTGATGAGGCTCGGAGAACCGGATGCAAGCGGACGTCGCCGTCCGGAGACGACGGGCGAGACCATCACTGTTGACTGCGACCAGGTGATCGTTGCCGTCGGTGTGTCGCCCAATCCGTTGGTTCCGAAATCAATCAAAGGACTGGAACTGGGTCGGAAAGACACCATCGTCGTCAACGAGCAGATGCAGAGTTCACAGCCGGAGATCTATGCCGGCGGTGACATTGTACGTGGCGGAGCCACGGTCATCCTCGCCATGGGCGACGGCAGAAGAGCCGCTGCGAACATGGCGGAAAGGCTGACAGCCGGCAGTTGATGGTTGTCGAGGACAGAATTAAAAAAGGCCGGACTGGGAACACCAGTCCGGCCTTTTTCTTGATGGAGTGCAAGGGAGAACGGCGGCAGGCTGCCATTGAGGAACCCCGTATTCTAAAGGTGCGGATGCCCGGCGCAGCTGGTGTGTGCAGCCGGTACGATGCGTGACGGACACCCGCACATCGGCAGGAGCTGGGATGCCAGTTTCTTTCCTGTCACTATCCTATATCGGGATCTCTGCCGAACTCCCTTGCGGGAAACGCTCGGAAAGCGTAAGCCGGTGATGATCAAATGTACGGTCTTGATGCAAATAGCGTTCTGCAGAGGCCTCATATCAGAAAAAGAGGCGGTTGGGGAGCCTGTACGGAAGAACTTGCCGGACAGCAACCGGTTGTCCGTGAAAGCCGGCGGTCGGCACCGGCCTCTGATGCGCCGGACATGACGGAGAAAGCCTCTAAGTATGCAGCAAGAAACTTAAGCGATGACGCTTCCCTTCCGTGTACGGGTCAGGCCGGTTCGTACTCCGTAGGGTCGTTTACTCCGGCTTCCTGAAAGGCTTCCTTACGCTCCACGCACGTCCCGCATTTCCCGCAATGGAGGTCAGCCCCCTTATAGCAGCTCCAGGTCTTGGAGTAATCGATGTCCAGGGCTGTTCCACGGCGCACGATATCCGCCTTGGTGATATTCGTGTAGGGTGCTTCAATGCGCACGTTGACGAAAGTCCCCGCCGTCGCCGCGCCATCCATCGCCCGGATGAAATCCGGACGGCAGTCCGGATAGATGGTATGGTCTCCGCCGTGGTTGGCAATGTACACACGTTTCAGTCCGTGGCTCTCGGCAATGCCTGTGGCGATCGCCAGCATGATGCCGTTGCGGAAAGGGACGACCGTCGATTTCATGTTTTCTTCCGCATAGTGTCCCTCCGGAATGGCTTCCGCACCGTCGAGGAGTGAGCTTTTGAAATACCGGTGCATGAACGACAGCGGAACGGTGATATGGGGAATGCCCAGTTTCGTGCAGTGATATTCCGCAAAGGGCAGCTCCCTGGCACCGTGATTCTGTCCGTAGTCGAATGAAATGGCCAGTGCGATCTCTTCCGCCTTGTCGTACAGCAATGTGACGGAATCCAGTCCGCCGCTGACAATGATAACCGAATCTTTCATTTTTGATCTGTTTTTTCCTGCAAATTTACCAAAACATGAGGTTTCCGCCAAATGTATCGGCGGGAAAAATCAGGGTGCATTTGGATCCCCCGGACAGGCGGGTGTACCTCGATTAAAAGTATTTATTGATCTGCATGAAAAAACTATACATTCCTGACAATAAAAGCACCCGCATTCTATCGCAGCGATATGCACCGGAGAAGTCGGGGAAGCCGCTTCCATTTCAGCCTGCCGCTGCCAGCCTTCCAAGTAACGCCTTTCAACGGTTCAAGTAGTGCTTGTTTGGAGCCCAACTGACGCTTGCTTTCAACGTTATCAGGCCTTGTTTCCTCGGTGTTTCCTATGTTCCTGTTTGTGAACTGGTTATGAAAGCTCCGACTTCCAGTGGATTTCGTTTTCTTCAGTTCTGTCTTCTGTTGACGGCTTTTGCTGGTTTCATCTTTCCGCTGTTCTGCATGATGGTAAATTTAACGGACAGAACGGATGCCTATCTCTTTCTTCATTCGACATGGATTGCGTTGGCACAGGACACGGGAGGGAGCGTCGCATACTCCTTCGTCCGGCTCTTCTTTGCGGCCGGGCGGCAGATGAGCGGCCGGCCATCCCCTGGCGGCAATCTGTCCGGGAGGCATCTGCCTGCTGGAATTCATGCGGGAAATCCCCGGAAGATACAACCTCCTCTGTACAAGTACTTTGAGCAGAGGAAAGACAAGGCTTGGAAACTTTGGAAGAATAATTTGCGAGTGTCACGATTTTATAGTAACTTTGCGTGCGAATATAAAGCTGAAGAAGTTGATAGAAAAGCATATAGTTCTTGAGGATATAGACCCGGTCGTCTTCTATGGAGTCGGCAACGGCCATCTTCAGATGATCAAGTCGCTCTTCCCCAAGCTGCGGATTGTCGCGCGCGACAATGTCGTCCGGATCTTGGGCGACGAAGAGGAGATGGCCAAGATAGAGGAGGACATCGAGACCATGCGCAGCCATGTGGAGCGGTATAACACCCTGACGGAAGAGGATATCCTTGATATTGTGAAAGGTCGGAAGACCAAGGCCGATGCGGTCAAGGACGTCCTTGTCTATTCTGTGACGGGTAGACCCATCAAGGGACGGTCGGAGAACCAGCAGCGGCTCATCGACGCCTTCGAGAAGAACGACATGATTTTCGCCGTCGGCCCTGCCGGGACGGGAAAGACTTACCTCAGCATCGCTCTGGCGGTGAAGGCGCTCAAGGAGAAGGCCGCCAAGAAGATCATCCTCTCGCGCCCGGCCGTAGAGGCCGGTGAGAAGCTCGGCTTCCTGCCGGGCGACATGAAGGACAAGATCGACCCTTACCTGCAGCCGCTCTACGATGCGCTGGAGGACATGATCCCCGCCGTCAAGCTGCAGGACATGATGGACAAGCACGTCATCCAGATCGCTCCCCTGGCTTTCATGCGCGGCCGGACGCTGAGCGATGCGGTCGTCATCCTCGATGAAGCGCAGAATACGACACCGGCGCAGATCCGGATGTTCCTCACCCGTATGGGCTGGAACACGAAGATGATCATCACGGGCGACCTGACCCAGATCGACCTTCCCCATGCGGAGAACAGCGGACTGAAAGAGGCGCTTGCCATTCTGGGAGACGTGGAGGGCATCTCGGTGATACGGCTCGACAAGAAGGACATTGTGAGGCACAAGTTGGTTACGCGTATTGTGAAAGCCTACGAGGCTCACGATAAGGCGGACAAGAGATAGGACTCTATAAACATAGAAGAAAATGAAAGCATTGACAAAGACTGATTTCCATTTTGATGGACAGAAGAGTGTGTATCACGGCAAAGTACGTGATGTGTACGACATCGACGACGACCTCATCGTCATGGTAGCTACCGACCGGATCTCGGCATTCGATGTGGTGCTGCCGAAGGGCATACCGTTCAAGGGTCAGGTGCTGAATCAGATTGCAGCCAAGTTCCTCGACCAGACGGCCGACATCTGTCCCAACTGGAAGCTGGCTACGCCGGATCCCATGGTGACGGTCGGCCTGAAGTGTGAAGGCTTTCGTGTGGAAATGATCATCCGTTCCATCCTCACGGGTTCTGCATGGCGCGCTTACAAGGAAGGCTGCCGTGAGCTCTGCGGTGTGAGACTTCCCGACGGAATGCGTGAGAACGAGCGTTTCCCGGAACCGATAGTCACCCCGACGACCAAGGCGGACGAGGGGCACGACCTGAACATCTCCAAGGAAGAAATCATCCGGCAGGGTATCGTGTCGGCCGAAGATTATGCCGTCATCGAGGGCTGGACACGCCGGCTCTTCGCACGGGGGCAGGAGATCGCGGCCCGGCAGGGACTGATCCTGGTCGATACGAAGTACGAATTCGGCAAGCGGGACGGCAAGTGCTATCTCATTGATGAAATCCATACGCCTGACTCGAGCCGCTATTTCTATGCAGACGGCTACGAGGAGAAGCTCGCCAAGGGCGAGCCGCAGCGTCAGCTCTCAAAGGAGTTCGTGCGCCAGTGGCTCATCGAGCACGATTTCATGAACGAGCCGGGGCAGACCATGCCGGAGATCACGGATGCGTATGCCGAGAGTGTCAGCGACCGTTACATCGAACTTTACGAGCACATCACCGGCGAGAAGTTCGACAAGGCGGCAGAGGAAGGCGACATCGCCGCTCGTATCGAGAAGAACGTGAAGCAGTACCTTGCTTCAAGAAAGTAGGTCTTCAAGGAGCTGATGGAGTCAGGACGGTGCAGGAGAACCGGGACCGGGGGCTGCATGCAGTTGCCGCCCGTGCCGGATGGACAGCCTGTCTCAAAGGTCCGTTCGTCTTGATTCCACTGGCTCCTGGACCTGTCCTTTTCGAGCGGGTATCTGGCTCCGCTCCTTTACTTCTGTAACGCTCTTCCCTCCGCAGCCCCCCTAGATTCTTTCACTCCCCCAGCTTCAGAACACCTCTCTTAATATAGAATATGTACGATCAGGAGAAGATAAAACCCTATGACGGTGAAGGCGAAAAAGGCAAGCTCATCGCCGAGATGTTCGACAAGATCGCCCCTACTTACGATACGCTGAATCACCGGCTCTCATGGGATATCGACAAAGGATGGCGCAGGAAAGCCATCCGCCAGCTGCTGCCTTTCCGTCCTGAACAGATGCTCGACATCGCTACGGGAACCGGCGACTTCGCCATTCTCGCCGCCAGGGAGCTGAAGCCCAGACAGCTGGTCGGTGCGGATATATCCGAAGGCATGATGGCCATCGGCCGCAGGAAGGTGAAGGCTGCGGGACTGGACGGGGTGATTTCCTTCCAGCGGGAGGACTGTCTCAGTCTCTCTTTCCCTGAAGGAACGTTCGATGCGGTCACGGCGGCATTCGGCATCCGCAACTTCCAGAACCTTGACAAAGGGCTCTCCGAAATCTGCCGCGTGCTGAAGAAAGGCGGACATCTGAGCATCGTGGAACTGACGACACCTGTCAGTTTCCCGATGAAACAGCTTTTCCACATTTATTCCCATACGATACTGGTCAACTACGCCCGGCTGATTTCCAAAGACAGGAGTGCGTATGAATACCTCACCAAGACGATCGAGGCCTTCCCGCAGGGTGAACGGATGATGGAGATTTTCCGCAAGGCCGGCTTCTCCCGCAGCTCCTTCCACCGGCTGACATTCGGTATCTGTACGATGTATCTCGCTGAGAAATAACCCTTCCGACAGGCTGCTCCGCATCGGGAAAAGGGTCTGCGGGAGAGCCGGAGACAGTCATCCTATTTTGCAGAAGAAACATAGAACAAGGTTAAGACATGGACAAGTACGGACTTATTGGTTACCCTTTGGGGCACTCCTTCTCGATCGGCTATTTCAACGAGAAGTTCCACAATGAGCACATCAATGCTGTGTACATCAATTTCGAGATTCCTTCGATAGATGGTTTCATCGAGGTAATCGACTCCAACCCGGAACTGTGCGGGCTGAACGTTACCATCCCCTACAAGGAACAGGTGATGGATTATCTGGACAGCCTGAGCCCGGAAGCCGAGGCCATCGGGGCCGTGAATGTGATCCGCGTCACGCACAAAGGCAGCAAGACGCTGCTGAAAGGATTCAACAGCGACGTGATAGGCTTTACACGCAGCATAGAACCTCTGCTCGAACGGCACCATAAGAAAGCCTTGATCCTGGGCACCGGCGGCGCCTCCAAGGCCGTCAACTACGGTCTGAAGTCGCTCGGGCTGGAGACGATGTTCGTGTCGCGTACGAAGCGGGAGGGTGTTCTGACGTATGACGAGGTGACACCGGCACTCATCCGTGAGTACAATGTCGTAGTGAACTGTACGCCGCTGGGCATGTACCCGAATGCCGATGTCTGTCCGGCACTTCCTTATGAAGCGATGGACAGCCATACGCTCCTTTACGACCTGCTTTACAATCCGGACGAAACGCTCTTCATGGCGAAAGGCCGCGAGCGGGGGGCTGTTGTGAAGAACGGCCTCGAGATGCTTCTGCTCCAGGCCTTCGCAAGCTGGGAGTTCTGGAACGGGAAAGAACAGAAATAGCTCTGTGTCCGGTGTTGCCGGACTGTCGTTTCCTGATGATGCGGTTCATTCAGCATTCCGTCCGGAACCGCCTCCGCCTCCGGTGTTCCCGTCCTGCCGCAGGATGCGGATTCTTCCTCTCACAGGGCGGATCAGCGGCCGGCCGTGCTGCCCAGAATCTCTTCCGGCCGCTCTGCGAAGCAGGTTGCTCCATGCTCTGTCAGGAACTCCTTGTCACGGAATCCCCACAGCACGCTGATACAGGGAAGCCCGCTGTTCTTTGCCGTCATGATGTCCACATCGCTGTCGCCGATGTACACAGCCCCCTCTTTCGTTGCGCCCAGCTGGCGGAGTGCCTCGAGCACCGTGTCGGGAGCCGGCTTCTTGCGGATCGTCTCCCGCTCGCCGATGGCCACCTCGATCGTGTCGGGGAAGAAATGGCGGGCCAGTTCCTGGGTGGCCGCATAGAACTTGTTGCTGACGATGGCCAGCTTCTTGCCGCGCCGTTTCAGTTCGTGCAGCAGTTCGGGAATACCGTCGTAAGGACGGGTCGTGTCAAGACTGTGTACCATATAGTGTTCACGGAATCTGGCGTAGGTGGCCTCGAACCGGGGATTGTCCAGCCCGCCGGGAATGGCCCGTTCCATGAGCAGCTTGACGCCGTTCCCCACGAACATACGCACCTCTTCCACGGTCCGTTCCGGCATCCCTGCCCATCGGAGCGCATAGTTCGTACTTGCCGCCAGATCGCCCAGCGTGCTCAGCAGCGTGCCGTCCAGGTCGAAAATGTATGTGTCAAAGTCTTTCATTATCCGTTTGTTTTCGCTGAGCAAAATTACGCAATAATACAGACAACAGACCATTTTTTCTCTTAAATTTCAAAAAAAGCAGCTATCAAAACATCCCAGCCCTGCTCGTTTCAACCAGTAATGTTGTAACTTTGCACCCTGGAAATCCATAACAACGAAGATGACTAAGACGAATAAAAAGCGCAAGGGCGGATCAGCCCGATGGGTTGCGGCGGCCGTCTGTGCCGTACTGGCAGGTGCCGCCTACTTCCTTTTCTTCTCGGCGATGTCCCGTACCGGCAGGGAACAGTACGTCCTCATCGATGACGACGACAACATCGACTCGGTCTGTGCCAAGCTCCAGCCCCTCTCCACGCCGCAGGGGTACTGGGTGTTCAGGCAGCTGGCCGCCGTCATGGGCTATGCCGGAAACATCCGGACCGGCCGCTACTCCGTGGGTTCATCGGGGTCGCTCCAGACCTCCCGCCACATCATCAACGGGCTTCAGGCACCCGTCAAGATAACCATCAGGTCCGTGCGGACGCTCGACGACCTTGCCGCAGATGTCAGTGAGAAGATGATGTTCAGCCGTGCCGAGCTTCTTTCCCGGCTGACCTCCCGGGAAACCTGCAGGAAATACGGATTCACGCCGGAGACGATTCCGGCAATGTTCATCCCGAATACCTATGACTTCTACTGGAACACATCGGCCGACAAGTTCCTCGACAAGATGAGCGAAGAGAACAGGAAGTTCTGGACTTTTGAACGGAAAGAGAAGGCAAAGAGAGCCGGCCTTACGCAGGCGGAGGTCATCACGCTGGCGAGCATCGTGGACGAAGAGACCGACAACGTGGCTGAAATGCCGAAGATAGCAGGCATGTACATCAACCGCCTGCACATCCGCATGCCTCTGCAGGCCGACCCTACGATAAAGTTCGCCACAAAGAATTTCACGGCTCACCGTATTTATCAGAAGTGGCTTGCGGTGGACAGCCCTTACAACACCTACAAGTACCGCGGACTTCCTCCCGGGCCGATCCGCATCCCGTCGGTGGCCGCCATCGATGCCGTGCTGGACTATGTGCATCACGACTATATCTATATGTGTGCAAAAGAAGACTTCAGCGGCACGCACAATTTCGCCAGGACCTACGAAGAGCATCAGGTGAATGCGGATAAATACGCCAAGGCGCTGAATGCGCACGGGATTAACTGACCGGTGGGATGCGGCTGCTGGGAATACGTCGGCAGGAAAATCCTCGTTGAAAATAGTTTACAGCAAGCCGGTTCGCCCTGTCCGGGAATCCGTCCGCCCGCCTCTTTTCCGGGAGGATACAACAGGCAGACAATCAAAAGATTACAATGTGTACAAGAAAAGGTGCCTGGTTGGACTCCAACCAGGCACCTTTTCGCTTTCAATCAGGCACCTGTTGGACTCCAACCGGTGCCTGACAGCCCTGCAGGCAAGCCTCTGTTGAAATGTGTCATGACTTTTCCTTGACACATGGCATGCGGAAGTCCCCCTTGCAGCGATGCGGAGAACTCATGCCACGCTCTCTATCAGCAGCCATATATTAAGCAAGGTGACGATGCCGGCCAGCGAATAAAGGAAGATCATGTTGGGCCTGCTGTTGGCATACTGTCCCATGACCCGCTTCGAGGAGGTAAGCCCGACCTGCAGGAAGACCGTGAACGGCAGCTGTACGGAAAGGAACATCTGCGAGACGATCAGCCCCTTGAACGGGTCGCCGATGAAGAAAATCATCAGGAGCGCGATGCCCAGCGAGAGGACGATGCCCACGATGGAGTGCGTGTCCTTGGCATTGTACGACTCGCCGAACAGGCCGGAGAAGATGCTCCCGGCCGCCATTCCGCTTGTTATCGTACTCGAAATGCCTGCCAGCAGCAGGGCTATCGCAAAGATGTTGGCGGCGTTGTTGCCCAGCAGCGGCTGCAGCATCGCCTGCGCCTGGGAAAGCTCTTCGACGTGCTGGCCGTGCGAGAAGAACGTGCTGGCCGCCAGGAGAATCATGGCGGAATTGATGGCCCAGCCCACAATCATGGAGAAGAGCGTGTCAATGAACTCGTACTTCAGCATATAGCGGATGCGCGCGTCTCCCTTCAGATGGATCTCCCTACTCTGGACGATCTCTGAATGCAGGAACAGGTTGTGCGGCATGACGACCGCACCGAGCACGCTCATGATGATCAGGAGCGAGCCTTGCGGAACGGTCGGGACGAAGGCCCCCTCGATGGCGGCCGGCCAGTGGATGTCGACCAGGAACAGTTCATAGATGAAGGACAGGCCGATCATGGAGACGAAACCGATGATGGCACGCTCCATCTTCCTGTAGCTGTTCGTGAACAGCATGATGAGTACGGCCGCCGTCGTCAGTACGGATCCGGCGGGGATGCTCATGCCGAAAAGCATCTGCAGGGCGATGGCGCCGCCGAGGATCTCGGCCAGCGAGGTGGAGATGCTGGCAAGGATGGCACTCACGATGATCGGCCGTCCGACCCACTTGGGGGCGAATTTCACGGCCGCCTCGCTCAGGCAGAGCCCCGTCACGATGCCCAGATGGGCCACGTTGTGCTGCAGGGCAATCAGCATGATGGTCGAGAGGGTCACGACCCACAGCAGCGCATAGCCGTATTCCGATCCCGCCGCGAAGTTGCTCGCCCAGTTGCCCGGATCGATGAAACCGACGGTCACGAGCAGTCCCGGGCCGATGTACTTGAAGATATCCAAGGCTCCCAGCACACGGGGGTGGTCCTTGCGTTTCAGTTCTTTTAATATATTCTTCATCCCGATTGAGTTTTCCGCAAAGTTACAACATCTCTGTGAGATAGAGCCATACAGCTTCTCAATTCTCGAAGATCAGCCTTAAAATTCACCACAATTGGGTATTCCCCGGGAAGCAGGAGGGCGGTACGGCATGGCAGGATTCCGTCGTGGCCTGCCGGTTCTGTGGATGGCTGTCGACGCCTTGTCTCCTGCTGCTGTCGTGCGCATCTTCAGCCGTCTTCTCTCCGCTTCCGCTCTTCCCGGCTGGAAGCTGAAGCCCGTCCACCTGAAAGGCGACGCCCCGGCAGGCCTGTTTCTCCGGACTTCCCTTGAATCGGGCTGGGACGTCCCCGGGCTCTCTTCTTGGCTTGCTGTGACGGTGCCGCTTGAAGTCCTGCGATGACCGGTCCGTAAGGAAAATAACAAATAGTTACATCCGGTGCTCGTTCTATCAGGTTATTTCATTTTATATTGAAAGGAAATGCCCTGTCTTCTTAAAGAATCTTCCTGAGGGAAATCTGCGGATGCGTCATTAAAAAGTCAATGGGGAAATCTTCAGAAAACGAAAAATGCCCTACGCTTCACAGCGATGGGCATTCAATCTCAATAGGTATTAGTCTCTTTAAGGTAAAAAGATTGTATTCAGGATAACGTCTGCAAAGATAAGAGATTTATTTTGTACGAGCAAACTTTTATGCAACTTTTTTATTCATATTGAAACATTTTTTTATTACAGATTCTGCAGCCGGTCTCTGCCCGGAGCGTGTTTTGTAACATTCTTGTTGACTGATGGCTGTGACGTGTTGCGTTCTGTTATGAAAAACCGTGCAAACGTTTCATTGCAGCATGTGGTGTGCTTCTTTTAATGTGAAGGCTGTTGCTCATAGAGTCCTGCCCACTATTAAATTATAACAAAGTCTGTCATAAACGAGAAAAAATAAGTAACTTTGCAGCATAATAACAAACAGGAAAATATGACGACGATAGACAACAACACCAATGAAGAGAAGCGCAGCTTGAGCTTCGTGGAGCAGCTGGTAGAGGAGGACCTCGCAGAGGGTAAGAACGGAGGGCGCATCCAGACGCGTTTCCCGCCGGAACCGAACGGCTATCTTCATATCGGCCATGCAAAGGCAATCTGCATGGACTTCGGTGTGGCTGAACATTATAAGGGTGTCTGCAACCTCCGCTTCGACGACACCAACCCCAGCAAGGAGAATACGGAGTATGTAGAGAACATCCTCAACGACATCAGCTGGCTCGGCTTCAGGTGGGGCAGCATCTATTATGCCAGCGACTACTTCGAGAAGCTGTGGGACTTCGCCGTGTGGATGATAAAGAAAGGCCTGGCCTATGTCGACGAGCAGACATCCGAAGAGATTGCGGCACAGAAGGGCACGCCGACCACTCCCGGCACGGCATCGCCTTACCGTGACCGTCCGGTGGAGGAGAACCTCGCTCTCTTCAACAAGATGAACACTGCCGAGGCGGCAGAGGGAAGCATGGTGCTGCGCGCGAAGCTCGACATGGCCAATCCGAATATGCACTTCCGTGACCCGATCATGTACCGTATCATCCAGATTCCGCATCACCGCACGGGGACAAAGTGGCACTGCTATCCGATGTACGACTTCGCACACGGCCAGAGCGACTACTTTGAAGGTGTCACTCACTCTATCTGCACGCTGGAGTTCGTTCCCCACCGCCCGCTCTACGACAGGTTCGTCGACTTCCTGAAGGAGTATGACGGAACGGCTGGCAACCTGCACGACAACCGCCCCCGGCAGATCGAGTTCAACCGCCTGAACCTCACCTACACGGTGATGTCGAAGCGCAAGCTCCATACACTCGTCGACGAACATCTCGTCAACGGATGGGACGACCCCCGCATGCCGACCCTCTGCGGCATGCGCCGCCGGGGCTATTCGCCGGAATCCATCCGCAACTTCATCGACTCCATCGGCTACACCAAGTTCGATGCGCTCAACGACGTGGCACTGCTGGAGGCTTCCGTACGCGAGGACCTGAACCGGAAGGCGACCCGTGTCAGCGCCGTCCTCGACCCGGTGAAGCTCGTCATCACCAACTACCCTGACGGTCAGACCGAGGAGATGGAGGCCGTCAACAATCCCGAGAATGAGGCGGACGGTACGCATACCATCACCTTCTCGAAGAACCTGTGGATAGAACGTGCCGACTTCATGGAGGAGGCTCCCAGGAAGTTCTTCCGGATGACGCCGGGCAAGGAGGTGCGCCTGAAGAATGCGTACATCGTGAAATGTACCGGCTGTACGAAGGACGCTGAAGGGAACATCACGGAGATCCGGGCGGAATATGACGCCGACAGCAAGAGCGGCATGCCCGGAGCCGACCGCAAGGTCAAGGGTACGCTCCACTGGGTAAGTGCCGACCACTGTCTGAAGGCGGAAGTGCGTGAGTACGACCGGCTGTTCAGCATCGAGAACCCGTCGGCCGACGAGCGTGACTTCCGTGAGCTGCTCAATCCCGAGAGCCTTACCGTCCGGGAGAACTGCTATGTCGAGCGGTATCTCGCAGAGAAGAAGCCCGGCGACTATCTCCAGTTCCAGCGCACCGGCTACTTCATGCTCGACCCCGACACGACCGAGGGGCACCTTGTCTTCAACAAGACCGTCGGCCTGAAGGATACATGGGCGAAGAAAGCCAAAGCATAACAACAGGCAGATTTGGACATATACTATCACAGTGACAAGTTCAGGCAGCTGCTCCGCAGGTACGAGGCGCTGCAGCAGGGCGACACCGGAGAACTTCCCGATGCCGAGGAGCTGACGGATGTCGCCGAGTATTACCACACTGTCGGCGAGGACGGAAAGGCCATGGAGGCGGCCGACTATGCCGTGCGGATGTATCCTACCGCCACGGCACCGGTCGCTTTCAAGTCGCGCATGGCGCTGCTCACCGATGACGATCCGCAGCGCGCCGGTGAAATAGCGGAGACGATCGTCGACAAGACCGACCTGGACTATCTTTATCTGAAGGCCGAAATCATGGTGGCAGAGGGAGCCGCCGATGCTGCCGACCGCTTCCTCCAGGCCCATTATGACGAGACGGTGGACCCGGACGACCGTGAGGACTATATCCTTGACGTCGCCGCCTTGTTTTCCGATTACGAGGAGACGGACTATACGGAGAAGTGGCTCGCCCGCTCGTCGATGACGGATGAGAACGACTACAAGGAACTTCAGGCGCGTGTCCTCAAGAGCCACGGCCGGTATGAGGAGAGCGAGGCGATCCTCAACGACCTGCTGGATGCCGACCCTTACTCCGGTCCTTACTGGAACCAGCTGGCACAGAACCAGTTTCTGAGGAATGACATCCGGGATTCCATTACTTCGAGCGAGTATTCCATTGCCATCAACCCGGAAGATGAAGAGGCCGTCCTCAACAAGGCGAACGGACTTTTCACCCTGGGCAACTACGCCGAGTCGCTGAAGTACTATGAGCGTTACAAACAGCTCTGCCCCCGTCAGGACATCAGTGTCATCGATGTCACCATCGGACATATCCGCCTTATGCAGGGGCAGGCCGTCGAGGCGCAGCAGTGCTACCGGCAGGCGCTGTCAGAGTCGAAGGATAAGTCACTGACCCTTGTCCATATCGGCATTTCAGCATTCGACAACGGTTATGTGGAATATGCTTACCGCATCTTCATCAGCCTGTTGCCGGAACAGGAGGACGGGTGGGACATCGGCTTCGCCTATCTCGCACGCTGCTGCTACGAACTGAAGAAGGAAAAGGAATACAGGCTGTTTCTGCAGAAAGCCGTTGAAAGAAATCCGGAGGAGTGTATCGAGGTGCTGGCCGACCTCTATCCGGAGGGTACGAGGCCGCAGGACTACCTTACGTCGGACTTCCGCCCACAGGACAGCTAAGAAACGAACGAACATTCATCAATAGAAAAGCATCACAATGAACTTTATCACAGCGCTGCTCTCACAGCTAAACTATGGCACCATATTCCTCCTGATGCTCCTCGAAAGCACCGTCTTTCCCGTACCGTCAGAGCTGGTCGTCACGCCGGCAGCCTACCATGCGGCCGGCGGGAACCTCAACATGTGGCTGGTCATTCTCTTCGCTACGCTGGGAGCCGACTGCGGTGCGACGATAAACTATCTTGCCGGATGGTATCTCGGCCGGCCTATCATCTATAGGTTCGCCAACAGCAGGTGGGGACACGCCTGTCTGCTGAACCAGGAGAAAGTGGAGAAGAGCGAGCGTTACTTCGACAGGCATGGTCTGGTGGCTACGATCACGGGGCGGCTTCTGCCCGGCATCCGCCACCTGATCTCCATTCCTGCCGGTCTGGCGAAGATGAGCTACTGGAAGTTCCTGCTCTACACCACCGTGGGAGCCGGTGTATGGCACAGCATCCTTGCGCTTCTCGGACATTACATGCACGCCTTTGTCCCGGAAGAACAGCTCCATGGAAAGATTCTGGAATACGGAGAGTACATCAAGGTCGGATTGATTCTTCTTGTTGTCATGGCCTGTCTCTATTTTGCCGTAAGGTGGTATGTCAGGAGGAGAAAGGCCGGCAGCCGGCAGGCATGAGACGGTTCTCAGATGATCAACTTAAATAAACCCTTGTTATGATTGCAAACGAGAAGTACATGGAGGAGATAGCAGGCGGGCAGCCCCTTTCCGACAGAGAGGAGCGTACGCTGGCCGGGAGAATAAAGGTGGGCGACGCACAGGCCTTGGAGAAGCTGACCAAGGCCAATCTGAAATACGTCGTCTCACTGGCGCATCAGTACCGCAACCGCGGGCTGGGAGAGGACGATCTCATCAGCGAGGGGAACATCGGCATGATGCACGCTGCACAGCGGTTCGACGGGTCAAGGGGTGTACGTTTCGTCGTTTTCGCCGCACCCTATATCCGCAAGGCCATGGAGGAAGCCATAAAAGAACAGGCGGCTCTCTACAGGCTGCCGCGCAATGAGAAAAACCGGTCTGAGCAGAAACGGTCGCACGCCATCTCTATCGACCAGCCTGTACCTGTCGGCAGCAGCAATAATTTCACACTTCAGAATGTGCTGGAAAACGACAATGCGCCGCATGCCGACGAGCAGCTCAATCAGGAGATTCTCAGTTCGGAAATCCAAAAGGGACTGGGTGTCCTGAATGAGCGTGAGCGGCAGGTCATCGCCTGTCTCTACGGCCTCTCCGGTGTCCATTACACCATGGCGGAGGCGGCGGAGCACATGGGACTGAAGCGGGAACGTGTCCGTCAGATCCGGGACAAGGCACTGCGGAAGCTCCACAAGCGGTTGAAGTAGGCGGGACGGGAACCTTCTGTCTCTGCCTGTTCCGTCCTTTCGCTGTCAGGAGAGAAGACGCGCGTATGCTGTCATCGTCGGGGAGGGCTGCTGCTGGCACGGGCAGCGACCTCCTCTGCACAGTATGCGCATACGGTCTGCCGGCTGCTTTCTGTTTTCATTTTCCCCTTTCTTCTGCCTTTTATTCCGATTTTTTTGTGTTACTTTGCAGGCAGTTGTTGGAGTATACTAACGTTTTAACCCTATCAGATTAAATGATTCCTTTTTGGAAAGGCCGCCGATGACCAATGTGAGAAATATGAAAAGGAGCTTGAAGTGGCTGTTTGCCATTGCGGCGACACCTGTCGTACTGTTTTCGGTTCTTGTCGCACTGCTTTACTGTCCGCCGGTACAGAACTGGGTGGTAAAGCGGGTCGCTGCGTATGTGTCGGCACGCACGGGGATGGAGGTGAGCCTTGATCAGGTCAGCCTGTCCTATCCTCTGGATCTCCAGCTGGACGGCCTGCGGATACTGCGGCAGAACGATTCCATCCCGGACAGGAAGGATACGGTGGCCGATGTACGCCGTCTGGTGGCCAGCGTCGACCTGCTGCCGCTGCTGGAGAGCAGGGTAGAGGTGAACGAACTGACCTTCACGCAGCTGAAGGCGAATACGGTCAACTTCATCGGTGACCTCCGTATCCGCGGCGACCTGCAGCGGCTGCACATCGTGAGCCATGCCGTCAATCTCGTCGGCGATTCGGTACGTGTGAACAAAGCGGATGTCGAGGGCGGATGGATTGATGTCGCCCTGGGTGACACCGTACCCGAAGACCCACACAGACAGAAGCCGCTGTGGCGGATCAACATAGACCGCCTCCATCTCGCCAGAACCGGTTTCACGCTTCATCTGCCGGGTGACACGATGAGCGTCCATGCCCATTTCACGAAAGCGGCGGCGAAAGGAACCGAACTCCTGCTGCATGACAATATATATAAGGTGGCGAATGTGGACTGGCAGGGGGGCGGGTTCAGCTACGACCAGAATTATGTCAGCCGTGTACGTCAGGGCTTTGATGCGGCTCACATTGCAATGCGTGACGTGAACATCGGCATAGACTCTTTCCTCTATGCTGCTCCGAAGCTGTCCCTGCGTGTTCGGACGGCCAACCTCCGGGAACAAAGCGGGTTCGTGCTGAAAGACTTCCGCGGACGGTTTGCGATGGATTCCACACGTCTCAGTCTGCCCGGTCTCTATCTCCGGATGCCGGGGACGGAGCTGGCAGGACGTTTTGAAATGGACATGAACGCCTTTGCCGATGACCGTCCGGGACGGATCTCTACCCAGCTGGACGGACACCTGAGTCTTGCCGACTTCCGTCCTTTCCTCACATCGGTACCTGGGAATGTCTACCGGGCTCTCCCGAAAGACCGGATGACGGTTCAGGGACAGCTGGAAGGCAATCTCCGGTCGGTCTCGTTCCGCCAGCTTCATCTTGCCCTGCCTGGCTGTTTCGACCTTACGGGGACTGGATGGGTGGCCGATATGACGAAGGGAGCCGGGCATCTCCGCAGCGACCTGAGGCTGAAGGGAACTGCCCGGAACCTTGATTTTATCGCCGGACTTCTGCCGAACACGGTACGCCGGACGGTAGCCCTGCCGCATGGAATCCGTCTGGACGGAACGGTTCATGTGCGCAAGACGCTTTATGCGGGGAAGATGCTGCTGAGCCAGGGCGGCGGCCGGATTCGGGTGGACGGCGCCTACGATACGGCAACCGGCCTTTATCGCCTTGCAGCTGATGCGACGGCATTTCCGCTCCAGCATTTCCTCCCGCACATGGGACTTTCGCCTTTCTCCGGCTCTGTGAAGACACGGGGACGCGGCACCGATGTGATGGATCCGAGGGCATCGACGAATCTAAGCCTGCGTATCCGCCGGTTTAAATATGGGAAATACGTGCTTGACGGACTGAACGGTGACGTCTCGAAGCATGGCGAGCAGCTGTCGGCACATATAAAGAGCACGAACAGGATGCTGGGCGGCGACTTCTCCTACAAAGGCCGGGTAAGTGCGAAGTCGGTCGACGGGCACGTGCGCGGCTGGCTGCACAGGGTGGATCTGCATGCACTGGGAATGATGAAAGAGAGATATGTCGTCTCGACCTGGGCCGACGTTGATGTGCGTTCGGATATGGCGGCCACCCACCATGTCACGGGTCTCCTCCGTTCGTTCCGTTTCTTGCAGGAAGGCAGGAAGAAGAACCGTCTTCTGGCTGCCGGGAACTTTGATGTAAGGGCGGATGTGCGTCCGGCAGGGCTTGACGCCCATGTGAAAGGAAGGCTGACGACGGCAGATCTGCAGGCTCTGGGACTGATCGGGAAACATTATGTGACGTCAGCTGATGCTGACCTGTCCCTGCGTTCGGACATGAAGCATTACTATGCAGTAAACGGTTACGTAGGCAAAGTTATGCTGAATGAGCTGCGTAAAGGCGGATATGTGCCGTTGGCAGAAGGCAGCTTCCATGTTGACGCCGCAATGCGGGGCGGAAAGATAGACGGTGTGGTCAAGGGTGTATTCCCCAGGATAGACCTCTATCAGCTGGGAGTCGTGGACAGACCGCTGTCCAGCAGTTTCGCTGCCAATGCGTCGTTTGCCATGGCGGGAGAGGATGAAATGAGTGTCCGGGGACTGATCGGCGACCTCCGTGTGACCGACGGGCAACACACTTATGTCCCGGGAGATGTGAATGTCGATCTCATGAGCCGCCGCGATACGGTACATGCCGCCGTCAGCGGGGGCGACTTTCGCCTCAATACGTCATTCAACAGTAGTGTACACCGGCTGGCAGCGACGGGGCAGAAGATTTATAAAAGCATCCTCAGCCAGATCTCCAGCCGGCGCATAGACCAGCCGGCCCTGCTCCGCCAGCTTCCCGTAGGACATTTCACGCTCCGCAGCGGCCGTGACAATCTCTTCAGCAATCTGCTTGTACGGGACGGCTATGCTTTCAAGGAGGCCGACATCGATCTGTACTCCTCACCGGAGAGGGGCATCGACGGGCAGATCAGCATCGATTCGCTCGTATATGATGATGTGCATCTTGACAGCATCCGGGCCGACGTCACAAGCGTAGACGGTCAGATCAATTATTCTTTGGCGGTGGACAACAGCCCGGAGAACACCTATCCTTATCACGGCTATCTGCGTGGCGTGCTGTACGAACATGGCCTGCAGACCCATGCTACTATCCTTGACAACAAGGGGAAGACCGGACTTGATCTGGCTTTGCAGGCTGCGATGAAGGGTCGCGGCATACAGCTGTCGATCACTTCTCCACAGTCGGTCTTGGGCTACAAGTCGTTTGCCGTCAACGATTCCAACTATATCTATATCGGACGTGACCGCCGCCTGTCGGCCAACCTGCGTCTTCAGGCGGCGGACGGGACGGGCCTGCTCGTCTCGACAGAGGATGCCGACAGCACCTCGCTGCAGAATGTCACGGTTTCCATGAACCACTTTGAACTGGGCAGGCTGTTCGCTGTCCTGCCTTTCGCACCGAATGTATCGGGCGTGCTCGACGGCGACTATCACATCGTACAGACGGCCGGCGACCTCACCGTGTCGACCGATATGACCGTCAAGAAGCTCGTCTATGAGAACTGTCCGATGGGAGATGTCGGGACACAGTTCGTGTATATGCCTAAAGGGGACGGATCGCATTGTGTGGATGGCATCATCACGCAGGACGGAAAGGAGGTCGGCATCCTCTCGGGTACTTATCAAAGCGAAGGGGCCGGGTCGTTGGATGCCACGCTGGAGATGAACCGCTTCCCGCTGAACTACGTGAACGGATTTGTTCCCGACCAGCTTGTCGGCCTTGAGGGCGTAGGAGAAGGGACACTGTCGGTGAAAGGACCGCTGAAGAAACTGGACATCAACGGTGAAGTCTATCTTGACTCTTCTTATCTGGTAAGTGTGCCTTATGGGATAAGGATGCGTTTTGCCGACGACCCGGTCCTGATACGCAACAGCCACATAGAGTTTGAGAACTTCGAACTCTTTGCCAGCAACGGTTCTCCCCTCGACATCTCGGGCTATCTTGACTTCTCCAATCTCGACAGGATGAGGCTCGACGCCCGCATGAGAGCCAAGAACTTCCAGATCATCAATGCGAAGAAGGATCCGCGTTCGGAAGTGTACGGCAAGGCTTTCGTCGACTTCATGGGTCAGGTCAGCGGGCCGCTGGACAACCTGCAGATGGGCGGCAAGCTCGATGTGCTGGGCAACACGGATATGACGTATGTGGTACGCGACGGCACACTGGCTACCGACACGGAACTGAACGACCTCGTCCAGTTCACCGATTTCAACGACTCTACGGTGGATGTCGTCAGGCGGCCGGACATTACCGGCTTCACGATGGGACTTGCCGTAGACATCGATGAGCAGGCACATGTGCTCTGCGCGCTGAATGCCGACCAGTCCAACTACATCGACTTCATAGGCGGAGGCAGTCTGCTTCTGAACTACGACCCGACGAACGGGGTGCAGGTCCGCGGACGGTACACGCTGAGCGAGGGCAAGATGAAGTACTCCCTGCCGGTCATTCCACTGCGTACGTTCAATATTCAGGACGGAAGCTACGTTGAATTCACAGGCGATCCGATGCGTCCGACGCTGAACATTACGGCGACGGAAGACGTCAGGACAAGTGTCTCCAATGGTACCGGGGAAGGAAGGATAGTGGACTTCAAGTGCGGCGTGAGCCTTACCCGGCAGTTCCCCAAGCCCGGAGTCGAGTTCATTATCTCTGCTCCTGAGGATCAGGAGGTGCAGAACACATTGAACACGAAGAGTGTGGAAGAACGATCGAAACTTGCCGTTACGATGCTGGCATCGGGTATGTATTTCGACGGAGAGAACTCGGCAAGTGCCAACACGGCGATGAGCGGTGCCCTGGCAGGCTTCCTTCAGACACAGGTGAATGCCATTACGGGCCGTGCGCTCAACTCCATGGGGCTGGATCTTACGGCCAACATGGAAAGTGCCGCTGATGTCAACGGCAACCTGCACACGGATTATACCTTCAAGTTCTCCAAGCGGTTGTGGAACAACCGTCTGCGCATTGTGATGGGAGGACGTGTCGCAACCGGATCGCAGTTCTCTGAAGAGAACGGAGCCTACTTCGATAATCTCTCGCTCGAATACCGCCTGAACCAGAAGGAGACGAAATACCTCAAGCTCTACTATGAGCGTGAGGCCTACGACTGGCTGGAGGGCAGCCTGAGCGAGTTCGGCGCCGGTTTCATGTGGAGACGTAAGCTGCGCCATTTCAGGGACATCTTCCGCTTCAAGGAGGATGAGCCTGTCATCCTGCCGCCGGCAGCGACTCTGCGCCGTGACAGCTTAATTAATTTTGTCAATGAGAAGAAAAAATAACCACAGGTGGCTCAATGTGGTAAGCTACATAAGCCCCATAGGGCTGTTAGGGCTGGTTGTCTTGATGAACCTGACCGGCTGCAGCACTACCTCCGCCATTCCCGACGGCGAGCAGCTGTACACCGGCATGGAGTCGACAAGATACAGCAGCTACCAGCGTAACAAGCATTTCATTTCCGTGCAGGAAGAGCTTGACGTGATCCTGGCAACCCTGCCCAATGCTGCCTTGCTGGGCAGCCCGCATATACGGTCGCCTTTCCCTGTGGGTCTCTGGGTGTGGAATGCCTTTTCGCCGGACACCACCCGCTTCGGCCGCTGGATGGTGAAGGCTTTCGGCTCAGCACCGGTGCTGATGAGTTCCACTACGCCTGACCTGCGTGTCACCGTGGGTGAGAACCTGCTGAAGAAGCGCGGCTATTTTGACGGAAAAATCAGCTATGAGCGGATTGCACAGCGCAATCCGAAGAAAGGGAGGCTGCGTTATGCGGTCGATATGGGACATCTGTGGACGCTTGACAGCGTACGGTATGCCAAATTCCCGCCGTCGGCCGACAGTCTGATAACGGCTCACCTCGACGAGGCGGTTCTCCACAAGGGAGATCCCTTTGATGTGTCGACACTCGAGCAGGAGCGTAAACGGATTACGGAACTGTTCCGCAGCAACGGTTATTATTACTATCAGAACAGCGACGCCAGCTATCTTGCAGATACGACCCTCGTCCATGGCGAGGCAGCCGTTCGCCTGCAGATGGCCGACTCGGTGAGTCCCCGTGCCCTGCGGAAGTGGACGATCGGTACGGTAACCGTCAACCTGCAGCGTGAGTTTATGGAGAAGCTGGAGAAACAGCGCCGTTTCCGTGACGTCATCGTCAACTACAACGGGTCGCACATGCCGCTCCGTATGCGTACCATCGCCAACGACCTGAAGATGTGGCCCGGTACCTTGTATAATTACAGGCTGCATGAACAGAGCCAGCGGCAGTTGGGATCCAGCGGACTGTACACCTCTACGAACTTCACGTTCACCCCGCGTGACACCACGGATACGTGCCATATCCTGGACATGAAGGTGGACTGCCTGTTCGACAAGCCTTACGACTTCTATGTAGAGGCGTATGGAAAAGGAAAGACAAGCGGCAGATACGGTCCCGAGGGCATTATCGGTTTTACCAAGCGCAATGCCTTCCGTGGCGGGGAAAGGCTGAATCTGCGTGTACACGGTGCCTACGAATGGTCGTCGAACGACGATGACGACGGACGCAGCCGTCTGGGAATCAATAACTATGAGTACGGTGTCGAGGCGAGCCTGCAGATTCCGCGCCTTGTCAATCCTTTCGTCGCGCCTCCCCGTAAACGCTGGATGAAGATACAAAGAAAGGTGGAAGAGGCTGCGGAAAAGGGGCTGGTGTACAGGCCGAAACCGCCCCGTACCTATTATGCTACGCCTTCCACGACGCTGAAAGCCTCTGTCGACGTGCTGAACCGTGCCAAATACTTCAAGCGGCATGTGGTGTCCGGAGAACTGACCTACCAATGGCAGCCCAATGAACGCAACAGCTACTCGTTCTCGCCGCTCTCGCTGACGTATGAATACATGCACAAGGTGACCGACCGTTACCTGGAACTCGTCGACAGCGTACCCTATCTGGAGGTGTCGATGGCCGACCAGTTCATTCCGAAGATGCTGTTCCAGTACACCTTCATGAGTCCTGGCCGCTACCGCAATCCCGTGAAGATATGGACTACCGTGAGTGAAGCGTCAAATGTGCTGTCGGCTGCTTATACCCTGTCGGGCCGTCATTGGAGCGAGAAGGACAAGCAGCTCTTCAAGAACCCTTTCGCACAGTTTCTCAAGGCAGAGGCTAATCTGACGAAGATATGGACGGTGGCGGAGAAGAGCAGTGTTGCCGCCCACGTCAATGCAGGAACTCTCTGGGCATACGGGAACAGCCGTTTCGCTCCGTACACCGAGCAGTTCTATGTGGGCGGAGCCAACAGCATCCGCGCCTTCAACGCACGGCAGATCGGTCCGGGACGTTACCGGTCTACCCAGCGCCGCCGCTCGTATGTGGAACAGACAGGCGACATCAAGTTCCAGATGAACCTTGAGTATCGTCCCCGGCTGATGGGTTCGCTCTATGGAGCGGTCTTCCTCGATGCGGGCAATGTGTGGACGATGCACTATGACGAAGGCCGTCCCGGCGGCTACTTCAAGATGAAGAACCTGTTTAAGGAGATGGCGCTCGGCACCGGTGTGGGTCTCCGCTACGATCTCGGTTACTTTATGCTCCGGGTAGACTGGGGTATCGGCCTGCACGTGCCGTATGACACGGGCAAGAACGGCTTTTACAATATCTCCAGTTTCAAGGAAGCGCAGGCACTCCATCTGGCGATCGGACTTCCTTTCTGATCTGCCGTCCGTCCCGGGAGATGCCTGCAGCGCCTCGTGGAGAAAGGGGCTTTCTTTGGTCTTGCTGCCAGACAGACATTATATATACCGGCGAAGCCGGATTTCATTGCAGGATGAAATCCGGCTTCGCCGGTATTCTTTTGTTCTTCCGTTCAATGCGTGGACGCTTTTCGTATGGCTTTAACGGAAGGGTCGAAGTGATTCATTCAACAAGAACATGGGTGAGACGGTCAGCTGTCCATCCTTTTATCATCCTCCGATACAAAGCCCTTTTCAATTTAATATGTTGAAAATACAGACAGGATTTTGAAAAACCATTACATAATTCCAAACAAATCATCTGCGGATATACAAACATACGCAAAAAAGCAAGTCCGTAACCAGCAGTCAATCAATTGGTTGTCAAACCGTTCAAAAAGGTGCTTGATTGGACTTCAAAAGGGCGTTGGTAACGCGCTGAAAGGGCACCTGTTGCAAGTCAATCAGGCATCTTTTAGAAGCCAGAAGGGCATGTGTTGCTTTGCGTTGCATGAAAACAGTTTACAAACACCGATGATGTGGGAATAAGCCGTCTGTGGAAGACGGAAAGACATGCTGATGGACAGGCATCGTATCAATTTCGCCTTTTCTGCATTTTGTCTTGTAGTTTATCCTCCTTTGTAAAGCCGTCTGATTCTGGGTGGTCATACCCTGCAGGCGCATAAGCCTTTGTTCTTCTTCCAATCTACGCATTTAGCGGAAGAACCGAAAAGGAGACAGATTGCCGTATGGCTTGTCTGCCTTGCCCCATTTCATGGACAGCAAGGCTACCGTCCTTCATCCACGATCGGATACAGTTCGATGAATTCGCCCTGGTGTTTCTTCCCGTCATTGATTACAGCGGCGATTTTCTCACCGACGACATCCACGGAGTGCGCCCCCGGTCCGGTATAATGGTTGTTCAGGTCGGTCGTGGTGGCTCCCGGATGGACGTCGAAGATTTCGACAGGGATGTTGTTCTTCTCAAATTCCATTGCCATGATGCCGGTCATGGCATTCTGTGCCGCTTTGCTTGCCACATAAGCCATCGGATGCCAGTACGGACTCACTTCCGAGGGTACTGTGATGTTTACAATCCGCCCTCTGTTCGCCGCCAGCAGGGGGATGAGGGCCTGGGTCAGAGTGAATGTCCCGAGGTAGTTCACCTGTATCGTCTCTGCCGCATCCCGGAGCTCGGTCCGGTAGCTGGGAACCTCCATGTCGCCGGGAATCCCGGCATTGTTGACGAGGAGCTCCAGATCGGGATGTTTCTCCTTTACCTCCCTGGCGGTCTGTTCCAGACTTGCATTGTCCGACAGGTCGACGTGCTGCCAGCCGATGACCTCCGCTCCTTCCTCCCTCAGCGTTTTCATGGCTTTCTCCGCACGCTGACGGCTGCGTGCGCCGATGATGATCTGCCATCCGCTTCTGCCCAGGAATTTACTGATTCCATAACCGATTCCCTTGTTTGCACCCGTCACTAAAGCTTTTCCCATAGTTGTCTGTTTCTTTATAAGTTTTTTCAGAAACCCCTGTTGCCATGTCGGCATGGGATGTTCCGGGTACAAAGGTACTGTTTTGTTTTGAATAACCCGCCGGCGCCACGGATATTCTCCCTGGCGGTTCTTTGTCCTTTCGGTTTTTCCCATTCAGTTCCCCGTACGTCCGCGGGCTGATATGTCCGGAGAAAATTTGCATAAAGCTTTTTTTTCTTTACCTTTGCAGACGGATTGAAGTATATATGAATAAAACTGAATGTAATGAAAAAAGAATCCATACGTCTTGCCCTTCTTGTCCAGATGGCAGGGCTCATGCTGTCGTCCTGCATCAGGGAAGAGGCTTTGAACGCCGAAGCCGACATCACCGACGTGTCGGTGGAGGGTGTAACGCTTATCCGCAAACCGGTCGTCACGAACAGCGAGGTGCTTTTTTATGTCAATGGGTGGCAGGAACTGGATCGTCTTTCCCCGAAGTTCAAGACGACGGACGGGGCGACGATAGAGCCGGCAAGCGGCACAGAGAGAGACTTCACCCGACCGCAGAGCTATACGGTGACATCGCAGGATGGGCGGTGGAAGAAGACCTATAAGGTTTCATTCGTGTCGGACGACGTGGCTACCGAGTACCACTTCGACAACATGAAATGGTACGAGTACAGAGACACCTGGAATCCTGCAGCCCCTGTCCAGAAGCTGTTTCACATTCTCGTAGACAAGACGTCGGACGGTCATGAGTTCGAGTGGGGAAGCGGCAACTCCGGCTTCCTGTTTGCTGCCAATGGAGCGACTGCCGACAAGTATCCGACCTGCCAGGAGGAAGAAGGATACAAAGGAAAATGTGCGAAGCTGCAGACTGTGAGTACGGCTGCTTTTGCTTTGCTGGGGACTCCTATCGCCGCCGGCAACCTGTTTACCGGCACCTTCGAGCTTAACTTCTCGAATCCGGCGAAGTCCACCCGCTTCGGCGTTCCTTTCCGCAAGAAGCCGAAGGAACTTGTGGGGTACTACAAGTACAAGGCCGGACCGACGTTTACAGACAAGCATCTGAATAAGATTGCCGACCGGAAAGACAGCCTTGCCGTCTATGCCGTATTGTTTGAAACGGGAGACGGGGTGGATTACCTCGATGGAACGAACTCGCTGACGAGCGACCGGATCGTCCTGCTGGCACAGCTGAAAGAGGGGCGGGAGACCGACGAGTGGACACGCTTCTCCATTCCTTTCAAAGCCGTAGGAGGCCGGTCGGTAGATCCGGAAAAGCTGCGGCAGGGGAAGTACAGTCTTGCCATCATCATGTCGTCCAGCAAGGATGGAGCCGCTTTCAACGGGGCGGTGGGCAGCACGCTGTATGTGGACGAACTCAAGCTGTTCTCAGAGTAGATGGAGGACCGTGTGCCGTTTTCGGAATACGTATAATATAATAAGGTGAAAAATAAGCAGATGAGACATACGAACATAATCGTCGCCATAGCGGCATGGGGCTGTGTACTGTCCGGTCGGGCGCAGACGGATCGCACACCGGCATTGCAGTCGGCAGAACATAACGGATGGGAATACGAGGTAAAGGCCGGTGTGAACATTGGCGGCGCATCGCCGTTGCCTTTGCCTGTGGAGGTACGGGAGATCAACAATTACAGTCCGAAGTTCAATGGAACGTTCGAGGGGACTGTGACCAGGTGGCTGGGCCGGAACCGGAGATGGGGACTGTCTGCCGGTCTGCGGATTGAAGAGAAAGGCATGCTGACTGGGGCGACGGTGAAGAATTACAGTACGGAGATCGTCTACGAGGGCAGTCGTGTAGCCGGATATTGGACGGGCTATGTGAAGACTGATTATAACACGACGCTGCTCACTGTGCCGCTGCTGGCAGACTACCGTATCAATGACCGGTGGAAGCTCCGTGCGGGACTGTTCTCGTCCGTCAAGCTGGACGGCGATTTCTCCGGATATGTGAGCGACGGCTATCTCCGTGAGGGTACGCCTGTCGGTGAGAAGCTGACTTTTGATGACGGGAGCAGCGCCCCTTATGACTTCTCCTCTCACCTGCGCCATTTCCAGTGGGGCGGCCAGCTGGGGGCAACATGGTGCGCCTTCAGTCATTTCACGGTGAATGCCGACCTTACATGGGCTTTCAGCAACATCTTTGAAAGCAGTTTCAAGACGGTCAGTTTCAATCTCTATCCCGTCTATCTGAAGCTTGGCTTCGGGTATCGTTTCTGACGCTGTTCCCCTTCGTTGAGCAAAGAGAAGAGGCGGCAGGGACCGCTGTGCAGCCTGTCATGGCAGGGCTTGCCTCCCCCGTCCACCCGCTGCTTTCCTGCAGGAGGGCGGACACTGTGGAGCGGGCAGGAGGCGGTAGAGACGGTCTCAGGGCCGCCTCAGGATCACATATATTATGACAGGTGCCCCGATGAGCGGTGTCACGGCATTGAGCGGGAGGATGCCCTGTTCGCCCGGGAGGAAGCAGATAAGGTTGCACAGCAGAGCGATGACGGCTCCGCAGAGGACTGTCCCGGGGAGGAGTGTCTGATGGTTTCCGGTACGGAACAGCAGACGGGTCACGTGCGGTATGGCCAGTCCGATGAACGATACAGGACCGCAGAAGGCCGTCGTCGCAGCGGTAAGAAGTCCGACGATTAGCAATAGGATATTGCGGATCCGGCGGACGCTCACGCCCAGGCTCTCGGCATATTGCGGTCCTAAGAGCAGGATGTTCAGCGGTTTGGTCAGGAAGAACGAGAGCAAGACACCTGACAGACAAAGGGCGGAAAAGGGTGCCATGTGAGACATTGAGACACCTCCGAAGTTTCCCATTCCCCATATCGTATAGCTCCGTATGCCGTCTTCCGAAGCAAAGAAATTCAGCAGGGAGACGGCGGAGGAGGAGACGTAGCCCACCATCAGTCCTACGATCAGCAGCAAAATGCTGCTGCGTATCAGGGTAGACAGGAACAGGATAAGCGCCGTCACGCCGGTCGCCCCGATGAATGCGGCCGTGAGGATGGCAAGGAATCCGGAGACGGAGAACAGCGCGGTCGACAGTGTACCGCCCAGCAGCAGCATGACCAGTGCCACCCCCAGTCCGGCTCCGGCGCTTATGCCGAACACATCCGGTCCTGCCAGCGGGTTGCGGAACGCCGTCTGCAGCAGCAGGCCGCAGGTTGCCAGTGAACTGCCGCACAGCATGGCCGTCAGTGCCTGTGGAAGCCGGCTCTCCCAAATGATATACCGCCAGCTGTCTTTTCCCGTATATTGTCCGGACAGTATCTCCAGCACATCGGGAAACGGTATCCGGACGGATCCGACCGTCAGGTTCAGCCCGAACAGCAGGACGGTGCCCGCCGTCAGGATGATAAAGATGCAGATGCTACGTCTCATTGTCTAAAACCGTCAGTGTGTGTTCACGTTCCGTCTCAGTCTTTCAGTTTCCTGTAATAGCGCATGGGGGCGATGTGCAGGTCGGGATGGAAAAGCTGTATCAGGTCGGCCAGCAGCCGGTCGGGTCGCCAGCTTACTTCCTCGAAGTAAGGCACGCTGTCCACTTTGCAGCCGTAGATTTCTTCCGTCCGGTAAGGCTTCAATGCGGCATAGCCCTGGTACTCTGCCAGCAGCTTCCTGCGGCTGAAGTCCCCGTTGTAGCACAATACCCAGAAGTCGCTCTGTCCGAATTTGTCAAGGATAGTCTCGAAAGGCATTGAGATGCTGCCGCTGTGCGTGTCGTCCGAATAGGCATAGCCGCCTTGCGCATCCTTATACAATAGCCCTACGCTGCTCTTCCCGCCTGGAAGATACCACACGGCTCCCACTTTCCTGTCGGGGAGGATGCTGCGTTTTGTCCTGCTTGTTTTCGCCTTTCTGCTCAGAGCCTTGTAGTTCCGTTCTACAAGGCTGAACAACGAGTCTGCCTCCTTCTCTTTTCCGTAGAGCAGGCCGTAGAACTTCATCCATTCGGCACGTCCCAGGGCGGAAGCCTCCATATAGTCGGCACACTCGATGACGGGTACGCCAGTCTCTTCCAGACGGCCATGGCCTCCGCTGTTCTCGAAGGGTGACAGCAGGAGGGCATCGGCATGCAGGTCGATGATCCGTTCAATGTCGGGCTGCATGGCGTTCCCACAGTCCCGGATGTCCCCCCCCTTCCGTGTACGGTTCTGTATGTCGGGAATAAGCATGTATTTCAGGTCGGCCACGCCGGCGATGGCTTTCTGTGCATGCAGCATCTCCAGCAGACTGGCATGGGCGGTCGTGAAGACCACGCTTCTCCGGAGCGGGACGGTTATCTTTGTGCCGTCGTCGGGAACCGCCGCCCCCGAGTTGCGGTTCACCAGATAATAGGTATGCAGAAGGGTGTTCTTTTTCCAAGGGTTCAACAGCCGGACCGCAATGTACCCGCCTGTCCGTTCGATGGAAATGTTCCGGGCATAGCGGAGTTCCGTCTTCGCTCCTTTCTCTTTCTTCCGGGCTGTTCTGTCATGTGGACTTCCGCAGGATGCGAACAGCAGCAAAGCAAGGATAAATGCTGATAAGTGATGCATGAATGATGGATTTAGGTGCAAAATTACAAAAAAAGAGTGATTTGCTTGCGTGTTAGAAATATTTTTTATACTTTAGCCGCCATATCTACTAACGATCTGATTTTAATCTAAACAACTAACACCATGGCAGAAGAAAAGTCTAACGCCCTTAGCAGCCACATCGAGATGAAGAAAGTCTGGGAACTTCTGGCAATCCTCGTGGTGACGGCCATCGTATGGAATCTTCCCACAGACATTTTCGGTATTGATGGGCTGACCGTAGTACAACAACGCATTATCGCAATCTTTGTGTTCGCCACCTTGTCGTGGCTGACGGAGTGTATCCCCGCCTGGGCGACTTCTCTGAGTATCATGACCATCATGTGTGTTACGGTGTCAAAGAACGCCTTTGGCATCTTCAAGCATGACGGTATCGGCGACCTCCTTGACTCAAAGGAGATCATGGCATCTTTTGCCGATCCGATCATTATGCTCTTCCTTGCCGGATTTGTTCTGGCGATAGCAGCCTCCAAGTCGGGGCTCGACACGCTTCTGGCACGCAACCTCATCAGGCCTTTCGGGCAGAAGAGTGAGAATGTGCTTCTGGGATTCCTGCTCATCACAGGACTCTTCTCGATGTTCATCTCTAACACGGCGACGGCAGCGCTCATGCTTACTTTCCTGGCACCGGTCTTCGCCGCACTCCCTGCCAACGGAAAAGGACGCATCGCCCTGACAATGTCCATACCTGTTGCGGCCAACCTCGGCGGTATGGGGACGCCTATCGGCACGCCGCCGAATCTTATCGCGCTGAAGTACCTTAACGACCCGGAAGGACTGAACATGAACATCGACTTCATGCACTGGATGGCCTTCATGTTCCCGCTCGTCATTCTGCTGCTGCTGCTGTCATGGAGGATCATCCTGCATTTCTTCCCGTTCACGCAGAAGACCATCCATCTGAAGATCGACGGCGAGGTGCATCGTGGATGGCGTATGTGGGTGGTGATCATCACGTTCATCATTACCATCCTGTTGTGGGTGATTCCGAAGAGCGTGACAGGCATTGATACCAACACCGTCTCGATGATTCCGATGGGGCTCTTTGCCATCACAGGTGTCATTACGGCAAAGGATCTGCAGGAAATCAACTGGAGTGTCATCTGGATGGTAGCCGGCGGTTTTGCCATCGGACTGGGCATGAACGGTTCGGGACTGGCGGATGCGGCCATTGAGAGCATTCCGTTCGGAGAATGGAGTCCTATCGTTATCCTCGCTATCTCCGGTCTGATCTGTTACTTCCTGTCCAACTTCATCTCCAACACGGCGACGGCGGCGCTCCTTGTGCCGATTCTTACCGTGGTATGCCGCGGTATGGGTAATAAACTGGGCGGCATCGGCGGTACAAGTACCGTCCTCATCGGCATTGCCATTGCGGCTTCTACGGCGATGTGTCTTCCGATCTCGACCCCGCCGAATGCCATCGCTTACTCTACGGGGCTGGTCAAGCAGAACGATATGCTCAAGACCGGACTTACCTGCGGTATCATCTCACTTATTCTGGGTTATATCCTGCTGTATTTCATCGCACAGCTGCATTTCCTCGGATAGGAGTCCCGTCAGGAGGACAGCTTTCTCCTTGTGAGCTGCTGCTCTCTCTGCGGTGACGTTATTGCGCCTTGTCCGGAGCGTGTCTTTCCGGAGTCAACAGAAACAGCCATATCAAAGCATGGTCTGCTGGGGTATGGCTGTTTCCGTATAGACCCTTCGGACATGGTGAACAGGATGAAAAGTCGGCTGTTCTGTGTCCGTTTCGTTTTAATTCAGTAATTTTGCAGACAGCTGTTACAGGATAGACTTATAAAGAGCTGATTATGGGAAAAGGGAAAGAAATCTGTAAGATACTCAAAGGTATCCGGAAGAAGATAGCGGAGGCAAACGGCATCAGTTATCAGCCTGCCGAGTGTCATCACGAAAGCGGCTGCACAGGTACCTGCCCTGTCTGTGAAGAGGAACTGCGCTACATTGAGGGGCAGTTGAAAGCGAATAAGGACAGCGGGATCAGCACGAAAATAGCCGGTGTCGCTGCTGGCATCTGTGCGGCGGTCATGCCTATGATGGCCGCTGCGCAGAATACAGATCCTCAGGGGATGCCCGACGGGCGGGTCATCACAACGGAGAAAGATGCTGTAAGCGCAGGAGTGCGGTCAGATGACCGTACAGATTCGGTACTGATATGTGGAAAGGTCATAGACAAAGCGAACAAGGAACCTTTGCCGGGTGCTTCCGTCTTGATAGAGGGTACAGGTCGGGGGACGGTAACCGACATGGAAGGCCTGTTCTCCTTGAGGATGTCACCAGATGCCTCCTTGACGGTTTCTTTTGTCGGCTATAAGAAGAAAACGATTCTCGCCGGAAAGCTCCTGCATTCTCCCGGCAACATCATCGCTCTTGAGGAAGATGAAAGCCTGCTGGGCATAGTCGTCGTAGGAGAACCGGTTTTTGATGATGTTTATAACCGGCAGGATCATAGGCCGAAGTCGCATGAAGAGAAGAACAGACCGTAAATCCCGTTGTCTTAAGGATGTATGATGAAGAAAGGAAAGATTACCTGTAAGATTCTGAAGAGTATCCGGCGGAAGATCGCAGATGCAAACGGCATCAGCTATCAGCCGGCCGAGTGCCGTTTCGAAGGCGACTGTACAGGCACCTGTCCTGCCTGTGAACAGGAAATCCGTTACTTGGAGGCGCAGCTGAAAGTGCGGATGGGCAAAGGCTGGAACATAAAGGTAGCCGGTCTGGCGGCAGGGGCCTGTGTCGCAATCGCCCCTTTTGCCGCATGCAGCAGGCTGCCGAAGTCCGACAGCGTACAGAATGGAATAGACGTGCCGCTCCAAGGAGAGAGAGTTGAGGTGGTGGAAGCACTTACGGAAGATATGCAGCATTCGGTCGTGATCAATGGCCAGGTGAGGGATAAGTATGCGGATAAGCCCGTCTGCCATGCCGTTGTCCGTAGGTTGGGAGATGCAGAAGGCGTCGTGTTGGGGGAGGATGGACGCTTTTCTTTGCGCGTCGGCTGCAATGACACGCTTGTCTTTTCCGGACCAGCTTCTTATCTGGACAGCGAACTGCCCGTCAGCACCCTGAAGGAATCCCATGGAGTAATGGTCTATCTGTTACCTAAATGGTATGAGTTAGGGAAGGCTGTGCCAGATTCGCTTCTTTCGGAAGAAACTGAAAAAAAGGCCCCCAGGTCGCACAAAGAGAAATGCAGTCGGAAATAACCGCACCGTTTATAGCCGTCAACCGGCACAGGATCGGCACAGACGGAGTTGGAGTGACGACCCTGGTCGCTTTCCATGGTTGTCCGCTCCGTTGCCGGTACTGCCTGAACCCTCAATGTCTGCAGGCCGGGGGCGTGTGGCGCAGGCTGACACCGGGCGAGCTGTACAGCGAGGTGGAGATCGATGACCTTTACTTCGTGGCGACAGGTGGCGGTATCTGTTTTGGAGGCGGCGAACCGCTTTTATATCCGGAGTTCATCAGGACTTTCTCCGGAATCATGAACCCGGAATGGCGCCTGACGGTAGAGACGTCGCTCAATGTCCCGCTTGAAAATATTGAATCGGTCGCGGCATTGATCCAGACGTGGTATATAGACATTAAAGACCTCACCCCTGCCATCTATAACGCTTATACAGGCAAGGACAATGCACAGGTGCTCCGTAATCTCGAGTGGCTGTCGGCGAATGGAAATGCTGACAAGGTCATTGTACGCTTGCCTTTGATACCGGGTTATAATACTGAGGCGACCCGTCTGTCGGGTCGGCGGCGGTTGGAAGCCCTGGGCTTTGCACGTTTTGACCAGTTCACCTATCTGGTATGATATTGCCGTCCGTCCGACATTTCCCGTACAGGATCTCCATCGGATGTCTTGTCCGATTGTATAGCGACAGGGGTGATCCGGCCTTTTCGGCAAATGTGTTGATGCCTGTCACACATCGTGCTGGCGGTGAACACCGGTTGTGCTGGCGGTGGACGCCATTTGTGCTGAGGACATATACGCTTACAGTCTTTTGCTTGGATTGCCGGTTTTTGCCGTGAAAGAAGAGGCTTGTGCCGCCGGCGAATGGATGAAAGAAGGGCGGTTCCTGCCGCCTGTGGACTTTTGGCACGCCCCCGGAAACAATGGATGATTCTTCCGTTCAATGCGTGGATGCTTTTCGTATAGCTTTAACGGAAGAACCGCGGTGATCCATGAAACAAAAAAATGGCCAAGGCTGTCAACTGCCTGTTCCATGATCATCCTCCGATACAAAGACCTTTTCATTTTAATACATTGAGATACAGATAGGATTTTGAAAAACCATTACATAAATTCAGACGAATCATCTGTAAATATAAAAAACGCATGCAAAAAGCAGGTTTGTAACCAGCAGTCAATCAATTGGTTGTCAAGTCGTTCGTAAAAGGTGCTTGATTGGACTTCAAAAGGGCGTTAGTTAGACTTCAAAAGGGCATCCATTGCAAGTCAATCAGGCATCTTTTAGAAGCCAGAAGAGCATGTGTCAGCTTGGCTTTCATGAAAACAATTTACAAACACCGATGATATGGGAATAAATTGTTTGTAGAAGGCGGAAAGACATGCTGATGGACAGACATCGTATCAATTTGCCTTTTCTGCATTTCATCCTGTAGTTTATCCTCCTTTTAAGGCCACCTGTTTTTGGACAGTCATACCCTGCAAGTGCGTAAGGCTTTTGCTTGCTTTTTATGTTCGTAGCACTACGACAAGTGAAAATTCTGACATTTCCAAGTGTTTTGAGAATTATGTTTATCAGGCACTTGGGTTACTTAAAGGATTTCATGCTGCGGAATTAATGTAAAAGGAAAAAGTTTTTGTATTTTTGCAATCAACTTAAAAAGTTTTTGAAATATATTTTCTGTGTGGTGATATTAGGACTAAAGAATGTTAATTTAAACAATCTTTCTTTATAAACATCTGTAATTCAATTAATTTTGCAAGAAACGATGAACTTAATGTTACTTAAAGATTTCTTTCAAATATTTCCTGACGAAGAAAGC